>TARA_R100000049_G_scaffold5323_2_pt1 | contig 49165 bp, 43 predicted proteins | sample TARA_R100000049 | Tara Oceans TARA_R100000049 (sample SAMEA2619992) | marine metagenome | biome: marine biome (ENVO:00000447); feature: mesopelagic zone (ENVO:00000213) & marine oxygen minimum zone (ENVO:01000065); material: "saline water (ENVO:00002010), including plankton... | reverse complement strand
TTCATAAGGTTCTGCCATGATCGTTGTCCACCACAATCCGGATTGCGGCACATCGCGCAATGTCCTCAATATCATCGAGAAATCCGGCGATCCCTATCAGGTGATCGAATATCTGAAAGAAGGCTGGACCCGACCGCAGCTTGTCGCTCTTTTTGCCGCTGCCGACCTGACGCCGCGCACGGCATTGCGCACGACCAGATCACCCGCCGCAGAATTGGGCTTGCTTGATGACGCGATATCGGACGATGCCCTGATCTCGGCGATGCTGGCACACCCGGTTCTGGTCAACCGGCCGATTGTGGCATCGCCCAAAGGTGTTCGGTTGTGTCGTCCATCCGAAACGGTACTTGATCTGCTCGATCACCTGCCGGCCGGGCCGCTTTACAAGGAAGACGGCGAAATGATTTTAAACGAGAAAGGAGCGCGCGTTGGCTGATACTCCCAATATTCAGGACGAACAGTTCGCGTCGATCCCGGCTGCGGCATTGTTCCCCACGGCACACAGCACCCATGCGCCGCGCATATTGGTGCTTTATGGCTCGCTTCGTGAACGCAGCTTTTCGCGTTTCGCCGCCGAGGAAGCCGCGCGCATCCTGACCCGGTTTGGTGCAGAGGTCAGGATATTCAACCCCGCAGGCCTGCCCCTGGTCGACGAAACCGGTGCCGATCATCCCAAAGTGGCGGAGCTTCGCGATCTTGTAAGCTGGTGCGAGGGGATGGTGTGGTCCTCGCCCGAGCGGCATGGGGCGATGACCGGCCTTATGAAAAGCCAGATCGACTGGATACCGCTTTCGCTTGGCGCGGTGCGCCCGACGCAGGGCAAGACATTGGCCGTGATGCAGGTGTGCGGCGGCAGCCAAAGCTTTAACACGGTCAATCAGTTGCGCATTCTGGGGCGCTGGATGCGGTTATTGACCATTCCCAATCAGTCATCGGTCGCCAAGGCATGGAACGAGTTTGATGAGGCGGGGCGCATGAAGCCGTCCCCCTATTACGACCGGATTGTCGATGTGATGGAAGAACTGGTGAAGTTCACGCTGTTAACCCGCGATGTTCGCGATCACCTTGTCGATCGGTATTCCGAACGGGTGGAAAGCCACGCGGCCCTTTCGGCCAGGGTCAATCAGCCCACCGCAACCTGAACAGAACAAAGGCCGCCCTGTCATAATCGGGCGGCCTTTCGTTTTTCTGGATCAGGGCAGGTGAAATCGCGACGAAGCCTGAGAATAAAGCTTTGTCTTTAAATGCGTTGCTCACCGAATTATTGGCGCATCAATGTCCAGCCAAAGTCAGGACTGGTTTCGGATCAAAGCATGTCGTTCTGTACGCTCGTAACAATAATTTGGGATGCTCAGTCAAAACAAAAATCTTAGGCGTGTTATTCTCTCCGGCATCATTGGGGGGATAAATGGCTAAGGGATTCAGATTGTTACGTCGACGGGTAGTTCCCTTGGCGTTTGTTGGTGCAGCATTATCGGGTCATGCGGCGCAGGCCGCAGATTTTACCGTTTCTGGCGGTGTCACCGATACGGTTGCCAAAACCCTGAGCGTCGGGGAAACCGGATTGATCGAGCAGGGCGGGGTTCTCAATGTTACGACGCCGGCGAATAGCGCCGCCATCACTGTTAGCGCAGACGGCGTGCGTGTAACCAATAACGGCACGATCACGACGGTGGGTGGCGGGCGCGTGGGCATATTTGGTGATGGGGGGGCTAGAAATGCGCAGTTTGTTAATAACGGTACAATTCGGACAGACGCAGCGAGCGGTTACGGAATGGCCAGTTTCGGGCCGGGTTCTAAATTTTTCAACAATGGCACGCTTACGACAGGCGGTGCGAATGCCCATGCCATAAATGGCACCGGAACCAATTCGACACTTGTCAATAACGGCACGCTTACGACAAGCGGAGATGGTTCGTACGGTCTAAACAGCGCCAACGCCAATTCGACACTCGTTAATAGCGGTACGATTACGACAAGCGGAACAGATTCCTATGGCATCGGAAGCACCAATAGCGGTTCGACACTTTCCAATAGCGGTACAATCACGACAAGCGGACTTCGTTCCCGTGGCATGTACGCTGACGGGAATGGCGTAACAGCTGTCAATAGCGGTACGATTACCACAAGCGGCAGCGATGGCGAGGGCATGCGGAGCGACGGAAATAATTCGACACTTGTCAATAGCGGTGCGATTACCAGCACGAATGCCGACGGAATACGATCAGTCGGTAGCGGCAACACCCTTACGGTCAGTGACGGCGGAACCGTCACCGTATCGGGTGCAGGACTTGCCGGGATCAGATCCACAGGGGCCAACGGGACGATCAATGTCAGCGGGAAGGTGATCGCGACCGGGTCGGCGACCGAGGCGATTGTGGGGTCGAGCAACCAGACCCTGAACATCAAGCCAGGTGCGACGATTGTCGGGACGATTAATCTTGGTGCAGGCACCAATGTGGTCAATATCGATACATCGGCCGGGGCGCGGTCATCGACCCTGAGCATCAGCAATGCCGGTACGGTGAATACATCGGCTGGCGGTGAGGGGCTTGTCCGGCAAAGTGGATCGACGGTGGTGATCGCAGATCCGACAGGTCTTGCTGCCAATCGGGCGGCGCTGGGAACGACGGCAGCCGGCATTCATCAGGCGGTCAGCCAGCAACTGGCACGATCAAACAAACCGCAATCGGTTGTGGTCGCGGCCAGCGAACTTGAACCGGGTATGTTATATGCGCCGCAGATGCCCTTTGTCTGGGGACATGTTTTTGGTGGGTACAAAAAACGCGGCGATGACGGGGCGAATTTGGGCTATCGCAGCCGGGTTGGTGGCGTGATCGGCGGATATGAAAAGCCGATTGATGACCACAGTATCGGTGTGTTTGGCGGGGCGTCCGTTGCAGGGATGAAAACCGACGAGGCATCGGTCGAAAGTGACAGCAACGGCTTTTTTGTCGGCGGATATGGTGAATATGTGGTTGGCGACTGGGCTATCGACGGGGCGTTGGTCGTCGGCTATCAACGCCATCAGGATAAACGTCTTGTGGTCGATAACCTGACCGGCGAGGAAACCGCACAATCAGATTACAACAGTGTCTATATCAGTCCGTCACTGGCGGTGGTCCGGTCGATTGACATCGGCGGCGGGATTGAATTGCGGCCATCGGCCGAGGTTAATTACACCTATGGCTATTACGGTGAATACACCGAAACCGGCACGACATCATCCAATCTTCGGGTTAAGGGGCATGGTGTGGATGTGATCAATGGCCGTTTGCAATTGGCAGCCCGTCAGGCGCTTGCAGATGGCCGGGGCGAGATGGAACTGCGCGGCGGGATGAAATACAGCTATTTCGGGCGTGACAGCGTTGATGTCGGGCTCGGCAACGGTCCGGTTTTACGCTATCAGGGAACCGGTGATACGTCCTCGTACGGGGGATATGTCGGGGGCAATATGCGCTATGACGTGGACCGGCGGATGACGGTTGTCGCAGACATGGAACTGGGGCTTGCAACTGGCGACGAACGCACTGCTTCAGGCTATCTGGGGCTGGAATACCGGTTCTAAAGCCGCCGCACCCAGTTTGGCAACCCTGCGGCGTAGCCGGTTGACGTTGTGGCTTTGCCGTGATGATGCAATTGGGCGTTCACGGCATCGGCACGGGTCTGACTTGGTGTTGAATGGAATTTGGCGCGGAATGCGCGGCTAAAATGGGACTCACTGTTAAAACCGCATTCAAAGGCAATGCTGCCAATGTTCTTGTGGCTGTAACGCTGTTGCGACAGCAATTGAAAGCTCCGCTGCAAACGGCGATCCCAAAGATAATTTGCGACCCCGCCATGCGGGGCAAAAATGCGATAGATATGTGTTCTTGACATTCGAAAGAGCAGTGCAAGGCTTGCTGGCGTGATGTTTTCGGCAAGGTTGGCGTCAATATAGCGGTAGATAACCTTTGCAAGGGCAACTGATGTTGGCGCGTCGATTTCCTCGGGAAGCAGGCCTTCGCACGGCAAGCATCCTTGCATCAGGCCGAGAGTTCCTTGCACGGCACTAACAGCTTGCTGAGTTGTCATGTCAGGAATGTTCTTCCAAAGGTTCAGAAAACCGGTGGCCATAAAGCGGACCATCGGGTTGTCCTTGGAAAGCTTCAGTCCATGCAGTGGCGCGAGCATATCCGAGATATCTGGTCGCAATTCCCGTGGCAGAACAAGCGTAAGGTTTTCAAAATCACCCGTGATCATGTCGTGGGGGTAAGAAAGATCGATGATAAGCATGTCGCCCGCGACAATGCGCTCATTCTCTTTGGTAAGGCCGCCGCCCTGCAGAAAAAGCTGAACCAGAATGTGGTCCATATCATCATCGATCACTCGGCGGGGATGCCGTAAAAACTGCTGGGCTTGTGATCTGGTGACACCAAAAACCGTTTCCTGAAGGTCGTAAACATCGATCTGTGCAAAAAAATTCGTGAGATGACATTCATGATCGGACATCGTTACATCAAAAAAGATACCGATATTTTCCTGCCATGCGTCAAAACGATGACGTGGCTCGATATCATTGGTGTCAAAGTTTGATACGGGAACCGGTTTCAGTTTTGTCAATCCGGGGACTCTTTCGCATTAATGGCAGAACGATAAATTGGTACAATTAATCGCCCGCACTTTTGCGCCCGGACTAAATCAATGATTGATGTGATTGTTGCTTTTTCTACATTGTGGATATATTTTTTGCAAGTTCTTATGGTTTGACAATAGCTTGCTGTGTCATCCTTTCCGGATGGTTTCGGTCGCTGGTTATTGGCATTGGGAATTGGTTTTGACGCATCAGGCGCAAGGATTTGACCAAATCGCCTGAAGGGTTTGGTTAACCCGCAACATTCGCGATCACCTTGTTGATCGGTATTTCGAACAGTTCGAAAGCGATACAGCTATTTCGTGCCAGGGATCTATCAACCAGCTGCAACCTGACGGACAAGACCAGAAACGGGAAATGCCGAACAAAAAGGCCGCCTTGCGATAAACCGGGCGGCCCTTGGTGTTTCGGGGGCGGGGTCTAGCCGAACTCGACATTGTCGGGTGTCAGGTCGTCCTTGGTGATATCTTCAACAATGACCCCAAAGGTCCATGGATCGCCGTTGCTGAAATCGATGTAAAGATCGCCGCCATCGGTTTCAGTCGCATGATCAAGCAGGCTGTCGAAATCGGTAATGCCCGATCTGGCCTGAAGATCAGCGGTCAGGAGCAGGGTATCGCCGTCATTGCCGCTTTCGAAATCAACCACACGATCACGGCTGGAGGCTTCGGCGTCGAAGACGAAAGTATCGTCGCCGATATTGCCCTGAAGCCAGTCATTGCCGCCACCACCCGAAAGGATGTTGTCGGAGAAGGCTTCATGGGCGATGGGGCCGGCATCAAGTGTGTCATGGCCGTCGCCGCCATAAAGCGAGACATCATACCATTCGCCGGTGAGCGTATCATTTCCGGCTTCGCCATGGATGTTTTCGCCGACAATGACGTCGTCGCCATCGCGGCCATAGATGGTATCGCCGCCCTTGTTGCCGATCAGGCGGTTATCGTTATCATCGCCGATGATCAGGTCGCTTTGATTGCTGCCATCGACATTTTCGATGCTGATGAAATGATCGCCTGTGCGGCCCGTGCCGGTTTCAAGATTGATGACCGGTTGCGGACCATATTCACCATAAGGCGCATCATTGCCCCAGCCGGCGATGTAGCTGATGGTGTCAGACCCTTCGCCGCCGATGAAAATGCTTGTCTGTTCCTCAGAAAAAGCAGAGCCATATGCGGCATAGAAAGTGTCATCGCCGCCGCCGCCATTCATCACATCGCCGTCGCCAGCACCAGTTTGGAAAAAGGCGTTGTTGCCGTCATCGCCGATCAGAATGTCGCCATAGCGTGAATCACGGATGTCTTCGATATTGAAATAGCGGTCGCCATCCGCATCGCCGCCCACACCAATGCCGGTGGCAAGATTGACGATGACGCCTTCCTTGGCCGAGTCATTTGAATAGGAAAATCGAATTTCATCGCGGCCAGGACCGCCGTCAATGACATCGGCCCCCGGGCCGCCATCAAGTTTGTCATTGCCCGACCCGCCAAGCAGCGTGTCGTCACCGATACTTGCATGGAAATGATCATGACCGGCACCGCCATCAAGCGTATCGTCCCCCGGTCCGATCTCATAGAAGCGGTCATTGCCGCCAAGCCCGCGGATATCATCACTGCCCGCGCGCCCAAAAATATGATCGTCCTGCTCTGTTCCGACAAGCACATCTGCGCCGTCGGTCCCATAGATGAGTTCAACCATGGTCCGTCTCCCGCATTGTTTGCTTTGCCCTTGGGAAAAGCTGCGGGGAGAATTCGGCGACTTGATGGCAGTGGGGCGGGATTGACGTCAAAACAGGGGAGACGCCAGAAGGCGGCGGCCTACGCCACCTTCTGTTCGTATTCTTCCTGCTTTTCCATCCAGCGGGTTTCGATCTCGGCCAGTTCGTTTTCGATCTTGCCAAGGTCTTTTTGCAAGGTGGTCAGTTTGGTGGCGTTATCGGGCTCGTAAAGCGCCGGATCGGCCATCTCGTCCTTGATTTTGTCACGACGCGCGGTCAGCTTTTCCATCTGCTTTTCAAGGTTTTCAATCTCGCGCTTGATGGGGGCTGCGGCCTTGCGTTTTTCGGCAGCCTGCTGGCGCAATGCCTTGCGGTTGCCTTTGTCCTCGGGCCGTGCCGGTTCGCCGTTTTCGTTGGCTTCTGCCTTGTCCGCGCGGCGTTCATCACGTGCCCGGTTCAGCAGATACTGGCGATATTCGGCAACGTCGCCGTCAAAGGCGGTGACCGCACCATCGGCAACCAGAATAAGTCGATCCGCACAGGCTTCGATCAGATAGGGATCGTGGCTGATGATGATCACCGCACCTTCATAGGCATTAAGCGCATGATTAAGCGCATCGCGGCTGTCGATATCAAGGTGGTTGGTCGGTTCGTCAAGGATCAGCATATGCGGCGCATCAAGCGTCATCAGCGCAAACAGCAGACGCGCCTTTTCCCCACCCGAAAGGTCCTTGACCTTGGTGTCACCTTTCTGGCCTTCAAACGCAAAACGGCCAAGCTGGGCCCGGACCTTGTGTTCGATGACATCAGGCATCAGGGCAGCCATATGCTGATACGGGGTTTCATCGGGGCGAAGCTCGTCAGTCTGATGCTGTGCAAAATAACCGATGCGCAGCTTGCCCGACGCAACCTTTTCCCCGGCCATCAGTTCAAGCCGGTTGGCAAGAAGTTTGGCCAGTGTCGATTTACCGTTACCGTTGGCACCCAGAAGCGCGATGCGGTCATCCATATCAATGCGCAGGCTGATATTGCGCAAAACCGGTTTGCCGGGTTCATAGCCGACATCGCCGTTATGGATATTGATCAGGGGCGGTGGCAGTTCCTTGGGGCTTGGGAAGTCGAACGAAATGCTGCGGTCTTCGACAACGGCAATCGCCGGTCCCATTTTTTCCAGCATCTTGATACGGCTTTGCGCCTGTTTGGCCTTGCTGGCCTTGGCGCGGAACCGGTCGATGAAGGACTGGATGTGTTTTTGCTGGGCGACCTGTTTTTCGTAATGCTTGGACGCCAGTTCCATCTGCTCGCGGCGCGTTTTGGCAAATTTGTCGTAATTGCCGCCATACATCGTCACCTTGCCATCGGTCAGATGGGCAATATGTTTGACCGCCTTGTTCAGAAGGTCACGGTCGTGACTGATCAGGATGATCGTGCCGGGATAGTTGATCAGATAGTTTTCAAGCCAGATGGTGGCTTCAAGATCAAGGTGGTTGGTCGGCTCGTCAAGCAGCAGCAGGTCGGGTTGCAGGAACAGGGTTGCCGCCAGGGCAACACGCATCCGCCAGCCGCCGGAAAAATCATCGCACGGGCGTTGCTGGGCTTCGGCATCGAAACCAAGGCCCGACAGGATCGATGCGGCGCGTGCTTCGGCGGTGTGGGCATCGATATCGGCAAGCCGGGTATAGATGTCGGCGATCCGGTTAGGATCGGTGACGTTTTCGGCTTCGTGCAGCAGGCTTGCGCGTTCTGTATCGGCATCAAGCACGGTATCAAGCAGGGATCGTTCCCCGGCGGGGGCTTCCTGTGACACGACACCCATGCGGGTCCGGTTTGACAGCGACACATCGCCGCCATCAGACGCGATTTCCCCGGAAATCAGTTTCAGCAACGTGGATTTGCCCGCGCCGTTCCGCCCGATCAGGCCCAGTTTATAGCCATCAGGCACGGTCAGCGTAACGTGATCAAGGATCATACGTCCGCCAATGCGGTAGGTCAGGTCGGTAATTTGCAGCATTTCGGGTCCGCGTTCGGGAATCGTTTGAAAATCTGTGCTTTCAATAGGGCAGGGAGGGCCGTGACGCAAGGATTCTTGAAACTGTCATGAACACTCGATCACAGGACCAACAGGACAAAATGCGTGCGTGATGGGGCGGCAAGGCGCGCAGTTTCACGGGATTTGGCGGCTTTTCACACCTGTTCAACCCCCGATGCAAGGGGCGCAGGTCTGAATTGCGCGGACCGAACTATGTGTTGCGTTGCGAACCAAGGGCGTTTATATAGCGCCAACCTTAGGGTCTGCGGATGATAAGGAAGCCTTGTCGTCGGCTTTTTTATCTTCCGCAGTCCCTTCTTGGGGGTAACGAATTTTTACAAGTAGCTAGGTGAAACCAATGGCTATCGAACGCACTCTTTCGATCATCAAGCCGGACGCAACGCGCCGCAACCTGACGGGCAAAATCAATGCCGTCATCGAAGACGCAGGCCTTCGCATCGTCGCGCAGAAGCGTGTCGCTCTGACCCGTGCACAGGCCGAAGGCTTCTATGCTGTTCACAAGGAACGTTCGTTCTTTGGCGAACTCGTGGACTTCATGGTTTCCGGCCCGGTCGTCGTCCAGGCTCTGGAAGGCGAAAATGCTGTTGCCAAATACCGCGAAGTTATGGGCGCTACCAACCCGGCCAATGCCGAGGAAGGCACCATTCGCAAACAGTTTGCAGAATCCATCGAAGCGAACTCGGTCCATGGTTCGGACTCGCTTGAAAATGCTGCAATCGAAATTTCCTATTTCTTCGCCCAGACCGACATCGTCGGTTAAGCCTTAAAGTTCCGACATCGTCGGTTAAGCCTTAAAGCTCCGACATCGTCGGTTAAGCGATATGAAATACGGTTTCCGGTTCGCCGGATAAGAAGCGCCCCGCATCATGTGCGGGGCGTTTTTTTATGCCTGAAATATACAGCCGATCAGAGCAGGAATGCCGCCATCAATAACAGCAGGACGGCAATTGAAATGACGCTCCAGAGCATGAATTTGGTCCAGTTTTCCCAGCCATGCTGGTGGACCTCAACCAGATTGTTATCGTAGTCGCTTCCCTGCATTGTTTCCTCCCTGACTTGTTACAGGTGTGGCGTGACCCTTGGCGGGAAATACCAAACGCATAGTAACACATTTCAGGGGTGAATAAAGATCATCAAAATAACGTCAGGCGTTTGTTTTGGGCCAAGAAAAAAGCTGCCGAAACCGGCAGCTTTGCATGTTTTACCCCGCGATCAGGCGATCACAGCAGGAAGATTGCCATCAGGATCAGAATGGCGACAACAGAAAGAGTGCCCCACTTCATAAAGACGGTATAGCCGTTATAGATGTCGACGTGGGTTTTGGTCAGTTCGTAGTCTTTACCCTGCAAATTAGCCTCCTGCGTTTAGAATTTCTCCAGTGTATAGACGTGAAGTTGTTGCGACGCAAGACGCAGATTAACTGGCGATATCATTCATTTGGCCAATAAAGCCCGATGCGGATGTCAGTCTGTCGGGGCGCAGGAATAGGGCAGGAAGGAACCCGTGGCGCCTTCATTCATCATTCTCAGGGACATTTTATTGGCGTAATCGAGTTCAGCCTCGGTGGTCGGACAGACATGGATGCGTCCGGTGCATCCCGATGCAACAAAGGCATCTTCGCTTTTTAGAAATTCCTCTCCAAGCTCGCTTTTATCCTGGCTCGTTTGAAGCTGGTCGCGAAACGACTGGTAAAACTGGCACTTGCGTTGGGACCAGCTCTGTTCATCGGCGCGGGCTTCATCGGCACAAAGCAGCATCGGTGCCACCAATACAGCAGCCAGAAGGGATGTATGCATCAGGATGGCTTGGGGAATGTTCAGGCGCAGCACGGATAATTTCATGTTTTTGGGGCTCTGATCCGGTGGACAGGTCGCAGGAGAAAAGACCTGAGAAATGCGAATGAAATATGACCAATATCAGAAACTGCCAGATCATTTTTCGTGATACCAGCAGACAAGAAAAGGGACAGGTTTTTACCTGCCCCTGAACCATGTGCGGATCGCCCGCCACGGGCGCAGTCAATTCGGTTCAGGCACCGGATTGATTTGCGCGAAATCCGGGGCATTCGCATCGGCGACCGTAACGATCCCGGCTTCATCGACCGAAACCCGGCCCTCGGCGATCCAGCGGATCACCTGCGGATAAATACGATGTTCCTGTTTCAGGATGCGCTGCGCCAGCGTACCTGCATCATCACCGGGCAGGACCGGCACCACGGCCTGCGCAATGATCGGGCCGCTGTCGACTTCGGGCACCACATAATGCACCGTGCAGCCGGAATATTTCACCCCGGCATCAAGGGCGGCCTGATGAACGTGCAGGCCCTTGAAGCTTGGCAGAAGGGACGGATGAATATTGATCAGGCGGCCTTCCCAGCGCGTCACGAAGCTTTCACTGACCAGACGCAGATAACCCGCCAGAACCACCAGATCGGCACCGGATTCTTCAATCAGGTTGCTGACCGTGCTGTCATAGGCTTCGCGCCCACCTTCAAAGCCCTTGTGCGATATCGCCTCGGCCCGGATACCGGCACGGCGCGCCCGTTCAAGCCCGCCTGCGTCAAGCTGGTTGGAAAACACCAGAACGATTTCGGCCGGATAATCAGACGCCTTGCAGGCATCAATGATCGCCTGAAGGTTCGACCCGCCGCCCGATACCAGAACGGCGAGTTTTAGCGGCGTTACTTTTCCCATGCAGCGGCCATGTTTTTGATGATGACCTGCGGGCCATCACCGGCACGCGGGCCGATCACACCGATCTGGCTGACGGTTTCGCCGTGTTCGCGCAAAAGCGCTTCGGCCTCATCTGCCTTGTCGGCCGGAACCACAACGCACATGCCAATGCCGCAATTAAAGGTCCGCGCCATTTCAACCGACGGGATGCCGCCCTGTTTGGACAGCCATTTGAAAATCGGAAGGAATTCCCACGTGCTGGCGTCAAACACCGCCGTCAGGTTTTCGGGCAAAACGCGCGGGACGTTTTCGGTCAAACCGCCACCGGTGATATGCGCCAGCGCCTTGACCAGACCGGCTTTGTGGGCCGCCAAACAGCTTTTGACATAGATTTTGGTCGGTTCAAGCAGCGCCTCGCCAACATTTTTGCCCGGTGCAAACGGGGCATCATCGCCGTAACCAAGACCGGCCATGTCGACAACCTTGCGCACCAGCGAATAACCGTTGGAATGAACGCCACTGGATGCCAGGCCAAGGATCACATCGCCCTCGGCAACGTTGGAACCATCAAGCAGTTCGCCGCGTTCCGCCGCCCCAACCGCAAAACCGGCCAGATCATATTCACCGTCCGCATACATGCCCGGCATTTCGGCGGTTTCGCCGCCGATCAACGCGCAGCCCGCCTGCTTGCAACCCTCGGCAATACCGGCAACAACGTCGGTTGCCTTATCAACGGCAAGTTTGCCGGTGGCAAAGTAATCAAGGAACAGAAGCGGCTCCGCCCCCTGGACCACAAGGTCATTGACGCTCATCGCGACAAGGTCGATGCCGACGGTATCGTGTTTGTCGGCCAGAAAGGCGACTTTAAGCTTGGTGCCGACACCATCGGTGCAGGAAACCAGAACCGGATCATTATAACCGGCAGCTTTCAGGTCGAACAAAGCGCCGAATCCCCCCAAACCACCGGTAACGCCGGTTCTGCTGGTTGCTTTGGCCAGCGGTTTGATAGCATCGACAAGGGCATTGCCAGCATCGATATCGACACCGGAGTCCTTATAGGTAAGGCCGTTGGAGGCGGTCATTGGGTGATCCTCGGCTTAAGCGCATGGATAAAACAAAGCGGGCAACCCGCGTTTTTCATCAGTAAGGGCGATCAGGCCGGGTTTTGGCAACCGGGGCTGGAACTTTCGCCTTGGTTACGCCTTTAATCAGGGCAATAAGAAGCCAAAAGTCATCATACTGATAAAAAACGCGGGCTTGATAATTTCCGCTGGGCCGAAAATACTCAAACGTGGGCAATATGCAATGCTCAGGTGCGCATGGGAGAGTTTTCTTTCCAGAATGCTTCACTCGTGCCACAAGAAGCATCAAACCATCGAAAAATGGGCAAAGAGGCAAACGTGCTTACAAGACTCAAAAGTTTCAGGCTGTTGGCAGGTGTCGTCGGACTTTCGGCGTCCTTATCCTTTCCGGTATTTGCGCAGGATATCTTTTCGGTATCGGGGGTGCATGTTGACGAAAGTGCGGAAACCGCCGCCGCCGCACGTGATCAGGCCCTAGCCATCGGTCAGCGCAAGGCCTTCGATGAGGTTGTGGCACGCCTGACATTGCCCGAAGACCGCAGAAGTCTTGGCACGCCAAACCAGAACGACATCAATAATATGGTGCGCGATTTCGGCGTTTCGAACGAGAAAACATCCTCGGTGCGCTATATCGCCGACATGACGGTGCGCTTCAAGGAAAACGAACTTCGCAATTATTTGCGTTTCCGCGATATCCCGTTTGCCGAATTGCAGTCCAAGCCGGTGATCATTGTGCCGATCTATCATTCGGGCGGTTACACCAGCCTGTGGGATGACCCCAATCCGTGGCGCGATATCTGGAGCCGCAATTTCGCATCGGGCGGTCTGGTCCCGGTCAAGGCACCAATTGGCGATTTGCAGGATATCGGCATTGTTTCGGCCGAGCAGGCTGAAAATGGTGCGATCGACCGCTTGAACGAGCTTGCCCGCCGCTATGGTGCGAATGTCGCCGTTGTCGCCAGCGCCACGGTCCGTGGTGAAACCGGCGCGGAAACGGTTGATGTGACCGCCACCCGATATGACGCGGGCGGTGCGCCACAGATTTTTGGCGTGACCGAAACCACCCAGCCGGGCGAAAGCCTGAACGAAACGCTGGTTCGCGCGGCCAAAGGCGTACAGGACCAGCTTTCGGACGGCTGGAAACGTGCCAACCTGATCAATTACGGCACCGGCGGGCAGTTGATGGTGTTCATTCCGATCACCGGTCTTGATGACTGGGCCAGGATCGAGGAACGCATTATCGACTCTCCGGTGGTACGTAACAGCCGGGTCGTCGCAATGTCGCGCCGTGAAGTACAGATTGCTGTGGATTATGTCGGTTCGACCGATCAGCTTCGCACCGCCCTGGCACAACAGAATCTGAGCCTGAGCCAGATGGGGGATATCTGGTTCATCCAGCCTGCCGGGTCGGAGCGTTTGCAGGACCTGTCGATTGGCGGATAATGCCGCCTGAGGCTTAACCGTGCAGGATGTTCGCAAATATTTTGGGGGCGGGCATCATCACGGCGACATGACAGCGAAACAAGGGGAAAAACGGATATGACGTTTCGGCAACAGGCCCGTTTCTGGCTGATTTTCATTGTCGGTTTTTTCGTTCTGATCTGGCTTTTTTCCGGCATCCTGCTGCCGTTTGTGGCCGGGATGGCGATTGCCTATTTCCTTGATCCGCTGGCCGACCGGCTGGAAGCACGCGGGATCAACCGGACGATTGCCACGACGATCATCACGGTTCTGTTTTTCCTGATTTTCATTTTCGTGTTGTTGCTGATCGTGCCGATGATCGGCAGCCAGCTAGCAGGCTTCCTTGAAAGACTGCCCGGTTATATCGACACATTGCGGACGACCGTAGCACCGTATGTGCAGCACATCATCGACCGCATCGCGCCCGAAACGCTTGAAGGCATATCGGATTCGGTCAAAGGCCAGACCGCGAACGCGATCAAATGGGTCGGCAACCTTCTGACCAATGTGCTTTCGGGGGGGCTTGCGTTGCTGAACTTCCTCAGCCTTGTGTTCATTACCCCGGTTGTGGCGTTTTACCTGCTGCGTGACTGGGACAAGATCGTTGCCAAGATCGATGGATATCTGCCGCGCCGTTCGGCCGAGGATATCCGCCAATGCGCGCGCGAAATTGATGAAACCCTGGCTGGCTTCGTGCGCGGGCAGGCCACGGTTTGCATTTTGCTTGGCCTGTTCTACGCGCTGGGCCTGACGGCGGTTGGGCTTGAATTCGGCTTTGTCATTGGCCTGATGACCGGGCTCGTGTCCTTTGTACCCTATTTCGGCATGTTTGCCGGGTTCGCCGTTGGCATGGGCGTGGCATTGGCGCAGTTTGGCGTCAGTGTCGATCTGGCGCTGGTCGCCCTTGTTTTCGGGGCCGGGCAGGTGATGGAAGGCAACTTCCTGACCCCGAAACTGGTCGGCGACAAGGTCGGTCTGCATGCGGTCTGGGTGATGTTTGCCCTGCTGGCCGGGGGTGCTGTTTTCGGATTGCTGGGTGTGATGCTGGCCGTACCGGTGGCTGCGGTGATCGGTGTGCTTGTGCGATATGGCTTAAGGCAGTATCTGGATAGCCGGTTATATGATCACGGCCCTGACAATCCGGCCTATGATCCGTTAAAAGACGCCGAGAATTGAGAACACAGTGACCCGCGCACCCCAAAAGACGGCCCCGGACGAAACGCCCGCTGCACCCGAAAAGGGTGGCGACGGCCATATGCCGGAATTATCGCCGCAACAGTTGCCGCTGGAACTGGAACTGCGCCCGGCATTGGGGCGGGCCGATTTCATGGTCGCCGATTGTAATCGCGAAGCCGTTTCATGGATTGATCACTGGCCGGAATGGCCGGTTCCTGCCCTTTGCCTTTATGGTCCGCGCGGATCGGGCAAAAGCCACCTTGCGGAAGTATGGCGGGCACGGTCGGCCGCGCTAAGCGTTTCGGGGCGTGACCTTGTCGGGGCGAATCCGGACGTGCTTCTGGGCGATGCCACCGGGCTTGTCATCGAGGATGCCGATCTTGGCCTCGACGAGACGGTGTGTTTCCATCTTTATAATATGCTCAAAGAACGCGGCGGGCATTTGCTGATGACCGCACAGCAGCCCCCATCGCGCTGGAAAGTCGATCTGCCGGATTTGAAATCACGGCTGGGGGCGGCACTGGTCTGCGAAATTTCCCCGCCCGATGACGACTTGATGGTCGGACTTCTGATCAAGCTGTTCGCCGACCGGCAGATGGCACCTGGCCCGCAGATCATTGCCTATATCCTGCCACGCATCGAACGCAGCTTTGTCGCGCTTACCGAACTTGTGGCCGCGATTGACCGGCAGGCATTGGCGCAAAAGCGCGCGGTGACATTGCCGCTGGTGCGGGCTGTTATGGATGGTCAACAGGATTGACGTAGCAGTCAGACGCATTTTCGATAGGCGAGGCAAGATGTTGCGCGTTATATTCGCCCGATTGCAAATTACCGGATAGTGCATGTGACCCCGCGCAAGACCAAGGTTAAACCGTCCCTGAAATCCAAGACCGATGCACTGGTCCAGTCCGGACATGTTCTGGGCTGGCGCGAATGGATCGGACTACCGGATTTTGACGTGCCGTTGATGAAGGCCAAGGTCGATACCGGGGCGCGGACATCGTCGCTTCATGCGCTTAATCCCCGCATGATTGAACGCGATAACCAAAAATTCGTAAAATTCATCTTGCCGCATTACCGCGGTGACGGGCATGGTCGTATCGAATGCACGGCACCGCTTGTTGAAACCCGCGAGATTCGCAGTTCCAACGGCGAGGCCGAGGAACGTTATGTGATTTCGACCCATATTGCCGTCGGGCATCATAAAATCCGGGTCGAGATTTCATTGGCAAACCGTTCATTGATGGGCTTTCCCATGCTGCTGGGGCGCACGGCAATGAAGGCAGGAAGATTTTTGGTCCAACCGTCAAAATCTTATCTGGCGGGGAAACCGGAACAGGTTTATACGGCGCTGCAATCCGGCACCGTTTCGGAACAATGATCCGACGCTGTCGTTGAACCTTCGACACATTCTGTAACGCTCGACCACGGGAGTCCATTGCATGAAAATCGCAATGCTTGCGCGCAATCCTAATCTGTACTCCCACAAACGGCTGGTCGAGGCGGCCGAAAGTCGCGGGCACGAGATTGATGTCATCAACACCTTGCGCGTGACGATGAACATCACGTCGCTGAAGCCGGAAATCTATTACGGCGGCAAGAAACTGACCGGGTATGACGCGGTTATTCCGCGTATCGGCGTTTCGGTGACGTTTTTCGGACTGGCGGTGCTGCGTCAGTTTGAAATGATGGGGGTTTATCCGTTAAACGAATCCGTGGCGATTGGCCGGTCACGTGACAAGCTGCGCTCCTTGCAGATCCTGTCGCGGCGTGGTGTCGGCCTGCCGGTGACGGCCTTTGCCCATGATCCGAAAAAAACCGACGAGGTTCTTTCGATTGTTGGCGGTGCGCCGGTGGTGATCAAGCTTCTGGAAGGCACCCAGGGCATTGGTGTGGTTCTTGGCGAAACCGAAAAATCCGCCAAATCCGTGATCGAGGCCTTCCGCGGGGCCAATGTCGATATCATGGTGCAGGAATTCATCAAGGAAGCGGGCAATACCGATATTCGCTGCTTTGTAATTGGCGAGAAAGTCATTGCCAGCATGGAACGCACCGGGGCGGAGGGTGATTTCCGGTCCAACATTCATCGCGGCGGTTCGGCGCGGGCCGTGCGTATTACTCCGCAGGAACGTGCAACAGCAGTTGAAGCCGCCAAGGCGATGGGGCTAAATGTCTGTGGTGTCGATATTCTTCGCTCCAACCACGGTCCGGTGGTGATGGAAGTCAATTCATCGCCCGGGCTGGAAGGCATCGAAGGGGCAACCGGCAAGGACATTGCCGGAATGATTATCGAATTCATGGAAAAGGATCACCGCCCCGGCAAGGTGCGGACCAAAGGCAAGGGATAAACTGTGAACGAGATCGGGAAGAAAGTATCCAACGCCAGATCGGCAAAGGTAGCCAGAACCCCGGACTTCGAGATTGGCGATAAAAGGGTGCCTGCGGGCACCCGCCAGATCGTTGATATTCCGATCTCACTTTTATCCAATCACACGCCGGTCAATCTGACCGTCAATGTGGTGCATGGCAAACGCCCCGGCCCGGTTCTGTTCGTTAGTGGTGCCGTGCATGGCGATGAAATCGTCGGGGTGGAGGTCATCCGCCGGGTTCTGAAATCGCCCGCCCTTCGCGGGATGCATGGAACCTTGCTGGCGGTTCCGGTCGTCAATGCGTTCGGGTTTCTGAACCATACGCGCTATCTGCCCGACCGCCGCGACCTTAATCGGTGTTTCCCCGGTCATTCGGCGGGCTCCCTTGCCGCACAGCTTGCCCATCTTTTTCTGACTGAAATTGTCGAACGGTCCGATTTCGGCATCGATCTGCATTCCGCAGCCGTGAACCGCGTGAATCTGCCCCAGATCAGGGTCAATGAAGATGACGAGGATATCATGGCCTATGCCGAGGCCTTCGGCGCCCCGATCATCCTGACCAGTCCGCTGCGCGAAGGCTCGCTGCGCCAGGCCGGCAAGGAGGCCGAGGTGCCGATCCTGCTCTATGAAGCGGGCGAGGGGCTGCGTTTTGATGAAATGTCGATCCGGGCCGGTGTTTCGGGGGTTTTGCGCGTGATGCGCAAGCTTGGCATGACGTCGGGCAGATCAATCCGTGATCCGAAAGTCCCCCCTTTCAAATCATCCAGCAGTTACTGGCTGCGTGCGCCGGTCGGCGGGATTTTAAGGACCTTCAAGATCGCGGGCGAGTTCGTCAACGAAGGCGATGTGGTGGCCGCCGTCTCCGATCCGTTTGGCCTTCGCGATGCAGAGGTCGTGGCGAAACATGCCGGATTGATCATCGGGCGGACCAATCTGCCGATTGTCAATCAGGGCGATGCGCTTTTCCATGTGGCAGCGATCAAACGGTCATCGGAATTGCAGGAACGCATGGATGCCATCGAAACCCATCTGCAATCCGATCCGCTGCTTGACGAGGATGAAATCATCTAAGACGGCGTTTTTTAGTGCTTTTTGCGCATGATAGCTGCCATATCGAAGCTACTGGCGGATCGCGCCCGGCAATGTTATAGCAAGGTTTATGGAACCAATTACAAATACAGAAGAACTGCGCGCGTTGTGCGAAAAGCTCCGGCAGTTCGAATATGTCACGGTCGATACCGAGTTCATGCGCGATTCGACCTATTGGCCGCAGCTTTGCCTTGTGCAGTTGGCAAGCCCCGAAGCATCCGATAATGGTGCGGCGGTTGATCCGCTGGCCGAGGGCATTGACCTTGCCCCGTTGTTCGACCTGATGCAGGACGAAAGCGTGGTCAAGGTGTTTCACGCCGCCCGTCAGGATATCGAGATTTTCGTCCATCTCAGCGGCAGGGTCCCGCACCCGGTATTTGATACCCAGGTGGCGGCGATGGTGCTTGGCTATGGCGATCAGGTCGGTTACGAGACGCTGGTCAACAAGGTGGTGCGCAAGAATATCGATAAATCGATGCGCTTTACCGACTGGTCGCACCGCCCGCTTTCAACCAAGCAGCTCAGCTATGCGCTGTCGGATGTGACGCATCTTCGCGTGATTTACGAAGCCTTCCACGAACGCCTCGAAGCCAATGGCCGGGCCTATTGGCTGGCCGAGGAAATGGAACGCCTGACCGATCCGTCGATCTATACGATTGATCCCAAGGAAGCCTGGCTTCGGCTTAAAACCCGCTCCAACAGCCCGAAATTCCTGGCGGTGGCGCGCGCGCTTGGCGAATGGCGCGAGACCGAGGCACAACGCAAGAACCTGCCGCGTAACCGTGTTCTGCGCGATGATACGCTGCTTGATATCGCCGCCCGGCATCCATTGACCGACAAGGATCTCGACAAGACCCGTGGTGTTGGCCGCAATTTCGGCAGCAGCAAACCCGGTCAGGCGATCATCGAAGCCATTCAGGCCGCGCTTGACAGCCCGCAGGAAGATTGGCCACAACCAAAATTCCGCCCCGACCTTCCATCGGGCATCGGCCCGACGGTGGAGCTGCTCAAGGTGCTGCTCAAACTCTGTTCCGAGGAAAAGGGCGTCGCCCAGCGGCTGGTGGCATCCAGCGACGATTTGCAGAATATCGCGGCTGATGACAATGCCGACGTCCCGGCGATGCATGGCTGGCGGCGCGAATTGTTCGGGCAATATGCCCTGCAACTCAAACACGGACAGATCGGGCTCAAGCTCAAGAACGGCGAAGTTGTGTTTGTCGAACTTGACGCCGAGGACTAAATCCTTTCACCCAATCGAAGACATGAAAAAACGGGCCAAAGTCGGCCCGTTTTTCATTTTTGCAACAGGGGAGGAAGCCCGGTTTTAGAACCCCGGTTTTAGAACATCGTGTTGTCATGCGCCTGTTCGGCCGGGACCGGCTGGGCGACGTCCCAGTGTTCGATGATCTTGCCGGCATCATCAAGGCGGAAGATATCCATTACCGCACTTTCGCCTTCTGCCGAAAGGGACCTGACATGGGTAACCACCAGATTGCCCTCGGCGACAGTACGGACGATTTCGGCATGGATCGACGCATCAGAATTCAGCCAGCCGGTAATGCCATCGCGGAAGCCGTCAATGCCATCGGCAACAAACGGGTTATGCTGGATATATTCATCGCCGATATATTTCGTGATCGCGCCGTCAACATCGCGCTGATTGAAAACCATGTCATAAAACGCGACGACATTGGCGGTGTTGCGGTCTTCGACCTCGCCCGCATGGGCGGGCAAGGCGAAGCCGATGGCAACCAAGGTGACGATCAGGCTGGCAGCAAGGATTGTTTTGGCGCGGCTCATTTAAGCGCCTCTTTCAGAAAGTCCGCGGTGCTTTGCGGTGCGCGGCCAACAACCTTGGCGAAATCATCGCTGGTCTGTTCATAATCGCCATTGCGTGTGCCGACATACATGCCGGTCAGGGCGTCGACCAGATGATCGGGCAGGCCAAAGCTTGCCAGAATGCCGGTATGGACCTCGGGCGGCAGATCGACATAACGGATATCCTTGCCGGTTGCGTTGGCAATGATGGCGGCGATATCGGCAAAGCCGATGGGTGTGCCGGAAAGCTCGTAGGTCTGATTGACGTGATCGGCCGGGTTGGCAAGGACGGCAGCGGCGGCTTCGGCAAGGTCGTTACGCGGAATATAGCTGACCTTGCCATTGCCGGCCGGGGCACCGAAATCGCCGGTTTCAAGCGCATGCGGCACGCCTGCCATCAGAAGGTCGGTATAGAAGCTGTTGCGAAGCAAGGTGAAGGACAGGCCGCTTGCCTTGATGTAGCTTTCGGTGTCGGCATGGATCGAGGCATAGGTAAACGGGCTTTCAGGGCGCGCATCGATAAAGCTGGTATAGACCAGATGGCTGACACCGGCTGCTTTGGCGGCATCAACGGCGGTACGGTGCTGTTTGATGCGGGTTTCAACATCGGTTTCACCCGAAATGATCAGCGCGATATCAATGCCTTTGAACGCATTGGTCATCAGGGCAAGATCATCAAAATCGCCATGGCGGACATCAACGCCCCTGGCCGCAATGTCCTCTGCCTTGGCAACATCACGTACACTTACGGCGATCTGATCAGCAGAAACACGGCTCAGCAGATGTTTGACGACAAGGCTTCCGAGCTGGCCGGTTGCGCCGGTAACAAGGATTTTCATGGTTTCATTCTCCGGTAATCGGGGGTGGGCATTGGCCCGTCAATGGAATGAAACTGCACCTGATTTCCCATATGATCAATTCGATCAAGGTGATAGTATTCATGTATGAATATCGATGAATTAGACCTTGATTATCGTTTGCTGCGGCTTTTCCTGACCATCTATGACGAGGGATCAGTAACAGCCGCCGCCAACCGCCTTGGCGTCGGGCAACCGACCGTCAGCCACGGGCTCGACCGGTTGCGCCAGATTGTCGGCGATCCGCTTTTTGTCCGGTCAGGCCGGGGGATCACGCCAACCGCCCATGCCGATGAAATGGCCGGGCGGGTGCGCATCCTGTTGCAGGATTTGCGCAACCTTGCCCGCGTTGATGCCTTTGATCCGAACGATCCGAACCAATCCGCGCGCTTTGTGATCGGCACCAATGATTACGAGGTCGCGGTGATCATGCCCGAACTGTTTCGCATCATTCGCGGTTATGCCGCCGATATCCGGCTTCGGATTTTACCGATCCATGGTGATGTAAACGTGATTGACCGGCTGCGTAGCGGTCAGCTTGATCTGGCGATTGGCCTGCATATGACTGAAAATGTTGGCGATATCGCGCAACAGACCCTGTTTCGCGAACATATGGCGTGCTTTTATGATGCCGATTGCCATGATGTGCCACCCGATACGCTCGATCAATATTGCGCCGTGCCCCATGCGCGCGTGATCATCGGCAACAACGAGCATTCGGCGGTGGACGAGATGCTCGATGCCTGCGGACGCAAACGCCGCACGGTTTTGCAGGCATCGACCTTTGCCAGCATCGCCAGCCTGATCCGCGGGACGGACGTGATCGCATCGCTGCCCTCGCGGCTTGAACGCGATGTCATGACGGGCTTTGCCAAATGCACCTTCCCGCTTGATTTCCCTGAATACAGCTTCGCCCAGTCCTGGCATGTGCGCAACGCGGCAAGCGCCCCGCATAAATGGCTGCGGGGCGAGATTTTCAGGGTGACGAAGCGATTATCCTGAATGTATACGTCAGGCTTAATATCGATTTCAGTCAAACTGTTCGTGCGTGATTTTTGTGGCTCGAATTCCTACCAGTGCACTAACGGTCCCGCTGAAGCGCGCAAGATCGCGCCAGCTTTTCTTGCGATTACCGATCAGGAAGTATGAAATGGCGCGAAGGCCAAACTTAAGGGATAGTTTTAGTCCTTCAATCGTTGATGAAAGAGAACCTTTGTATTTGCGTTCGAAATAAATGCGTGACCAGGCAATATGCCAGAATTTGCGCCAATAATATGCTGAGTTCGGACGTACCGAGCCACCGTTGAGATGGCATATGATTGATTGTGGAACCAGAATGATGCTGTAGCCGGCACGACGCAGGCGTATGCAGAGATCATCGTCTTCGAAATAGAGATATATATTAGGATCGAAGTAGCCGATTTCTTTTGCAACAGTCATGCGGATCAGGTTCACTGCCCCAGACAGGAACTCTACGCAAATTGGGCCATCAGCTGGTTCCTGATACGCACCTTTCTTGTGACTTTTTCGTTTCCAGAGATCTACGTCATAGCTGAGTTCAATTTTCTGATCCGCATCAAGATGGATTGGTCCCAGCATACCGGAATCAGGATATGTATCTGCCGCCTGCTCTAGTTTTGTAATTGCATCCAAGCTTACAATTGAGTCCGGATTTGCAATGATACCAAATTCCGTTTCGACCTTTTTCAGACCAACGCTCGCCGCATTGCCATAACCCAAGCCTGTTTTATTACAGATGATGAGGGCATCCGGTCGTATTGCGCGCGCAAGGTCAAGGGTGTTGTCTGTTGAAGCATTGTCGACAACGATAAGGGGGAATTCTTTTGGAATGGCTCTGAGAAAATCCTCAAAAACCAAGCCACTGTTGTAGGTTACCGTTACGACAGTCGTTCTGGGCTTCATCGCAGTTTCAACTTTTGTTCTGTGCAAAATAAACGCGACTGTAGTTTTTTTTCCCCGGATTTGCCAGTGCTCAGGTCGCCTCTTGGTTACCGCGGGAATTGCTGGCTTATCGCAACGAACAAACCGAAAGAATCCTGATCCCGCCAACCCATCGTTCGCCGGTGTAAAGTTCCATGAAATTCCGGGTGCCGGAAAGGACTTCGTGGCCGGTTTCAGTCAGTGACAATATCTGTTCGGGCCAGGGCGTGTGCGGTTGATTGTCGGCGAAGTCAAAAAGCGGTGAGCTGGTTTGCTTCATATCGGCCAGAATTTCCCGGAACATCAGATCGCCCAGAAACGGCAGCGGTTCGTAAGACAGCATAAGATGACCAAAAACCTTGCCGGCCGGAAGTGGACCGAAATCGTCAAGGATTTGCAGGGTCAGTTCCTGCGTCAGGCCAAGACCGTTTCCGGGATCGGGCAATTCGCACAGATGGCGGTCAAGGGCTGCGATCATACAGGGGATCGGCGATTGGCCGTTATCGATTATGGCGCGCAGCGCATCGGGCTTTGATGCTCGGATCGCGGGCCAGACCGTTTGGCCAAAGGCCAGCATGGCATCCGAAACCGGCGCACGGGCATTTTCCCAGCACCAGATCAGCAATTCGGGCGAAAGCTGACCTAGGCCGATGAAACGCTCGACCCCGGGCACCCGATCCACACAGATCAGATCAAGCCGGGTTTGCGGGCGAAGGTTCGCGATGAAATCAAGCAGGAAGGCCAGTATGAGCTGATCGTAGCTGTCATGTTCAAACCACAGCACGACATGATCATAATCGCCCAGTGTCGCAAGACCGGCATATTCGCGTTGCAGGCGCGAAAACGCATCGGGAAAATCAATGCGATAGGATGATGCGATAAAACGCGCCCGGGTTTCGATGAAGTCGGGCAGGGGCACATCCGGCACCGGCCCCTGACAGAAGGGATCGGAAAATTCCATGAAAGCACCAACAAACCCGGCCAGTTTCAGGCAATGCGAAATATCCGAGCCACAGCGCAGATGTAGGGTTTGCACCGTATCGAGCTTCGGCAGATGCCCCGATGCGATCTGGCGCTGATGTTCGGTAATCCGGTCGATATGGGATTTCAGTTTCGGCCAGCTGGCAAAACCGTTTTCGCGCGCGATGACAATCTGGCTATCGGCCAGTTGCAGATCCTCAATGCTTTTGCCGGGCAGGTGGATACTGATGCGGGTTTGGGCATCGCCCTGTTGGGCGCGGGCGGATTTCAGCAGCTCCTTGGCGCGCTTGCGCTGCTGCTCAAGGTTAAGGCGGCCGTCAAAGATTCCGGATTTCGATGTGCGCGAAGCAGACATACGATTCCCCTGTGCTTAAGCCTGTGTCCGCCAGACAGGCAAGGAAACCGTGTGGTTCATATGTCGATTAGACCGGGCGCAGCCCTTTCCGCGGACGGGGTGCTTTGGGAAGCAACGGCACCATAGCATTGCGGGCTTTCCGGTTCAAAATAAATGAACCGGAAAGCCCTGAATAAACAGAAGGAAACGGGATCAGGGCTGGGGAAGCTGATCGACAATCACGACCCTGCTGTCGCAATCCATCAGTTTGGCAAGCTTCGATAAACGCTGTTCAACGACTTCACCGTTGAGTGCCGCGAAGTCCCTGTGCATCTGAAGTGTAAGCGTCTTGTCTTCATGAACAAGCGCCGTACCGGGAAGGATGCCTTCAACACCCCCCGAAAGGGTATGGCCAAGGCGGATGGCGTGACCGTAAAGGCGGCCAATCGCACGCGTGTCTTCGTCAAGCAGACGGTCGCTTGACTCGTCACCCTTGAAATTGCCGGTATAGCGTGACCCGATGGTATAAGCGAGGAACACCCGGTCATGATGGTTCAGATCAAGATAGGGATGATGCAGGATGCGGTTATAGCTCTGGATCGCGCGGTAATCGGGGTGTTCGCTCCATCCGACATCGCCGATGATGCAGGCGGCAAGGCGCAGACGGCCAAGATTGCCCGGCTGATCGCGGAAAATCGGTGCCGACCAGCGATACAGTTCTTCCCCATGCTGATGGAACCTCTCGCCATCTTCGGCAAAGCTGAGACAGGCATCAAGCAACGGATCGCGTTCGCGTAATTCATCGGGCAGGGCTTCGTACATCCAGCCTTCGCGAAGCCCGTGACTGGAAAACACGACCTCCTTGGCCTGCATGCGTTCAAGCAGCAGGTTCATGACAAGCCCCGCATGAGGCAGGCTATCGATACGGCGCTTGGAAACACCTCCAACCTTGTCAAGCGACACGCGGCTCTGCTGGGATATGATATGCGTCAGTTCGGCGATTTCGGCACGTGGCATGGTCAGGTTATGCACTACCGAAATCGGATAGTTTTCCTGGGCGATATAAAGCTTGGCAATCGAACGCCACGAACCGCCAACCGCAATCAATGGCTTGCCCGCCCCTTCATGCAGCCAGTCGATGCTTTCAAGGTGGGTTTTGACTTCGGCTTCCAGACGGGCACGGTCCGAACCAAATACCGCATGCAGGCGCATGGCACCCAACGGAACGCTGACGCGTTTTTTGATCTCGCCTTCATCAAGCAATACCAGTTCCAGCGACCCGCCACCGATATCACCAACAATGCCGGTTGCGCGCCGATCCCCCGAAATCACGCCAAGGGCGGAAAGGCGGGCTTCTTCAAGGCCGTCAATGACCTTGACGGTCAGGCCGGTCTCGGCAAGGACCCGATCACAAAAAGCCTGTCCGTCGCTGGCGGCACGGACAGCCGCGGTCGCCAGGATGTCGACCCGTGTGACCTTCATCGCGCGGAGCAACCGGGCAAAACGCCGCAGGGCGGCGGTTGCCATTTCAACACCTTCGGGGTTGAGACGGCCGGTGTTTTCGGGGTCGCGCCCCAGACCGCACATCACCTTTTCGTTAAAAATCGGGGCCGGTGCGCGTGTCATGCCATCAAACACAACAAGACGCACCGAGTTCGAGCCAACATCAATGATGGCGATACGGTTGGAAACCCTTTGGTCAGTCAGCATGCGGTTGGTTGAACCTGCCTGTTTTCTTAGTCATCAAGCTGCAGCACGGGGACATTTGGATCTTCCTCGCTAAGCGCGCTGCCACGGCCCGAAAGTGACGGGTTGGTCATGAAATACTGGTGAGAGGAGAAAGCATTTTCATCGGCTTCGCACCGCTCGTAAGTCCCGTCGGGCTGCAGGTACCAAGCCTGCGCCGTATCTTTCAGATTTGCAATCATGATCTGTTCGACAATCTGGCGCTGGCAGGTGGGGTTTTCCACCGGGACCAGTGTTTCGACACGACGGTTAAGGTTGCGCGGCATCCAGTCGGCAGATGAAATAAACGCCTTGGCCTTGCGCGACGGCAGTTTTGCGCCGTTTGCAAAGACGACAATGCGCGAATGTTCAAGGAACCGACCGACGATGGATTTGACCCGAATATTTTCCGATAACCCCGGCACACCGGGCCGCAAACAGCAGATGCCGCGCACGACCAGTTCGATATGAACCCCGCACTGGCTGGCGCGATAAAGCGCGTCAATCACCACCGGATCAACAAGGCTGTTCATCTTGGCCCAGATGCCCGCCGGTTTGCCCGCCTGACAGTTTTCGATCTCCTGATCGATATGGGCAAGCAGGGTCGGGCGAAGCGTATGCGGCGCGATGGCAATCTTTTCAAGCGACCGCGGGGTCGCATAACCGGTCATGAAATTAAAGATGCTGGCCGCGTCACGACCCAATGCCGGATCGCACGAGAAGAACGAAATATCGGTATAGAATTTCGCGGTGATCGGGTGATAGTTGCCGGTCCCGAAATGGACATAGGTCCGAAGCCCGTGGCTTTCGCGCCTGACCACCAGTGACACCTTGGCATGCGTTTTCCAGTCAAGGAAGCCATAGACCACCTGACAACCGGCACGTTCAAGATCGGCCGCCCAGCGCAGGTTGGCTTCCTCGTCAAAGCGGGCCTTGAGCTCCACCATCGCCGTTACCGATTTGCCCGCTTCGGCAGCCGCAATCAGGGCCTTGACGATCGGGCTGTTTTCCGATGTGCGATAAAGGGTCTGCTTGATGGTGACGACTTCGGGGTCACGCGCAGCCTGCAACAGGAACTGCACGACGACGTCGAAATCCTCGAACGGGTGGTGAACCACCAGATCCTTTTTGCTGATCGCGGCAAAGCAATCGCCGCCAAAGTCGCGCACCCGTTCGGGATAACGCGCGCCATAGGGCGGGAACAGTAGATCATGATGCAGATCGGAATCGATCAGCTGTTTGACATCGACAAGCCCGACAAGCCCGTCGACCTTGACGACTTCTTCGGGGGCGACAGAAAGTTCGTCGACCACGAAATCCAGAAGGTCTTCTGGCATCTCGGCATTGACTTTAAGCCGGATGATGCTGCCGCGGCGCCGACGCTTCAGCGCGGTCTTGAAAACGCGCACCAGATCTTCGGCTTCTTCTTCGATTTCAACGTCCGAGTCACGGATGACACGGAACAGGCCGTGTTCGATCATGTCGAAACCGGGGAACAGCTTGTTAAGGTAAAGGACAATCGCCTGTTCCAGCGGCAGATAGCGTTCGGTCCGGCCCGGCATGCGCAGGAAACGGCCGATTTTCGGCGGTACCGGGATCAGCCCGCGCATGTTGTGACCATCCGCCGGGTCAAACAGCTGCATGACAATCGCAAAGCCAAGGTTCGGAATGAACGGGAAGGGATGGGATGGATCAATGGCAAGCGGCGTTAAGGTCGGGAAGATTTCGCGCATGAAATAGCCGTCAAGCCATTTGCGGTCGGTCTGGGTCAAATCATCCGGTCTGATCACCGAAATCCCGTGCTTGTCCATCTCGCTGCTAAGCTGCTGCCAGATGCGCTGCTGATCCTGCATCAACTGGCTGGCATCATAGGTGATGGCGCGCAGCTGCTCGGACGGGCTCATGCCATCCTGGCTGACCTTGGTCATGCCCGCACGCAGCTGCCCGACAAGACCTGCGACGCGCACCATATAGAATTCGTCAAGGTTGCTGGCGGAAATCGACAGGAAACGCAGGCGTTCCAGCAACGGGTGACGTTTGTTTTGTGCCTCTTCAAGGACGCGGCCGTTAAAGGCCAGCCACGAAAGTTCGCGGTTTATAAAGCGCTTGTCCGAATCAAGTGTGATGGCGCTTGATTGAATAACGGCGGCGTGGGTCACGCTGTGCCTCCTGCGAAAGTGGGTTTGTGTCCTTGAAATAAAGCGACAGGTCCCGGTTGCGATTGGAGTATAGGATAACTGCTTGTCGGGGTGCAATTTTCTTAAATTTTTAAGTCAGTTTTCTTGGTGGCTTCACAGCGCCCGATGTGGCATGCAAAAGTCTGCTTTCCTTAAGATCACCGGATACCCGATTTTATGAAGACATTGCTTCTGCTCAGGCATGCAAAATCAAGCTGGACCGATCCGTCCCGATCCGATCACGACCGGGAACTGAACCGGCGCGGCGAAAAGGCGGCCCCGGTGATGGGGCGCTATTTGCATGAACAGGGGCTGGTGCCCGATCTGATCTGGTGTTCAACCGCCGAACGTACGGTTCAGACATTAACCCTGCTGGGGCGCGATTTTGCCAGTGCATCCGACGTGATCTACAACGAAGACCTTTATATGGCGACCGAGGCCGTGCTGCTTGAAAGCCTTGGGCACACCCATGACGAGGCCCGCTGTGTGATGATGATCGGCCATAATCCGGGACTTGCCGATTTCGCCGCCCGGCTGTTTGGCGAGGGCGATGGCGAAGCATTGCTGGAAATGAACCGTAAATATCCGACCTGCGGTCTTTGCCAGTATGAATTTGATGTTGATCATTGGGCGGACGTTCGGTTTGAGGCCGGGCGCCTGATTCGCTTTGTAAAGGTCAAGGATTTGCAGGGGATCGGTGCGCCGCCGACCTGAAATTCCGGCCCGCAATGCAGACCATTGCGACGGGCACTTGACGGCGGGGCTTTGGCAGCGTTTTATACCGCAGAATTTCAAGCGCCGCGTCGCGCAAACAGACAGATCACCCGATTTAAGCCCCCCGAATTGACCGGGGTGGCTGGTTTGCGGTGCTTTTTTGTTTGACAGCGCGGTGCAGCCATGCACCTTTGCGCCAAATTTGTGGCCCAAAATACCAAGCATACAAAGCAACCTGGAAAGACCATGCATCCTTATCGTTCACACAATTGTAATGCGTTGCGCGCCTCTGACGCCGATGCGGAAGTGCGCCTGTCCGGCTGGATCCACCGCAAGCGCGACCACGGCAACCTTCTGTTTGTCGATTTGCGCGACCATTACGGCATCACCCAGATCGTGATCGATATTTCAAGCCCGCTTTTCGCGGTTCTTGAAAAGTCGCGCGCCGAAAGTGTGATCACGGTGGACGGCAAGGTCGTCAAACGTACCGCCGAAACCGTCAACCCGAACCTGCCGACCGGCGAGATCGAGGTTTATGCATCGAACATCGAAGTCCAGTCGTCGGCCGACGTGCTGCCGATGCCGGTATTTGGCGATGCCGAATATGGCGAGGAAATCCGCCTGCGTCACCGTTACCTTGATCTGCGTCGCGAAAGTGTTCATTCGAACATCGTTCTGCGCTCGCGCGTGATCTCGGCGATGCGTCAGAAAATGACCGCACAGGGATTTTTGGAAATCCAGACCCCGATCCTGACGGCAAGCTCGCCCGAAGGTGCGCGTGACTTCCTCGTACCGTCGCGCATGCATCCGGGCAAATTTTATGCCCTGCCGCAGGCCCCCCAGCAGTTCAAGCAGCTTCTGATGGTTTCGGGCTTTGACCGTTATTTCCAGATCGCACCGTGCTTCCGCGATGAAGACGCCCGTGCCGACCGCTCCCCGGGCGAGTTTTATCAACTCGACTTCGAGATGGCCTTTGCCACCCAGGACGACGTGTTTGATGCGATCGAGCCGGTTCTTCATGACATCTTCGTCGAATTCGGCGGTGGTCGTGACGTAACGCCGCTTCCGTTCCCGCGCATTCCGTTTGATGAATCGATGGCGAAATACGGCTCGGACAAACCCGACCTTCGCAACCCGATCATCCTGTCTGACGTGACCGAAGCCTTCCGCGGTTCGAATTTCGGCATCTTTGCCTCGAACATCGAAAAGGGTTCGGTGGTTCGCGCCATTCCGGCACCGGGGGCCGCTGGCCGCCCGCGCAGCTTCTTTGACAAGCTCAATGCCTGGGCCCGCGAAGAAGGGGCGGCTGGTCTTGGTTACATCGTTTACGATGAAAACGGCGAAGCCAAAGGCCCGATTGCCAAAAATCTTGATGCCGAACGCATCGCAAAGATCAAGGAAGTTACCGGCGTTGCCAATGGCGATGCGGTCTTCTTTGCCTGTGACAAGGAACTGGCAGCAGCCAAATTTGCCGGCAAGTCGCGCGACAAGGTTTGCGATGAACTGGGCCTTCGTGAAGACGGCATGTTCAAATTCTGCTGGATCGTTGATTTCCCGATGTACGAGGAAGACGACGACGGCAAGATCGAATTCAGCCACAACCCGTTCTCGATGCCGCAAGGCGGTCTTGAAGCCCTTGAAACCATGAACCCGCTTGATATCAAGGCGTGGCAGTATGACATCGTGTGTAACGGTATCGAACTGTCGTCCGGTGCCATTCGTAACCACCGCCCGGACATCATGTACAAGGCGTTCGAGATTGCCGGTTATGGCAAGGAAGTCGTTGATGACCGCTTTGGCGGCATGATCAACGCGTTCAAATTCGGCGCACCGCCGCACGGTGGTTCGGCCCCGGGTGTTGACCGTATTGTGATGCTTCTGGCTGACGAGCCGAACATTCGCGAAGTCATTGCCTTCCCGCTGAACCAGCAGGCGCAGGATCTGATGATGAATGCCCCGGCCGCGGTCGATGACCGTCAGCTCAAGGAACTGCATCTGCGGGTGCAGCTTCCGCCGAAAATCAAAAAAGACTGATTTCTGTCTTTTGATGACGATAAAAACGGTCCGGAAATTTCCGGGCCGTTTTTGTTTGTCTATTGACCTTCGATGCTTACGTAATCTTAACCCGCCGTAATCCACATTCAGGGTGGAACAATTTATATCCTGCGGGGGATTACGGTTTGAAAAAGATACTTGTGGTGGTGGCACCGTTGGCATTGGCGGCGTGCGGTGGTCCGGTCGAACTGACCGTTGCCAAGCTGGCTGGTGATCTGATCAGCTATGTGACCACGGGCAAAAGCACCACCGATCATGCGGTTTCAGCGGTTGCCGAGCGCGATTGCGCCCTGCATCGCCCGTTATTCGAAGAAGACGTCTGCCGCGATAATGTCGTGCTCGATGATGCGGTTGCGCTGGCCGAACCGGGCGCGCCATCGGTGAAACAGAAAATCCGCGATGCCGAACCTGCAATTTATGCCGTTAACGCACCCGGCGAAGACTGGTCGCAACCTAATGCCGGTGCCCGCACATCGGCCGTGATTGTCCAAACCGATCTGCCGCCGCGTCCGGCGTCGCATGACGAAGTGGCTGCTGTTCCTGCATCAGCCCCGGTCGAAATCGCCAGCGCACAGGCGCAGTTCACCCCCGATCATGACCGTACCCCGCTTCGCAACGAAGGCCCCCTTGATCCGCAGGGCGAAGCCGATGCCGCGGTTGCCGGATATGTCGCCCCGCCAAAGCCGGTCGCACCTGTTGTCCAAACCCAAACCGCCGCCCTGACCGATACCGGCATCATGACCGACGAGGTCAGCGTGATCGCGCCGGAAAACGCCGGGCAGGACAAGCTTGTTGCAGTGCCGCTGCCGGGAGACTATGTAATACTGGCAAGCTTTGCAGATCAGCTGCGCGCGCAAAATGCCCTGTCGCTTTACCGTGAATATCAGCCGCGCCTGATCAGTGCGACGGTTGCGGGCCGGGAATATCTTCGTGTTGCTGTTGGTCCGCTTTCGCATGAGCATGCAAAAGATTTACGCCATCTTGCTGCCAAAAAGGGTGTCAAAGATCCCTGGATTGTCGGGATCGACGCTGCCGGAGAATAGAGTTGCCAGTTATTACGGTTTGTCCTGAAAATCGACAGCGTTCCGTCTTCGGGGCGCTGATCTTTTGTGTCGCCCTGGCGGGATGTTCCGCGCAGGCAGGGCAATCCTTTGCCGCCGGTCCGGGCGGTTTTGACCCGGCCCATGTGCGCAAGGCGGCTGATATACAGGCCGAATTGGTGCCGCATGTGGCGGAATACCGGTTTTCGATGGTGTCATCGGATGTCGGCAGCTCCGTTGTCGGTGTGCGCGGTGCGCTGGGTTACCGGTTTGAAAAGGTCTGTGATGGCTGGATCACCGAGATGCAGCATCTGATGGTTCTGCAAGGGGCCGAGGGCGGTTCGATCAATTCCGCCTATTCGATGACCCAGTGGGAAAACTTTGACGGATCGAAATACCGCTTCCGCATGCGTGATTATCTTGATGGTGTGCAGGTCGACGAGGTTGTTGGCGATGCGGTGCGTGACAAGGACAAGGTTCTTGTGACCTACGAAGTCCCGGTCGAAGTGACCGAGGAACTGCCGGCCGATACCATGTTCCCGACCCAGCATTCCCTAACCCTGCTGAAGCGCGCGCTTCAGGGGGATAAATTTGCCAATGATCTGGTGTTTGATGGCAGTGGCGATACACCGACCAACCGGATTGCCGCGGTGATTTCGGCAGCCAGACCATCGCAGAACACGGCCGAAGATGCCGATGGTATTGCAAATCGGCCCTATCACAGCCTTAACCTGGCCTATTACCCGCTTGGTGATGCCGAAAACGGCCCGTCGACCGAGATTGCGGTTGATTTCGGTGAAAACGGTGTCGCCCAGGAACTGCGGATGAATTACGGCAGTTTCCGCGTGCGTGGCGACCTTCAGAAAGTCACGCGGCTTGCTGCCCCCGAATGCGGTTAAACACAAACCGGATTATTGCCGCAATAACGGCCCGATAACGCAAAAAAGCCTGCCGGATGTCCGACAGGCTTTTTTGTGGGGGAAGTTCCATAAAGTCTTAGGCGGCGACGGCGCTGCTGTCGTCGCGGCAATACAGACCATAAAGTGTCTTGATGACGGTGACGGCTTCATCGCCTTGCAGCGAATAAAAGATCGTCTGTGCCTCGCGCCGGGTTTTAACCAGCTTGTCCCGCCGCAATCTTGCAAGATGCTGTGACAGGGCGGACTGGCTCAGTCCGACAATGCGTTCAAGTTCACCGACCGATTTTTCGCCATCGTTAAGCTGGCAAAGAATCATAAGTCTGCTCTGATTGCTCATGGCCTTCAGAAGCGCGCTGGCTTGCTCGGCCTTTTTTTCGAGATGGGTAAGTTCCATTTGGCTCCCTTTAGCCTGGCCATATTCGGCTTTTGTCCCAACTGGGGCATCGAGTGTATCACATTCGTGGTGATAATCTCCGATGGGATGTCCCCGATTTTTTCCAACCAACGAGGTCTTTGTGCCTCAAACCCATTAATGAAATTCAAGAATGGGAAGATTCCTATTCTCAAGTATAACATCAAACTGTCAAGACACTCTTTGTCTTGTGGACAGAGATTATGGCGATATTTCGTTCTGAGTCACCGTGTATACAATAGACAGTTCATGCAGGGTCTTAATCTGTCATTCAGTTTGAAAACTTGCAGTATTTGTCTGATTCATGATGATCTAGAACAAAGCAGCAGATAACGTCGGCTGGCACGATGAAACAATAATAACCAGGGTCGCCGCCCGTAAGGCAAGGTGACCGGCAAAAATCAAACTTGTCTGACTGGCATCTATTCAGGAAGGTATCCGCAAAACATGGCGACATTATTTGTCACGCATCAAAGCTGTATCGACCACGATACGGGGCCGGGCCACCCGGAACAGTCTGATCGTCTTCGCGTGATCCAGCGGGTGCTTGAAGCCGAAGAATTCATGTTCCTGCACCGCGAAGAAGCCCCAAAGGCCGATCTTGATCTGATCAAAAAGGTGCATGACCCTGCCTATGTCGACCGGGTCATGGCCGCGATCCCGCAAAGCGGATATGAATCCCTTGATGGCGATACCTATGTTTCATCGGCCTCGGGCGAGGCGGCATTGCGCGCGGTTGGCGGTGTCTGCGTCGCGGTCGATGCGGTCTTGGCCGGCCATGAACGCAATGCCTTTGTCGGCGTACGCCCGCCGGGACATCATGCGGAATATGACCGGGCGATGGGGTTCTGTCTGTTTAACAATGTGGCGGTCGGTGCGCGTCATGCCCGCGATGCCCATGGCATCAAACGTGTGGCGGTGATGGATTTTGACGTTCATCACGGCAATGGCACACAGGATCTTTTCTATAACGATCCCGACCTGTTTTACTGTTCAACCCATCAATGGCCGCTTTATCCCGGCACCGGTGCCCCCGATGAACGCGGATGTGCCAACAATATCCTCAATGTCGGGCTGTCGGCCGGGGCGGGAACGGCTGAAATGAAACACGCCTTCGAACAATCGGTTTTACCCGGCATTGCCGCCTTCAAACCGGAATTGCTGATCATTTCGGCCGGCTTCGATGCGCATCGCAATGACCCGCTGGCGGGACTTTCATTTGTTGAAAGCGACTTTGCCTGGATGACACAACAGCTTCTCGCACTCGCGGGCGAGGTTTGCGATAACCGCGTCGTCTCGGTGCTTGAAGGCGGCTATGACCTGCCATCGCTGGCAAGTTCGGTCATGTTCCATGTGCGAACCCTGATGACGGCATAAGGCATCCTTTTCCGCATTAGTTTCCGCAGTAATTTCCCCAGTAATTTACAAAGTAATTTACAAAGTAATTTCCGCTGCGATTTCCGTTCTGGCCGGTTGCCCTGCCGGGACGGTCGGCGTAAACTCCGCGCCAATCAAATCAATGGAGCAGATATGTCCACGCCAACCCCATCCACCACGATCCCCGATGATATCGCCAAACTCAGCTTTGAAGAGGCCCTCGGTCAGCTTGAAAGCCTCGTGCGGCAGCTCGAACAGGGGCAGGTGGGGCTTGATGATGCCATTGCATCCTATGAACGCGGTGCGGCGCTGAAACGTCATTGTGCCGATAAACTGCGCGCTGCCGAAGAACGCATCGAGAAAATTACGCTCGGTGCCGATGGCCGTCCGAACGCAACCCCGACTGAAATCGAATAATTCTCGCGGAGAATATGGTGAGTTACGACCTGCTTGCTGAGCTGAGTACTGCTTCTGCTGACCTTGGCGAAACGCTTGATGGCATTCTGCCGCGTCCCAATGGCCAGATCGAGCAACGCCTGTTTCAGGCGATGCGTTATTCAACCCTGGGCGAAGGCAAACGCCTGCGTCCGTTTCTGGTGCTAAGCTCCGCCGGATTGTTCCGGGTATCGCGCCAATGCGCGTTGCGAGTCGCCGCTGCGGTTGAAATGGTGCACAGCTATTCGCTGATCCATGATGATCTTCCGGCCATGGATGACGATGACCTTCGCCGTGGCAAGCCAAGCTGCCACAAGCAGTTTGACGAGGCGACCGCCATTCTGGCCGGTGACGCGCTGCTGACGCAGGCCTTCGAAGTGCTGGCCGATGAAAGCACCCATCCCGATCCGCGTGTCTGCACCGATCTTGTCCGCGCCCTTGCCCGTGCGGCCGGGCCTTACGGCATGGTCGGCGGTCAGATGATCGATCTGGCGGGCGAGGGGCAAAGCCTTGATCAGGCACAGGTCACCCATTTGCATCTGCTGAAAACCGGCCGGATGTTTGCCTTTGCCTGCGAAGCCGGGGCGATTCTGGGCAAGGCCCCCAAAAGCATGCGCATGGCCTTGCGATCCTACGCCCATGACATGGGGCTGGCCTTCCAGATCAAGGACGACCTTCTCGATGTGGAATCCAGCAGTGCGGAACTGGGCAAAACGGCCGGCAAGGATATCGATCAGGATAAATCGACCTATGTGAAGCTGCTGGGCCTTGAACAGGCCCGCGAGCAGGCAACCATGCTGTGCAATCAGGCGATCAATCACCTGAACTGCTTTGACGGCGAAGCCGAACCGCTGCGCGAAATGGCGCGTTTCGTGATCGAACGCGGGCGTTAAGGCCGGTCCCCCTGACATGAGCCAGCAAACCAGATACACAGCCGGTTTTCGTGACCGGCTGTTTGACAAGGACCCGTTCCCGCTGGCGATCTGGTATCCGTCGCATGCTGCCGAAGGCCCGGTGCGTCATATGGGTGTCACGTCAACCGCGGCCCGCGATGCGGATTTCGCCGATGGCGGACCCTATCCGCTGGTGCTGTTTTCGCACGGCTCGGAAGGGCACCGCTTCAATCAGTTCTGGCTGGCGGAATATCTTGCACGGCGCGGTTATATCGTTGCCGCCCCGCAGCATCATGGCGACAATTATCTTGATCCGTCCGATGCGCGGCAATTGACGATCATCGAACGCCGTCCGCGCGAAATGCGTTTGGCTCTTGATCTGTTGCTGGATCATGACAGCATTGCTGCTCACATTGATACGGATCGTATTTATGCGCTCGGCCATTCGGCGGGCGGGGCGACGGTGCTTAAAATGGCGGGATGGCGGTTTGATGCCTCCGCCTGGCAAAGCTATTGCGCGCTCAACGCCGATCAGGACCGCGTGATTTGCCAGCATGTACCGGGTGATGACATTGTCGATGAGTTGCATGATCGTTATGGCGGCCCGGTTGTTTCCGCACGCGATGACCGGATTGCAGGCGTGATTGCCGTGACCCCGGCCTTTGGCGTTGCGGCGACCGATGCGGGCTTTGCCGATGTCACGGTGCCGATGCTGTTTATCGAGGCCGATACCGATGAAATCCTGCCCGAAACCGCCAATGCCGCGCATTTTCGCACCCTTTTGCGCGGGCGGGCGAAGTTTGTTAAGGTCAAGGGGGCCGGGCATTATTCATTTCTGCCGCCCTGCACGCCCTATATCGCGGAAAATTTCGGCTATTTATGCCGGGATTTCGGGCGCGAACGTGTTGATATTCACCGCACTGTTGAACAGGTGGTGCTGAAGTTCCTAAGTGACATCAAATCAGGTGATTTTCAGGGTCGCTAATTACAGCGAAGCTGTTTATTTTACGCTGCTTGCAATAGGGCTTAGGAAACGTCACCCTGTTGGTTTGACGACTATATAAAAAACGCCACACAAAACTGAAAATCGAGATCGGTATGAGCACGACCTCCAAGACCCCGCTTCTGGACACGATTAAAATCCCGGCTGACTTGCGTAGCCTTCAGCCCGCACAGATGAAGCAGGTCGCAGATGAATTGCGCGCCGAGGTGATTGATGCCGTGTCGGTCACCGGCGGGCATCTGGGGGCCGGGCTTGGCGTGGTCGAGTTGACCGTGGCGATCCATTACCTGTTTGATACCCCCGATGACCGGCTGATCTGGGATGTCGGGCATCAATGCTATCCGCATAAAATTCTGACCGGGCGGCGTGATCGTATCCGCACGCTTCGTCAGGGCGGCGGGCTTTCGGGCTTTACCAAGCGGTCCGAGTCCGAATATGACCCGTTCGGTGCCGGGCACAGCTCGACCTCGATCTCGGCCGGGCTTGGCATGGCGGTTGCCAATCAGCTTTCCGATGATAAACGCAAAAACGTCATTGCCGTGATCGGCGATGGCTCCATGAGTGCCGGCATGGCCTACGAGGCGATGAACAATGCCGCCGCCGCCGATCAGCGCATGATCGTGATCTTGAATGATAACGACATGTCGATTGCCCCGCCGGTGGGCTCCATGTCGGGCTATCTGTCGCGCCTGATTTCGGGCAAGGGCTATCAGGGCCTTCGCAATGCGGCCAAGGGCCTGACCAAACACCTGCCGCGCCAGATCGAAGAAGCCGCCCGCAAGATCGAAGAATATACCCGCGGTATGGTGACCGGCGGGACCCTGTTTGAAGAAATGGGTTTCTTCTATGTCGGGCCGATTGATGGTCATAATCTGGATCATCTTCTGCCGGTGCTTAAAAACGTCCGCGATGCGGATGTCGATGGCCCGATCCTTGTTCATGTCGTGACCCAGAAGGGCAAGGGCTATGGCCCGGCCGAAAATGCCGCCGACAAATATCACGGTGTCGCCAAATTCGATGTCGTCACCGGCAAGCAGGCCAAGGCCACACCCAATGCACCATCCTACACCAAGGTTTACGGCGAAACGCTGACCAAGCTTGCCGAAACCGATGACAGGATCACTGCGATCACGGCCGCCATGCCATCGGGCACCGGGGTTAATATCTTTGCCAAACGGTTCCCCGATCGTGCCTTTGACGTCGGCATCGCCGAACAGCATGCCGTGACCTTTGCCGCCGGGATGGCGTGCGAGGGATACAAACCTTTTTGCACGCTCTATTCGACCTTCCTGCAACGCGCCTATGATCAGGTGGTGCATGATGTCGTGATCCAGAACCTGCCGGTCCGTTTCGCCATGGATCGTGCCGGGCTTGTCGGGGCGGATGGCGCAACCCATGCCGGGGCCTATGACATTGCCTATCTTGGCTGTTTGCCCAATATCGTTCTGATGGCGGCGGCGGACGAGGCCGAACTGGTCCATATGACCACAACCGCATGGGCGATTGATGACCGCCCCAGTGCCTTCCGCTATCCGAGGGGCGAGGGTGTCGGCGTTGAAATGCCGGCCGAGGGCAAGGTTCTTGAAATCGGTAAGGGCCGCATCCTGCGCGAAGGCGGCAAAATCGCCATCCTGTCCTACGGCACCCGTTTGGCAGAGGCGATGCTGGCCGCCGAAGACCTTGCCGCACGCGGCCTTCCGGCAACGGTTGCCGATGCCCGCTTTGCCAAGCCGCTTGATCATGCCCTGATCGCCGATCTGGCCCGCAACCACGAAGTCCTGATCACGATTGAAGAAGGCTCCATCGGCGGCTTTGGCGCAATGGTGTTGCAGCATATGGCAGGGCAGGGATTGCTCGATCACGGGCTCAAAGTCCGCACCATGGCCTTGCCCGACGCCCTGATCGATCACGACAAGCCCGACATTCAATATGCCAAGGCGGGATTGGATGCGCAAAGCATCGTCAAAACCGCCCTTGGCGCGCTGGGTCTTTCCGAGGCCAAAGTACGCGCCTGATAGGTCAGGCAAGACCGGTTAACGTAAAAACGCCGCCCTGAAAAAGGCGGCGTTTTCTTTGGTCCATCCATCTGCCGGGATCAGAAATCCGCGGTCAGAGACAGCTTTGCCGTCAACGGTGCCCCCATCGTCAGGTAACCGCCATTCGCCGACGCCCAGTAATCGCTATCCGTGACGTTTTCGATATTGGCACGGATGGTGACGGGATATTCGTGCACCTCGGTCGTGTACCGCGCACCAAGGTCAAGGCGTGTCCATGACGGGATCGAAAGGGTATTGGTCGCATTGACATATTGCGATGCCGTGTGAACCGCACGCGCATTGACCGTCGCACCTTTAAGGAACGGCAGGTCATATTCGATGCCAAGCTTGGCAACGTAATCGGGAATGCCAATCGGCGTGTTGCCGTCATTGGTGCCGTTCTGGGTATCGGTTAGTTCCGCGTCATAAACCGTGATACCGCCCAGAATGCGGGTGCCGGTCACAGGCTCGCCAAAGATCTGGAATTCAACGCCGCGGTTCTGCTGCTCGCCGTCTGCGGCAAAGGTGTTGCTGGCATTTTTATAAGAAAACGGCTTGGAAATCTGAAACAGGGCGACACTACCGCCAAAGCTGCCGAAATCCGCCTTTGCCCCGATTTCATATTGCTCGGACGTGTATGGGGCCAACTGTTCGCTCGGGTTGGTCAGGGTGGCGTCACTTGCCGCACTGGCGGCTGTTTCGCCGGGCGACAGGGATTCCATATAGTTGGCATAAACCGACACCTGATCGGTCACATTGCCGACGATGCCGACCATCGGCGTATATTCGTCCGCGTCATAGTTGCTTGATTGTGCACCGCTGGTCAGATCGAACTGCTTGGTATTGACCGACTGACGGCGAATGCCAGCCGTGACGCTGACGCGGTCATCAAGGAAGCTGACGGTATCAGCCAGAAAATAGCTGGTCAGTTCGTTGATATTACGAAGCCCCGGATCGCTCAGATTGCCTGATGGCGCTGCCAGCGCCGGATAGCCCGTGGGGGTTGGCCCGTAAATATTGCCGGTAAACGCCGACGCACCGGGCGAAAACGCCCATGCCTGATGGCTTTTGTTCTGAAGGTAGGAAACCCCGGCATTCAGTTCATGCTTTACCACGCCGGTTTCAAATTTAACGCGCGCACCGGTCAGCGCACTATTGGTCGTATCTTCGCGAATGATGGTCGAACCGCCATAGGTCATGGTGCCATCAGTACCGGTAATGCGCGGGGTTGAATAAATCCCGGATTCTTCCATGTGGCGGGTGCCTGCGGCGGCATAGGCCATAAGATAGTCGTTCACATCATGCTCGATCCGTCCCTGGACAAAGCTGTCCTCAAGGTCGGCCCATGTCCCATCCGCATTGTAATTGTGGCTGGCATCCGGGGCATCGGGGATGTTCGTAAGCGTGCCGAGCAGATTTACCGATGTCCGCCCATGATCAATATTCTTTTCATTATGCCCGGCATCGACCGTGATGCGGGTATCATCGCCGCGATAATCGAATGACAGCGACCCGATCTGGCTGTTGCGGTCTTCGTCATCGATGGCGGTTTCACCGTCGGCATATTTCAGATTGGCACGAATGCCGAACTGGTTATCTTTGCCAAAACGCCGTCCGAAATCGACATGCCCGCCGGTCTGGCTGTTCATTTCATAGAATGTCGTGACACTGGTGATCGGATCATCTGTCGCGCGTTTGGGGATAAGGTTAATGCCGCCGCCAATGCCGCTGCCGCCCGGTGACATGCCGTTGATGAATGCCGATGCGCCTTTGACAACTTCGACCCGCTCATACATCGACATGTCGATCAACTGGCGCGGTGCCGTGCCATAAAGGCCATCCAGCATCACATCATCACCGTCAAGAACGAAGCCGCGGATCATGAAGCGGTCACCCGATCCGCCATAGCTGTAGGATGTCAGAACGCCCGGATCGTTATCAACCACATCGGCAAGTGTATCGGCCTGCTGGTTTTTGATCACTTCGCTGGTATAGCTGGTGATGCTGACCGGGATATCCAGATTGTCCTTGTTGCCCAATATACCGGCCCGGCCACCGGTCGCGACCTGGCCACCGGCATAGACCGGCGGGGTGGGATCGCCTGCCTGTGATGTGGCGTTGTCCTCGACCCGGATCGGGTCGAGCTTGATGGTATCGTCGGTTTCGGTCTGTGTGCTGTTTGTGCTGCTCTCCGTCGCGTCCTGCGCATGGGCGGGAAGGGCAACAACAGCAGACATACTGACAGACGCCAGCAATAGCGTACTGAATGTATGACGTTTGAAAATTGGTGTGATCGGCATGAAAAACCCCAAGGTCGAATTTCCCCGCCCCCCGGCGGGATCGATATGGGGTGCTGATTATCACTATTGATAATCAATCTCAATATAAATGATTATTATTATCAATATCGATGTAATTGTTCAGTTATTCAATCGCGGGGTGGATTGGCGCTGTTTGGCAAGCCGGGCATGGCCCGCTTAATCGGCATAAATCATTTTATGCGTCATGCCGCCGTCAATGCGGGTGGTTTCGCCGGTCATGAAACCGGATTGTTCATGATCAAGCAGGAAGGCGACCATCTTTGCGATATCATCCGGCGTACCGATGCGGCCCGCCGGGTGTTGCTGGCGGTCGATGTCACGGTGTTGCGGTTCTTCACGGGCGGATGATTTCTGCCAGTCACCAACTTCGATCCAGCCCGGCGCAATGCCATTGACCCGCACCGCCCCCGAAAGGCTGACCGCCATGGCATGGGTCAAGGCAACCATGCCGCCCTTTGACGCGGCATAGGCTTCGGTATTGGGTTCGGACTGAAACGCACGGGTCGATGCGATATTGACAATCGCCCCACGGGTTTTGCGCAAATGCTGTGTCGCATGTTTGGCTGCCAGAAACGCCCCACCCAGATTGACATTGATCACCCGTTGCCAGCTTTCCCAATCCAGATGTTCGAACGATCCCGAATGCGGGTCGGCAATCCCGGCATTGTTAACCAGTCCGTCAATACGCCCGAACCGGTCGACGGTCTGCTGAACCGCAATGGCAACATCGCGTTCATCGGAAACATCGCCCTTGAAAAACAGGGCGCGTTCGCGCTGTTCTTCGGAAAGGGCGGTGATGGCTTCATCCCCGGCATCCGCATCCAGATCAAACAGCATGACCTTCCATCCCGTCGACAGAAGATGCTGCGTAATCCCCAGCCCCAAACCCTGCGCAGCACCGGTGACGAAGGCGACCTTGGGATCAGGGAAGTTGTTCATGTGCTGCTTTGCCCGTATCAAGATGGAAGGAATTGGTGAATTTTATCAACGCATTGAAAATGGACCTGTTCCGGCCCGATGCAACGCATCAGCCGAAATTTAACCTTGTATCTCGTCTTCCGCCGTTTCCAGTTGATCAAGCAGCGCATGAACGAACCCCATTTGCCGCCCGTCAAGCCCGCGGGCTTTGGCGGCATCCTGAAGGGCTTCGGTCGCTTCAAGATGCAGGCGGTAATGCCCGGAATTCTGATCAATCCGATCCATGCGTTGCCGTTCATCACCAAAAACCATGCTTTGGCAACGCGGCGCACTCGATGATGTAAAGGCCCGGCAGGTCAGGGGGCGAACGTCATAGATCGTGCATCTTTCATCTGCGCCTAGAAGCGGGCAGCGTGCGCGCACTTCGGATGTGGTCTTTGCCTGTTCAATGATCCGTGCTGCCTGGGTCAGACGTTCACGCAATGCCTGCTGTTCGTCTGGCGTAAACGCCTTGCGGATATGCTCGGCAATCAGGCTGGTGACACCGGGCGGCACCGCAACAAACAGGTGGCAGCACGCACTGCATCCATCCCGGCAGTCGCAATGGGGCTGATGCGGAAAACTATCCCGAAGGCTTCGCGACGCCGCATCGACCAGTATCATGGCCGCTTTCGCGGCGTCAGTGATGGTCGGGGCCTGTTCAAGCACACGGGCCAGTTCGGCGCGAAAGCCCGGAAACATCTCCTCGTATCGGCGCGATGCTTCCGCGGTCAGGGCACCGGTTCGGGAAATATCCCCCGTGATCCGGTCGATTGCGTCGTCAAGTTTTACCATGACCATGCGATTGCCTTTATCCCGATCCCTGTCCGCACACCGGACAGGCTGATACGAAACAGCCTGCTAGCCTTGTCCCATCATGATGGCTTTAGCACCATTTTCCAAGTACGCGGTTACAACCGGCGGTTCCCAAAAAAACTCTGCCAGAATTCCCAACCGGCAGGGTAGTCTGGTGATCCGTAAACCCGCCAAAAGATACGCTCCATCGGAACCGGTTCCGGGCCTTGGGCGGGTTTCGGTTCTCCGAACGGTGCGATTGGCTCCTCGCCATAGGTTCCTCGCCGAACTGCTTCTCACCCCTCTGGTCGTTCTGCCACTTCCCGCCACCCGATGAAACTCAACCTGCCGTGATCCTCCCATGCTGCCTCCGACGCGTGGTTCCGCCAAACTTTGCCGCGCTGGCTCCCTCGGCGGATGTCCCCCGTTTGACGAACACGGAAATCCAAACAGCCGACGGACTCCGGCCCGTCGCACCAGCCGCACCGGACCATTTGCTCCAACAGACCCACCTCCCGCCGCTGTTTGCCACCTGCTGCCCAATTCTGCCAGTCGCGGCAAGCGCTGCCGATCACAATTTCGCCGACTGCCTCACCAACAAGGCGCACCTCTCCCGTTCTGACCTATCACCAGCGGACCCATCACCAGCCGCTGCTTGCCAAATGCTGCCCGACGCAGCCTAGCCGCTACCAGATCGCAATCTCGCCATTACTTTGCTAACAAGACGCACCTCTCCCGTCATGACTCATCTCAGCCACCGCTTGCCAGATGCTACCCGGCGCAGCCCAGCCGCTGCCGATCACAATTTTACCGGTTGCCTTGCCAACAAGGCGCACTTCTCCCGTCTTGACCTTTGGGTGACCTTGGGGTGGGTTAGGACACGGGCGCAAAACCGCCGTAATGGCTTTTCCACCCGCCGGTCATCATCCGGCGATGTTGCCACCGGATCGGTCTGTCTTTGTGCTGCTGCATCATCATCACTTTCATCTGGCCCCAAACGAAAAAACCCGCAAAGCGAATCACGCTTTGCGGGTTTTGGTCCGGGCGCTTTTATCCCGTTGACTTTTCTTTTCTACCACAACAAAAAGAACAAATCAAGAACTTTCTTTGGGCTGCTCAAAAAAACACCGGCCAGAATTTCCGACCGGTGAGAGAGTTTGGCTGTCTGCAAGACAGCAGGGAGACACGGGAAAACGAAACAGAGTACGCAGTTACCCGTTGGCGGATTTGCCGGACGGGGTGGCAAAGGTATCGGCATAATCCTTGCGCAGCTGCGCCTTTTGAATTTTACCCATCGTGTTGCGCGGCAATTCGTCAAGCATCCAGATGCGTTTGGGCACCTTGAATTTTGCAAGCTTGTCCTGGGTGCGTTTGATGATCGCGTCTGCATCGGGCTTGGTGCCCTTGGCCGGGACGATCACCCCGGCAACCGCTTCGCCGAAGTCGGGATGCGGGAGGCCAAAGATCGCGACTTCCTCGACCTCGTCATATTCGGCGATGATTTCCTCGACCTCCTTGGGATAGACGTTGAAACCACCCGAAATGATCAGGTCCTTGTCGCGCCCGACGATGGTGACATAACCGTCTGCGCCGATGGTCGCGAGATCGCCGGTGATAAAGAACCCGTCCGTGCGGAATTCGGATGCGGTTTTTTCCGGCATCTGCCAGTAACCCTTGAAAACGTTGGGTCCGCGAACTTCAAGCACACCGATTTCACCGACCGGCAAAACATTGCCATCCTTGTCGCAAACCCGCGCCTCGATCCCCGGAAGGGTCGGGCCAACCGCCCCCGGACGGCGTTCGCCATCCAGCGGGTTTGACGTGTTCATGCAGGTTTCCGTCATGCCATAACGTTCAAGGATCTTGTGCCCGGTCCGCTCAAAGAACGCATCGTGGGTTTCCGCCAGAAGCGGTGCCGAACCCGACACGAACAGGCGCATATTGGCCACCAGATCCTTGTCAAACTTCGGGTGGGCCAGAAGGCGGGTATAGAAGGTCGGAACCCCCATCATAACGGTCGCATTCGGCAGGCGTTCCACCACATCATCGGCATCGAATTTCGGAAGCAGGATCACCTTGCCGCCATTGACCAGCATGATGTTGATCGCAACAAACAGGCCATGCGTATGGAACAGCGGCAGGGCATGCAAAAGCGTATCACCCGGCCTGAAACCCCATGCCTTGTGCAGGGTCAGCGCGTTGGAGCCGAGGTTGCCATGCGTCAGCATCGCGCCTTTGGAACGGCCGGTGGTGCCCGATGTATACAGAATGGCGGCAATGTCATCCTTGGTCACATCTGCGACGTCGCCATGCGGTTTGGCATTGGCGGCCAGATCATTAAGGCTGCCATCGCCCTTGTCGCCAAGCGACAGGACCGCACCGACATTGTTCTGTGCGCCAAGGGTTTTGGCGGCATCAATATGGGCCGGGCGGCAGACAAAAACGCGCGGGGCGGCATCGCCAAGGAAATAGGCGATTTCATCGCCGGTATAGGCGGTATTGAGCGGCAGGTGAATGGCACCAAGCTGAAGGCAGGCCAGATAAAGCGCGATCACATCCGATGATTTATCGATCTGGGCGGCAACACGGTCGCCCTTGACCACCCCATGATCGGCAAGAACCGTGGCATAACGCCCGGTGCGATCCAGCAACCAGGCAAAGCTGCGTTCAGTGCCGTCGCGTTCGATCAGAAAGGTGCGCGAACGGTCCGCCGGGAAACGTTTGGTAAATTCGTTGAAAAGATTATCCGACATGGTTCTGTCCTAGTTTCCCGTAAGCTGCATGACCGATTTCGAAACGGCGATTTTGCCGTCATTCATCAGCGCTTCGTGGTTTCGTTCAATATCATCAAGGTGATAGGCGTAATTGACCATCATCCCGCCTGCCTGACGCAAGCCTTTGGACGACGTATCGCCCAGCCAGTTGAGGCGTTCAAGCTGTGCCCCATTGCCAAGATGGAAGCGCGCGGTGGGATCAAGCGGCGATTTGCCGCGCTTGCAGGTCGCAAGATAGCGCGCACACAGCATCATCGCCGGTTTTTTCAGTTCGGCGGTTTTTTCCGCATCCTCGATCCAGCTGTCGTCTTCCATCGCGGCAAGGACGATGGCGGCGATATCGGCGTCGTCAGACTTGCTTTTCTGGCGGGTGCGCAGCCATCCCATGAAGCCCGGAATCGGCGACAGGGTGGCGAATTGTCTGAGTTTCGGGAACTCGCGTTTAAGCTCCTCGACCACCTGTTTAATCAGGAAATTGCCAAACGAAATGCCCTTAAGGCCCGATTGGCAGTTGCTGATTGAATAGAAAATCGCGGTATTGGCCTTTTGCGGGGCTGTTTCATCGATTTCCGGTGCCAGAAGCGCCTGAACGCTGTCAGCAAGGCCATGCACAAGGGCAACTTCGACGAAAATCAGCGGATCATCGGGGATCGCCGGATGGAAAAAGGCAAAGCACTTGCGATCCGTTGCCAGACGACGGCGCAGATCATCCCAGCCCTGGATTTCATGAACCGCTTCGTAGCGGATCAGTTTTTCAAGGATGGAGGCCGACGTATCCCAATCGATATGACGCAGTTCAAGGAAGCCCCGGTTAAACCAGCTTGTCAGCAGGTGCTGCATATCGGCATCAAGCGGTTCAAGATGGCGGTTTTCCTTGATCAGGCCCAGAAGCGTTTCACGCATGTCGACAATCGCGCGCGTGCCGCCCGGTGCCATGTTGATCCGGCGCAGAAGCTCCTGCCGGGCGGGTTCCGACGCATGGGTCAGAACCGCCAGATTGGCTTCGGACGGATCCTTGGCAAAGGCTTCGGCGGCCTTTCTGACTTCGGTGCGGTTGGCGCTGAAATCGTTCTGCATCATTTCAAAAAAGCGCAGATGATCCTCTTCGGGCAGGGTTTCCCAAAGGCGCACCACTTCGCGCGCAACGGCGGTGCCGCGGGCTTCGCCCTTTTGCGACACAAGGTCCTTGCACATTGCCTTTAGCTGGGCAAACGGGTCCTGCGGTGTCGAAAGCGGCAGGTCGAGAAGCTCCCGGCCGCGATCGGCAATACTGGAAATCCAGCTTCTGACGGAAATTCCGGACATTTTAACTTCCTCCTATGACCGTTTCGGGAAGCCATGTGGCAATTTGCGGGAAGAAGCACAGGATCACGATGGCAACCACCATGCACAGCACATAGGGCATCGCACCTTTCAGGATGGTTTGCAGGCGGATGTCAGGTGCAATCCCGTTAATGACATAAAGGTTCAGGCCAACCGGCGGCGTGATCAGGCCGATTTCCATGTTGATCGTCAGGATTACCGCAAACCAGTAGGGATCAAAACCGGCATTGACGATCACCGGCAAAAGGATCGGGGCCGACATCAGGATCACGGCAACCGGCGGCAGGAAGAAACCGCTGATCAGCAGGAACACGTTGATGAATCCCATCAGAACCCAGCGGTTGACGTCAAGGGCGGAAATCCACTGTGCGATGGATTGAGTGATGAACAGCGACGACAGCATGTAACTGAACAGACCGGCAGCTCCGATGATCAGAAGGATCATCACCGATTCACGGGTCGTGTCGCGCATGATGTTCCAAAGCTTGCCCGGCTGCCACATGCGATAGATGATCATCGCGACAATCAGGCAGAACAGCGCGCCAACACCTGCCGTTTCGGACGGCGTTGCCACCCCGCCATACAGCGCGAACAGAACCGCACAGATGATGACGATGAACGGCAGAACACGCGGAAGGATTTCAAACTTTTCCTTCCAGCTATAGGTCACCGATGCCAGTGCAACCGATGCATTGCCCTGACGCCAGGTCGAATAAAGCGACCAGGCCATGAACAGCGCGGTCAGCATTAGACCCGGCAGAAGACCGGCAAGGAACAGGCGCCCGATCGATGTGTCGGTCGAAATGCCGTAAACAATCATGGTGACGCTGGGCGGGATCAGAATGCCAAGTGTACCACCGGCCGCGATTGACCCGGCGGCAACCGAACTCGGGAAACCGCGTTCACGCATGGCGGGAATGCCCATCTTGCCAATCGCGGCACAGGTCGCCGGTGACGACCCCGACAGGGCGGAAAAGATCGCGCATGCCCCCAGGTTGGAAATGACCAATCCCCCCGGCACACGCGTTAACCAGCGATCCAGCACAGAATACAGATCACCACCCGCACGGGATGATGCGACAACCGCCCCCATCAGGATGAACATGGGGATGGCGAGAACTTCGAAACTTTCGAGTTTGGAAAACAGGATTTCAGGCAGCAGCGGCAGCGCGCTTGCGCCATCGAAAATCCAGATAAACCCGACACCGACCATCAAAAGACCGATACCGACCGGAATACCGGAAAACAGGATCAGGGTGGTGACAATGCCAACGAGCGCGGCAAGAGAAAGCGGATCCATTGCACCGGCTCCTTAAAACGGGTTGTCTTCGATATGGAAGGCTTTCGACCGGTTGGTCAGAAGGCACATCAGATCGGCGAGGAATTGCAGGAACAGCAGGCCAAAACCGACCGGCAGCATCAGATAGGGCTTCCACAATGCAGGGGCCCAGATCGACGGTGATTTCCACCCGCCCTGATAGGCTTCGATCACCAGTTCGATGCCGTAAAAGGCAAACATCGCACTGATGGCAAGGCCGCACAGCAGGGTCGCAACCGCAAGCAGTTTGCGCGCCCCGCGTTTCAGATACATCGGCAGAAGATCGACATTCACATGCCCGCGCAGCAGCTGCACATAAGGCAGACCGATCAGGGTGCCGCCGATCATCAGGTAAATCACGGCTTCTGTCTGCCAGACGGTCGAGGAATTCAGGATATAGCGGATGAAGACCAACTGGCAGATTAGCAGCATGGCAATGAAGAACATCGATGCCGCGACAACACCACAGGTCTTTGACAGGAAGTGAACGACATTGACTGCGTGATCAAGCGGGCCACGCGGCTTCATCGGATCAGGGCGCGTCCCTGTGCCGGTGCTGCCGGTTTTTTCAGGCAGCGGTTCGACATCGGGTGGCGGCGGGAAACTGTTATGGTTCGACCGCGCGCGCGGTGCGGCATCGCCTTCGTCAGGCAGGTCGACCGGAAGGGAATTGGGAAAAACTGCGTTCGCCACGCTGGGACTCCTGAAGATCA
>TARA_R100000049_G_C1957776_1_pt1 | contig 49920 bp, 46 predicted proteins | sample TARA_R100000049 | Tara Oceans TARA_R100000049 (sample SAMEA2619992) | marine metagenome | biome: marine biome (ENVO:00000447); feature: mesopelagic zone (ENVO:00000213) & marine oxygen minimum zone (ENVO:01000065); material: "saline water (ENVO:00002010), including plankton... | reverse complement strand
CTGTTAATCATTGGGTCGCAGGTTCGAGTCCTGCTGCCGGAGCCAATTAAAAAGGGACCGAACAATTTGTTCGGTCCCTTTTTCTTTTGATATTGCTTTATCCGCCCCAAAACCGGACCTATCGACCATGAAAACAGCCAAAATCGAATTGAAACAAGTGAAACTTGGCACGCTTTCCGGTGCGACTGAGGGCTGGATGATTGTCTGCGAAGATGATGTCATTCATGGCCTTGTGCACCAGATAGATGGTGATCTGTTTACAATTTCCTCTACGACCGATGAACGTATCCAGGCATTTGGCTGGTGCCCGATGTTTGACAGCCTTGCCCATGTTCAAAATGATCTGGAAATAGCGCTGGCCATGCAAAGTGCCGGCGAAGTCGAGGAATGGATTGAACAGTCCGAGCGTTTCGATGACGAAAGTCATAATGGGCATCTGCATTAATTAAAGCCGATTAAATAAACTTGCCGATCAGCAGATGTTTGGATGGCATATGACGGTTGTGCGAAACCGTCATGTCCACAATGCTTTATTGATCCACAGCAAAACAATATACTCTTTGACGAAATATGATCTCGCATCTGCGAAAGCGGATTTTGACAGGTGGCCGGAACAAATATGATGGCCATTCAATTGCCACCGGCCGCGTCATCGCGTGCCCCATGAAAAAAGCGGGAATTCGGTCATGAGCACGATTAACCTGGACCATCTTTTCAAACCACAATCGGTCGCAGTCATCGGCGCATCCAATCGGTCCCATTCCGTTGGACAGGTGATCATGCGCAATCTGCTGGCAGGCGGTTTTGACGGACCGATCATGCCGGTTAATCCGCACAGCCAGTCAATTGGTGGTGTTCTGGCCTATCCTGATGTTGAAAACCTGCCGGTTGTTCCCGAACTTGCCGTTATTTGCGTTCCTCCCAAAGCCGTTGTGCCAACCATGGAATGCCTTGCCGCCAAAGGCTGCATGGCAGCCATTGTGCTGACCGCGGGTCTTGGCGCCGAACAATATGACGATGACCGCAGCGTGAAACAGGCGATGCTTGAAGTTGCCGCAAGCCATAAAATGCGCCTGCTGGGCCCAAACTGTCTTGGCCTGATGGTGCCGGGTATCGGACTCAATGCCAGTTTCAGTCATCAAAGCATCGGCAGTGGCAAAATCGCTTTTGTGTCGCAGTCGGGCGCGCTTTGCACCGCTGTTCTCGACTGGGCGGCGGCACGCGGCATCGGTTTTTCGCACTTTATATCGTTAGGCGAATGCGACGATGTCGATTTCGGCGACGTGATCGATTATCTGGGGTCGGATCCGAATACGCGTGCGATCATGCTTTATATCGAATCCATTCAGGAACGCCGCGGTTTCATTTCAGCAGCACGCGCCGCATCGCGCAACAAGCCGATCCTTTGTATCAAGTCAGGCCGCTTTGCCGAGGGTGCAGCCGCAGCCGCATCGCATACCGGCGCGCTGGCCGGAGCCGATGACGTGTTTGATGCCGCCATCAAACGTGCGGGCGTTCTGCGCGTTTATACAGTTTCGGAAATGTTCTCCGCCGCAGAAACCTTGTCACGTATGCGCCCGTTCCGGGGCGACAAACTTGGCATTATCACCAATGGGGGCGGTATTGGCGTTTTGGCCGTTGATGCCCTGATTGAACGCCAAGGCCATCTTGCCAAGCTTGAAGACAGCACGATCGAGGCCCTTAACGGTGTCTTGCCATCGACCTGGTCACATGCAAACCCGATCGACATTATCGGCGATGCCCCGGGCGAACGATATGCAAAGTCGATTGATGCGGTCCTGAAAGATCCCAATATCGACAGCCTTCTGGTCATGCATGCCCCAACCGCTATCACCGATCCGGTGGAAGTTGCCCAAGGCGTGATTGATGCGATCAAGGACAGTCGCAAAAACATCCTGACCAACTGGGTTGGCGAGGCAACCGTCGCCAAGGCACGCAATCTGTTTTATGCCGCTGGGATCCCGACATATCGTACCCCGGAAAATGCCGTTGCCGCCTTCCAGCATATGGTGAATTACCGCAAATTGCAGGAAGTCCTGATGGAAACGCCGCCATCAGTTCCGCAGGATTTCACGCCGGAAACCGACAAGGCGCGCCAGATAATCCACACAGCCATTCATTCGGGGCGCGATATGTTGACCGAGCCAGAGGCAAAAGCCGTTCTGGAATGCTATGGCATCAATACGGTCAAAACCGTAGCCGCAGAATCGGTTGATGACGCCATCGAAACGGCGAATGCCATCGGTTATCCGGTCGCGCTCAAGATTCTCTCGGATGATATCAGCCACAAGTCCGACGTTGGCGGTGTGGTTCTGAATATCGACAGTGACGAAGAGCTCCGAGCTGCCGGCAACAAGATGCTGCGGACCGTCAAACAGAAATTCCCAAATGCGCGGGTACGAGGCTTTACCGTTCAGGAAATGATCAAACGTGCCGGTGCACGTGAATTGATCGTTGGCATGACCACCGATCCGATTTTTGGCCCGGTGATCCTGTTTGGTCATGGCGGGGTCGAAGTTGAAGTAGTCCGTGACCGGGCCATGGCGCTACCACCGCTGAATATGAAGCTGGCGCGCGAGCTTGTGGAAGGAACGCGTATCTATAATCTGCTGCGCGGTTATCGCGATGTGCCGCCGGTCAACTTGGAACAGCTTTACGTCACGCTGGTGCGGCTGTCACAGTTGGTTGTGCATCTTGGCGAGGTGCTTGAACTCGACATGAACCCGCTTCTGATTGATCAGACCGGGGTGATAGCACTGGACGCACGGATCAAGGTGACACCAAAAGTGGTTAGCGATGATCAACGTCTGGCAATTCATCCCTATCCGCGCCACCTGAAACAGGAACTGATCCTTGAAGACGGGACAAAATACCTTCTGCGTCCGATCAAGCCGGAAGACGAGCCGAAGCACTATGAATTCATGTCGAAACTGACACCGGAAGACATTCATTTCCGGTTCTTTGGCTCGGTCCGTGAATTGCCGCATTCGGAAATGGCCCGCCAGACACAACTTGATTACGATAGGGATATGGCATTCCTTGCCATCGTGCCAGAGGGGCCAGAAGCAGGCGATATCCATGGCATTGTTCAGGTCGTAATCGATCCGAACAACGAGCATGCCGAATATGCGATTATGGTTCGCTCAGACATCAAAGGGCGCGGGCTTGGCCGCATATTAATGGAAAAGATGATCGAATTCTGCCGCCAGAAAGGGACAGAAACCTTTATCGGGCAGGTTCTACCAGATAACCGCCGTATGCTGACGCTTTGCGAAAAACTGGGCTTCTCGCGCAAATATCTTGCCGATGAGGAAGTGTTTGAAGTCACCCTGCCCTTGCAACGCGACGTCGCCTGATATCGGGTTGATAAATCATGAAAAAAGCCCGGTCACATTGAATTGGCCGGGTTTTTATTTTGCCATCAGACGACATCCAAAAATTACGCGGTTTCAGGCGTCAGTTTGGATTTGATGTGTGCCAATGCCTTTTCTGGATCAATCCCCTTTTCGCGCAAAGCGTCGGCGGCCTCGCTTTCGATCTTGCGAAGTTCGCCCAAGGTTGTCTGAACGTCTTCAAGCTGTTGTTCCAGTTCGGAAATGCGACGACGCCCGACCAGCATCAGATGCGCCAGTTGATCTGCACCCGACCGTTCAGCGTCATAAAGATCAATATATTCCTTGATGTCTTCAAGCGAAAAACCAAGACGTTTGCCACGCAGCACCAGCATAAGGCGCGCGCGATCACGATAGTTATATACACGCGTCGCACCTGCCCGCTGGGGTGATAGCAGGCATTTGGTTTCATAAAATCGGATAGCGCGCGGCGTGATGTCGAACTCTTCGGCAAGCTCGGTAATGCTGTACAGCTTATCGTTCATGGTTTTTCTTATTGAATGAATGCAATGGTGCAACATCGCAACATTGGGACTTACAAGTCAATATATTTACGCTTACGTCACTTCGCTTCAGGCCATTCCCAAGATTACGACAACGTCGCCAATCCCCTAGTCCCCTGCATTCGAGTTACTTTCGTTCGTCTTGGTACGAATAAATGCCAAATCAACCGGCACATAGTCCGGACCGTTGAATAGCTTTTTGCCGGTCAATGCCCCCGGCCAGCTTTGGGGATCGGATTTCCAGACGGTGCCATCGGGCATTGGGACTTCAAGCGGATTACGGAAACCCTCGGCATATTCGGGCACCAGTTCCAGGTCACCACAAATACCCGCCTTGAATATCGGCCCTGCTGCCGGCCGTGGATTGCTCAGCACACCGGACCAAGCATCAAATATTGCGGGATAAGTCGCGTGATTGCACACATCACCGGAAAACCGCACACCGCGATCTTCATCCCTGCCAAGATCAAGTTCGTCAGTAGGACCAAACAATGTCTGATCAAGCGGCATCAGGTTGATGGGCAAAGTCGCCGGATTGGCATACCCAATGGCATTACGCCGATTTTGCCACATCCTGGTTGCGCCCTTTTTGACGTATTTCTGACGCAGGAAGAAGCTGTTGTGGAAGCATTCAAAAGGCATACTTGGCTGCGCATGGCTTGACTTGCCGAATTTGAAAACGGCACCACCGTTGTTTTCATCACCCTCCGGCCCCGGGCGGCTATCAAACCAGCCGCGATTGCCGAAATAATACCAGTACCCGCCAGCCAGATTATCCTGCGAGAAAAGCTTATGACAGTTATAGAACTGGTTATATGCCACCCACCAGCCCACGGCAGTTGCTTCGGGTTCAATCGGATTGTCGCGCACGAAACTGAATCGGTTATCAATGATGCGGACATTGCGGTTAAAGCTGCCGATCGGCTTTTGCAGATTGGTCGCGGATACATCCATTCGAACGGCGTTATAGCAGTGGCGCACATCGTTTCCACGGATTACGATATCGCCCGCAATGTCATCCGCCCCAAAAAATGCACCGTTCAGGTATCGATATGGTGCTTCCTTGCCCGGAGTGATTTCGCCGTCATGGATCATCGCCCAGTTAAGGTACCGCCAGATCACATCATCCTGAATCCAGTCGCAATTTTCGATGATGATGCGTGATGTGTGCTCGCCCGTCGCATAAAAAGCATATGTTCCGCCGCGGATTTGAAGGTTTTTGAATATCAGATCATTGCTGTCGCGGATATAGACGGCACTCGGCCATGCACGTTCGATACGGATATTATCAAGACGAATATGGCGCTTTCCAATGATGCGAAACGCCGCGTATTTGGCGCATCCGGGATCGATTGCCGAAACTTCGGGATCGGGCGGACGGCGACCCTCAAGAATGGCACCATATTCACCGCGAATGATGATCGGCTGATCTTCAAGGCCGCTTATCGGGATATCAACCGGTTCCGGCAGGAAATAGTTTCCCGGCATCAAACGGATCAAATCACCAGGTGCACAATTGGCCACCGCATTATGAAGTGTTGAGGTTTCGCGCCAGGTAGAATCGACCCAATGACGCCCGCCATCCGGCGTGACATAAACCATCCTGAGCATTTCATGTTCCCCTTGTTACCCCGATGCCCGATTAGATTTTATTGCCGGGCTTGTGTTTTATCAGACGTCACGCCATATCTGTCGCTGTTTCACCGCTGCCGGACCAATATGAACCAACCACCGAGCCAAGCCGCAAAGGCAATAGATCATCGTGATCGTAGTCAATCCCTGTCGGGTTTGTTGCGCCATGCTGCATTTTGCCTGATTGCTTGCGCGCTTATCCTGTTTGGTGGCGGCACATCCGTTACTGACACGCCAATTTCCGACGGGTCGACTTTCCCCTATCCGTTTAATACCGTCAATCATGATAGCGGCCCGTCGCAGGCAGTCCTTCCGGTGGCACCGGATCGTGCCATTGCCGGTCCCCGCCAAACCCCGGACGATTTACCAGACCATAAGCCAACCTTCCCCGATGATGCCGTTGTTGTACCGTCGGTCACACAGCATACAGCCGCCCAACGGGCAAAATGCATCTTTGTGGCAAGTGCAATCGCCACTCATGGCGCTGAAATTCTTCCATTTTCCCCGCGCGCTCCGCCCTTTCGGGTCTGATTTCTCCTACTCATAATCGCGGCACGATATGCGCCGTGTTTCCAGAAATATCAGATGACAGCATAACCGGGTATCAGGTTGGCCCGGTCTGACTGCTGTGCGGAGTTTATTTTTCATGCGTACATCAAGATGGCGCGTGGTTGTCTATAGCCTTGTCCTTCTGACAGGTTTTCTGACAGCCCTGCCAAACCTTTTCACCCCGGCTCAGCTTGCAGACTGGCCCTCATTTTTACCAACACGCCAGGTTGCCCTTGGCCTTGATCTGCGCGGCGGATCGCACCTTGTGCTTGAAATCGATACTGCGGCAATGATCGCCGAACGCCTTGAAATCACACGCGATGATGTCACAACCGCCCTTCGCAAAGCCCATATCGACGTCAACAGCATTCAGATCAGTAATGATCAGGTGATTGTAAGCCTGTCTGATACCAAGGACCACGACGGTGCCCTTGATGCCCTGGAATACCTTGCCAATGCGCAGGTTGAAACACCACGACACGGATCAACGGCAGAATTTGTCATTACCGCGCCATCCGATAACAGCATCCATATCGCACTTAGCGAACAGGGCATTCGCAACCGGGTCGACGCCAGCGCCCAGCAAAGCCTTGAGATCATTCGAAGCCGCATTGACCAGATAGGCGTATCGGAACCAACGATCCAGCGGATTGGCAGTGATCGTGTTCTGGTTCAGTTGCCCGGCGTTCAGGACCCGTCACAGGTCCGAAAACTTCTGGGCAGCACCGCAAAGCTTGGCTTCTATATGCTCGCGGATCGCAGCAGGACCGATAAACGCGACAGCAGCGTACTAACTTTGCAGGACAAGGACGGGCAAAGCTATCACTTGCATCGTACTCCAGCCCTTTCGGGCGATCATCTGACAGATGCCCATGCCGGATTTGATCCGCAAAGCCATCAACCAGTTGTCAATTTCCGGTTTGATACGGCCGGTGCGGCAAAGTTCGCCGATATCACACGCGCCAATGTTGGAAAACCCTTTGCCATTGTTCTGGACAACGAAGTCCTTAGCGCACCAGTCATCCGGGAAGCGATAACCGGTGGCTCGGGCCAGATCAGCGGCAGCTTTACGGTTGGTGAAACGGTAACACTTTCTGCACTTCTTCGTGCCGGGTCCCTGCCTGCACCAATGACCGTGATCGAAGAACGAACCGTCGGCCCCGACCTTGGTGCAGATGCCATCGAGATGGGCCTTTATACCGGCCTGATCGGGTTGGGACTGGTCACCGGATTGATGTTTTTCCTGTATGGGCGATGGGGCATGATCGCCAATCTGGCACTTGGCCTTAACGTCATGCTGACATTCGGCGCACTGAGCCTGATGGGAGCAACACTGACCCTGCCCGGTATTGCCGGGATTGTTTTGGGGATCGGGCTTGCAGTTGATGCCAACGTTCTGATCAACGAACGTATCAGGGAAGAAACCAAAAGGGGCCTTTCGGCGTTCATGGCGCTCGATTCCGGGTTCAAGCGTGCTTATGCCACGATTGTTGATTCCAACATAACAACCCTTATCGCAACCGCCCTTTTGTTTGAGTTCGGGTCCGGCCCGGTGCGTGGCTTTGCCATCACCATGGGTCTTGGCATCGTGATTTCGATGTTTACCGCGGTTGCCGTGGTTCGGGTCATCATGACCGAAATCGTCTGGCGCACCCGTATGAAAAAGCTCGTCATTGAACCGCTTTGGCGTTTCATGCCCGAAAAAACCAGCATTTCTTTCATGCGGGCACGTTTTCTCGGCATCGGAATGTCGCTTTTGCTGTCTGCTATTTCAATCGGATTGTTCTTCAAACCCGGTCTTGATTACGGGGTTGATTTCAAGGGCGGCATTCAGGTTGAAGTTGCCAGTAGCAGTGCGAATGACGGTAACAGCCCGCTTGACCTTGGAGCCTTGCGACAGGAACTTTCGACATTGGGGCTTGGCGATGTCAGCCTTCAGGATATCGGCAAGGATGGCCATATCCTGATCCGGGTTGAACGTCAGCCGGGCGGCGAACAGGCACAGACAGCAGCCGTCGAGACAGTTAAGAAAGCCGTACAATCAATTGATCCGGCAGCAGATTTTGAACGCACAGAAGTCGTTGGTCCCAAAGTCAGCGGTGAATTGGCCCAATCTGGTGTCAGCGCTGTCATCTTCGCAAGCCTCGCGATGCTGTGCTATATCTGGTGGCGGTTTGAATGGCCATTTGCCGTTGGCGCGATTGTGACATTGATCCTTGATGTGACCAAGACCATCGGCTTTTTCGCGATTATGGGGCTCGACTTCAACCTGACGGCCATTGCAGCCCTGCTCACCCTGATCGGCTATTCGGTCAATGATAAGGTGGTGGTTTATGACCGGATGCGCGAAAACCTGAGGCTTTATCGAAAAATGCCGATGCGTGAAATCATCGACATGTCGATCAACCAGTCACTTGCCCGGTGCCTTTTCACATCTCTTACAACCCTTTTTGCGATGGTGCCAATGGCGATCTGGGGCGGGTCTGCCGTTGAAAGTTTTGCCGTTCCGATGGTGTTCGGCGTTGTGATTGCCACGACATCGTCGATCTATATCGCGGCACCAATCCTGCTGTTCCTCGACACATGGCGACAGAAACAACGCCAGAAGCATGCACGGCTGGCATCAGAAACCGACATTGATGACAATCCCCTGATAAAAAAGGCATCCAGTTAACAAGAGCATATGCCATATCGAAACCGGCTTTCATCGTCGGTTTCGATAAATCCCAGATAATCATACGTTTTAAAATATTTTATGAAATATCTTATTTCAATGGATTGACCCGGCAAATCGGTCACCATAGGGTACGGCATCATTCCAGTTTCACAGGACAGAAAGATGTCGATTCCTTTCCGGTTTATCGTGACCGCGGGCTTTTCATTTGGGTTGCTGATCATTGCCCAGCATGCTGCACAGGCCCACTTCCAGAAGATGATCCCGTCAACCAACGTGGTCACTCAGGAAACCGGTCGCGATATCGAGGTCGACCTGACCTTTACCCATCCAATGACCAATGGCACGGCCGGTTCGGTTTGGCATTCAGACCGACGGCAATAAAACCGATCTTCGCGACAGTCTGGTGGCAAAGACGGTCGATGGCAAAGCAGCCTTCGACGCCACAGTCCGCATTGATCGTCCCGGCGGATACGCGCTTTATGTCGAACCGATTCCCTATTTCGAACCGTCCGAGGGTAAATACATCGTCCAGTACACCAAAACGATCATTGATGCGTTTGGTGCCGGTGAAGAATGGGACCAGATGGTCGGCTTCCCGGTCGAGATAGAGCCCCTGACCCGCCCCTATGGCATCTGGACAGGTAATGTATTCAGCGCGATTGTCCGTCATAACGGCGAGCCGGTACCGTTTGCCGAGGTCGAGGTTGAATATGCCAATGACGGTAGCGTCACACTACCAAACGAAAGTTTTTCAACGCAGGTCATCAAAGCCGATGGCAATGGTGTTTTCAACTATGCCATGCCCCATGATGGTTGGTGGGCGTTTGCCGCCTTGGTCGAAGATGGCACGATGACGGCTCCAGGATCGGATAATCAGGTCCCAGTCGAACGCGGCGGTGTTATCTGGGTTAAAACCGACCCAATGGACTGACTTTCGAGCAACACGCGAAGCCTGTCATACTTATTTGTAAAAAATATGAAACCCGCTTGACTTCGCGACTGCGAAATCGCTACGATTTTCAGGTAGGATTTATGACCTGCCTGCCCCACCAGAACAAAATGCACACGTAAATTGATCCGTTTGCAGGCCAGTCCTGTAGACCTCAGAATTGCAAATGCACTAAACAGGGATTTGACCATGCACATCGTCGATGGAGCCCTATCGAGTGAAGTCGTTGTAACCGGCGCCGTTTTTGCGGTTGCAGGTATCGGTTACGGACTTCGTAAAATCGATATTGATGCGATGCCCCGTGTGGCGATGATGAGTGCGGTTTTCTTTATTGCCTCCCTGATCCATGTTCCTGTCGGGCCAAGCAGCGCACATCTTATCGTAAATGGCTTGGCAGGTTTGATGCTGGGCTGGGCTGTTTTCCCGGCAATATTCATCGGACTGTTATTGCAGGCCGTTTTCTTTGGTTTCGGCGGCATCACCGTTCTCGGTGTAAATACAATCAACATCGCCCTGCCTGCGGTTTTGATGTGGTGGCTGGTTTCACCGTTTCTGGTACGTGCCGAAGGTAAATCGATCTTGCTGGCAGGTTTTGTCGCCGGGTGCGGTGCCATTGCCCTTTCAAGCATAATGGTTGGCCTGTCACTTGCTGCTAGCGGGCAGGAATTTGTTCCAACCGCAAAGCTTGTGGTCATGAGCCATATACCGGTCATGGTGGTTGAAGGTATCCTGACCGCAGCAGCCGTGCATCTTGTCAAAAAAGTCCGTCCGGTCATGCTGGCACCCGTCGGCTCGCTTCGAAGTGCTGCCTGATCGATGCCGCGATTTCCCGTTTTATACGTATTTTCTGTTCTGATCGGCACGCTGTTCATATCCGTCAATGCCCAGGCACATAGCCTGCATGTTTTTGCGATGGGAAACGGCGACGTCATCGACGGCTATGCCTATTTCGGGGGCGGTGCCCGGCCACATGCTGCAGAAATCCAGCTTCTCGATGATACAGGTCGCGTTATTTTTGCCGGAAAGACCGATGGTCAGGGTGAATTCAAACTTCGCGTCAGCCACCAACAGGATTATGTCATCGAAGCCAATTCCGGTGATGGCCATATCGCCAGCTTCGAAATCAATGGTGATGAGCTTTCCAGTCAATTGCCCTCAGGAAATGAAGGTATCGACGTTCAGGTTAGCCAGATTGACGCAGCATCCTCGTCTCAAAGCAAAAAAAAAGATCCCCCATCGACAATCATTGCCACGGATAGTTCCAACACAACGGTCACCCTTTCGCGGGACGAGTTGGACAACCTGATTGATGCGGCTGTATCCCGTCATGTTCGGCCCTTGCGCGAACAGCTGGTTGCCTATGAGGACAAAGTCCGACTCTCCGATCTTCTGGGTGGGATTGGTGTCATCGTCGGAATATTCGGGGCCTTTGCATGGTTCAGGGCCGGAAAATCAAGGCCCGATCAGCAGAATGAAAAACCATGATCGGCGCGACAAATGTCCTTGTACCGTCACGATCCAATTCAGTTCTGTCACGGATTGATCCACGCTGTCGTTTGCTGGCAGCTCTCGCACTGATCGTAACAGCCGTCAGTTTTTCAAGCTGGCAACCATTAGCAATGCTGGTTCTGGTCGCTGCGATCATTACCGGCTTTGCCAAACCCGACTGGTCCAGAACACTTAAAATGGTTTTGACCATGGATGGCTTCATCCTTGTGATGCTGACCATGTTGCCCTTTACCGTGCCCGGTGATGTGATATTCACCCTTTGGAGTTTTGACGCCAGCTATCAGGGCCTCTTTCAGGCCGTGCTGATCGCGCTTAAGGCAAATGCTGCGATCCTTGTTCTGATTGCACTGGTGGGCGGAATGGATGCAATCCTTCTGGGGCGGGGTTTGCAGGGGATATACGTTCCGGCAAAGCTGGTGACGCTTTTCATGTTTACCATTCGCTATATCGATCTTTTGCGGCGGGAATATCTGCGCCTGCGTGTTGCCATGCGGGCACGCGCCTTTGTCGCGCGTAACAATCGTCATAGCTGGCGCAGTTTTGGATATTTACTTGGGATGCTGCTGGTGCGCAGCCATGATCGTTCAGAACGCATTCTTTGGGCGATGAAATGTCGTGCCTATCACGGTCATATGCATTTCGGCTCCCTGCCCCGGTTCAGTCCTCAGGATTATCTGTTTGCCAGTGCCTTCATCCTTTTCACCGCTGCCCTGATCGGGTTGGAGGTCGCATGTCCGCCGCTGATCTGATCACAGTCAAAAACCTGCATTTCACCTTCCCCACCGGGCGCAAGGTCTTGAATGGTGTGGACCTGTACCTGCGGACCGGTGAAAGATTGGCCCTGATCGGGGCGAATGGCGCTGGAAAAAGCAGCCTGTTGCATTGTCTGATGGGTTTGGTCACAGCAGAGAATGGCGAGATCGCCATTCTTGGGTCAAGATGCGAAACAGAATCAGAATTTCGCGCCGTTCGCGGCCGGGTTGGGTTGCTGTTTCAAGATTCCGATGATCAGCTTTTCTGCCCGACCGTTCTTGAAGACGTGATCTTTGGCCCGCTTAACCTTGGTCAATCGCGCGATGATGCGCGAAAAATAGCGATGCAAACGCTAGCTGATCTTGGACTGGATGGATTTGAAACCCGGATCACTTATCAGCTTTCCGGTGGTGAAAAGCGACTGGTTGCACTTGCAACAGTTCTGGCGATGTCGCCCGAAATCCTTCTGCTTGACGAACCAACCAATGGGCTTGATGCCGATGTAGAGCAACGTCTGATCGCAATTTTGCGCTCTTTACCACAAGCGATGGTGATCATTTCCCATGATCATCTGTTTCTTGATCAGGTCGCAACACGTTCCGTTCGCCTTCAGGATGGCGTTATATCCAAAGCCTGACTTGCCTAGCATTTGCAAGCTCGCCTATGCTGCAGCAACATTAAAAGAACGGGAAATGCCCCATGAAACCTGAATCCATTCTTGTGTTCTGGTTCAAGGAACTTGAGCCTAAACAATGGTTTGAAAAAGACACTGCAATTGACCGTCATATCGCGGAACGATTTGCCGATTTTCATGCCGCAGCAGCAGCCGGGGAATTGTATGGCTGGCGCAAAACCGCATATGGCCGACTGGCTGAAATCATTATTCTGGATCAGTTTTCTCGCAACATCTATCGCGACAAACCGGAATCATTTGCCGCCGACCCTATGGCACTCGCTCTGGCACAGGAAGCCGTTGCACATGGCTTTGATACCAAACTGACCAAGCCTGCCGAAAAATCCTTCCTGTATATGCCCTACATGCATTCGGAATCAGAAGCCATTCACGAGATCGCACTGGATTTGTTTAACCAGCCGGGCCTTGAAAACAATCATGGCTACGAAATCAAACACAAACGGATCATTGATCGTTTCGGTCGCTATCCGCACCGTAATGACATTCTGGGGCGGACATCAACGCCAGATGAAATTGCGTTCCTGAAAGAACCAAACTCTTCATTCTGAAAATAACAAAAGGGGATGGCTCGTCTCACCATCCCGTGATTTGATTTCGCAGTCACTCATAACTGCGATTTTTAACCGATCTTGCGGTCACGTTTTTCCCACCAGCCATCAACCAGTGCTTCGGCTTCGTCCATGTAGTCGGCCTTGCCTGCAAGGAACGCCCCCATTGCCGCACTGCCTTTGATGCGCGCAATCGCGGCACTGTCTTCGACCTCGCCGCGCCATACGGCCATAAAATGCTGCAAGGTCATCGGGCTGTTGTCTTCATCGTCCTTTTCAGTCCGCGCCAGAAGTGCCGGCCAGCGAACGTCGCTAAGCTCGCCATTGTCAAGCATACGAAGATCGACATGCTTGAACGGTGTGCGTTCCGCCTCACCGCCGCCGCCCTTGATGACGCCAATACGCGGTAATTCCAGAAGCTTTCCCGTTTCCCGGTGAACATCAAGAAACGCCGGATGGAATACGCCAAGAAACGCCGCACGCGCCTGCAACGGATTAAGCAGACGCAGCAGGGTATTGACCGGACTGCGCAACCCCAATAAAGGCCGCAGACCAATCAGCTCCTGCAATTTCGGATGGATGTGGCGCAGCGGCAAATAGGCAAAGCCCTTCGACGCAATATCGGAACGTGCTTCGTCGGCCGACATCGCCAAGGGCAATTTTAGCGTCTTGACCGCAACCTCCGTGCTCACACCGTTGGTCAGGTGCGAATTATAGCCATGCATCAGAACCGGAATACCATTCCGCGACAGCAACATCGCCGACAGCACGAACCACGGCAAACCGCGCGAACGCCCTGCCGCATAGGATGGCCAATCCAGCATCGGATGACATTTTTCCGGAATCAGGCTTTCATCGTCCAGCTCAAGCCGCGCGGCCTTGCGAACGGCTTCGATCATGCCTGCCAGTTCTTCGGGCGTTTCGGCACGATAACGCAGCATCAAAAGAAACGCGCCCAGTTGGATCGGTTCCACCTCGTCACGCAGGATCATTGAAAAGGCTTCAAATGCCTCTTCGCGCGTCAGGCTGCGTGAACGCCCCGGTCCACGGAAGAAAGTCCGCAGATATCCGGAAAACGGATGAGCTTCCGGCAGATGGTTGTCATCTTCAAGCTGCTCAAGATGGTCGTCGGTCATACGATCGCACCACTTCTGTTATCAGTTATGTTCGCGTGTAAATATCCACTCGTTATCATTCGACTGATCTTTTTGATAGCGATAACCGTCCATATCGAACGATTTAAGGTCCTCGGGCTTTTCCAGACGATTGTCGATCATGTAACGCGCCATCATGCCACGTGCACGTTTGGCCGAGAAACCAATGACCTTGCCAACACCGGCTTTGACTTCCTTGAAGACCGGCGTGATCACCGGACCGTCAAGCACATCTTCTTTCACCGACTTGAAGTATTCATGCGATGCCAGATTGATCAGGCTGCGGTTCTTGTGATCAGCGATAATAGTATTGATCTGTCTGGCAATCTTATCACCCCAGAATGCATAAAGATCCTTGCCACGTGGGTTCGAAAGTCGGGTTCCCATTTCAAGACGATAGGGCTGCATCAAATCACGCGGTTTCAAAAGACCATAAAGGCCCGAAAGCATCCGGAAATGGTTTTCGGCCCAGGCGATATCTTTTTGATCCATCGTGTCGGCATCAAGACCGACATAGGTATCACCACGGAACGCGTAAATTGCCGGCTTGGCGTTTGTGCGATCAAAAGGCCGTGAAAAATGCGCAAAGCGCTGATAATTCAGATCAGCAAGATTTTCACTGATCCCCATCAGCTTCATCAAATCGCTGCGGCTTTTTTTACGCGCAACTTCAATAAGTTCTTCAGTATCGTCGAGAAATTGCGGTTCTGAAACGGCCATTTCAGGTGCATCCGTTTCGAAATCAAGTTTCTTTGCCGGAGAAACGACAGCAAGCATTAAAACGCCTCTTCTCTTTCATCTCTGATCATTTTGTCGTAACAAGCCACAAGGCATGGAGAAAGTCTAGGGCCCAAGCCCATGTACACGCGTATATACGCTTGTGCATCGGTTTGGACCCTTTGCATTCCCCATAGATTTCTAATCTTGCAGAAAATCCGCAGGGTGCAACCCACCTGTGGAAGAAAGGACGAGTTATGAGTGAACAAGTTCGCGCGTCGCACATTCTTCTGATGTATGCTGGTTCGGCACGCTCCAGTGCAACCCGCACCAAAGAAGAAGCGCTTACCGAAATCAACGCGCTCAAAGACCAGATCGCCAATGGTGCTGACTTCGGTGAAGTCGCCAAAGCAAACTCTGACTGTCCTTCCGGTCAACAGGGCGGCGACCTTGGCTTCTTTGGACGTGGCATGATGGTTCCGGAATTCGATGCCGCTGCTTTCAACATGGAAGTCGGCACCACGTCCGACGTGGTGGAAACCGATTTCGGTTACCACCTGCTGCAGCGCACCGCCTGATTGGCCCTCGCCAAAACACCAAAGGGCTCGCAACATCTTGCGAGCCCTTCTTGATTTAGCACTTCGGAAATCTCATCCATCAAAAATCGACCAGTGGCGCATCAAGCTCGTATTCGCCCTTGTGATCCTCGATCTCCAGCACCCAGACATCGCGATCAAATTTCACCTGTTTGCGCCAGTATTCGTCGCAGGCGAACTCGGTCTCGCGTCCACCATCCGCGCCACCGGCCACCTGCATCCAGCCCATATCGCCATCAAGTGTCGTCACCCGCGAAAAGACATAGCATCCGGCCGCAAAACGATTGAGCTTCAGCAGCACCGCACCGGCATCTTCATTGCCCATGTGCACCACCATCGCCGTAATCAGTTTTGATTGGCAGATCGCAATCTGCCCGCGAACCCAGATGCCAGCCTTAAGCCGTGGCTGCATTACTGGTCCCCCCGCTTTGCCGTCACATTTTCAGGCATTTGAAGGATCAGATTGGCATTTGGACAGATGCTTTCCCAGATGTCCCATTCCGATGGCTTTGCCGCCCCAAAATAATCTCCCTTTTTACCCAGCATATCGAAAATAATCTGAAAATGAAGATGCGGAATCCAGTCGCCATTAATCGGGAAATCGCCAAAAGCACACAGCAGATGGTCTTTTTCCACGGGCTGTCCGATATAAAGACCTTCAAGCGATTCACGGCTGAGGTGACCATACAATGTATAGAAAGTCACATCCGGTTCCGGATTGTGTTCAAGGATGATGGTCGGCCCATAATCAAGATGCAGATTGTTATCGGCAAAGCTGTGGACGACGCCATCAAGTGGCACATAAACGGGCGTACCCGCCGGGGCAAAAAGATCAATGCCAAGATGCTGGCTGCGCGCCTCGCCATCATTTTTGAATTGATCGGATTGATAACATATCCGGTCTTCGCGATAACGACCGACACCTACCGGCGCATTGGCATCCGCCATCTGCTGCCACATGATTTCGGTCTGACGCGCCGGATCGCTGGTACCACCAATCACCACATCGCCATTGCTTGAAAAGTCATAAACGATTTTAGCACAGCTTTTCAGATCGCAATCCAGGACCGACGCGAAATCAGCCTGATGATCAATGATCCATTGGCGAAGTCGCGGTGCATCCGCCAAAGGTTCCTGCCCCTTTGCGTAACGATCAAGATAACACTGAAAACGTACAGACGCGTCATCAAGAATGGCTGTGGTCACAATGGTGGCTCCGGCAAAGAAAAAGGCAGGATGAAAACACCCTGCCTTTGCCTACATGATATTTTGCCATAAGGGCAAGTCCCAAGACTTACCAGTTGGTGACTTCGTACTCGCACGCGACATCGTCATCATCGGTATCGGTCAGTGCCACCGTCAGGCGACGCATCTGCGGATTAAAGCGTTTAACGAAATTCAAAAGCACCAGCGCTTCTTCGGAAAGATCGCCGGCATCTTCATCGTCTTCATCAAGTTCGCACAGCTCTAACAATTCAAGGAACAGAGCCGCAAGCGCACGTTTGACGTCTTCGCCGCCTTTAAGACCACCGGTCAATTCACCAAGCGGGCCCAGATCAACATCAAGCTTGCGAAGCGTCTTGCTCATCTGGTCGATGGCATCTTCGTCCAGAACCATCTCGGCCGCGATCATGTGCGTGCCGACTTCATTGATGTTCAGGAAACCGATAAATTCGAACAGATCGTCCTTATTGCGGCCTTCGGCCAGAAGCTTTTCGGTATGCGCTTCGAATTCTTCGAAGTCGATGTCTTCGCCAAGATCGTTTTCGAGGTCGCTCATGTCGCTCTCCAGTGAAAATTTGCGCCGCTCATACTCTGTATCGGTGAAAAACACAACCCGCACCGGGTCAATAGGGATCAGACATGCATGGATCACAGATCGGAATGAATACAGGAAACATTAAACCCAATTGCGAAGAAACATGTATCCTCAGTAGGATGACGTTACAGGCTGCCGTGTTTTACGGTCGAAACGAATTTAAAGACGGATCACATTATGCCCGAATTTACGTTACTCGACATTGCCGCTGTTAGTTGGGCATTACTCTGGTGGGTGGGCTATACCATCTTTGCCGATGCGAGTTCGCGACGGCGTAATTCGATTTCGGCACATATGGCGCGCAATCGGCATCGCTGGATGGAACAGATGCTTCAACGCAATCTGCGCATGGTTGATACCTCCATCGCGGGTAACCTGATCACCGGCATCAGTTTCTTTTCATCGACCACCATTCTGGTCCTGATTGGTTTGATCGCACTTCTTGGCTACACCGAAAAAGCAATCCAAACGGTATCCGCCCTGCCCTTTGCCGTCGAAACAACGGCAGCAGTCTGGGAATGCAAGGTCGTGCTGCTGATTCTGATCTTTATCTATGCGTTCTTCAAGTTCACATGGGCATTCCGTCTGTCGAACTATTGTTCGATCCTGATCGGTGCCGCCCCGGACCCAAGCGCACCGGATGCGGCCCGGGCAGCCGCCCGGGCATCACGCATGAGCATGATGTCAGCGCACAATTTCAATCGCGGCATTCGCGCCTATTTCTTCGCGCTGTCAGCACTTGCGTGGTTCTATCATCCGGTAGCGTTCATCATCGGCGCCGCATGGGTTACTCTGGTTTTATACAATCGGGAATTTCGGTCCCACGCACTTGATATTCTTGCCGGGCATCACTGACACGAAAAAGGCCGCATCAAGTGGCCTTTTTGCATTTTTCAAGCTGGTTGACAACGGCGGCGCAACGCGTATCCGGCAAGCACCAACATCACCAACCCAACCGGCAAGGCCGCCGAATACAGCAAGGTTGACCATCCCGCCCCAGCATATATCGAGCCAGCTGACAATGATGCAATGGCAACAGTACCAAACACCACAAATTCATTGATCGCCTGTACGCGGGCCTGCTCCGCCGGACGATAGTTTTCGGTCAGGAAGGTGGTCGCGCCAACGAACATAAAATTCCATCCAACCCCAAGCAGCACAAGAGACGGCCAGAAATTGCCTATCAAATCCTCTCCGCCCAGACCAAATGCCAGACAGATCAGGTTCAGCACCGCCCCCGCCTGAATGATGCCAAGGGCACCAAACCGGCGGATCAGGTTGCCGGTAAAGAAACCTGGCGCATACATACCCACCACATGCCACTGAATGATGAAGGCGGCATCGCCGAACTCGTAATTGCAATCAAGGATCGCAAGTGGTGTTGCCGTCATGACAAAGCTCATGACCGCATAGCCAAGTGCCCCGGCAATCATTGCAACGATCACGGCAGGTTGCCCTATCACCACTCTGAGCGGACGCGCCGGTTCATCATGCTTGGTGCCGCGCATATCAGGAAGGCGCAACTGGCTGATCGCCAGAACCAGCAGAAATTGAATCCCGATCAGTGCCAGGAAAGTTCCGAGAAATGGCACCGTATCAAACCAGTTGCGTGCAAAACTTGCCAGGTTTGGTCCGACGAAGGCAGCAGCAAGCCCGCCCAGCATGGTCAGTGAAATCGCACGAGAACGGAATTCCGGCGGCGCGGCCTCGGCTGCGGCGAAACGATATTGCATGGCGATGGCATTGGCAGACCCGATGCAGGCGCAAGCTACACACAGCAACCAGAAATTCCCCCAATAGACCGTCCCCATGCCTGCCACGGCACCGACCATGCCGATACCAGATCCGATCCAGAACCCGACACGGCGACCGAACCTGCTCATCATCAATGCCGACGGAGCGGTCGTTGCCATCATTGCAATCATGGTGAATGCAACCGGTAACGTAGAAAGTGATTTATCCGGCGCCAGCGAATAACCGATTACGGCTGCAACCGTAAACAGCAGTGACATCGCGCTCGCCGACAGGGCAACACATAAACTTAAAAACAGAACATTTCGGCGCACTTCGGGACTGGACATATGGGGCGTACTTTCATCAGGCTCTGGCGTGGTGGCGCCGTTTCAATCTGGTGTTTTTGCAAACTACAAGAACAAGGAACTGCTGTAAAATATTAACCGGGTTACGGCTTGCCCTGCTCTCTTTTGATGCTATATTGGCTTTTCAATTAACGGGATAGCATCAATGCACGGCATGGCCGACGATAAATTGATGGAATGCACAATCACCGCATGTCTTTCGGGCAACGCGGCTTTTTGTGTTGTTTCCCCGGTCGCTTTTTTCAAAGAGCGAACTTGACCTCATCCTGAAATTCCTTTTCTTGTGCCTAAAGCCCGCGTAAATATGCGGGTTTGAAAAATGCGCACATGACATTTATGCCCGCAGATAAAGCAGAGTTGAGCCAGACATGATTGCCCTGACCCTTCCGGACGGCGCCGTACGCGAATTTGACGGTCCTGTATCGGGTTTCGATGTTGCCAAAAGCATCAGTCCCTCGCTGGCAAAGAAATCCTTTGCCATCATCGTTAACGGCGAATTGCGCGACCTGTCGCGCGAAATCGATACTGATGCCGCCATCGAAATCGTGACCAAGGGGCACAAGGAAGTTCTGCCGCTGATCCGGCATGACTGCGCCCATGTCATGGCCGAAGCGGTTCAGGAACTCTATCCGGACACGCAGGTCACGATCGGCCCGTCCATCGAAAACGGTTTCTACTATGACTTTGCCCGCAAGACGCCCTTTACGCCGGACGATCTGATCAAGATCGAAAAGCAGATGCACAAGATCGTCGAGCGGAACGAGAAAATCGAACGCGAAGTATGGGATCGTAACGAAGCGATCAAATTCTTCCTCGACAAGGGTGAAGACTATAAGGCCGAGATCATCCGCGATCTTCCGGAAACCGAAACCATCACCTGCTATCGCCAGGGCAATTTCATTGACCTGTGCCGTGGCCCGCATGCCCCGTCGACCGGCAAGATCGGCAAAGCCTTCAAACTGATGAAGGTCGCCGGTGCCTATTGGCGTGGCAACTCGGATAACGAGATGCTGCAACGTATCTATGGTACCTGTTGGGAAACGCAGGAAGACCTTGATGCCTATCTGCACATGCTTGAAGAAGCCGAAAAGCGTGATCATCGCCGCCTTGGCCGCGAAATGGACCTCTTCCACATGCAGGAAGAAGCACAGGGTTCGGTTTTCTGGCACGACAAGGGCCTGAAGCTGTATCGCAAGGTAGAAACATATATCCGTGAACGTCTTGATGCCGAAGGTTATCAGGAAGTGCGCACACCGCAGCTTGTTGACCGTATCCTTTGGGAAAAATCCGGCCACTGGGAAAAGTTCCGCGAGAACATGTTCACCACGACCCCGGATGAAGACGACCCGGAAAAGGTTCTGGCTCTCAAGCCGATGAACTGCCCGTGCCACGTGCAGATTTTCCGTATGGGCAGCAAATCCTATCGTGATCTTCCGCTGCGTATGGCTGAATTTGGCTGCTGCCACCGTAATGAACCGTCCGGCGGCCTGCATGGCATCATGCGTGTGCGTCAGTTCATTCAGGATGACGCGCATATCTTCTGCACCGAAGACCAGATTGTCTCGGAAACCAAGATTTTCTGTGACCTTCTAAAATCGGTTTACAAGGATTTCGGCTTTACCGACATCCTCGTCAAATTCTCGGACCGTCCGGAAGTCCGTGCCGGTTCTGATGAAATCTGGGACAAGGCAGAAGCCGCCCTTCGCGAAGCCGCCGAAGAAGCTGGTCTGACGCTTGAAATTAACCCGGGCGAAGGCGCGTTCTATGGGCCGAAGCTTGAGTTTGTTCTGCGTGATGCGATTGGTCGTGACTGGCAGTGTGGCACGCTTCAGGCCGACTTCGTACTACCTGAACGCCTTGACGCGTCCTATATGGGCGAAGATGGTGAAAAGCACCGTCCGGTCATGCTGCATCGCGCGATCCTTGGCTCGCTCGAACGCTTCATTGGCATTCTGATCGAAAACTATGCCGGCCGCCTGCCGCTTTGGCTGTCACCTGTTCATGCCGTGATCTGCTCGATCACCAACGAAGCCGATAGCTACGCAGAAGACGTCAAAAAAGCACTTCAGGCCAAAGGTTTGAATGTTGAGCTTGACCTTCGAAATGAGAAGATCAGCTACAAGGTTCGCGAACACAGCCACGCGAAAATCCCGCTGATCCTTGCTCTTGGCAAACGCGAAGCAGAGGAAAAAACAGCGTCGGTCCGTCGTCTCGGTTTTCAGCATCAGAAAACCATGGGGATTGATGAGCTGGCCGAAAACATGGCGACCGAAATCCGTGATCGCGTAATCGAAGCCAATTTCTGATCGCCTGCCCACTTCAAGGCAAAACCACAAAGGCCCGCATGTTTTATTGCGGGCCTTTGCATTTTGCGTATTTCAGGACGGCACAGCAGAACCAAAGGTTTCAATACTCGTTTGACAATCGCCAGATAATCCAGGGCTTTGGAATATAGTTCTTTCACCAACTCGTGACTGCACTTAACGCAAAGTTGTGCTAAATCCGAAACTGATCCCAAGCCCCCAACGTATCTGGTGCATATGTTTTTTAAGGAAAAGGTAGCGACAATGAATTCCAAAGGTAAAACCCGTTATTTTATTGCATCGCTGGCAATGACGCTTGCATTGGGTACTGTATCCTCCGCAGCTTTGGCGATGGGCAGCGGCAGCAGTTGGGGCAGCGATACACCCGATCTGTCCGAAGTCGTCGAAATGATTGATGCTGGCAAATACGACACGGCTATCGCAAGCCTTGAAGGCATGCTCGAAGATGATCCGAAAAATGCCGATATCCTTAACTATCTTGCTTATAGTCAGCGGAAATCAGGCGATCTTGAAAGTGCGTCCCAAAACTACGAACGCGCATTGATGATTGATCCGGAACACAAGGGTGCTTTGGAATATCAGGGCGAACTGTTCCTTCAGACCGGAAAGCCCGACATGGCGCTTGAAAACCTTGCGCGACTGGAGAAAGTCTGCGGTATGGATTGCGACGAATACAAAGAGCTGTCAGCAAAAATTCCGCAATAGATTTGCACCGCAAAAAAACCTTCCGAAACTATTCGTTAGGATAGCTTTGCAACACACACATTTATCGCCATGTATTACCCCTCTTGTGGGTAATACATGGAACTGGACTTGGGCATGCCTGACGCTGTGCTGCGGAAAAGTTATACTGTTGTTGTCGTGCGCAGCACAGGACAGCAAATGGACCTGGAAACGCTTTCGGATTATCAAAGCGCGATCAATTCTGCGAAAAACGCATTGACCAACAATAACAATTCCGAAGTTCGCGTTGTCGAAAACAAATATGACGACGCCACAAAACGCGACAAAAAACAGGTTGTGAAAATCCTGACCCGTCAGGAAAGTGGTGCAGGAAATGGCAGCGCGGCAAAATCACGCGCAAAGGATTCCGGCGTCAGCCACGAAGTAGCCAACCAGTTTAGCAAGGGGATCGTCAACATCGTTCTGGCGATTACCGTTCTGGTGCTTCTTGCCGGGATTGTCATCCCATTGATGAACCGCTGATAGTGCATAACACCGCTAATCGTATCGAAACGACGATATCCCGCGAAACGCTGAGATAAATCGATCATCTGTTTTCTCTGACTGCTTGACAGTGTGCCGCCCGGTTGCAAAATTGGTGAAGTCCATGCAATGGACCTTCGGGGGCTCAAAGGGAAATCAGGTGCCAATTGATCAATAAAAGCGCCAAATCCGTCATATCGTCGCGCTGGAAATACGGCTGCCTGACGATTGCACTGTTCGTCCCCCTGCTCTCCGGATGCTCTTCTGACGATATGATGTCGCTGTTTGGCAACGAAACTGGGTCCAAACAAATCAAAATCAGCGATACGGACAGCCAATCGCAAACGGCAATAGCATCTGGCATCGATAGTGCTGCCTGCGGTCTTTTCTTTGATAATGCATCTGCCGGGACAGTTTCGAACCAAGCCCTGAATGACAATGCAGCAGAACCGATATCGCTGCAGGGCAATCCGGCCGATGACCTGCGTCATGCCATGGCACTTGATCTTGCCAACGAACATGCAAAGGCGCGGCGCCTTTATCTCTGGTTGACCGCAGCCGATCCGAATGCCTCAATCTCGATCAATTGCGGTAACGGCATTATGCTAATCGGTACGATCACAAGCCTTGCACAAAAGCGCATTAAGGCGATGGATATCAGCAATCCGGATCTTGCCCGCTCGCGCGAAATTGATGCGGTGGTTGCTTCGGCAATCGTTGCGCCCGGCCCGGAACTTCCCGATCCGCCGACGGTGCAAAGAAATCGCGACTTTTACAAAAACACTGTCGCGCTCGACATTCCGCCCGAGGATTCAACGGCTGCGCGTCCCGCAATGGAAATGGATGTTAGCAGCAATACAGCACGCCTGACCTCTGTTGACCGACCAGCAAGGAAAATTGCTGCACCGTCTGTTGTCCCCCAAACAGAGCAACTAACCGCGGCAACGACACCACCTACGATCAAAGGCGATGCGGTTACGCCAAGCACGTCAAACAAGGCTCTGCTCTCGACAACGCGTCCCATTGAAAGCGGCACGCTGGAACTGGAAGATGAAACACCTGCATCGCAAAGCACCTTGATCGAAGTTCCAATGATGGATGCATTAAATAAAGCCCAAGCTGAAGAGAGCACTGCGGAAATTCCAACCGAGCCAGCAAAGATTGCTGAGGCCCCTGCACCTTCGATCCGTGAACCGGAACCCAAGCCAGAAGCGTCTCAACCGGTTCAAACAAGCAGTTCTTCTTATTACGCGGTGCAATTGGCGGCCTATCGTTCGCGTGAAATGGCTGAATCCCGTTGGTTAAAATTTGAAACCATGGGCAACGGCATCCTTCGTGGCACAAGCCACGAGGTCCAAAGCATTGCGATTGAAGGTCAAGGTCTGTTTTTCCGTCTTATGACCGGACAGTACTCCAGCCAGTCCGAAGCACAATCAGCGTGTAGCGGCCTGAAACGCGCCGGAATTGACTGTCTGATCCGTCACATAAAACTCTGAAATCACATCTTCGGAAAAAGCTTCAGGGTTTTGACTTATCGTCGGGTGGCATACCCACCCCGGATGCTTTACCTGCCCAGTGACCGAATGACCGGTGCCTATGAAGCGCTTCCGGCCTTGTCTTGCGGCCATGCCTGCGAAGAAACCCCGGCAGGCGCTTCAGAACCGCCTCGATTCTGGTGTTATGCCGGTAATATCGCCAACGCAAATACTGGATGAAACGCCTTGTGCGTTTTGACCCAGCCGCCAGCATCGGGATGCCAATCGCAATAAAAACCATCCCGAAAAATGGTGGCGGCAGAGGCAGGAATACGAACCCGATGAACAGGTTGATTACACCGCCACCAATCAGCAAGGATGATTTCAAATGTCTTGCGCGTCGCAAATCAGCGGCTTCCAGCGATAATGACATGCAGTATTCTTATTATCGCGTCCCGCACGGCCCTTACCAAAAGAATGTTCAAAGACAATTTACCGTGAAGGCAATTGCCAAAGTGTCGATCTGGGTTAAATTGCAGGTCAGTCCATCAACACAAGTCAGGTTTTGACATGTTCTCTTCGATCGCCCCAGAAAAAGTCTCTATCCCGTCTGCCGAAACCGCCCTGCCCGGTCGCGCCGAGAAATTACAGGTCGCAGACCGTCACGCGGTTACCGGAAATCCGATGACCGGCCCGTTTCCCGACAACCTTGAAACAGCTGTCTTTGGCATGGGCTGCTTCTGGGGGGCGGAGCGTCTTTTCTGGAAACAGGATGGCGTCTTTACCACAGCAGCAGGTTACGCGGGTGGCCACACTGAAAACCCCACATATCGCGAGGTTTGCAGCGGCATGACGGGCCATGCGGAAGTTGTGCAGATCGTCTTTGATCCGACAGTGATATCCTATCAGGCATTGCTGCGCCTGTTCTGGGAAAATCATGACCCGACCCAGGGAATGCGCCAAGGGAATGATATCGGCACACAGTACCGGTCGGTAATCTATACCCTGAACGACACACAGAAAGAAGCCGCCGAGACGTCGAGAAAACAATATCTTGATGCGCTCAAATCCGCCGGGCGCAATGCCATCACAACCGAAATCAAAGACGCCCCGCCATTCTTCTATGCAGAAGACTTCCATCAGCAGTATCTGCACAAGAACCCGGATGGTTACTGCGGCCTTGGCGGAACCGGCATTTCGTGCCCGGGATTATAAAACGCAATACAAAGTTTAATGATCAGCCTGCATGAACATCAATGCGGGCTGATCATCTTACACCGGTTTGCCGCCATATTCACGGCTAAGATCTGCACAAACCCGCCGGACTTTCAATCCGAACTGTTCAATCCGTTCGTTCGGTATGCGGGCAGCGGGGCCCGACAAGGATAGTGCCGCAATCGGCAGTCCTGTCTCATCACGTACAACGCCAGCAACACAGCGCAGGCCAATGGCATGTTCTTCATCGTCAAGTGCGTATCCACGCTGCCTTGACCGGTTCAGATCACTTTTCAGCGTATCGGCACTGATCAGTGTACGTTCGGTGATTTTTGGCAGACCATGCTGCGTGATTACCGCATTCACCTCTTCATCAGGCAGAAATGCAAGCAGCGCCTTCCCCACACCCGAGCAATGCATCAGCGCCCGGCGGCCTGGCGTTACCAATGCCCGCATCATCTTGCGACATTCCACCTGCGACAGGAAAATAACTTCGCCGCCATCAGCCACAGCCAGATTGACCGTTTCGCCACTGTCTTCCATCAAGGCGCGCATATAGGGGCGCGCGATCTGGCTAAGATTACGGTTTTTCGTAAAGGCATTACCCACACTGAACGCCTGCACACCAATCGACCACAGCGTTCGTTCACCATCGAATGTGACATAGCGTTCATGCTGCATCGTCGTCAATAACCGGTGCACGGTAGAGGGCGGCAAATGCACCTGATGGGCGATTTCGGTCAAGGTCATCCCGTACTCGCTATCCGCAAGCGTGTTCAGAATGCTGATTGCCCTTACCAATGACTGAACCTGCTGCATGCAGATCATCCTTCCGGTCACAGGCTTTGAAGCCTTGGGAACTGATATATTGTAATATTATGGGATCGGCTTCAGACACGCACGGACTTTTCGCGCATCCAGACCAAAGTGGAATAAGCGATCAAATAAACTGTCGCTGCCGCGAAGCTAAGCAATGTACCAACATTAATACCCCAAACCGGATACGTGAACGTCACCGCAAGAATATAAATCCAAAGCGATCCCATACCTCTTGGGAAGTTACGGATTACCGTGTGCAATGGACCAATGCCATAAGATGCATGCAGGATCAGCATCATCGGATAAAGCGTCACCGGGAACCCTGAAAAAAGCCCGGCCCATTTCGGTCCGATCCATGCCGCAATACCGCTGATGCCAAGAACAATCAGTGCGGCAAGAACAGCTCTAAACAGCACGATGCGTCGGGTCAATCGCACCCGGTTCAATATGCGAACATTCTCGATCCCCCGAAACAGTATCAGAGCGACGATCATGGCAGCCAACAGGGTAACGGCACCTGAAATCCGGGTAAACTGGATCTGCTGGCAAATCCATGAAACGAACATGAATGCGCCAAAGGCCGCGACGGAACTTGCCGGTATCTGCAATATCATCCGGCGGTCTGACAACAACCGTGACGTCAGGTAATAGGCATATAGAAAGGCAAGTGTTGCGATCAGCCCCGGCAGGGCATAGACGGCGCTTTCTGTCGCAAACACAACGCCCTGCTCCAGCCCGATGAAATACAGCAGGATCGCCGTTCCAAGCGGGTATCCGGAAAGCACCCCGGCGGCACGCGGGCCTGTACGCTCCGCAAGGATGGATAACCCCAGCACAACAGAAATTGATACTGCAAGCTTGGCAAACAGCAACGTCAAGGTAACCTCCCGCGGCTTATTTTAACAATTCATCGATGAATTGTCGTGATATTATATTTTACCGCTATCTCCTTTTTCCAGCCTGCGCAAGCAGGAACCAATTTTAGGATGTTTCACGAACACCAGGCGCATAAGCAAAAAAGCGAGCCCCGACGGTGCCCGCTTTTCTGGTTGCTATGCTTTACTTGGTCTGGCTTTGCTGCCGACCGCCCCTATGACGCCATTGAAAGCTTTGCCCCCGGCTTATCAACTGCTTTGGTGGCATTTCGGGGCTGTTGAACAATCACCCCGCGCCAACCAAGCCCCTTATATGTCTCATAACCGGGCGTTAGCGCATAAGCGACCAGTGACCCATCCGCCAACAGATAGGAACCACGATTGGGGTCCTTGACCTCCAACCGGATCTGCTCGCTCAAGACGCCCTGATTATCGGACGCCGCGATGATGCGATTTTGCGAGTCAATCAGCATTACACGCGTGCGTGCACGCTCTTCGTCGCTGAAGTTCAATGCCTTTACCACCATCGGTGCCTGGTTTTCCCAATCAAAGAAAACCCCCATAACACCGATAACGTCGCCTTTTGCCTTACCGCCCCGTCGAACAGCCGTCGCATAGGTCGCCGTAGCCGCGTTATTTAGCAGCTCATTGTGCGCGATATCCGCAACCGCATACGCCCCGCCATCCCGGCATCGCATGGCTTCGCGGAACCACGGCATGTGACCGATATCTGTACCGACAAGACGGTATTTATCCGGACGCCCGGTGGCAATGATCCGGCCGTTACAATCCGCAATCCAAAGGTCAAGATAGACGGTATAGGAATCAAGGATCACGCCAAGGCGCTGCGATGTCTGGCTGGCGATTTCACCGTTGTCCGGGTTCTCGCAAACATCAACAACCGCGGCGTCTGTGGCCCACCATCGAACATCACAAGACCGCTCAAACAGGTTTCGGTCCATAAGCTCGACAACATATCGTGACAGGTCGGCAAAGCGGTCGCCACGCGCCGTTTGCGCCGTTCGCTCAAGATCAAGCGCCAGACTTTCAAACATATGTTCGAGTTCTTCGGTAATGACGGTTACGCGCTGCGAGATTTCCTTAACCTCGTTGGCAACGACACCAAACCCGCGGCCTACTTCCCCCGCACGTGCTGCTTCGATCAACGCATTCAGCGCCAATGTCCGCGTCGCCCGGGTTACACCTTTTATTTCTGTGATCTTCTCATTGGCAAGTTGCGACATCTCTGTCGCCACCTGCAAAATTCGTTCGGGCATTCCCGCAAGCTCCCCTTGCAAAATTTGGTTTCACCCCGTGTTGATGCTTTTTTTTTATGCATCATTCTTAAGCGTGCAATTTATATGCAATTCATGCCCGATTGGTTAATGAAAAAATGCTTACATAGTGCGTTTGAGATAATTTTCCCGATTAAATCACGCCAAAAGAAAAAGGGCAGGAAATTTCCCGCCCTAAAATTCAACCTGATGAACACAAAATTACCGCATCAATCACACCAGAACGTCATTCAAATCTTGGCAAAGTGGATAACGGCATCAGACAGCAGTTTTAAACCGGTAATAAACAGCAAGGTGTAGCACACCCGATAAAACAGCTTTTCATTGACCTTGTCATGCGCCCAAAGCCCCAGCCACGTCCCGAAAAGCGCCACCGGAACCAGAACAAGCGCGGTTCCGAAATTGGCACCACCGAATTGCCCCAGATACCAGTACGGAATCAGCTTCACATAATTGACAACGATGAAGAACATGACGGTCGTACCGACGAAAACCGTTTTGTCCATTCGCTGCGGCAACAGGAATACAGAAACCGGCGGACCACCAGCATGCGCGACAAAGCTCGTAAAACCGGCAATGGTCCCCCAAAACGATCCCATGCCCCAATTGGCAGGCTTGACTTCATCACCACGCTTCTTTCCACGAAACCAGTGATCAAGTGTAAAGCCGATGGCAATGAGGGCGATAATCAGCTTCACTGCATATTCATTCAGATAGCTGAACGATAATGTACCGACCAGGATACCAAGAAGTGCGGCAGGTATCAGGATCATCATATTGCGACGATCCCAGTTCTTCTGGTATGCCCAGACATTGGCAATATCCATCAGACACAATATCGGCAACATAATTGCCGCCGCCGCCTGCGGCGATAACGCCAATGCCATCAGTGGCACTGCCATAACACCAAGCCCACCCCCAAACCCGCTTTTTGACACACCAGCAATCAAAACTGCCGGAATTGCGACAAGGTAAAAGAAGGGATCGGTGATAATTTCCATAAAATCGTCCTACGGAAGGTGATCGTCTCGTGTAAAACCTGAGCGGTAGATTACTTTTCGGTCAAACGCGGCATCAGTTCGACGAAGTTGCATGGACGGTGACGAATGTCGAGTTGATAGAACAGGATATCATCCCAGGCATCCTTGCACGCACCATTCGACCCAGGCAGGGCAAACATGTAAGTTCCACAAGATACGCCAGCGGTTGCACGCGATTGAACAGTCGATGTGCCAATCTTGGCATATGACAGCCAGCGAAACAGCTCGCCAAACCCGGGGATCTCCTTGTCATAAACCTTCTGATGGGCCTCTGTCGTAACATCGCGCCCGGTCACACCAGTCCCGCCCGTACTGATGATCACGTCAACCTTCGGATCATCGCACCACTGCCGGAGCTGCGAGACAATCGTGTCGAAATCATCCTTTACGATAGTCCGCGCCGCGACCTTGTGACCTTTGGCTTCGATCCGATCAGCAAGAATCTGGCCAGAGGTATCATTCCCCAGCGTTCTGGTATCGCTCACCGTCAGAACAGCAATATTTACAGATACAAACGGGCGATTTTCATCGATTCTGGACATGCTATCAACTCCGGATGGTGGCTTCATTTCCGACAGAGTAGTCAGCATGCAGACAAGCGCAAGCCGTTTCGAAATACCGCACCGCACAACACACCCTCAGCACATCACAATCGAACAAAAGATCGCAAATTTTGGTTATTTAATTACCGAAAAACGCTTGAATTTCCCGGACCCGATCACCCTCCATTCAAAAAACTGGCAACAAACCCAATAAAATTAATGTTAATTTTCATAACACTAAGAAGAAAACCTGAAACTCTTAAACTTGACTTTCAGCAAGATAGTTCACACTTCGCCCACTCTGCCCCATGACTTTTCTTGCCGTGCAACATAATTCACCGTAAAAAAGTGGTAGGGAGATACCGATTTGAGCCTTAAAAATGGTCGGTAATTGCAAGAAAACAGGCAGGAAACAAAGGATCCATCATGAGCGATTTGCTTTGGCAGCCCAGTCCAGCGCGCGTTGAAAACGCCAATGTCACCCGGTTCCGCAACTGGGTGAACGAAAAGCACAGCCTGAAACTGGACAGCTTCCACGCGCTCTATGACTGGTCGGTTGCCAGCAAGGAAGATTTCTGGCCCGCAATTATCGACTATGTCGGTCTGAAGGCAGAAAGCTGGGGTGACTCAGTACTTGTTGACGGCTACAAAATGCCCGGTGCAAAGTTCTTCCCGAATGCCCGACTGAATTTTTCAGAAAACCTGCTGGTCCGTGATGACGACACCGACGCGCTCGTTTTCTGGGGGGAAGACAAGGTCAAAACCCGTATCTCATGGTGCGACCTGAATATCGCGGTATCGAAATTCTCGCAGGCACTTCGCGCCGAAGGCATCAAAAAGGGTGATCGCGTATGCGGATACATGCCCAACATGGTCGAAACCGTGATCGCAATGCTGGGTACAGCCGCAATCGGTGCCACTTGGTCATCGGCCTCCCCCGACTTCGGGGTTCAGGGCGTCGTTGACAGGTTCGGCCAGATCGAACCCAAATTGATGATTACGGTTGACGGCTATCACTATAATGGCAAAAGCCACGACATTCGCGAAAAAGTCCGCGATGTTGTCGACAGGATCACGACGATCCAGAAAGTTGTCATCGTCAAATATGCCTTTGATGGCACCAACACGACCGGCATTCGCAATGGCGTTTCCTACGATAATTTCCTAGCCCCCTTCAGTCCGGAAAAGATCGTATTTGAACAGGTCGAATTCAATCACCCGCTTTATGTGATGTTTTCGTCCGGCACGACAGGCAAACCGAAATGCATTGTGCATGGCGCTGGCGGAACGCTTCTTAAACAGGTTTCCGAACATGTCCTGCATTGCGATGTGGTGCCCGGCGATCGGGTATTCTACTTCACCACGTGTGGCTGGATGATGTGGAACTGGTTGATGGGCGGCCTTGCGGCTGGGGCGACACTGCTGCTTTACGATGGATCGCCGTTCTACCCCAGCGGAAATATATTGTTTGACTATGCCGATGCCGAGGGCATGACCCTGTTCGGGACATCGGCCAAATATATCGATGCATTGGCAAAGGCCGAACTTAAACCACGGGAAACCCATGATCTATCGACGGTGCGTGCCATGACATCCACCGGATCGCCTCTGGCCCCCGAAAGTTTCGATTATGTCTATCGCGATATAAAATCCGATATCCATCTGGCCTCCATCTCTGGCGGGACCGACATTCTGGGCTGCTTTGTTCTTGCTTGTCCGGTCTTACCGGTGAAGCGCGGCATCATTCAGACCCGCGCACTGGGTCTTGCCGTTGATGTTTTTGACGATGACGGCAAATCAATCCGCAATCAAAAGGGCGAACTGGTCTGCACCGCCCCCTTCCCCTCCATGCCGATCGGTTTCTGGAATGACCCCGATGGCGCACGCTATAAAGAAGCCTATTTCAACCGTTTCGATAACATCTGGTGCCACGGCGACTATGTAGAGCTTGACGATGACGGCGGTATGGTCATCTACGGCCGATCAGACGCGACGCTTAACCCGGGCGGTGTCCGGATCGGCACCGCCGAGATTTATCGTCAGGTCGAAAAGCTCCCCGAAATTCAAGAATCCATCGTTATCGGTCAGGAATGGGATAACGATGTTCGGGTCATCCTTTTCGTTGTGCTGCGCGAAAAATATCAGCTGGACGAACTTCTGATCGACCGTATACGCAAACAGATCAGGAACAATTGTACGCCCCGTCACGTCCCGGCAAAGATCATTGCCGTGGCCGATATTCCCCGCACAAAGTCCGGAAAAATCACCGAACTGGCCGTCCGGGATGTTGTGCATGGGCGCCCGGTGAAGAATCAGGAAGCACTCGCAAACCCTACAGCACTTGAACTTTTTTCCAATTTACCGGAACTGCGCAGCTAGGCCGAGACGTCCGGCTCAAAACATCAAACCCCCGTCGCGTGATCGACGGGGCTTTCGTTTTTGCAAAAGATTAATCAGAACCATAAAGCGTGCCGATTTGATTTCAGCGCACATCGCAAGTCGATTCCGCGCCGCAACAGAGTTTATTTTTTGAGCAACAGTTACATTTGGTCAAAAAATACTCATTTCATTGCTGACAACAAAAAAATTTTGAGATTTGTTGCTTTTCAGAACCTGACCATTCGAACAGGTTTTTAACCTTTTGAAATATGGCGTTTTTTAACAGCAAAAAGGCTCTGTAGTCGTCAAAACAACGTTTTTCAGTACATCACCAAAGCGAGGAAATGGCGTAAATTTGAAGAACAAGCCCCCAGCGTAAAATTTTTCAGGCTTGACACATACCAGCCGAAAATTTCTTAATTTGGTGGTCCGATAAAAACAGGACAGTAGGATATGCTGCTCTGGCATATCCAGGGTGGCATAAAAGTTACCAAAGCCATAAAGAATGCTTTGCTAATGAGGGAGCTCATCTAATGAAAATCAAAACGATCCTGGCCGCTGGCGCAATGTCTGTTGCAGCCATCGCCGCAAACAATGCCCACGCGGGCGCTGTGCTTGACGGCATCAAGGCTAAAGGTTTCGTTCAGTGTGGCGTGAACACCGGTCTTCCGGGTTTCTCCGCTGCCAACGCCGAAGGCAAATGGGAAGGTATTGACGTTGACGTTTGCCGTGGCATTGCTGCTGCACTTCTGGGCGACGCTAATAAAGTTCAGTACACCCCGTTGACCGCTGCGCAGCGTTTCACCGCTCTGCAGTCTGGCGAAATCGACATCCTTTCGCGTAACACCACAGCGACCCTGACGCGCGACGTCAAGCTTGGCCTGACCTTCCTTGGTATCAACTACTATGATGGCCAGGGCTTCCTGATTCCGAAAGCCCTGGGCGTATCCAGCGCAACGGAACTTGACGGCGCAACCGTTTGCGTCGAGCCGGGCACCACCACCGAACTCAACCTGGCTGATTACTTCCGTGCCAAAGGCATGAGCTTCGAGCCGGTCGTTATCGAAAACATCAACGAAGCAACCGCTGCCTTCTTCTCTGGCCGTTGCGACGTTTACACCACTGACGCATCGGGCCTTGCCTCGATCCGTACCACCATGGCGCCGAACCCGGACGACTATATGATTCTTCCGGAAATCATTTCCAAAGAACCGCTTGGACCGGCTGTCGCACAGGGTGACGAACAGTGGGCTGATATCGGTCGCTGGGCTCTTGCCGCCATGATCGAAGCCGAAGAGTACGGCGTCACGATGGCAAATGTTGACGAAATGAAGAGCAGCACCAACCCCGGCATCCAGCGTCTTCTAGGCGTTTCCCCGGGCATGGGTGAAGCTCTTGGTCTTGACGAAGAGTGGGCATACCGCATCATCAAGCAGGTTGGTAACTATGGCGAAAGCTATGAGAAAAACGTTACCGCGAAACTGGGTGTCGAGCGCGGCCTGAACGCTCTCTGGACCGATGGTGGTCTGCAATATGCTTGGCCGGTTCGCTAATATCTAGCGTCGGCTGAAAATCGCCTAACGAAGCTCCGCCCCACTGCCTGAACGCATGGGCGGAGCTTTTCGTTAAGGCCACTTACATTGGATACAATCTACACCTGAGGGTCAGATGAGTAAGACTCAAAATGCCCCGGGGGGTGTTCGTTCCAAGACCGTCGTCGATTACCTGAATGACGAGAATGTTCGCGCAATACTGTATCAAATCATTGCGATCGGACTTGTCATATTGGCGGGCTGGTATCTGGTTTCCAATACGCTGGTAAACCTGGAACGACAAAACATCTCAACCGGTTATGGCTTCCTTGATCTCGAAGCTTCGTTCGAAATCAGTGAAAGCATGGTCCAGTACAGTGCACAAAGCAGCTATGCAACCGCACTGTTGGTTGGCCTTCTGAACACCGTAAAGGTGTCTTTACTCGGAATTATCCTGTGTACCATTATTGGTACCATTTTCGGGATTGCGCGCCTGTCGTCGAACTGGATCGTTCGGAAACTGGCGACTGTTTACGTGGAAATTTTCCGGAATATCCCGGTCCTGTTGCAACTTTTCTTCTGGTATGCCGTCATTCCGAACGCGTTCCCGCATCCGCGCGACGCATTCGAACCCCTGCCCGGCGTCCTGCTGACGTCACGTGGCATGTATATGCCGGTTCCGGTTGCCGATAATGCCTATACTCTGATGGGGATAGCTGCGATTATCGCCTTCGTTGCCATCTTTCTTATCAAAAAATGGGCCAAAAAACGCCAGGATGAAACCGGTCAGCCATTCCCGGTATTTCTTGTCGGAACGGGCATTTTTGTCGGCCTGGTCTTTATTGCCTATCTGATCGGCGGTGCGCCGACCGATATGGACATACCGGAACTCAAAGGCTTCAACATCCGTGGTGGCACAAATGTTTCACCCGAATTCCTTGCCGTGCTCATTGGCCTGACGGTTTACACGTCAACCTATGTTGCCGAAGTTGTCCGGTCCGGTATTCAGGCCGTCCCTCACGGCCAGTGGGAAGCTGCCGATAGTCTTGGCATCAAGCGTTCGGTTGCCCTTCGCAAGGTGATCCTGCCGCAATCCATGCGCGTCGCCATTCCGCCACTGACCAACCAGTATCTGAACCTGACCAAAAACAGCTCGCTTGCTGTCGCGGTCGGCTATCCCGATCTGGTGTCGGTATCAAATACGACCATGAACCAGACCGGTCAGGCGATCGAGGCAATCTCGATCTTCATGTCGATCTATCTTGGTCTGTCCTTGTTGACCTCGCTCTTTATGAACTGGTTCAACAAGAAAATGGCACTGGTGGAGAGGTAAGATGGCAGATAAGGCAAAATTACCTCCGCTTCCTACAGGCACTTTTTCTGCCCGTGCAGTTACATGGTCAAAAAAGAACCTGTTTGACGGTTGGTTCAACACCCTCCTGACACTAGGCTCCATCGCATTCCTTGTGTGGCTTATTCCGCCACTCGTGAACTGGGGGATCATCAATGCAACGCTGACGCCCTCCATCGAAGGTTGTGCCGAAGTCACCGGCGCATGCTGGGGCTTTGTAAACGCCAACTTGCGTCTCATTCTGTTTGGAACCTATCCGTACGACGAACAATGGCGTCCGCTTTTGGCAATGATTGTCCTGATGGGCATCATTTGCTTCAGCCTTGGCGGGGTTAAATATCCTTCCTTCCGCAAGGCAATCATCCCGATGTGGGTGATCGGAGTTCCGATCATTGCCATCCTGATGTGGGGCGGTGCACTTGGCCTGACCTATGTGCAGAACAGCTATTGGGGCGGACTTCCGCTGACTCTGATCCTGTCGGCGATCGGCATCATCTTTGCCTTCCCGCTGGGCTTGCTTCTGGCACTGGGACGTCAGTCGAATATGCCTGCGATCAAGACGATCTCGGTTGTCTATATTGAAGTGATCCGTGGTGTGCCGCTGATTACGGTTCTGTTCATGGCATCTGTCATGTTCCCGCTGTTTCTTCCGGACGGTGTGACCATCGACAAACTGCTGCGCGCGCAGATCGGTATCATTCTGTTTACCGCGGCCTATCTTGCCGAGGTGTTCCGTGGCGGTCTCCAGGCTGTGCCGCGGGGCCAGTTCGAAGCCGGCGACAGCCTTGGCCTGTCCTATTGGCAGTCCATGCGCCTGATCATCCTGCCGCAGGCTTTGCGTCTGGTAATCCCACCGACCGTGAACAGCTTCATTTCGATGCTCAAGGATACGACACTGGTGGTCATCATCGGTCTGTTCGACTTCCTTGGCACCGTCAAGCTGGCACTGCGTAGCGACCCGGCATGGACGAAATACTACGTCGAGGGTTATGCCTTCGCCTCGGCAATTTTCTTCCTGATCTGTTTCTCCATGGCCAAATATTCGGCCTATCTTGAAAAAGAGCTCCGCAAGGGCGAGCAACGGTAAGGAGAGAGGAAAAAACAATGACAGCTACAGAAGCACAAACCACCAATGGCGTTGTCCCTCCTCCGTCGAACGAGGAAGTGATCACCGTCAGCAAGGCCAACAAATGGTATGGCAACTTCCATGTCCTCAAGGATATCGACCTGCATGTCCGCAAGGGCGAGCGCATCGTTATCTGCGGGCCGTCCGGTTCGGGTAAATCGACCCTGATCCGCACACTCAACCGTCTTGAGACCTATCAGAGCGGCGAAATCACCGTTGATGGCATTCTGCTTGGCGACGATGTCAAAAACATCGAAGCCGTGCGCCGCGAAGTCTGCATGGTGTTCCAGCACTTCAACCTTTTCCCGCACATGACCGTGCTGGAAAACCTTACGCTGGCCCCGATCTGGGTTCGCAAGATGCCCAAGAAAGAAGCCATTGATCTGGCGATGCACTATCTGGAACGTGTCAGGATTGCAGAGCAGGCCCATAAATTCCCCGGCCAGCTCTCCGGCGGTCAGCAACAGCGTGTGGCAATCGCCCGCTCGCTCTGCATGCAGCCGAAAATCATGCTGTTCGATGAACCGACTTCGGCCCTTGACCCGGAAATGGTCAAGGAAGTGCTCGACGTTATGGTCGAACTCGCCAAGGAAGGCATGACCATGCTTTGCGTGACCCACGAAATGGGCTTCGCCAAAGAAGTCGCCGACCGTGTCGTATTCATGGATGCCGGTGAAATCGTTGAAATGGCAGGTCCGCAGGAATTCTTTGCGAACCCCAAAAGCGAACGGACGAAGCTGTTTCTCAGCCAGATCCTGTCTCACTAGGCAAAACGCGCGGTGGACTTCCACAGATTGCGTATCGGAAACGGCCCCCCGAAACGGGGCCGTTTTCTTTTTTGCAAATTTCGGGCTTGCCCCCTGCCCGTCAAATGCCGAAGATCGGCGGGCAAACAGTAATGGATAAACATCTTCATGACCACGCCTTCCACACCTGCTACCGCTGCGTCAACATCGGGCTTCATCACGGTTCAGTCACTGACCAAAAAGTTCGGTCCGAATACTGCGCTTGATGATGTCAGCCTGTCGCTCGGCAAGGGTGAAACCATGGCGATCATCGGCCCATCGGCGGCGGGTAAAAGCGTGCTTTTGAAATGTATCGTCGGTCTTCACGGAGCAGACAGCGGTAAGATCATGCTGGGCGGTGACGATGTCAGCCAGGTCAGTTCGCCTGCGCGAAAACATTGGGCCGAACGGATTGGCATGCTGTTTCAGCAAAACGCCCTGTTTGACAGCATGAAGGTTTGGGAAAATATCTGTTTTCGCCAGATAGAGCGCGGAACCATGACCCGCAAAGAAGCCAAGGATCATGCAGTAGATCTGCTTGGTCATGTTGGCCTGTCCGAAGACAGTGCCTTTCTTTCCCCGGGTGATCTTTCCGGCGGCATGCAAAAGCGCGTTGGCATTGCGCGTGCCATTTCAACCGATCCGGAAATTCTGCTGCTTGATAATCCGACCGCGGGTCTTGATCCGGTTCTGTCGAACCATATCGAACTGATGATCAGCAAGATCGCGACCCAGCGCGGTACCACCGTCATTACCATCACCAATGACATGCAGATCGCACGCACGCGCTACGCTAACCTTGTGATGATGCACGCGGGCAAAGTTTACTGGTCGGGTTCGACAAACGATATTGATGACGCCCATAACGAACATCTGACCCAGATGCTCAATGGTTCGTCACAAGGTCCGATCACCATGCGGATGGGCAAGCGCGGCGACCATATGGTTGCCTGATCGCAAATCGTTGTTGCCGGTCAATTTGCGGTATAAACCGACAAATCCGCTTCACGGATGACATCGGCCCAAACCGGGCCGGGATGACGGTCGGTAAACAGGGCGTCAATTTCCGAAAGATGCCCCAACCGCACCATCGCGCGCCGCCCGAATTTCGATGCATCGGTACACAGGAACGTCTGGCGGGCATTGGAAATGATCGCACGCGCCACCCGGACTTCGCGATAGTCGAAATCCATCAGACTACCATCTTCGTCAACGCCGGAAATCCCGACAATCGCGTAATCGACCTTGAACTGGTTGATAAAATCGATGGTCGCCTCACCAATCACGCCAAAGTCACGCTGACGAACAACGCCACCGGCAATAATCACCTCAAAGCCCGGGTTGGCGGCACAAATCTGGGCGACATGCAGGTTATTGGTGATGATTTTCAGGCTCTTGTGTGACGATAACGCGCGCGCAACCTCTTCATTCGTGGTGCCAATATTGATGAATATCGACGCCCCTTCGGGGATATGCTGCGCCACCAGCTTGGCAATCTCGCGCTTGCTGCCTAGGTTAAGAACCTGACGATCAGTATATGCCGTGTTTTCCGTGGTCGAAAGGCTGGCCGCCCCGCCATGATAACGCGCAACAAGCCCTTCTTCGGCCATCTCGTTGATATCACGTCGAATGGTCTGGGGGGTAACGGCAAAATGATCGGCCAATGTATCAATCGTCATGAAACTGTTCGCCGCGACCAGTTCAAGAATTTCGCGACGCCGCCGATCAAGCTTGCCCATATTGTTTCCTTCCGCCCTGAATTTTCGTCTTTGATTGTTAATTTTCGTTACCGATCAAAATGCTTTCTAATGAACGGCAATGCAAGCCCTGCGCACAAAGAAGTTGTTATTTAAACAGAATGGGCACCAGAATCATGGAAAACACCACCAGCAGAGCAAGCCCGGCAAGGTTCACAACCGCACCGGCGCGAACCATATCGCCAATTTTCAGATAGCCGCTGGCAAAAACAATAGCATTCGGGGGCGTTGCCACCGGCAACATGAAGGCACAGCTTGCGGCAATCGCCACCGGCACGGCAAGCAATAGCGGGTCGATGCCCTCGCCCAACGCATAAGTTGCCACCAGAGGCAAAAAGGTTGCAGCCGTCGCCGTATTGGATGTCAGATGGCTGATCAGGATCACCATCAAGGCAATCAGACCGATCTGCACGAACACCGGCAGGTCTGGTAAAGCACCAGCATTTCCGGCAATCCAGGCCGCAAGGCCGCTGTCATTGATCAGCGCCCCTAACGCCAGTCCGCCGCCCACCAAAAGCAAAACGCCCCAGGGCAACCGCAATGTTGCCTTCCAATCCAGGACATAAAGATTTTCACGTGCCTTGACCGGGATCGCAAACAAGGCAATCGCAGCAAACATCGCAATCGATGCATCGCTGATCGGGACATCGGGCAAAGCCACCTCGATCAGCGGTCGGAAAAGCCACAGGCAGGCCGTCGCCACAAAGACGATGGCAACCGACTTCTCCCCGCGTGACATCGGTCCCAGTGCGGCAATATCACGCGCCAAAGCATGTCGTGCATTTTCCGGAAGATCATCCGCCTGCTGATAGACAACAGATGTCAGTATCCACCAGCAGAATAGCAAAAGGACCGCAGCAAACGGAACCCCCAGCATCATCCATTGCCCGAACCCTATGCTGACATCAAAGTTACTGGCAAGATAACCGGCAAGCAACGCATTCGGCGGCGTCCCGATCAGGGTCCCGATCCCGCCGATGCTCGCACCAAAGGCAATCCCGAATAGAAGCGCCAGCGCAAAATTGCGCGTCAGCGGAGCAAGCTTTTCCGTCACACTTTCATCGTCGTCCTCAATGCCTCTGGACGGTTCCGTTTCATTGTCGCGAAGCAAATTCACAATCGAAAGCGCAATCGGCAACATCATCGTCGCGGTTGCGGTATTACTGACCCACATCGAAAGGAATGCCGTGGCGGTTATGAAGCCCCCGACAAGAGCACGCGGCCTAAACCCTACCGTTTTCAGGATCATCAGCGCAATGCGTCGATGCAGGTTCCAGCGCTCCATGGCGATCGCAATGATGAATCCCCCCAAAAACATGAATATCAGGGGATTGGCATAGTGCGGCGTTACCTGTGCAACCGATGCCAAACCAAATACCGGCGCCAGGGCGACCGGCACCAGTGCTGTTGCCGCTATCGGGATCGCTTCCGACAACCACCAAACGGCCATCAAGGCGGCAAGGGATGCCGCGTACCAGGCAATCGAACTCATGCCACTTGGTGGCTCCATCAGCACCATGGCAACAAACAGGATCATCCCGCCCCAAAGCCCGGCCTGCCGCCGTAATGCTCCGGGTCGGCGGGGCGATGCCGGGTTGGCACCCGTCGACGAGATCGGAAGCCTGTCAATCAGAGGAAATCGGATCATCGGATGCTCCGGCCATAAGGCAGCATATGTGCTGTGAAACGCTGTGATATGCCATCAACTTACGACATCACAATCTCTTCGCAACAGTTTGATTTTTATATAATTATTCCAATTTTCAATTACTTTCGGAGTTTTCCGTATCGCGGAACGCATCCCACCATCGATTATATTTCCGATCCCGGCGATCAATGATAGCGTTACAGCTAAAATCAAATGCAGCCAATTGTGCTGCCAAAACAACGATACCACTGGGAGGATAGAAAACATGATCACACGACCTTACCCTGTCCGGAATGATCCCCGCGTCACGCAACGGAGTTCGATCATTGGATAGCTTCGATTACATTATCATTGGCGCCGGTTCTGCCGGATGCACATTGGCCAATCGCCTCTCGGAAATGGGCGATGCCAGCATTCTTCTGCTAGAGGCCGGCGGCAAGGATACCAATCCATGGATTCATATTCCCGTGGGTTACCTTTATTGCATTGGCAATCCGAATGTCGACTGGTGCTTCAAAACCGAGGCCGAGAACGGCCTGAATGGCCGATCACTGGGATATCCGCGCGGCAAGGTTCTGGGCGGATGTTCGTCGATCAACGGCATGATCTATATGCGTGGTCAGGCTGCCGATTATGATCACTGGCGGCAATCTGGATGTAACGATTGGGGCTGGGATGATGTCTTGCCGCATTTCAGAAAATCCGAAGATTACTATCTCGGCTCAGATGATATGCACGGGTCAGGCGGCGAATGGCGGGTTGAACAGGCGCGCGTGCGCTGGGAAATCCTTGATGCGTTTCAGGATGCCGCCGAACAGGCAGGCATCCCGAAGATCGCCGACTTCAACCGCGGCAATAACGAAGGGTCGGGCTATTTCGCCGTCAACCAGAAACGCGGCATTCGCTGGAATACCTCGAAGGCATTTCTGAAACCTGCCCTGTCGCGCAAGAACCTGGAACTGCGCACGCATGCGCAAGTTCGTCGCCTGATCATTGAAAACGGTCGCGTCACGGGCGTTGAATATGACCGCAGTAGCCAGATTGAAACCGTCACGGCACGTCGTGAAATCGTTCTGTCGGCCGGTGCCGTCGGATCGCCCCATATTCTGGAATTGTCGGGTATTGGTCGCGGCGATGTTTTGCAAAAACATGGCATCCAGACTATCCATGAAAGCGCACAGGTCGGTGAAAACCTTCAGGATCACCTTCAATTGCGCTGCGCCTTCAAGGTCTCTGGCATTCGGACCTTGAACGAACAGGCCAGCAGCCTTGTCGGAAAGGCCGGGATCGCGCTGGAATACCTGTTCAATCAATCAGGGCCGATGTCGATGGCCCCAAGCCAGCTTGGCATCTTCACCAAATCGGACGCGTCATTTGAAACACCAAACCTGCAATATCATGTGCAGCCGCTATCGCTTGAAAAGTTCGGTGATCCTGTTCATCCCTTTCCGGCCTTTACGGCAAGTGTCTGTAACCTGCGGCCACAAAGTCGCGGTAGCATCCATCTGAAATCACCCGATTTCCGCAATCAACCGGCCATTGCACCCAATTATCTGAGCGCGGATGCCGATAAAAAGGTTGCGGCCGATTCAATCCGACTGACCCGCAAAATTGCCAATCAGCCCGCCCTTGCCCCCTACCAGCCCGAAGAATTCAAACCTGGCCCGTCATACGAGACCGAGGATGATCTGGTCAAAGCCGCAGGCAATATCGGCACGACAATTTTCCATCCCGTTGGCACATGTCGCATGGGTGCGGACCCGGCATCGGTGGTTGACCCGCAATTGCGCCTGCGCGGGCTTGACGGGCTTCGGATTGCGGATGCCTCAATCATGCCCACCATTACATCGGGCAACACCAATTCACCGACCATCATGATCGCGGAAAAAGCCGCGGCCATGATCATGGAAAGCACACGAAACTAGCCACACAGATCAAACAAAAAGGCCGGGCAGTCACCCTACCCGGCCTTTTGCATTCTCAGTTGTGTGATCACCCTTTGGTGCGGGCAACGATCCGTTCGCGCACTGCCGCGGCAGAACCGGTTCTGGCGACCTCGCCATCACCAATTACGATTGCCTCGCGCAACAGCGCCGTCGCCTCGTCAAGCTGTGCCTGATCGCGGATATGGGCGATACAAAGCGGCGTTTCGGTCGAAACGGTCTGCCCGACCTTGATGAAATCGGTAAAGCCAACAGCAAAGTCGATCTTCTGATCGGCACGTGTCCGGCCACCTTTCAACGCAACCAGCGCAAGCCCCACCTTGCGCGCATCCATTGATACCACCCGCCCGGTCTTTGCGGCACGTACCGGCTTGATCATCGGTGCCATCTCAAGATGGGCCGATGTGTTTTCAACAAAATCGACCGGTCCGCCAAGGGCCGACACCATTTTACCAAATACCTCGGCTGCCTTGCCCGATGTCAGGGCGTCGCTGGCTTTTTGCAGCCCATCGGCAACATCGGTTGCAACACCGGTCAGTGCCAGCATTTCCGCTGCCAACGCCATCGTGACATCATAAACACGCTGTTCCTGATGTTTGCCCGTCAGGAAATCAACCGCTTCGTGCATTTCAAGCGCGTTACCGACCGTATCGCCCAGAACCTGCTCCATATCGGTCAAAAGGGCCGTTGTCGGCACACCATTGCGGGTCGCGACTTCGGTGATGCTTTCGGCCAGTTCGCGCGCACGATCATATTCATTCATGAACGCACCCGATCCGAATTTGACATCCATCACCAGCGCATCCAGACCCGCTGCCAGCTTTTTCGACAGGATTGATGCGGTGATCAACGGAATGCTTTCGACCGTCGCGGTAACATCGCGGATGCCATAAAAACGCTTGTCCGCAGGGGCAAGATCGGCGGTCTGTCCGATGATGGCACAACCGACTTCACGTGTGACCTTGGCAAATTCATCCAGGGTCGGCGCGGTGCGATAACCCGGAATGGAATCAAATTTGTCCAGCGTCCCACCCGTATGACCAAGGCCCCGTCCCGAAATCATCGGAACAAATGCGCCGCACGCACCAACAATCGGCCCCAGCATTAGACTGACCTTGTCGCCAACCCCACCGGTGGAATGCTTGTCAACGACCGGGCCCTCAAGGCCAAGCGCCTTCCAATCAAGAACGGTCCCGGAATCACGCATATTGCGCGTAAGGGCCGCACGTTCATCCATGGTCATGCCGTTAAAGAATACCGCCATGGCAAGGGCGGCAACCTGCCCCTCGCTGATGCTTTCATCCGCAATGCCTTTGACGAAAAAGGCGATTTCGGCGTCTGTCAGAACTTCGCCTTCACGTTTCCGGCGAATGATTTCCTGCGGCAGCATATGCTGTCTCCTGCGCGCTTATTATTGAATTACGTTTCCAAACCCGATCAAAACATCTTCACGCATCACTTGAAAAATAACGCAGCAGGATCTTGATCAGATTGGCAGATCCTTCTTTTGCCATTTCAAGGGTCTGTTCATGACTAAGGGCCGTCGGGCTCATGCCCGCGGCCAGATTGGTGATGTTTGAAACAGCCGCCACCCGGAATCCCAGACGCCGGGCAAGAATGTTTTCCGGCACCGTCGACATGCCCACCGCATCCGCCCCCAGAACCTTAAGCGCGCGAATTTCGGCCGGCGTTTCGAAACTCGGTCCGGTGCACCAGCAATAAGTGCCTTCAAACAGATTAATGCCAAGCTCCGCCGCAGTATTTTTCAAACCCGATCCGATTTCCGGATCATAAGGCACATCCATTCCGACAAAACGATCATTGCCATGATATCCGATCAACGGATTGGGCCCAAACAGGCTGATATGATCCGTAATCAGCATCAGGTTCCCCGGTGATGCCTCGGGAATAAGCGACCCTGCCGCATTGGTCAGAATAAGCCGGTCTGCACCCAATTCACGCAATGTCTCAAGCGGCTCGCTCATCAAATCCGAACGGCCATGTTCATAATAATGCGCCCGGCCCTGCATGACGGCAACGGAAACGCCCGCGATACGGCCCAGAACCAGTTGCCCGCCGTGGCCCACTACCGTCGGCTTGGGAAATCCCGGCAGGTCGGTATAGGAAATTTTGATTGCATCACTGACGGCGTCAACAACGCCCCCCAGCCCACTGCCAAGAACAAGTGCGACCTCGGCCTTAAAGCCAGGTGCCTTGGCGGCAATGATGTCCAATGCGGCTTTGATGTTGCTCATTTCAAATTCTCCGGCCCGAAGGAATGGGGAATAAGTTCTTCACGTGTCAGGGTCAAAAGCGTTTTGCCTGCATCATTGATGATATAAATCGTCGCATCCGATCCGGTGAATTCCCGGATTTTCTGACGACACCCGCCACATGGCGTACAGGCAACATCGCCAAGCCCGACAACGACGATTTCGTCAAACTTGGTTTCACCCGACAAAACCATGGCCGAAATCGCCCCGGCTTCGGCACAAACACCTTCGGGATAGGCCGCGTTTTCAACATTGCATCCGGCAATGATCTGCCCGCGCTCCGTCCGAAGGGCTGCGCCGACGTGGAATTTCGAATAGGGCGCATATGCCCTGTCACGCGCGGCAAGTGCCGCATCAATCAAATCGCGCGGGGCGTCGGTTACAGTTTGCGATGTCATGTGTCTTGATCCTGTTTTTCCTACCGCTTATCGCGGGCAGGTTCCATCCTGCATATAGTCGTGAACCGTAATCCTGCCGTTGATGATATCGTTGCGCGGCGCATCGGCCGCATCCTTCATCGCAGGCGTGATCAGGTCCCTGTTAAAATCGTCTAACGTCCAGTCAACCCCGTCTTCGGCAAGGCCAAGACTGAGAATACCCGGTTTCCAGTCCCCATCTCGCGCCGCCGCGAATGCCTCGAAAACGGCGACCTCGACATGCTTAACCATCGATGTCAGAATCGATTACGAATGCAGTCCGTTCTGGTTTACATCCGATACAACCCCAAGCTTTCCGGCATCCGCTGTTATCTGCAAAATGCCAATTCCCGTGCTAACGGCCAGCTGCAAAGCAACATCCGCACCAAGACCGATCTGTGTGGCTGCCAGTTCGGCACCACGGGTCGTGTTCGTTCCACGCTGCACTGGTCGAATAAACAACTGTCGGCGTAATTTCGGCGGCCTGCACGGCACAAACCGTGGCAGGCAGCGAAACAGCCAGAACGGCAATGATGAAAAAGACCTGTTTGCAATTCATCACAGCCTCGTTTGCCAGATATGCCGGACCAGAAAGCTGACCGCAACGCGATCAGCGTTCCTTCACATACGGACGACCAAGAGATTTGGGCGGAATGGCGCGGCCAATAAAGCCCGCCAGCAGGATCACCGTCAAAATATAGGGCAATGCCTGCACCAGTTGCACCGGCACCTCGCCAATCCCCGGCAGGATAACGCCCTGCATCCTAGTTGCCGCGGCATCAAGGAAACCAAACAGCAGGCACGCAAACAGTGCCGGGAAAGGCCGCCATTTACCAAACACCATCGCCGCCAGCGCAATATAGCCCTTGCCCGCCGTCATATCCTGCAGGAACGACGCCCCCTGCGCGGTCGACAGATACGCACCCGACATACCGACAAGAACGCCACTGCAAATTACCGCGCGATACCGCATGGCGACCACGCCAATACCGGCGGTATCAACGGCCCCCGGATTTTCACCAACCGCACGCAGACGCAAACCGAAACGGGTGCGATACATCACCCACCACGCGGCTGGAACCGCCAGAAATGCGACATATACAAGAATGTTATGACCGCTCAGCAATTCTGAATAAATCGATCCCAGAACCGGGACATCGGCAACGGCATCCGCGACGGGCAATGTAATCGGCTGGAACCGCGATCCATGATCAAGCGACGGAGTCTTACCGCCCTGCGCAAACAGGGCAATCCCGACAAGTGCCGTCAGACCGGACATCAGGATATTGATCGCCATGCCCGATACGACCTGATTTCCCTTATGCGTGATGCAGGCAAAACCATGCAGAAGCGAAAGGCAGATCGTCGTTGCGATTGCCGCCAGCAAGCCGGCCCAGGGATTTCCGACATAATAAGCCACGGCAGCAGCCGAAAACGCCCCGCCCAGCATCATGCCTTCAAGTGCCAGGTTGATCGTACCCGACCGTTCCGAAAACATCCCGGCCAGTGCGGCAAGAATAAGCGGGGTCGATGTCCGAAGTGTCGCATCCAGAAGCAGAATAACCAGTTCAAAATTATCCATTATGCAGCCTCCTGCGCACGGCGGCGCAAATGCCACGCTGTATAAATCCGGGTCACGCGCGGACGGAACATATGTTCCATCGCACCGGTAAACAGGATCACAAGCCCCTGAATAACCACGACCATATCGTTCGAAATCGTCGGGATTTCAAAGCTGAGCTCCGCCCCGCCCTGATACAGCATCCCAAACAGCAACGCCGCCAGGAAAATACCAAACGGATGATTGCGCCCCATCAGGGCAACCGCAATCCCGACAAAGCCGTAACCGGCCGTAAAATCGATCAGTAACCGGTGCTGAACACCCATTACTTCGTTAAGCGCCATGAAGGCCGAAAGCGCACCTGAAATCATCATCGCCATGATGATATATCGCCCCGGCTCGATCCCGGCATAGGTCGCGGCAACCGCATTGGCCCCCACAGTGCGGATCGCATAACCCCATCTTGTATGCCAGATGAACAGCCAGACCAAAATACTGCAGACAAGCGCATAAACAAACGACAGGTTCAGCGGGCTGCTTGCCATCTCCAGACCAAGGCCCGCGGCGATGTCATGAATGAACGGTAAACGCAGATGTTCAGCGATCTGTTCGCTTTCCGGGGTCATGGACCCTTGCGGGCGCAGAACATTGACCAGAAGATAAACCATCAGCGACGACGCAATGAAATTGAACATGATCGTGGTAATCACGACATGCGACCCGCGACGTGCCTGCAAATAAGCAGGTATATAGGACCACGCCGCACCGAAAATTGCCGCGGCCAGAACTACAACGATCAGCATGATCGGGAATGGCAGGAAATCAAGGTAAAGGGTCGTCAGAATAACACCAAGCCCCCCGACATAGGCCTGGCCTTCGGCACCGATATTGAACAGACCGCAATGGAATGCCACCGCAAAAGCCAGACCGGTAAAAATGAAGTTGGTGGTGTAATAAAGCGTATAACCCCACGCCTCTTCATAGCCGAACGCACCATAAAGCAGGATTTCAACGACTTTCGTCGGACTTTCACCAATCGCCAGAACAACAAGCCCCGAAACAACGAGTGCCAGCAAAAGATTAAGCAGCGGCAACGCGCCGACATCAATCCAGCGCGGCAGTTGAACACTGTCACTCATGCCTGCCCCTCCGCAGCTTTGGCTTCATGGGGATCAACCCCGGCCATCATCAGGCCAAGCACCCGTTCATTGGCATCAGCAGCACAAACTTCGCCGATGATGGCTCCATCACACATCACCAGTATGCGGTCGGCAAGAGACATGATTTCGTCCAGTTCGACGGATACCAGCAAAACGGCCTTGCCAGCATCACGCATCGCAACAATACGTTTGTGAATGAATTCGATGGCACCGATATCGACACCGCGCGTCGGCTGTCCGACCAGAAGAAGCTCCGGATCGCGCATTATTTCACGCGCCAGAACCAGCTTCTGCTGGTTGCCGCCGGAAAAATTGGCTGCTTTCAGATCAGGATCATTTGGCCGCACGTCGAATTCCGACATCAAATGCTTCGTCGCATCGGAAATTGCATGCCAGTTCAGGAAAATGCCCTTCTGATAGGCCGCGTCATCCTCATAACCGAGAATGGCGGCTTCCTTGGCAGAAAATGACGTCACCATTGCCATGCGATGGCGATCTTCAGGCACATGGGCGACACCACGCTTTCGCAGTTCGGCCGTATCCACACCACGACCCGGCGTCACATCCTGCCCGTTTAACAGGACCTGGCCTTCGGTTACCGCACGTATCCCGCCAAGCGCTTCAAGAAGTTCGCTTTGCCCATTGCCGGAAACCCCGGCAATGCCGACGATCTCGCCGGCGCGCACCTTAAAGCTTGCATTCTTGACCTTGCGCACACCCTGCGATGTTTCAATGCACAGATTATCGACCTCAAGAACCGTTGCCGCCGGTGCGGCTTCACCCTTTTCAAGGCGCAAAAGCACCTTGCGGCCAACCATCAGTTCGGAAAGTTCTTCGGGGCTGGTTTCGGCCGTTTTGCGATGGGCCACCATTTCACCCTGGCGCATCACGGAAACATTGTCCGTTGCCGCCATGATTTCGCGCAGTTTATGCGTGATCAGAACAACCGTTTTGCCCTGCTGTTTCAGGGTTTCCAGAATGCGGAACAGATGATCGGCTTCCTGCGGGGTCAGAACCCCGGTCGGCTCGTCCAGAATTAGAATTTCGGCCCCCCGATAAAGGGCCTTCAAAATTTCAACGCGCTGCTGCAAGCCAACAGACAGATCACCCACAATGGCATCGGGATTAACGTCGAGCGCATATTCACGCTCCAGACGTTTAAGCTCCTCGCGGGCTTTGTCAACGCCCTCGCGCAGGATCGCCCCCCCCTCGACACCCAGAATAACGTTTTCAAGAACCGTGAAGGGCTCAACCAGCATGAAGTGCTGATGAACCATGCCGATCCCGACCGCAATAGCGTCTTCGGATCCCTTGATATCGCAAAGCCTGCCATCGACATGGATGGTGCCCCCATCGGCCTGATAAAAACCGTATAGAATGCTCATCAAGGTCGATTTCCCTGCACCGTTTTCCCCGACGATGCCGTGAATCGTGCCTTTTTCGACTTTAAGATCGATTGATTTATTCGCGTGTACCGCACCGAACCGCTTGTCTATACCGCGCAGTTCAATAGCGGGTTGCACGGCACCGGTCTCCCCGGCGCCGTGCATTTGATGCATCGTATCCGACACTACAAATCCCCGGTT
>TARA_R100000049_G_scaffold5403_1_pt1 | contig 51440 bp, 56 predicted proteins | sample TARA_R100000049 | Tara Oceans TARA_R100000049 (sample SAMEA2619992) | marine metagenome | biome: marine biome (ENVO:00000447); feature: mesopelagic zone (ENVO:00000213) & marine oxygen minimum zone (ENVO:01000065); material: "saline water (ENVO:00002010), including plankton... | reverse complement strand
CATCGACGAGGATGACCGGACGCCCAATCCCTACCTGCAGGACCTCGCCGACATGTTGCGGGACGGCAAGCTTACCGAGGAACAGGAAGAGACGGTCGAGCGGACCCTGCAATCCGAGCTCTTCAAGGAGTTGGGTGAGGAGGGCCTGGCCGAGCTTCGCCGTGGCAACTACGAGGTGCTGGACGCGGCCCTGCCGAGCAAGCTCGACCAGATCACCGTCACGCAAGAGTTCCTTGAAATGACGTTTGAGGAAACGGGCGACCAGGTCTTCACCGACCGCGCCGCCGGATTGCAGCAGGATAAGGCGACCGAGGTCGCGCGGTTGCGCGGCCAGCAGGAGGCGCAGGAGCTGGGTCGCGATCTCGGTCGGGACCGCGGTCTCGATGACGAGATGGAATTCTGAGGGGGGATGACCACCATGACCAAGACACTTCCCCTCTGGGCAGCACTTCTTTTCGGTGTGATCTGCGGCGCCGTCATCGGCACCATCGTCGCCGCCTTCTACCTGACCCTGGCTCTGAAAACCGGGTTCCAGAGTTTCGACATGTTGGCGCTCTGGAAGGCCAGCGCCGGCACCCGCGCGGCGCATCCCGAGGCCTTCAAGGTAGGCTTCGGTGCCGTCGGGCTCAGTTCCATCGGCCTCGGTGTCCTCGCTCTCGCCTGGACCTGGAAAAAGGAGAGAGACGATTACGGATCGGCGCATTGGCAGACCAAGGCGGAGCTGAAGAAGAACGACATGCTTCAGGCCCCCGGCAAGGGCTTTGTCTGCGGCAAGCTTGGCGCGCCGACTTCGAAGGCGGAGTTCATCTCCTCGACGATGATCCCGCATGTGATGATGGTCGCGCCGACCCGTGCCGGTAAGGGTGTGGGTTTCGTGATCCCGAACCTTCTGAGCTTCGCGGGCTCGGTCGTGGTGCTCGACGTGAAGGGTGAGAACTTCGAGAAGACCGCGCGGCTGCGGGCGCTCAACGGCGACGAGGTCTATCGCTTCAGCCCCTTCGACTGGGCCAACGCCACGCACCGCTACAACCCGCTTGCGCGGATCGCGAAGGCCCCGAGCTTCGCGCAGCGCTTCACCGAGGTCTCGATCCTGGCCGACCTCTTCCTCGACAAGGACAACAAGACCCTCGACACCTTCTCCGAGGCTGGCAAGTCGATCTTTGTTGCGGCCTGCCTACTGGCGATCCAGCGCGGCACGCCGAACCTTGGCGAGGTGAACAAGATCGTCGCCGGGGGCGAATACAAGAACGCCCAGTACAAGACCTATGCAGACGAGGCCGAGGAAGACATCCTGCGCGAGCTCTGGACCAACGCCGCCTCGGCCTCATCGCGGCTGCTGACCTCGAACATCCAGGCGCTGATGACCGCCGGTCTCAAGCAATGGGACAACCCGGCGGTGCGCTCGGCCACCGAGGCGAGCGACTTCGATTTCTCGACCTTCCGCAAGACTCCGCAGTCTCTCTACATCGCGGTGTCCGAGGATCACATTGCGACCCTTGCCCCGCTTCTGCGCCTGATGTTCGCCGATCTCATCGCGTCGATCCGGCAGAACGAGCCCGGCCCGGATGAGCCCTGGCCTGTCATGATGATGATCGACGAATTCCAGCAGATGGGGGCCATGCCCTATCTCGAGCGCGCGATCCATTCGCTGGCAAGCTATGGCGGTCGTGTCGCGATGATTGCGCAGTCGCTGGCCTCGCTCGACCGGATTTACGGGCCCGAGGGCCGCGAAAGCCTCGAGAACGGGGCAGGGCTGAAGCTCTACATCACCCCTCGGGACCAGCGCACCGTGAAGGAAGTCTCCGCCGCCGTCGGCAGCACCACGCGCGAGGCTGTGACCCGGATGTATGGCCGCAACAAGGGCTTCCTAGGGGCGACCTCGACATCAGCGCGGCTGGAAGAGCGGCCGCTACTTTCCGAGACCGAAGCGCGCCTGATGGACCCCGACGAGGTGATCATCCTCGCCTCGCCCCAGCATCCGATCAAGGCGAGCCGGATCAAGTATTACGACGATCCCTTCTTCAAGGACATGCTGGCCCGCCAGGAGGGTAAGCCGTTCCCCTATCCGCCGAGCGTGCAGGGCGTGGGGCCGTGGGGTAGCGACGGTAGTGATAATGCCGGCGCAGACGAGCAGGCGAAACCAGCCGAACGCGCGCTTGTCCGGGATCGCTCGCAGCGTCGCGAAGCGCGCGCGATGAGCGTGTCGGCGATGGAGACTGGGCGCGGGCAGCCCGAGCCCGAGGCGCTCGAGCGGGAAGCCGCCGTGCCGAAGGAATGGGAAGCGGTGCTCGACCGGCAGGAGGACTTCATCGAGGAGTTGTTGGGTGGGTGAGCGCGACAATCTTGTAGGCAGCTTTGCCCTTGGGACTGATTGGAGACAAGCGCGCTTGAGATGCATCTCAATGCGGCTTGAAAACTTCAAAGTCATTTCAACGCAGCGCGCTAGATCTTCGCCTCGGGGTAGTGCCCCTTTATTTCCGCGTTGAAAAAACGACCTAGTGAGTCGGCGGACATGAGACGCTCGTACATGAAGGCAGGCACGTTGAAATACTGATAAACGCCGCCATGCCTGAATTGGACCTCGAGCGTCTCTAATTCAGGGTCATACCCGACCTCAGCCAAGTTGCTGGAAGTTACTGGCTGTCGTTCCATCAAATTCCTCCCTCGTTCTCGTCTTCGTTCTCGCCCACTTCTGGTGGCTTCCACTTTGGGTCCTGGGCACGCCATGCCGCGACAAGCTCATCATAGTTTTCAGGGCCCCTGGGGCGCTTCCAGCTGTCCGCTACAAGCGGATCTTCGCTGTTTGGACGACGGTCTTTGGGTGGGAGAGTGACGCGGCAGCGCACTGGAAGCCGTGCAGCCTCGCCGGTTATTATTGCTTCGCCGGTCCTTAGAACCGAGAGGCTATCGGCGATACCGCTCAGGTTATCGGGCAAAGCGGCTTGTACCTTGCTGCGGTCAGTGGAATTGGTGAGGCGCAACGCGACAAAAGTCCCACACTGGGAGAGAATGGTGTCGTCAATTTCCGAAGGACGCTGGCTGACGATCATTGCACCAATACCGAACTTGCGTCCCTCTTTCGCGATTCTCTGAACCATTTCGCGCGCAGGGTTGTCGGATTCTCGACCAAGATACCGGTGAGCTTCCTCCATAACGACGAGTTGAGGCCGCTTTCGGCCGCCCTCATCGCGCTCGCGACCCCAGAAGAGCGCTTCATAGATAATCGACAGAATCGCCCCGATCAAATCTAGAAGAACCGCGCTAGGAATACCCGACAGATCAAGCACCGTTATCGCTTTCTCGTGGCCAATCCAGCTTTCGAGCAGGGATGGAAGGTCATTCGTTACGTGGCCCGTCAGGTCAGGCTCCCATTCACCGGGCTTGAGCAGGAACTCGAACTGACGATCGAGCATACGTGATCGCATTCGGTCGAGCTGCTTGCGGATTCCGAGCACACCGACGTTGTTCTGGTAAGGTGCTGAATTCGTTGTTGTGTGCGGCTGGTAGGCTGGTTGACGAAGCGTGGTCGCGTCGCCGGGCTGAATGATCGCCGGTTGTGTCTTGGCCTGATCGAGCCAGGTTTTAACTTCTGGTTCGATCAGCTCGAGCCACAGGTTTCGCAAGCTGTACGGAATAGGGCTGTCGACGGTCATTGAATTCAGATCGACACCAGGCAAATTGTCTGCTTGAGCAATCGCGCTTTTGGCTGCGAAGATCTTGTCGAGTATTGCGGTCGTTGCGCGATCATCCAACTTCCCGCACAGAAAGTTGAGTATTTCGGCCGGCCGTAGTGCCCAGTACGGAATGACCAGCTGCTTCTCTCCGACTCCGGGTGTGATCCGAAAAATCTCAGCGTTGTCGGCGAGCGCGCTGGCATATTCGCCGTGGATATCGAGTAAGAGGATGCGCGCGTTCGGAAAGCCTGCTCCGTCAGGCGCCGAGATTGACCGCAACAAGCTAGAGACAGTCGTGGACTTGCCCGACCCGGTAGAGCCAAGCACTGCGCTATGGCGCGTGACTAGCTTGTCGAGGTCCAGGCGGACCGGAATGCTCTCGGCGTTAGCAAGTCGCCCGACTATCACTTGTCCGGAAAACTCTGCACCGTAGATCTTGGCCAGATCCTCTTCTGTGACCAGATGCACTTCATCGTTCACGTTCGGATACTGGCTGATGCCTCGCTCAAACGAGGCCTCGACAATCTCGCCAATGAGCTGAACGGTTAGCCATCGTTCGCCGCGGTCTAGCGCATCGACTAGCGTCACCGGTGTCGCACTTGCCCCGACCTCTGATATGATAGCATAAAGATCATGATACCCCTGTGGTATCCGCACAAAGCTGCCGACCTGACCTACCCGGTAGCTTCGTCCTCCGATGATCGCAATGCCCGAAGCAACGCCCTCGAATTGACGCACACTTACGGTCGAACCGGCGACAGAGCCGACATGGCCGAGAAGAGTAGGGGCGTTCATTTGGCCTCCGACGCGGTGGCGGCTGTCGGTGGTGGCGCCTCCGCTGCCAATGCTGCAAGGTCCGGTTGTGTCGGAAATGCTTGAACCGATCGTGATGCCGCGAAGAAGCGAGCAAAGGGTTCTATTGCACCGAGCGTGAAGTTTCCTTTGTCGTCCATGTAGGTTGACCTTATCGGCCCCCAATCCTTGCTCGGAAGTTCGGCCGGAGCTTTCCATGCGCCGCGCGTGCCGTTCACCTTGGCCTGGTCACGTGCATAGACGCTAAAGTTAGGCAGACGGCGCGCGAGGTCGCACGCCGGACCCTCTTCATCTAGAATCTTGTACTGGAATGCGAATACGCTGGAGGATGGATTGGCTGCGAGCGCTTCATCTATCCGGGCCGCGATGTGTGCATCGGCAAAAGAAAATCCGATAGAAATGAGTAGCGTGTCGGGGGTGAGCAGGAACGTACGAAGGCGATCGAGCAACGCTGCGTAGGGCGCTTTCTGTGTTTGATCGTATTTCAGGTGTTCGGGGAAGACGAGGTGACTTGCTGAGCTTTGGCCCGTGCGAATTACTTCGCCCTTAGAGCTAGCGCGCCAGCCGAGCGATCCATGGAGCTTCCATAGCCGCGTCCAGCGCGCGGGAAGATCACTGCGCGACACTGAGACGGGGTCGAAGAATGGTTCGCGACCACCCGTGAAGCCATCGAAGTACGGCGCTCGTACGGATTCGAACGCTTCTTCGAACAACAAGTCGTAGTTCGTGGTGAAGATTTCAACGGGATAGTCACGCGTTGTGCCCGTGATCCAATTCACGAGATCTGCATATGCTGATTCAGTCTCGGGCAATCGGACGTCCACGATCTTGCCTATCTCGGAGCAGATCGCTTCTCCGAAGGTCGCAAAGCCTGGGCCGTCGAGATCGTGGACTTTCGACGAACCAATCACTTGGCTCAGAGAGCGAATCCTCGAAAGGATCGTCTCGATGTCATGCTGCGCGAGTTCGGCTTTCAGGCCATCAATCTGTTTTTGATAGGTTGGGGCAAGTGTCGTGAGAACTTGGTCCGTGAGCCCCGCAACTGCCGGGATGAGCGGATAGGTGCCATCGGGCTTTGCCATTCCGGCAGAAGCTCCAGCGCCAACCAACAGCCCGATCCGCTTCCGGCCCTGCGCGACGATCGTCCTAAGCGCCGCCATATACTGATCGGGATTATGAACACTGACAGTCAACTTGCGCTCCCTCAACACTTGCTTCTGCATCCTCGCATCTAGCACTTGGTTCAATATTTCACGCTCGATCTCGCCCGTCTACGGCGGCCGTCTGAAAAGGCTCCGGCTTTCCAACCGCATTGAAGCTTGTTGCGCTTGTTAGCAGCGCAGTTTGGATAGTGTGCGCAGGGGGCGTGTCTGTCGTGCGTTCTGTATCCCGCTAGGCCGAAATGCCTTGCCTCCGTCATGCGGAAATTAAGATGCCAGCTTACTATGTCAGTTTCATTAGGCTCATGTTGGCGTACAGATGCAGACAGGGCCACTGTTTTATCTCATCCTGTTCGGCATTGAATTTGCAGTCTTTTCGCTGAGGGCGTACTTTACGCACCCAATTCTTCCATCCTATCTAATTCTAGCCGAGCTTTTTCGTCATCGAGGCGCCATCGTCTTACGACATAAAATGCGAGCGCCTTACGCGTTTCGATCAGTAGGTGCGTCTTGTCGCCAAAGCCGTACTCCAGCCGGACGGCCTGCGCTTGTGCATCGGATAGATCTGAACGCGGGCGTATCCACAAGCGCACCAAGCTGTTCCAGTCCGTGTCAAATCGCAGAGAGGCAGGCCTCTCCCGCGTTTCCATCTGGGTTTGTTTCGTTATTCGTATTGGGAGATAATCGCGGTACGCTTCGTGATTATAGCTCCAGGCGCGGAGATAAATTGCCTCTCCGTCAAAATGAAACTGAACTGGACTGATCCACTGAGGGTCGGAGAGGCCGCTTGTCATCGAGGTGTAGGTGATCTGGATGTCTCGTTCGCCCTTCATCGCGCGGTAGAGCTGTGCGACGACGGTGGAATCCATCACGCGAGTGGGAAGCGGGATGCTCGCGCCAAGCGATGCAGCCTTGCCATCGAGCAATTCGAAAACTTGTTTCGGGCCAGCATCAGTCAATCCGCAGTGGTCGCCGGTCGAGAAGTAGGCCTTATCCCCAGCGTCGTAGACTGGCGGCGTATTCGTCAGCGAGAGATAGGTTCGAAAGTCAACGGCAGCCTGTGCCATAGAGATATTGAATCGTTCCATCAAGTCACGACGGTTCGCCTGACCCCTCCAGGTCAGGCATTGGTCGAGGAACAAAATTCGCTCGCGTTGCGCGTGTTTGAGGTCTTCTAGGGTCATGCACGAAGCAGTACTTGACTCGGCTCACAAAGTCCATACATTTACTATACGTATAGAATGTGGATTGATCTGATGCGAATACTTCATACAGCGGATCTGCACTTGGGGCGGCAGTTCATGGGGTTGAGCCTTGAGGAGGATCACGAGGTTATCCTAGGTCAGATCCTTGAAACGCTTGTGGCCGATCGGGTCGATGTTCTTGTCATCGCCGGAGACGTTTTTGACCGTACCTCGCCGCCCAATTCGTCGATCCGGCAGTTCAATCGTTTCCTCAAGCGCGTGGCGGAGGAGACCGAAGCCGCTGTGGTGATGATCTCTGGAAACCACGATTCTGGCGACCGGATCGAGGCAATGTCTGTCTTTTCCACCGCGTCTCGTGTGCTGGTGCGCGGGATTGCCGACGCGGTAGAGGCGCCGCTGGTGCTGCGTGACCCGCAAGGCGAGATCGCCTTTTCCGCACTGCCCTTTTCCTATGAATACGCCGCACGCGAGGTGTTCGGGGATGAAAGCATTGATGCGCCAGCGGAAGTCGTTGCCGCTCAGATCGCTGCGGCGAGGAGGCAGGTGCCTGATGGGGCGCGTTGGGTCGTCGTGGCCCATGCTTTCGTCGCGGGGGGTGCGGTTGGCGAGACCGAGCGCGCCCTGACGCGAGTCGGGGGTATCGAAACTGTTCCCTCCAATGTCTTCGACGGGGCGGACTATGTTGCACTAGGACATTTGCACAAGCCGCAGGAAGTCGGCGCGAGCAATATTCGTTACTCCGGCGCACCGCTCGCTTTCGGGTTCGACGAGGCAGGAAACGAAAAATCCATGACTGTCGTCGATCTGCAGGCTGAAGGGGCCGAGATCCGCACCGTACCGTTCCGACCGATCCGGCAGGTTCGCTCGCTTACCGGGGCATTCTCGGATCTTCTGGAAGGAACGCCGTCTGATGACTTCATCCAGGCTATCCTGACGGATGAAAACCCTCTGATCGATCCGATGAAGCGTTTGCGCGCGACCTATCCCAATGCTTGCCATCTGGCCTATGCCCGGCAGGAGCGCGCGGCGGAGACCGAGGCGCTCGGCATCGGGCGGGCCACTGTCACGCCGATCGAGATGATTGGCGACTTCGTGAAGGTTGTACGCGGCCGGGAACCAAACGCCACCGAAGTCGCGATCGTCGCGGAAAAGCTCCACGCAGTAGCCTCCGGGGGGGAGCAGACATGAGGCCCATTCGCCTATCGCTTCAAGCCTTCGGGCCATTTGCGACAACCGAGGTGGTCGATTTCCGGTCCGCGCTGGAGACGGGCCTGTTTGGAATTTATGGTCAGACCGGCGCGGGAAAGTCGACGCTGTTTTCGGCGATGTCCTTCGCGCTATTCGGGGCGCCGACCAAGACTGAACAGGAACCACGTTCACTACGCTCGGATCACGCCGCTTCGGATCTACCTACCGAAGTCGAATTTGTCTTTGAGCTGGGCACCAAGGCCTATCTGATCCGTCGTCGTCCGGCGCAGGAACGTCCGAAGGCACGCGGTGAAGGGACCACTGAGGACGCGGCGGAAGCCTCTTTATTCGACGTCACCGGGATTCCGGTGGACACTCTTGGTCCGAGTCAGTCCGGCCGTGTCATTGCGGAAAAGAAGGTCTCGCTAGTAGGGCAGCAGGTCGAGGCGCTGCTTGGCTACGGGGCAGATCAGTTTCGACAGATCGTGCTCTTACCGCAAGGCAAGTTCGAGACGTTCCTGGCCGCAAAAACGGATGCGCGGGTCGAGATATTGCGGGATCTCTTCGACGTGAAGGTCTATCGCGATCTCGCCGCAAGGCTGAAGGAAGAAGCGTCAGCGGCAGAACGAGCGTTGCGCGACCAGCGTGCGCTCTACCTGGCTCGACTCGAGGAGCGCGGGTTCGAGAGCGCCGAAGCGCTTGAACTTGGGATTGTCGCAGCCGAAGCCCAAGTCGAACAAAAGCAGGGCGTTCAGCGTGGTGCGGAGATGGCAAACGAAGCTGCGCGTAAAGCTCTGACCGAAGGCGAGCAAATCGAAAAGGCATTTTCTTCTGCCGACACGGCACAGCAGGCTGTCGATGATCTAGAAAAGAAAACGATCGAGGTCGAAGAGCTATCCAAGCGCGTTGAGGCTGTCCGGAATGCCTTGCAGGCCCGTGATCTTGAGACGGCTTGGCGCGATGCGGAGCAGGATAGCCTGAAAGCGGTGGAGGCTGTCACGAAGGCCGAGGCGGAACTCAACATCGCCACTGGCGCGAAGGAGTTGGCGGAAAAGAAACTTGCTGAGGCACAGTCTGGCGAGGACCGACGGCAACAAGTTCAGGCTGACCTGACAAGGTTGGAGGCGATCGAGAAGCAGGTCGGGCAGGCAGCGGATCTTAGAAGCGCGTTTGACGACGCTGTAAAGGACGAAGCTTCAGCGAAGAAGGCTCTGACCGAGGCCATTGATGCCCGAGAGAAGCTCAAGTCTCAGCGCGATGCGACCGATCTGGCGCTTGATCAAGCGCGAAAGACCGAAACGGAGCGAGGCCAGCTGACCGGTGAGCTGGCCGAGTTCAACCGAGAAAGGGTCAAGGCAGCGGCGTATGCTAAGGCGCAAGAAGCTGTCGCAGATGCTCAACGAAAAGTCGAAGCGGCATCGAACGAATTGGCGACAAGAACCGACGCGGCGCGAACCGCTGACGCGGGCTTGCTAGAAGCCGAGGCACGGCTTTCGCGCACGCAAGCGATCATTCTCGCGGAAAAGTTGACCGAAGGGGCGCCCTGCCCTGTCTGTGGTTCCCATGATCATCCGGCGCCTGCCCATGGTGCGCCTGAACAATCTGGTTTGACAGAAGCGTTTCGGAGCGCTCAGGTTCAGGCGAGAATCGCCTCCGAAGCCAGAGTTCGGGCCGAAAGCGACCTCGGCAATTTCCGAATGCGGCTCGACGAAAAGAAGCGGGCGCTGGAGGAACAGGAGCGCCCTGAGCGCACGTTGGCGGAACTCGAAGACGAAATCGCGCGGATTGAAGGCACCGTCGCCACGCTTGGAGAGGCGGTTGATCTGGACGCGATGGCGGAGCAGTTGGCCGAGCTCAAGCGGAAGGTGACTGAGGCAGAAACCGGCGAGGCTTCGGCGCGCACCGCTGCGGGGAAAGCCGAGAACGCTCTTGCCGGCGCGCGCGCCAAGCTGGACACAGTGATTGAGGCCCTGCCGGAAGGTCTGCGCACGCCCGAGGCGGTTGTCGCTCGACGGGAGGCTTTGCAGAGAGAGCAAAGGCAACTCTCCGAGGCGCTGGAAGTGGCGACGCAACAGGACCGAGCCGCCAGTGAAGTGCTCACCCGTTCGCAAGAGCAGCTAGAAGCAGCGAAGCGGGCGCGCGACGGGCAGCAGCAGCGCGTGAAGAAGGCACAAGGTGATTTTGTCGCTCGGCTTACCGAGGTTGGGCTGGACAAAGCGGGATATGATGCTTGCAAGAGCCATTTCCCGACTCTCGACGCCGACCGCAAGAAGGTAAGCGATCACCGCGATGGATTGATCGCTGCTCGCACGACATTGCAGAACGCCATCGCCGCTTGCGCAGATCGTGAACGCCCGGATCTTGCCCCACTTCAGCTGGCGTTGGCAGACGCCATCCAGACCTTGAACGCGGCCAACGCAGCACTTGCGACAGCGAGAACGGATGTATCGTCACTGACCAAATTCAAGGAATCGCTTGCCGCGGCTCTGACCGAAACCGAGCGGCTAGAAACCGAAACCGGTCCGCTCCGGGGGCTGGCTGATCTGGCCAACGGCAAGAACGATTTCAAGATGACACTCGAGACCTTCGCGATCGGGGCAATGTTCGACCAGGTTCTTGAGGCGGCGAATATGAGGCTCGACCCAATGACACGTGGTCGCTACCGGCTAACGCGCGGGCTCGAGGCATCTGGCGGTCGCGGCAAGCGTGGGCTCGAAATCGAGGTCTTCGACATCAACACCGGCAAGGCGCGCCCGACAGCCACGCTGTCAGGCGGCGAGACCTTTATCGCGGCACTGGCCCTCGCGCTTGGGCTAGCTGATGTGGTCGAGAGCCTTTCGGGCAAGATCCGGATGGACACAATCTTTATCGACGAAGGCTTTGGGAGCCTCGACACCGAGAATGGGGCGGGCACGCTGGATCAAGTGATCCAAGTTCTTGCCGCGCTGACAGAGGGCAGTCGTGCCGTGGGCCTGATATCCCATGTAGGGCTGGTGCAAGAGGCTATTCCACAAGGCTTCTACGTGCGTTCGACCCCGAGCGGCAGCCGGGTCGAGGAAAGGAGGGGGCTGGGATGACGGACCGTTGGTATTACAGGAAGGCACACACCCGCCGTCTGTCGACAGGGCGCACGGTATCCGTTCGCGGAGGTTGGGCAGTTCGAGGCGATCGTGAAAGCAAGAAGGGCGCATCCTTCAGGCGGACTTGTCCAATATGCGGGGCGCTGATCGTAAGCGTGGGCATGCCCAGAGGAGGGTGGGTCCATTTTGAGGGCGGCAAAGGCCTGACACGTATTAAACATCCGTGCCTGCATCTTGGTGAAGGCCTGAGCAGGCGGCGCGACGAAGACACGCCAGACCTTTTTGAGGCGAGGCTGCCATTTTGAAATGTCACTGATGAAGCTTGCGAAAAGTTGGCTCCAATCCCACATCTAGTATCTAGAAGCAAACCAAACACCATATGGAGGATAGTATGGCGGTAAATCGTAAAGGAACTTCGACCAAGGTTGCCTCGCTTGCAGCAGACACCCTTTTCAAACCTGGCTCTTCACAGATCGCCCGCAAGCTTGCTGGTTCGGCGTTGTCTCAGTCAAAGACCAATCGGCAAACCGGAGCGGAAATGGAGGACCTCGCGTCAAAGGTACTTCGCAGCGATCGCTATTCTGAAAAGACAAAGACACTTGCCGCTTCGGTGTTGTCCCAGTCGAACAAGAAGCGCTGACTGTAGACAGTATAACAGTGGTTTCGGGCTCAAGCGCTACAGGCCGTGTCTCACGTAGGTAGCGCTTTGGGTAAATCATGAACAAACATTAAACATTTGAGTTGAGCAGATGCGGGCATTCATTTCATATTCCCATAACGACAAGGCCGCGCTTGATCGGCTGCACGTCCACCTCAAGAACCTTACAAGGGAAGGGCGTATTGAGACCTGGTATGATCGCAACATCTTGGCTGGTGGCGAACTGGACGCTGAGATTGAACGGGAACTGGAGGCTTCCGACCTGTTCCTGCTCCTGGTGAGCCCCGACTTCATCGCATCCGACTACTGTGTCGAGCGCGAAATGAGACGCGCGCTTGAACGCCACGCCGCAGGGACCGCCCGTGTAGTGCCGATCATCGTGGAGGAATGCGATTGGAAAGCGATGAGGGAGTTGCGCCAACTGAAGGCCGCGCCGACTGACGGCAAGGCGATCAGCGCATGGGCCAATCCAAACACCGCTTACCTAAATGTCGTGCAGGAGCTTCGACGCATCATCGAAGCTGAAGCTGTACCTGCAGCTGCGGCGGAGGTAGCCCATGAGCCGTCGGCCACACGCCCCTCGATGGCACGCTACCGAGCAAAGCGGCAGTTCGACCAAATCGACAAGGGTGATTTCCGCGATGCTGCCTTCGCCACCTTCAAGGATTACTTCCGACGAGCGATCATCGAAATGGACTCAATCGATGGATTGCGCGGACGTTTCGTTGACAGAAGTGCGACCTCTTTTGGGGCCACGGTTGTCAACAGCGGACATCAAAATGGTACGGCCCACATCTCGGTGCACTGCCGTAGCTCGCAGGTCGCCCTGGGCGATATTTACTACTCGTTCAGCGAAAACGCCGGTGACAACACAGCAAACGGCGGTTTCAACATTTCGGCCGATGATTACGAGCAATTCCTGATTCAAACCATGAACGTCTTCGGTAGAGCTGACGAACGGCTGACTCCAGAGCGAGCGGCTGAGGTGCTCTGGAATGAGTTCATTGGTAACGCAGGTATCAGCTATGACTGAGCGTGTTCATTTCCGCTGCAACAATTGTGGGCACCGCTTCGAAGTCGAAGTGCTTGATGAGTATGAACGTCGCGAGGCCCGCCGTGAAAAGCGGCCGACTAGCGCGGTGCATTGTCCCGAATGTTATCGAACCGATGTCCGGAGGGGTTGGGAATGAAGGCTCGTGAGGGAGACCACACATGCGAAGCACTTTGAACGCAAAATCAGCCGCTCTCGCCGAGGAGCCGAAAGGTACGCTGTTTCTCCTCAAGAGGTACGGCCATCAGCCGATCTATGGCATTAAGCTTTCCGAACCATTGGATCAGCCCAACGACAAACCGACGGTTCTGCTATTGAACCCTGACTTCGGGCGTGAAGGCGAAGCCAATTGGCATCGGATATTCCAATGGGAAGCGGACGAGTGGTGTATCTCCTTTGGAACCGACTGGATATTGCAGCCTGATTTCGCGGCTTCTTCGCTGTCTGAGATGAACGATCCGCAGCAAGAGGCATGTCTGACGATCGGGCCTCAGGGCATTCACTTTCGTGCGGCACCTGGTGAAGGATTCCGGGTCTCCTATCGCCACTTCATCCATGTTGACACCCTAGATCCGGTGAAGGATCTCGGAAATGCCGCCTTCCACCTCAACGGGTACCGAATCTTCTTGAACCGAGAGGATTGGGATAATGGGCGCCCCCCGATCTTTCAGCACGGCGTCTAGGCGACAGCCACCTCTCCTTCGAAGTCAGGAACAGATAGTTGCTACGTCATAGGGTGATCGTTGCGCCTTGTGTGTCCGAACGTTTCACCGATATCACTGCACTCAAGACGTCGCTAATCTGCGTTCAATCCGTTACCGTTCGATGACTTCGTCCATCCCGGCAGATAGAACTCAGTAATCCCCCGCTTCCCCTCGGCACGCCCGAGCTGGACGATCACATCGATGGATTTCCGGATGTATTCCCGGACCTCTGCAAAGGTCAGTGGTGTGCCGGCCTGCAGCACCATGATCGCCAGCCGGTCGATTGCGAGTTCCGCGGTTTCGGCGTGGATGGTGGAGACCGATCCGCCATGGCCTGTGTTGATGGCCTCGAGATAGGTCAGGGCCTCGGCGCCGCGCAGTTCGCCGACGATAATCCGGTCAGGGCGCATGCGGAGGGAGGCTTGGAGGAGGGCGTTGGCGCTGCGTTGCGACCCGGAACCGCGGTCGGCCAAGAGGGCAACGGTATTCGGCTGGCCGGGGAAAAGCTCGAAGGCGTCTTCGATGGTGATCAGCCGTTCGTGCTCGCTCACATGCGTCAGAAGATGGCGGGCGAAAGTGGTCTTGCCGGTCGAAGTGCCTCCGCTGATGAGGACGTTGAGCCGCGCCTCGACTAGGGTTTGCAGCGCGGCTTCGAGGTTCTCTTCGGCAAGACTCGCGATGTTTTTCATCTTCTCGGCGCGGAGCGCATCGAGCGAGACAGCCTTGCCGAAGAGATAGGCAGGAGCGTAGTCCCGGACACTGCCGGAGGCGAAGAGGCGGATGGTGATCGAGGCCCCGCGATCGATGGCAGGCGGCACGGCGACCTGCACCCGAAGGGGGCGGCACGCATATTCCACCTTGCCGGAGACGAGCGGGTTCTTTTCAGAGACGCGGGCCTTTGCGTCGCCGACGATGGTCTGGGCCATGTTGAGGGCTGTGGTCCGATCCACAGTCTGGCCTTCGTGGCGCATGGTGGCGTCACCCGCAACCTCGAGCCAGACCTTGCCGTCCGGGTTGATCGCGATCTCGACCACGTCATCGCGTCTCAGCAGATCGCTGAACGGGTCGAGATAACGTTCGAGGTAGGAGGCTGGCGACGCCTGCTCCATCAGTAAATCACCACATCCCGGTCCACGAGCACGGTGACCGAGGCTCCCTGATCGACATAGATCGTGGGCGCGATGGAGACCTGGTCGGCAATAACCGATCCGACCGCGTCCTGAAGGTCACTACCGACATCGCCCAGAACGATGCTTGTCGTCTCGTTATTGGCACTCTCGGCTGCCACGGCAGGGGCCGCTCCGATCACGGAGATCAGCGCCGCTCCGCCGAAGCGTTCGGCGAACTTGGTGTCGACGAGACCGGTGAGGCCCGAGCGACCGAGCTGGTCCCCGCCCACGGCTGCGATTTCCATCGAGGTGCCGTCCGGTGTCAGCACGCGGGTCCAGAGGATCAGGATGCGTTTCTGGTGCATCTCGATCCCGGAACGGTATTGGCCAAAAAGGCGGGAGCCCCGGGGGATCAGGATCCGGTCCCCGGAGAAGGCCGGGACCGGCTCGGAGACAACCGCGACGACCGAGCCGGGCAGATCGCTGTTGATGGCGGTCTGGAGCGCGGCCTGTATGACAGACCCTTGGGTCAGCGTGCGATCGGGATGAGTTAGGCGCGCGGCCTCTTGCACTTCGAGCGGTCGCGCACTCTGCAGGAACGCCTCATTGCCCGAGAGGGTTGACCCCTGAGCGCCAGTGGCAGCTGGATCGGCCACCGCCGCGCCATTTTGGCCACCACGCGAACCATCAGCAAAGACAACCGCTGGCGATTTGATCTGCGCGGTCAGAAGCTCCTCGGCGACCCGCTCGGCCTCGCGCTGACGCTGTTCCTCTTCCTGCCGGCGGCGTTCTTCGAGAAGGCGCTGGTCAGCGATCAGCCCTTCGCGGTCGAGCTCGGCCTCGAGTCCCTCGCGCTGCGCGCGTTCGGCATCGAGCATGGCTTGCAATCCGGCGATGCGCGTCTCGGTCTGGCGCTGCAGATCTGCTAGTTCGGTTTCCTTCGCGGCCAACATGGCTTCCAATGCTGCCTTCTGTTCGTCGAAGGCCTCGCGCAGGTCCGCGACGGCGGACTGGATTTCCGAATTCCGCGCCGCCTGGCTGGCGGCAAGGGCCTCGCGGAGCTTGGCGATCTCGGCCAGCACCTCGGCGCTCGGTTCCGGGGCAGGGGCGGCGGGCACGTCCAGCGCTTCCTCGACGGCGATCAGCGCGTCGTTAACCCGCTGCTCGGTCTCGTCAGGCGGGAACTCCAAGCGCCCGCCAGTGCCGGGCCGGCGGTCCTGGAAGGTCTCGACATCGGAGGTCTCGAGTGCGCTGTCGCCCTCCTGCAGACCGGTGGCCAGGAAATACGCCACCCCGGCGCCGCCAAGGGCGAGGGCAGCGGCGAGGGCACCAACTCCGAGGCTGTTGCCCCGGCGTTTGGATTTGCCGCGCTGATTGAATTGATCGAGGCGATCCTGCAGATCGGGAGGGATTTGATCGGCCATGGTCAGTTGCTCATGTAGATGGCGCTCTCGTCGCGCCAGGCGCAGATCGCCTCGTCGCCGATGCGCAATGTCCAGTAGGTGTTCACCCCGAGCACCCGGACCGTGTTGCCTTGCTGGGTCCAGTTGACCGTGCGCTCACGGCCCTGGTCATCGGCCTTGAATAGGGCGGGCTGGCGACCGTTCTCCGGGAAGACGAAATACGTGTAGCGCCCGTCGTCGTAGATATGGCTCGGACGGAAGTCGCCCTCGCCCGAGACGCGGTAGTTGTAGTTGCGCGGAGCTATGAGCCCTTTCGGCTGGGAGACCGCCGTCGCGCGGCGTTCCTCGTCGGGGTAGCGGAAGCGGACTTCGAAGAACATGCCGGTGCGGTTCGGGATCGAACCTTCGCGCAGATGGAAAGAATATGTGCGGCGATTGGTGATTACCGTCATATTGGTCGAAGCCTGCGCCACATGCGGCTTGATCGTGAGCACGTTGCCGAGCTCGGGGATCGGATCGACCTGGAAGCTTTCGGTGTCGCCGACGATCACCGCCTCGAAGCGCTCGCCCGCCCCGAAATGAATCGTCGTCGAATGCCGAAGATCGGTTTCGATCCGGTAAACCTGGTTTTCATTGTAGACAGCGGTGCGGATGCGGATGTCGAGCGACCCGCCTTGCGGCGTGGCCTCGGCGAGTGCGGCAACAGGAAGGGCAAGCGCTAGGAGAAGTGTGGAGAGGAGCGCGGGCAGGGATTTCATGTCAGTTCTCCAGGGTCTCGGCGTCGACGCGGTATGAGGTCACCACGAAGCCCAAGGGGTTGGCCCAGACATCCTGAAGGCGCTGGCGGGTTTCGGGTTGGAAGTCGTAGCCGACGGTGGCGACGTAAGACCGGGTGACGGTGCGGGTGTCGCGGGGGCGGCGCAGCGTGCGGGTGAAGCGGACCTGGGCCACGCCGCGCTCGATCTGGTTCACCGACTTGATCACCACCTCGATCTTGGCGTCGCGGCCATAGACGGTGATCGGGTAATCCTCATTGGTGGAGGACCAGAGATCGCGCAGTGTGCGGGCGGCATCGCCATCCGAACGGTCGAGCACCGAGTTGATGCGCTGCTCGCCGTCGGTCAGGTCATAGGTTTCGCGGTCATCGACATAGGCCACGAGGTTGGCCTGGATGATAGCGTCACTTTCCGAGAGCGTCAGCGCCTGTACGGCGGCCACGCGGTCCATCTCGCCGGTTTCCTTGTCGACCACGACCACGAAGGTCTCGGTGGACTTGAGCGGAAAGAGGCTCGCGCCCGCAACCATGCCTGCGACGCCGACCAGCACGCCTGCCGCCGCGACAAACCAGGCGAAACGCTCGCGCCGTCTTGGCCCGTAGATGAAATCCGCCTCAAAAGCGTCGCGGTCGGGCGCGGGGGAACTGGTCACAAGCTTCTTCAAGTCAGTCGTCTTTCACATCAGGGTTTGCGGAAGGCCTTGGCGGCGGAGAGGAGCGCGCCGGGGCTTTGCCGGATCATCTCGCCGGTTTTCACCACACCTGCGTTGGCCATCTGGTTCAGCTCACGCGGAGACTTTCCGGTGACGAGGCGCGCGGTTGCGCCGGTGCCGTACTCCCGCGTGTTCACGAAGCCCTGACGTGCAAGGCCGGTCAGCCCCACGGCATTCGAGGCAATGCCCACGACGCCAGTGAGGTTGGAGGCGATATATGGGACCGAGGCCATTATCCCGGCGCTGAGGATGAGGATCACGAGGAAGGGCAGGATGAGGCTGACGGTCTCGACATCGCCCGGATCGGCGGAGGCGTCCCCGATGGCCTCGGCGATCGCCACGATGATGCCCGCAGCCCCGGCGGCCGCGACCGGCATGAGCGCATAGCCGATGGTGGCGCGGGTCCAGGCCTCGAAGAGGGATTGGGTCGGCTTGAAGAGCGAGGTCACGATCATGAAGGGGGCGATCACGATCATCAGGGCGAAGACGATCCGGGCGAAGGCGATGATCCCGGCGGTGACGGCGGCAAAGACGGCGGAAAGAACGAAGAAAATCGCACCCAGGACCGCTCCGAACACCCAGCCCGCGCGGTCGCCGATCGTGTCGCCATAGGCGGTGATGCGAGCGACCATGTTGTCGAGGCTCTCATAGACCCCGGCCTCGTCGCCTGAGCCGGTGAGCGCAAGGATCGAGGCACCGACGGAGTCCGGCACCTTTGTCACGATGTCATAGATGATGCTGAAATTTTCCCAGCTTTGCGCGAATATCCCGACAAGTGCGACTTTGATCCCGAAGGCAAAGCCCGTGCCGAAGGGCAGGGGGCGGAGTTGCATCACCGCGTTGATACCGAGCAGGACGACAAGGAGGGTGGCCCCTGCCGAAATGACATTGCCGACCGAGGCTGCGGAAGAGACAAAGCCGTCCTGTGCCACGGTGTTCACCGCGGCGTCGACCTGCCCGAGGATGTCCCGAATAACTCCCATTTACTCTTCACAGACCTCCACAACCTGCGCCTCGATCGCATCGGCCTTGGCGTAGAGGTCCAGCACCTTGAAGGGCAGGCGCGGGTTGTCCGAGGTCCGGAACCGGGGCAGGGCATCAAGCGCCTGATCCCAGGTAAATTGGTCCAGCAGGCAGGTACAGGTTTCTGAGGCGAGGGCTTCCTCGGCGATCAGGATGCGCAGGATCGCGCGGTAGCCATTGCGCTGATAGGCCGTTTCGGCGAGATCGGCGGGCGGCTTCGGGACACGGCAGGCGTCGGCCTCGTCCCGTTCGATTTCCATCGAGGTGAAGGGCCGATCCTGACCTGATGCCTCGTCGGGCAAGACAAGGAGGCCGAGCGGCAGGGCAAGTGAAAGGCTGAGGAGGCCGGTTTCCATCAAGGTGAAGCGGCTCGGGATGCGTTTGGAGGTTCTCATGGATCCACTGCCATCGAGCGGAACTTGCGCTCATCTGCAAGGGTCGCGGCATCAACGACGCCGAGTTGGCCCGCGCTGACGCCTTGCGCCGCTTCGAGCCGCCAGATCTGGGTCAGGATGATGCCAAGCTCGGCGGTGACGCGGGTGTTGAGATCGACGGCAGCCTTCAGCCCGTCCTGATCGTCGATGAGCCCGACCATGGTCTCGAGCCGTTCGAGGCTTTGACCAGCTTCCTCATGGCTTTCTTGCGCGGCGACGGAGAGCATGGCGCTGGCCCCGGCCGAGGCGGCGATGCGGTTGTCGGCAGGCTGATCGGAGCCCGAAAGCGTGCTCAGGCGTTCCGAAGTAAACCCGCTGCCCGAAAGCACCCGTTCGACCGAGGCTGAGAGTTCTGCACCCGGATTGAAGCCGCTGAGAAAATCGCCGCTTGCCAGCGATTGTGCGGTATTGAGGGGCGCGATCAGCTTGCCGCGCAGCGCTCGGAATTCTTCGACCGTGGCGAAGAGTTCACCCAATCCGCTGCCTTCAACGAGCGAGGTCAGTTGCGCCTCAAGATTCGTCAACTGCGAGAGCTGGGTTTCCAGTTCCAGCCGCATGGTCGCGAGCTGCTGCATCTGGACGTTCAGGTCCTCGGCCATGTGTTCGAGCTGCGCCACGAGTTGGCCAAGCTGCGAGCCGTCGAAGGTCGGAACGCCTTGGGCCGCCGCGGGCTCAGAGAGTCCAAGCGCGACGACCGCGGCGGTCACCAGAAAATATCGTCTCATTCGGGAACTCCCATCTGCATGAAGTCGCGCTCGGCCAGCCGGTCGGCGACGAGGTGCTGCGCATAGGTCGCCTCGCGCTGCTGGTTTGCCGCCATCAGCCGGACGCGTAGGTTGAGGATGCGGCCGATCTCGGCCTTGGCGTAGGTGTTGAGCTCCCAGGCCGCCTTGGCATTGGGCTGCGCATCGATCTGCAGGATGATGGCACGCAAGCGGTTGATCACCTGTTCGGTGGTGGCCGAGCTGTCGGCTGCGTAATAGACGCCCGCCTCGGAGATGCTGGCATATTCGGCGAGTGCAAAGTCCGAGGGCGAGAGCGTGCCGAGCGCGTCGGCACCGCCCACGACGGCCAGATATTCGTTGTAGAACTTCGAGATGTTGCGCACGTAGCCTTGGGTCTCGGCAAAGGGCGGCACGCCACCGTACTCGATCACCCGGCCGGGGCCCGCGTTATAGGCCGCGAGCGCATGGGGGATATTGCCGAAGCGGTTGAGTTGCGTGGTGATGTAGCGCGCGCCACCACGCAGGTTGTCTTTCACATTGTAGCGGTCGACGCCGAGATCGGAGGCGGTGCCAGGCATGAGTTGGGTCAGACCATAGGCCCCGACCGGGCTTTCAGCGGCGACGTTGAAGCGGCTCTCCTGCTTGATCAGGGCCTGGAAGAGGCAGCGCCACTGGGTGGCCGAGAGACCGGCGCGGGCCACACCGGGCGCGCCTGCGAATTCGCCCGCGACCTCGACGATCATCATCTCGACCGTCTCGCGGCCTTCACCGAAAAGGCGGCTATTCATCGGGCTCGGATCGGTATTGGGATAGACCGCCGCCACTCCAAAATCCGCGTTTCCTTCGAGCGCGCGGATGTCGAAGCCGGGGCCGGTGATGGCCGCCGTCATCTCCTCGAGGACGCGCAGTTGGTCGGCCTGCACATCGGCCAGCGTGGACTCGGTGCGGTCCTTGTCCTGCTGGACGCCCAGATCCTCGGCCAGCGCCGTCACCCGCGCTATGGCGCGGCCAATGGCGGAATTGTCCTGCGTCGGCACGCCCTGGGCATGCGCGGGCAGAGCGCTGAGGCCGAGGCAGAGCCCGGCGGATATGATCGCGGCGCGGTTCATTCCGGACGGGGCAGGGGCTCAAAGGAGCAGTCAGGCTTGGCCGTCTCTTGAGCCGGTGCGCCCATGGTCGAGAAGGACAGGGCGGACCGCGTCACCTGCGGCGCGCCATTGCGTCCGAAGCAGGGCGAGGTTTTCTCAGTGTATTTCTCGCAAGCTGAGAGAAGGCCTGCGGCGGCGCAGAGCGCGAGGAGAGGTTTCGAACTCATATCACATGTCTCCAGAAATCGGGATTGGCGCACCAATCGGCGGGCACGCGGGTCTCGCCGGTGGCACCACCGCCAAGGATGGGAAGGAGGTCGCCCAAGGCGGAGAGGTCCGCATCGACGAAGACGCTGTCACCCGCCGAGCGCACAAGCGCGATGCGCTGGCCAATGGTGGGCTGGACGAGAAGTGCGGCCTCTTTGGCGTTCACGCGCAGGAAGTCGTAATCCGAGATGGTGGCACGGTCGTTGGGGAAGAGAATCTGGGTCGGCACCGTCTCGACGATGGTCTTGCCGACGCGGCTGTCGCGCAGCTGGCTTGGATATTGCGTCATCATGATGACGACGCAGTTCATCTTCCGAAGCGTCACCAGCCAGTTTTCCAACCGCGCCCCGAAGTAGGGATCGTCCAAGAGTTTCCAGGCCTCGTCGAGCACGATGATGGTGGGACGGCGATCCTCGACCACGCGTTCGATCTGGCGGAAGATGTAGGAGAGCACCGCCATGCGCTCGGTGGTCATGTCGAGGATCTCGGTCATGTCAAACCCGACGATATCGCCCGTGAGCTTGAGTCCCGCGCCGCGCTCGGACTCGTCGAAGACCCAGCCATAGCGGCCACCGGGCGCCCATTCGGCAACGCGGGATTGCAGCTCGCCATCATCATCAAGCGACTGGAACAGCGTTTCGAAACTGACAAAGCGCTGCAGGGCTACCCCTGCATCGGCGTTCTGGCCGACCGCGCTCTGGATATGGCGCGATTGCTCGCCCGAGAGCGTGCCGTTGCGCGTGAGAAGGGTCGCAAGCCAATCCGAGAGCCAGGCGCGGCCGCGCTCGTCGGTCTCGGTGGCGAGCGGATTCAGCCCCGTGGGAACACCGGCGCGGATTTCGTTATAGCGCCCACCAAGGGCGCGGACGGCCATCTCGAGGCCGCGATCCTTGTCGAAGAAGAAGAGCCGCGCTCCGACCCGCTGCGCTTGGGCCGCGAGGAAGGCAGTGGTCAGCGTCTTGCCGGTGCCGGTGCGCCCGAGCACAAGCGTATGGCCGACCGTTGGTTCCTTGCCCGGGCTGCCCGGCTCGTGGAAATTGAAGCGATAGCCTGAGGTGCCGACCGTCGGCAGGACCGAGATGGTCTGGCCCCAAGGCGATTGGTCCGGTCCGCGTCCCTCGACGCTGCCATGCAGGGCTGCGAAATCCGCGAAGTTGATCGAGGAGATCGGCGTCTTGCGCGCGCGGTAGCCGAAGTTACCGGGCGACTGTGCGAAGTAGGTGGCTTTCAGTGCCATGTTCTCGCGCACGATCACGGACATGATCTCTTGGCCCACGCGCTTGATCTGGGCGGCGGCACGTTCGAGCGTGTCGCGGTCTGGCGCATAAACCGCGATGGAGAGATGATGGTCCCCGAAGGCAATGCGGCCTGCTTCCTGATCATCGGCGGCCTGGCCGAGCTGTTCTCGCAGAGAGACGGCGGCATCGTCGGAGGCATGCATCTGGCGGATAATCCGCTGGATTCGTTCGGCCATGATGTTGTTCGGGATCGGGCTGAAGGAGTTCGTCAGCACGATGTCGAGCGGCAGGTCGAGCGCGTCGAGCAGTGTGACATCCGTGAGTGCCGGATAGGTCTTCATCGAGAAGAGCGCGCCGTATTTGACCTGACCGGTCACGGCGTCGGTCAGGGTGACGACATCGCCATCAAAGGTCGCGCGGCAATTGCTCAGGGTGTGCGAGAGGGGCAGGGCGCTTTGCCCGAAGGCGATGGGGGAGAAGCTGCCCGCGTTCAGAGTATTGAGATAGCCCAGCCATTCACCGCCCGACTTCGTGAGCCTGACGGGGTTGGCCGAGGCAAGCGCCACCTCGAAGAAGCCCATGACTTCGTTCAGTTCCTGCAGGCGTGTCGCGCGGTCCTTGACCCAGGCCTTACGCGCCAGCGCGCGCAGGAGCGGAATGCGCGCCGAAATGTCAGGCCGCCGAATGACGCTGAGATAGAGTTGGCGCTTGGCGGGGCGCAGGTCTTTGACATGGGCCTGCCAGCGCGCATCAATCGCGGCGGCAAAGCTGTCTCCCTCGATGGGGCGCATCCCAAGATCCTGCGGCACGGAGATGCGGTGAATGTAGAAGCCGAAGGCACTGCCAGTCTGGGCGACGATGGCCGCGACCGCGCGTTTGAGCGCGTCGAGCCGGGCGTCCTCAGAGGTCATCGGATTCAGACCATCAAGGCGCAGGGTCGCCAAGAGGTCGCCTTCGCGCAGGACCATGACATCGTCATCCGCGAGCGCAAAATACGGCAGATGCTCCGCGAGATAGCTTTCCCGCGCGAACTCCCCACCGCCAGCCCGAAGCAGAGCGGTTCCGTGAGTGGAAAGAGTGCCCGCATCAAGCGCCAAAGCTGTCGCCTCCGTGCAGGGCCCGGTTCTTCGTCGGGCGCACTGATCCATAGGAGACGCGCAGCACTTCGAAGAAATGCGGCTCGCGGTCAGCGACGAACCAGAGGATCGGATAGGCGACAAGGCCGATCAGGAAGAAAACCATCGACTTCGTCCAGATGAACGGCAGAACGACCCCGGTCGCCAGCACCACGAGGTATCCGACAGGGAGACCCAGATACTTGGGCGGACGGGCGAGGCCCAGAAAGAGGGGGGATCGTTCTGCCAACTCTATTCTCCAACCTCAGGAGAAGCCGTCGACGATGGTGCCGGCCGAGAAGATCAGCACGATCCCGATGATGACCGAGGCGAACCAGCCCCAGTTGAGCCGTCCCATCATGCACATGAAGCCGGTGCCGATGACCGCGAGCGTGGCGACCGCGATCCCGATCGGACCAGTCAGCGCGGCCTCGACGGTTTCCAGCATGGTCTGGATCGGTGACAAGTCTTGCGCGAAGGCGGGCGTTGCGAAAGCCGCCAGGGTTGTGGCGGCGGGCAAGAGGCGGCTGAGGCGATGTCGGAGCATGCGAAGTTCCCTTGTTTTACTGAATATCGATGAGGACGGGCGCGCGGGCTGGAACCCGGTCTGCGACGCGGATGTCCGGCGCGGAAACGGGTGTGCCCGCCAGCCGGGACCGGATCCGATGGATGCGCGCGATGTAGTCGCGGGTCTCGGTGAAGGGGGGGATCCCGGAATATTCGATCACGCGATGCGGCCCGGCACTATAGGCTGCCAGCGCCAAGTCGATATCCTTGAACGTAGCGAGCTGCGCGAGCAGGTAGCGCGCCGCGCCATCGAGGTTCTGGGACGGGTCGCGCGGATCGACGCCGAGCGTACGTGCCGTGTCCGGCATCAACTGGCCCAAACCATATGCGCCTTTAGGGCTGACGGCAGTCGGGTTATAGCTGCTTTCAGCTTCGACCAGGGCGCGGAACAGGATCTGCCAGTCGTCGGCACTCAGATCAGCTAGGCGCAGGGCACGGTTCCCCTGGTGGCGGACGGCAGTCGTCCGGATCAGGGAGAGGATGTCGTCGCGACCGGAAGGCGGCGTGGCGTCCAGCGAGGCCAGAACGACTTCGGCCTCAACGCTATGATTTAAACCAGCCCATGCAGGGCGCTTACCGTGGAAGGTCCAGCCCGAGGTCCGGGCCGCCCCATCGCGGCCGAAGGCGATGACGTCAGCCGCGCTCCTCGAGGGTGAGCTCATAGTCAGGACCAAAGCGCAGATCGCGCCCGTCACCGAACTCGAAATGATGTTTGAAGAGCCCCGGCCATATGTTGAAATACCGCGGCTCTGGCCCGTGCGGGGTGATCCGGGTCGAGACCAGAATGGCTTCCGGCTGACCCTCGCGCAGGTAGATGCACTGGTAGCGCGGCTTGCCATCGTCCGTGAACCCCACGAGTTCATACCGGCAGCGGAACGCGATGCCCTTCTCGGACAGGTCTTTGACACCATCGATGGTGATCAGGATCTGGTTGCGCGCTATCGGCATGTTCGGACTCTCCCCACGAGAGCCCTTCTACTTCCTGCGCTTAAATCCATAAAGTCATATAGAGTCAATACCACATATTGCAGATAAATACATATTGCGCGATAGTCTGCGCAACTTTTGCGGGAGAGCGACATGAAGCGACAGGTGATGGCAACTGCAATGGGAGTGATGGCGGTGTTCGGAGCCCCGCAGAAGGCGCAGGCCTATGACATCGATTGCGCCATCATGCTCTGCATGGCGGGTGGTTTCCCTCCGAGCGCGGTCTGCGCACGCGCCTATCGCATCATGATCCGCCGCATCACGCCCTGGCCAAGCCTACCGCCCTTCGGGGTCTGCACCTTTGCCCATGTGCCGGTGGAGCTGGGTGGACCCGGTGGAGTGGGCGAGCTCGACATCAATCTGCCGGAATACGAATGGCTGAACCGGACCCATGTGATCTGGTTCACCGGGCGCTCCTACGAGCCGCGCGACGAGCCGCGTCAGTGGGACTGGTCGATCCGTTCCTGCGATCGCGAAAACCGGACCTGCCGCTATATCCAGCGGGTCTACGGGTCCCACACGCCCTGGCCCTCGACATTCGTCTCGGAAAGCGGCCAGGAGATCGCCTATCCGACCAGTGGTGGCCTGTGGCACTTCTATTCCCGTAGCATCATGGTCGAATACGGGGACTACGAGGGCAACATGGGCCACTCGGAGTGGTTTTCCTACTGATCTGAGCTGTCATTGGGCGTCAGGGAAAACGGGCGCACGACGGCAAGACTGGCGTCAAATTGATCGGGGTCGACATGCCATCGGCGGCTCACCGAGCCATCGTTCCAACGGTAGTCGGTGAACAGGTGAAGTTCCTGTACCCCTTCGTTCAGAAACCCGTCTTGGAAGGGCCAGCCTGTCTTTCTCTTACCCATTGAACTCACCACGCTCCATTTGATTACCTCTTGAAACGTTCCGCTCCAGGACGCTTCAGGGGCTGGCAAAATCTGGCTAGCGTTTTGCGAAGAGTTCTTCTGGATCTACGTTCAGTGCTTTGGCGATACGTTCGAGGAGGTCGAGGGAGGCCGCGAACTTGGCGTTCTCGACCTTGCCCATATGGCCGCGGCTTACATCGGCCCGATGAGCAAGCTCCTCCTGGCTGAGGCCGCGGGCGCGTCTCAAGTCCTGGATGTTCAGTGCTACACGCTCCCGCAAGTTCATGCCGTTGAGACGGACACGATGCGCGAAATATCGCCACGCGATATATGTTACATTCGGAGGTGCAGAGAAGAAATCTTGGAACGGCGCGAGATCGCCGGAATGGGATGCCTGCCGATACGCAGGTCACGGGATGATCCGTCTCGCAAACATTAAAGGCCGTTCAATTACTCTTTCGGAAAGAGCGGCACCGGCAATACCGGTGCCGCCAGGAATTCGCCCACAGGGAGGAGGTAGAGGACGAATTTTACGCGGGAATTTGGGGCTGACCAAGAATCGCATAATGAGGATTATGCTAATTAAAAGCTTCATTCACTACTGATGATCATATGCATTCAAAATATGTCAAAATACTCTGCTTGTTCCCATTCCGAGATATGTGCCAATTACCGCTCTCATGTCCCATTTAATATGACGACGGACACTTGCAGTACTTGCAGTAACGGTTTGGTTTGCTGATTAGATCTCCGCGTTTAAGCACTAATCTCGGAGGCGAGAGGACCAACTTTCAACGGCTCGATTCTTCAGTCTGGACCTAATCAAATTCTTCCAAGAAACGGAAAGCTCTCTCACTGAGCCCAGATCACTAGTAAGATCAAAATTCAATGGAGCGTGGTAGAGTGTCTTATGAACCCTTTGCAAAGGCCATTCTCGGTTTGGCCTGTCGATGAGAGTAATCGCATCTCCTGCTGCCACCCACCCAGTTTGCAAGACTCTATAATACCAGCCAGTCAAACCAGATGACTGAACAAGTTTCGCAAACCCGGGTTGACTGATCCGAACGTTAAGCTTCCAACAAGGTTGTCGTGGTTGTGAAACCTGCACAACCGCCTCGCCAATCTGAAAGGAATCACCGAGGCATACGTTGGTCTCATCGTGGTCGCATGCAACGATATTCTCTCCGAACGTGCCAGGGCTAAGATCCTCGGTCCCTGGCAAAACCCGTTTCCAGTGTTCATAGTGACCAGAGCAGTATTGATGGAGCGCCTTGTCAAGCCCGCCATGTTTTTCTTGATCGGCCTGCACGTCGCCTTCTATCCCAAGAGGGGACAGCCAAACCTTTCCGAGAACCGCTTTCTTAGTGATAGCACTGCTCGCGTTGTTTGGCCCGAATGGGACCGGTGTTCCAATCCGTACTTCCGAAACAAGAGCCGATTTCATATGATGCTTCACCTTCCCACAAGCGATTTGCCCAAGGATCGCCTTGGTTATGCGCCCAAGACGGACCTTGGGTCAAAGTCAGGATCCCTGATCTGCTCGACGCTCGCCAATTGATTTGACGAGAACATTTTCTTTGCAGTCATGAATGTCCGAGGATCATTCATCGCGTCGACGGAGACCAGCCGCTCTTTTGCGAAATACCACACAGACAGGCTGCCGGGTTTTGTTCCAACTCGTGTAACGGTGTCCGTATAACTTTGATTTAGCCCTGCAATCTGTAGCTTTACATCGAATTGATCCGACCAAAACCATGGGTAGGGAGTATATGGAGTTGCAAACCCTGCCATATTCGATGCCGTAGACTCGGCCTGATCTACTGCATTCTGAACGGATTCTAGCCGCACCATCTGGCCCAGATATTCAAACCGCGTGCAGTCACCAGCGGCGTATATGTTTTTGTCATTCGTCTGTCCGAAGGAATTGACAAGGATTCCCTGATCCACGTTCAGGCCGGCATCTCGGGCCAGGTCGTCATTGGCCACGACACCGACGCCAACAATCACGAAATCAACTTCCATAGCGCTGCCGTCAGAAAACTCAGCGCCCGCCACGCGGCCATTGTTACCGACGAGACGCTTTACGCCAAGAGCTTCGTCAATCTGCACGCCGTTTTCGTGGTGGAGCTGTCGAAAGTAGTTTGATGTTTCGGCGCAGGCAACGCGTTGCAAGATGCGGTCGGCCATCTCGACGACCCGCACCTGAAGACCTTTATTTCTCAGCACGGCGGCCGCTTCCAGCCCGATATAGCCGCCGCCGATCACCAAGGCACGCCGCCCCGAAGCAATTTCGGCTGCAAAAGCGTTCGCATCGTCGATGCCACGAACGACATAGACACCTTTGAGCTCCCCGCCCATCTCGTTTGGCAAGGCTCTGGGACGCGTGCCCGTTGTCAGGGCCAGCTTGTCATAGTCCAGAACGCGCCCGTCATCGAGTTGGACCTGCTTGGATTTTCTAACAATACGCACGACACGGTGGCCCGAGAGAAGGGAGATATCGTTCTTTTGATACCAAGCCTCGGGGCGAAGGAACAAACTCTCGACACTCATTTCCCCGGTTACATATTTTTTTGACAACGGTGGGCGCTGATAGGGAAGATAACGCTCTTCGCCCACTATCGTAATCGCAGCCTCGCTATCTTGCTGTCTGTACTTTCCGGCAAGAGAGCACGCGGCCTGCCCCGCACCGACAATGAGTATCTTCTTTTTCATGTCAGTTTCCTATGCTGTCGTCTCGGAGATAAACTTGGTGGCAAGATAGGCGTCAAAGGTCTCGCTGCCGCCCTCGCTGCCCATACCGCTGTCCTTGACGCCTCCCAAAGGTGTCTCTGGCAATGCGATGCCAAAGTGGTTGACGTTCACCATGCCCGCTTCGAGCCTTGAGGCTACATAGTGCGAGGTCCGGAGCGATTGGGTGAAGACATAGGAGGCAAGCCCGAACGGCAACGCGTTTGCTCGGGAAAGCACTTCATCCACATCACTGAAGGTTGTGATAGGAGCGACCGGTCCAAAAGGTTCTTCGCGCATGATATTTGCCGTGTCAGGCGTATTCATCAACACGGTCGGCGGAAAGAAGTTACCTGGGCCTGACATGGCCTTGCCGCCGGTCAATATACTTGCACCTTTGGCGGTTGCGTCGGAAACAAACTCGGTCATCGCGCTCACACGTCGGTTATGGGCTAGCGGGCCCATTGTCGTGGCACTGTCCATGCCGTCTCCGACTACGCGCGTTCCAAAGGCTTTGGAAAATTTTTCGCCAAATTCTTCGGCCACGCTTTCATGGACGTAGAACCGGCTTGGCGACATACACACTTGACCTGCGTTCAACCCTTTATAACCGGCCAAAAGGGTCGCGGCCTTGTCAATATCGGCATCATCGAACACCAGAACCGGAGAATGCCCACCCAGTTCCATTGTGACGCGCTTCATATGCGCCCCAGCCATTGCCGCTAGATGTTTTCCAACGGGGATTGACCCGGTAAATGAGATTTTGCGCACGTTAGGTGACTTGATGAGATGCTCCGATATCTGAGCAGGCACGCCCCAAACGACATTGAGGCACCCCGCTGGCAAGCCCGCGTCATGAAACATTTGCGCCAGCGCAACGACGGCGCTTGGTGCGTCCTCGGAGGCCTTGAGGATAATCGTACATCCCGATCCCAAAGCGGCGCAGATTTTGCGAAGCGCCTGATTGAGTGGATAATTCCAAGGCGAGAATGATGCACAGACGCCAACAGGCTGGCGAATAACAGTCTGGCGGACGCTTGGATCACGCGGCGGGATGACGCGCCCGTAGATGCGGCGACATTCCTCTGCGTGCCACTCTGCATGATCCGCGGCCCCCATGACTTCCATTCTGGCTTCGGTCAGCGGCTTGCCCTGATCCATTGTGAGGCTATAGGCGATATCCTCGACCCGATCTCGGATCATACCCGCAACGCTGCGCAGAATACGGCTGCGTTCTAAGGGTGACGTCCAGCGCCACGTTTGGAACGCACGATCCGCCGCAGCAATGGCTGCATCCAGATCTTCGGGCATGGCATGGGGCAACTGGCCGACAACTTGTCCGTTGGCCGGGTTATAAACCGGCTCTCCATCCCGATCATCGGCCCCTATGAAATGGCCGTCAATATACATGGACAGTGAAGCATACGACCGGGTCACAGGAAGTAGCTCCCGCCATCTACGGCGACGGTCTGTCCGGTAATGAATGCCGCGCCATCACTGGCAAGAAAGAGCAGCGCGCCAGTCAGATCACCCGGTACCTGATCGCGCGGGATGGAGCGGCTGGACTTCCTGACCACGTCGCCCATGATTTCTTCCATGCCAGTTGCAAGCACTCCGTCGCTGAGCGTAAATCCAGGCGCAATAGCATTCACTGTAATGTTGTCTTTGCCCAATTCACGCGCCAAGGCGCGGGTAAAAGACACAACAGCTCCTTTGCTAGACGTGTAGTGCAGCATGAACGGAGCACCTTTAAGTTGCGACGTTGACGCGATATTCACGATCCTGCCGGCCGTACTCTTACGTAGTTCTGGGAGCGCCGCTTTGGCACAAAGAAATGGGCCGAGCGTATTGACCTCCATCACTTTCATCCATTCAGCGGGTTCAATTTGGTCAAATGGCTTTAGCTTCAGCGAGGTGAAAATACCCGCATTGTTCACCAACAAATCCAGGCCGCCAAAATTGTCGACCGCCGCGGCAACCATCGCGTTTGTGTCGTCTACGTTAGCGACATCGGCCTTAACGCCGATCACATCAAAGCCTTCGCTTTTAAGTCTATTGGCAGCTTCATCCGCTCCGGCCATATCTGCGATGACAACGGCGTATCCTGCGTCAGCAAGGCTTCGCGTGAACGCAAAGCCAATACCGCTTGCGCCACCAGTTACAATCGCCACTTTTTTCTTGGTGTTCATGGGGTCTTCCTATTCTTTCTCACCGGGAATGCAGAACATTCAGCCTTGGGTTTTGGGCAACCGAACAATGACTTGCTCTATCCCTTCAGGAACGTAGAGTTGGCAACTCAGTCGGCTTTCCGGCTGGCGATCTTCCGCAACGCACTCCAGCATTTCCTCCTCGACGTCGCTTATCGCGGTGAATGCCGAGGCTGAATCCTTTTCAAGATATACATGGCAGGTTGCGCACATCGCTGCTCCGCCGCATTCGGCCACAATGCCGGGAATATCGGCGTCAATGGCGGTGCGCATTACATTTGCTCCGACATCCACTTTGATATCCGTTCTGGTCCCGTCGGCGAGTTCATAGGTGATCGTAGGCATGTCGCCCTCCCTTAGTGTTTTTTGGCCGTCACGCGCATTGGCATGCTGGTGTATCCGCGTACGGTGTTATTGAAATGCAGAATCGGTTCCCCCAACAGTTCAATTGATTCGACTTTGGATGCCAAAGTTCGCAAAGCGATTTCGCCTTCCATCCGCGCAATCATTTGACCTGCACAGCCATGAATCCCTGCTCCGAAGCCCATGTTGCCCGTGGCTTTGCGCAATACGTCAAAGCGGTCGGGATCCGCCCAATGACGCGGATCGCGATTTGCTGACGCAACAAAAACCAGTACCTTTTGTTCCCTTGCCAAAGGAACGCCTTCCAGTTCGGTTTCCGTTGTGGTCGTGCGATAGAAAGAGTGGAAGGTGCTGTCATAGCGCAGTACTTCTTCAATTGTCGCACGCGCTCTTTTCGGGTCATCGCGCAACACGGCCCATTGGTCTGGGTTGCGGCCCAGATTGACGAGCGCGTTCCCCATTGTGAAAATTGTCGTGTCCAATCCGGCCGAGAGAGTTGTGCGCACGAGCATTCCCGCATCTTCATGCGAAATATCGCCCGCATCAGCTGCAGCATAAAGCTCTGCGCCAAATCCGTCCGAAGTCAGGTTTTCGCGTTGGCAAGCATTGGTAATCCATTCCGTCGCAGGCCCCAGATTTGCGAGGCATTCTTTGAAACGATCATTGGCGGGGCCAAACGCGTTGAAGACCATATCGCCATAGGGCAGAAGATGCTCCCGTCCGTCCTTTGGCACACCAACCGCGTCTCCAAAAACTTTGATCGGGAACGCGTCTGCCAAGTCCTTAACGCCGTCGCAAACACCCTTTTCAATCATCCGATCAACCATCAGCTCCGCCTGAGCTTCGAATGTGGAAGTCAGTTTTTTCAATGCGCGGGGTGAAAGAATACGTGTGAAGACGGCTCTGGTCTTGGTATGCTCGGGCGGATCAACTTCCAGTATGATACTTGGTTGCCGCCAAGGTTCTTCGGTGTGAAAATTGGTAAGGCCGACGCCGGCACTGGAGCAATATGTTTCCGGATCGGTCAACACTTTGCGTACGCTATCGTACCGCGTCACCGCATAAACCCCGTATTTTTTCAGCCAGACGATTGGCCCCGCCTCGCGCATCATTTCATAATGCGGATATGGATCCCTAAGCACCTCTGATGCGTAGGGGTCAAAGTCGAGCGAAGCAACACCTTCAACCGGTACTGGATATGATTGAGATCTGCTCTCAGGTTGCTGTTGAAATTTCACGGCATACTCCTCCCTTGGAAATTAGCCTTGACGAACTTGTAAGTTGTGACGCTCGTCCCTGTGGCTTCTGCCTATGCAGGCATATCGCCTGTTGGTTCGCCCGAGGGCACAAACGCATCGCTGTAGAAGGCCGCCTTGTCGAGCTTGGAGGCGGCGCAAAAATCCTTTTTTGCGGCGTCAATCATCATTGGGGCGCCACAAGCATAAACCTCTAGGCTCGACATATCCGGATGGTCCGATTGGACCGCCTTATGTACGAAGCCGGTCCGACCATTCCATGTGTCCGGAGGATCCGAAAGAACGGGCGTAAACGTAAACCACTCGTGCTTTTCGGCCCATTTGTCTGGAAGAGAGCGCAGGTAGAGATCGGCTTCGGTGTTCGCACCCCAATAAAGATGAATTGGACGCGAGCCACCTTGCTTGATTTGGTGTTCGACGATCGATTTGATCGGGGCAAATCCCGTTCCCGTTGCGATCAGGATCGCGGGCTTATCTGTATCTTCATTCAAGGTGAAATTGCCAAAAGGAAGCTCGACGGAAAGAACAGCCCCCTTTTCAAGGTTGGCAAGAACCGTTTGAGAAAACTTCCCGCCAGGAACGTGGCGAATGTGCAATTCAATACCATCGTTCTGATGGGGTGGATTGGCCATCGAGTAGTTTCTGCTATCGCCGTCGGGCATTAGCACACTTAGGTACTGACCAGCCTGAAAGACGGATCGGTTGCCAATTGGGAACCTCAAACTAATGACTGACACGTCAGAAGCGGGATGCCCAATTTTTCGAACTTTGGCCTCGAATGTCTTGCGAGAAACGGGTTCAACTTTCTTGATACTTTTCGGGTCGATTTCAAGATCCGAGCGAGGTCTGGCCTGGCACAAAAACACACCTTCGGCAGGCCCGACGCAGGTACCCTGCCCACGAACGGCAGCCTCGCCGGATGTAATACCACCTTCGCATGATGAACAGACGCCTTTTCGGCAAGAATAAGGGATCGCGAAGCCGGCACGTTCGGCCGCATCCAAAACGGTTTCATCCTCGGTGCATTCAAAAGCGATGTCTTCGCCTGTGACAGAGATTTGATAGATCATTTTGCCCCTCCAACCAGTTTTATTGCTCGAATGACAGCCTCAGGGTCTGCGCAGTTTTTGCCCGCAATATCAAAGGCCGCGCCGTGCCCAACGCTGGAAAATAGGGTGTCAGCCCCGATCGACAGTGCCGACGCTTTTCTCCCTGCCAGCAATTTGACGGGAATATGCCCTTGATCGTGATACATCGCGACATATGCATCGAACCCGTCACGGGCCAGCATTGTGTCGGCGCCCTCGGGGCCGTGTGCATCGACGCCTTGCTCCCGCAGTTTTTGGATCGCAGGGGCGACGATACGGTTGTCCTCGTCGCCGAACAGGCCGTTTTCGCCAGCATGTGGATTGATTCCAAACACTCCAACGCGCGGTTTCGCCACTCCCAAGTCGCGCAGGGCGGAATCAGCGGCAAGCGCGGCCTTCTCAATCAGTTCCGAGTTTAACCGCCTTAACGCGCTGTTGATCCCTTCGTGAAGCGTAACGTGTACGACGCGTAGCCCCCCGCCAACCAACATCAGGAAGACGCTGTCGGGCCCGGTTTTCAACAATTCCGACAGCAAATTCGGATAACCTGAAAAGACACGCCCAGAGGCATTTACTGCCGTTTCGGAATGGGGGCACCCGATAACTCCTCGACCGGCTCCGTCGGCAAGCAACGCCAAGGCCGCTTCGACATAGGAAACGGTGGCCCGCCCGGCAGCGGCATTAACGGTCCCGGGTACGTAATTCGCAGGAGGCATTGCATTGATGACAAACAGATCGATCGTTTTCGCCGTGCTACCCCACTTGGAACGATCGGTTTGCAGGCCAAATCCGAGGGCGTCTGCGAGGGGAGCAACGATATAGTCGTCCCCCAGCAAAACAGGCCGATAACGAGGATCTTCGTGCAATGTCGCCGCTGCTTTGACCGCAATTTCCGGACCAATGCCATTGGGGTCACCAATGGTTACCAGCACCGGCTTGGTATTTGCGCTTGTCACAGTGGAAACCCGAGCAGTGTATCGACATAGCTGCTGTCAAGAACGACAATGCGCTTCATGATCTTCGCGTCGCTTTCTGTGACTTTATACCGATCAACATAGCGCCCCGTCGCATACAGGTCGGTCGGGCCCTCACGGGTAATTCTTGCCACCATGAACGAGGTTTCGGATTCTACCTCGTCACCCTCAATGCTCGAAATATGAGGTTGTCCGAGAATGTGCCGGTACGAATGCCGTTCGTAAACATTTGCCTCCAGCAGCGACAAAATGCGGTCATGCAGCATCGCCTTGCTGTCCAGCCACATCAATCCGGCCTCCAGACCCTGGGCAAAGTTGTCAGCAGACGTGATCTGATAAAAGCAGTCATCGACAAAGAACGTTGGCCAATCATAGAAATCACCGTCGTCAATCGCGTAGGCATACCGTGCCTGAACCATCCCGATGAGGTTTGTCAGCTCTGCTATTTTCTTGAAGTCGTTCACAGGCCCATCCTCCCACGATATTCGGTCCAGAACCCACGAATGGCGGCCTCGGTAATGCGATCTGTTCCTGTCTCGATTGAATGTCCGCCCATCGCGAGAACAGCGCGCTCGTCAGGCGCTCCCTTTGTTCCGCGTTGAACGAAGTTCCCGATACACCCATCTTCCATCGAAACATACCCGCCCGGTCCGATCAGGTTGGACAGCTTCAGACGCGTTTTGCGTTGCTCCGGTGTGTCGTCCTCGAACCCGATATAGGTCCATTTCAGATGCATACTGTCCGTGCCCTTGGGCAGAACCGTACGTACCGCAATCGAGTTTTGGATCTGTTGCAAAACGAAGTTCGGAAATACGGACAAGATTTGAAGAGTAATATCATCGTCGTATTCCTTGAAGCTCGCCAAGAGCGACATATCAGTCAGACTGAGATCGGAATCTGATCGAATATTCTCGTCTTTGTAGGCATTCTTCTGATCATCATCCAGCGTCTCGCCGTGATCCACACACGAATAGCTGACATGACATCCACCTGTTTCATTGACGATAATTCCTCCCTTTTGCGACAGACGATTAAGCTCGAAAGTCGTGAAGAAGGTATGAAGGATGCTCGCATGGTAACTGTCCTTAGTGTTTTCGACGTAAAGCTTCCAGTTGTTGGGAAGGATTTGGGTGAAACGCCCCAAGACAACCGGTTTCCGTCCACCTAGAACACGCTCGATACGCTCTAGGACGGCTTCACCGAGATAGTCTTCGATGTCATCAACATTTTCGTCGAAACTTCCGAAGACCAGCCCATGCAGGACTGACACCCGCATTTTGCGAGGCCCCTGGTTTTCCATTTTGAAATCATCGGCGATACCACCACAGCCCTTGATTCCATCCTTGAAGGCAACCCCGATCAAATCGCCCTGAAGACTGTGTGTCCATGCGTGATAGACGCAGGTGAAGTCTTTAACGTTTCCTCGATCTTCCAGGGCTAGCAACGAACCACGATGCGCGCAGCGATTCTCGAAAGCATACAACTCTCCGTCCTTATCGCGAGTTACGATGACGGGAGTTTCTCCGGCAGAAACGGCCACGAAGTCTCCGGCCTCTCTGAGCTCGGCCTCTAAGCATAGGAAGTTCCACACAGGGCCGTGAAATAGCTTCCTATTCTCCGCTTCCAAAATATCTTGACGCTGAAAAATCCAATAAGGAACACGCGAGGCCCCGTCTTCAGTGGACCACGTTGGGCGTTTTGCCTCAGTTTCTTCAAGAGTTGCCACCAGTGTGTCTCCCATTTATGTTGACGTTCGAATAGCGAACAAGTTTCGAATATCGTACTTTTAGTCTTTACACGAGCATATTTTGGTGTCAAGACCTCTTTGAACTGGGGCGGGAGACGCGATGGGCGAGACAGACCGACCCGGAGGTCGGCTCTAGGGCGGACCTAAGTGGGCTTTGCGCTCCGAAACGCCAAAGATGTCTAACTTGTCCAGAAATGTTGGAGACCGGATATGAGCAAGCTATTGTTTTTCGCGGGAAGTAGCCGAAAAGAATCGGTCAATTCTAAACTGGCGCAATCAGCGGCGGAACTTGGGCAATCATGCGAGCCTAGTAGGATCTCTGTTACGCTCGTTGATCTTGCAGATTTTGATGCGCCGAACGTTGATGGGGCGAGCGCGACAACAGCCGAAGTGCCGGAGCAAGTGATCAAGTTCCGCGAGTTGCTGCGGGCACATGATGGGTTTTTCATAGGTTCAGATGAATACACTGGCGCATATTCATCGATATTACGAAATTTGATTGGATGGTTAGTGCTCACAAGTGGACCGGACGACACTGCGTTCAAAAGCAAACCTGTTGCCATTTGCGGGGCTTCTTCGCGCGGAGTCGGGTCTGTTCGTGGGCATCCTGCTCTCCAACAGTTATTCGTTACTCTTGGAGCGAATGTAATTTCTCAGCACATCCGGCTTGGCACCGCCGCGGGTGCATTCCAGCAAGATGGAAAATTGACAGAAAGCGTAAAAAGGCAATTGCTTGACAATGCCATTCCAAAACTCCTCTCTGCTGTTGGATAGGATATGAGGAACGTCTGATCTACCGTCTGGGCTGCCCCGATTTACGGGCAATCGGGTTTTGATTTTGCAGACGGGGACGGATTTTGGGCTCGTAGCGACAGAATCGGCAGCCCTGAGGCACCACGCCACTGTTTTTGGGCAGAGTCCGCCTCATGCCATCAGCTTTCGTCGAACAAGAAACAAGTTGTCTAGGGCGAATAGCGTAAAGAGCTGCGCGCGGTTCTTGGCGAGACCACGGTAACGGGTCTTGATGTAGCCAAACTGGCGCTTGATCACCCGGAAGGGATGTTCAACCCGGGCCCGCACCTTGGCGATGATCCGGTTGATGTCTTCATTGATGGGGTGCAGTCCACTGCCCCTTGGTGCCTTGCGCATCACACCCCAGAACTTGCCGACCCCCGAGAATGCCGTCTCTCGCGTGGCGCTGATATACCCCTTGCCAGCCCAGACCGATGTCTCTTTGCCGTGTGGAAGGTCGTCCCAGACCTGGCTGTCATGGGTCTTGGCCGTCGTGGTCTCCAAGCTGTGCACGATGCCGCTCTGAGCATCGACGCCAACATGCGCCTTCATTCCGAAATACCAGTCGTTACCCTTCTTTGTCGACGACATCTCAGGATCGCGCGCCTTCGCCTCATTCTTGGTCGAGGACGGCGCATCGATGATCGTCGCATCCACCAATGTGCCGGAGCGAAGCGTGATACCCTGATCGGCAAGGTGAGTGTTCACCTCGACAAACAGCTTTTCGGTCAGCTGATGCGTCTCCAGCAGGTGGCGGAAATTCAGGATCGTCGTCTCGTCCGGGATGCGGTCGTCCCCAAGCTCAATGCCCACGAACTGGCGCATGGCGTCACTGTTATACAGCATCTCCTCGGCCATCGGGTCGCTGAGCGCATACCAGTTCTGGAGGAAGTATATGCGCAGCATCGTTTCCAGCGGCATCGGCGGCCGTCCACCCTTTGGTCCGACCTTCGAGTAGTGCGGAGCAATCAGCGTCAACAACCGCAGCCACGGCACAACCGCATCCATCTCCGCGAGGAACTTCTCACGCCGCGTCTGTTTCTTCTTCATCGATTGGCGGAGGCCTGGAAAGGCGGGCTGCTTGGGCATCGGCGGGTACCTCTATCGTCCCCGCAACTCTACCCCATGCCGCTCAGTGCGCGAGGTTTTTCAGACTTTCTATGAATATTCCGGGTTTGTCTAAAATGGCAGTGTGATTGTGTCTTACACCCGACTCATGTCTCAGGTGAGTTGCCATGGGTTGGAAAGTTCTAGGACGTCTAACAGAAATTCCAAGAGTGACTGCTCAGAGTGATTGCGAAAGCCTGCTCGCAAAAATTTGCAAAATTGGTAGGAAATCCTTCCGCAATTGATTTGTGGAAATTCTGGCACTGGAGGCACTCATACTCATTGCAGCCACTGTATTTTGATGGTTGTCCATTACAGGCACAGCCATGGAAACCATGCCTTCCTCCAACTCGTTGATAGTAATTTCGTAGCCATCGTGTCCTACCTTTTCAATGCGTTCGCGAAGCCGCTCTCTATCTACTATTGTTGCGGGCGTGAGTTTGAGAAGCTTAGTTGTGTCCAAGTACTCGTCGAGCGTTTTTATAGATTGCGCTGCCAACAGTACGCGACCCGTCGCAGACGCGTATGCTGGCAATCGACCGCCCAATTTGGCGAGGCTAGAGATTATCCGTTCCGCTTCGACGCGGGCAACAAACACAGCGTAACCGTCCTCGAGAATTGCCAGTGAGATTGATTCATTCAACCTATCACGTGCTGCTTCGAGATATGTTTCTGCCAGTTGCGGTAATGATGCAGACTCGTAGTAGGCAGCGCCGAGTCGCAGCATTCTAGGAGTTGGTCTATACTTTGACCCTTGTCTAAATAGATATCCGGCATCCGTAAGGGTCAGTAAACATCGCCGCGCACTGGCGCGTGAGATCCCAGCGACGGCCGCTGCGCTTGCGACCGTAAGATGTTCATGACTTGACCCGAAGGCCTCGATAATCGCCAAGCCCTTGGCCAGGCCAGCCATGCCTTCTGGGGCGCGATCTTTCGAAGATGCAGGTTGCGGGGAGCTTTCATCATCGGTCATTGGGATTTGTCTACCTATTAGAGTTCGAGCTTCAAACAACTACTCAAAAGTCTGAGGCAAAACAAGAATCCGAATGCCAAGCTTTTGGGGAGTAACACATCTTCTCCGTCATCTCTATGGCAAAGTAGGCGATGTTCCCATCTCGTTAGGCGTCGAGTTTTACGCGCCGGGTCATTGGCGGTGGACCGATGCCGCCAAGGCTCGCGCGTAGGCCGGGACGTTGGAGCCGGCCGCAAGCAAGTGTTCCGTGGTAGAATGGTATGCCACTTATCCGAACCCACTTTCAAGATGGTGGTGTCTGGTCGATCAAAGCAAGCTGATTCTGCCCGCCGCCGAAAGTGACGATCAGGTCTTCGCACCCCTCGTCGTCCGTAAGGCCGCCAAGAAAGGACAAAGCCGGAGATGCCGGCGCAGGAGGTGGTGATCCCGATCACTCAAAGCGCGGTCGTGATCCAACTCGGGCACGGCACCGCAACCTTCTACCTCGGCCCTGTGATTGATCGACTAATCGAGCATCTTATGCCATCCGGAAAGCCCTTCATGGCGAGACCGCGGCACCTGTCCTGAACCCGGGCCGTGGCCGGGCCAAGACTGGCTACTTCTGGGCCTTGGTGCGTGATGACAGGGAACGAGGCGACGATAACCCGCATAGCGGGATCTTCACTTTACAGCCACGCTGCCTCGAGGTCCATGCCGAGCAGATATCGCAGGGATTCGACTGTATTCTGCAGCTTGACGGATATGCAGGCTACGACCGACTGACACGATCCTCGCGCAAGGGCGGCGCGCCGATCACGGTCGCGCGCAGTTGGGCACACGCGCGCTGTAAGCTGAAGGTTTTCGATCGTGATGGATCTGAGATCGCAGTCGGGAGCCTGCGCCGGAACGCTTAACTCTACCGCACCGACGTCTAGACCTGCGGACTGAATCGGAAAATTATATAATATTTATCATTAGTTTACTATTAATACTAGAAGTCGCATCTGCCAAAAATACCAGAGCCGTACAGCGATGCCGAGCATGTCCTCACTTTGGCGTATCACTGAGCCACATCCCTGTCAGGTTGACTGTATTGACAACCGTTCTCGGAATCAATAGTGTTCGCTATAGATAACATGTTCGAAAATCGAACAATAGCATGAAGCGCTCGGAGCGTTGTCAACACGAATGGCGGTCGCCGAAGAGCAAAATCAAACTGGGAGGAACCATGAAGAAAATTTCGTTTAGGTCGGCTGTACTTGCGGCTGTTGTCGGGGTGGCTGGAGCATTGGTGTCAGGTACTGGCGCTACGGCGCAAGAGTTCACCCTCAAACTGCACCAGTTCTTACCTGCCCAGGCCCACGTGCCCAAAAACGTGCTGGACGTATGGGCTGACAACGTGGAGCGGGACTCTGGCGGTCGGATCAAGATTGAACGCTATCCTTCAATGCAACTCGGTGGCAGTCCCCCTGAGTTGATCGAACAAGTCACAGACGGTGCAGTCGACATTATCTGGACAGCAATCGGCTACACGCCTGGTCGGTTCCCGCGAACTGAAGTTTTTGAACTTCCTTTCATTCTGCCAAATGCGGAAGTCGGGTCGCGCGCATTTTGGAGCATGGTCAATTCAACGATGCTTGATCATGAATTTAAGGATGTGCATGTATTGGGGGCTTGGGTGCATGATGCTGGGCTTTTTCACTCGGACAAACCCATCAATTCTTTGGAGGATCTGAATGGCATGAAAATTCGGGGGGCCTCTCGGACAGTTAACATGCTGCTCGAAGAACTTGGGGCTTCTCCAGTTGGAATGCCGGTCCCAGCGGTGCCCGAGTCCCTTTCAAAAGGCGTGATCAACGCCGCTACATTGCCTTGGGGCGTTGTAAGCAGTCTAAAGGTGCCAGAGTTGGTTCATAACCATACTGAATTTACCGGGAATGCACTTTACACTGCGACTTTCTTGTTCGCCATGAACAAAGATACGTACAACTCCCTTCCCGCCGATTTGCAAAAAGTGATTGACGACAATTCTGACATTGAGTTTTCGGGATTTGCTGGTTCAGTTCAAGAAGCAAACGTAGCACCCAGCAAGGCCGCCGCAGCAACTCTTGGTAACCAACTAGTGGTTCTAGATGCTGAGCAAACCGCTATTTGGAGGGAAACTGCACAGCCTGTCTATGACAATTGGGCAATGGATATGGATGCTAAGGGCTATGACGGGAAGGCTTTGATCGCCGAGGCGGAAGCACTCATCGCGAAATACACCGCTGCGCAATAATAACAATAAGCTGTTGCGTTGTAATCAGGTGCGGCGACGCACCTGATTACAACAGTTTGGCATATGATATTGACCGGACTTTCTCCGTGAGCCGGTTCTTGAAATTCATATTTACGCCGATGGGAGGGGTGCAAATGACGGTAGATCGATTTTTTGAGCAACTGGCGAAAACAGTGGCGATACTGGGTGGCATTGTTTTGCTCGGTATTACTGTTTTGACATGTACGTCCATTATCGGGCGCTCGCTGATTGGTGTCGGACTAGGCCCTATCAAAGGAGATTTTGAGCTTGTCGAGGCCGGTGTCGGCTTTGCTGTGTGTGCTTTTCTCCCGTGGTGTCAGGTCCAACGAGGGCATGCGACCGTCGATCTGTTCACCAATATCCTGTCAGCAAGGATAAATCGTTGGATCAATCTTATTGCTGAGACACTGATGGCTTTGGCCATATTCGTTATGACCTGGAAACTATGGGACGGAATGGCCAGCAAGCTCCGGTATGGCGACACCACCTTTATCCTGGAAATGCCAACGTGGTGGCCTTATGCGGCCTGCTTTTCTGCAATGGTCGTGGCCTGTGTCGTGGCGATTTACCTCGTGATGGTCAGAGCTGTCGAGTTGCTGACCGGAAAAACTAACACTAACCTTGGTTCAGGAGCAGTTCATTGAGTATCCTTGAAATCGGAATATGGTCGTTTCCTGTTCTGCTGATCATGATTTTTCTACGTATTCCCATCGGCTTGTCGATGTTGATAGCTGGATTTGTCGGATCATACTTGGTCACCGGAAGTTGGCTACCCATCATGTCCAAGATGAAAAATGAGACGTACTCGACTTTTTCCAGTTATTCACTATCGATTGTGCCTTTGTTTTTGCTTATGGGACAGTTCGCCACTTTGGGCGGCATGTCACAAGCGCTGTTCAAAGCGGCTGAAACCTGGATGGGGCATAAGAAAGGCGGGGTTGCGATGGCTGCTATCGGAGCTTGTGCCGGTTTTGGTTCGATCTGTGGATCGTCTTTGGCCACGGCAGCCACAATGAGTCAAGTGGCCCTGCCAGAGCTACGCCGATATGGATACTCTGGAAAGCTGGCCACTGGTACGTTGGCGGCTGGCGGAACACTAGGAATTCTCATCCCTCCGTCGTTTGTCCTTGTTATTTATGCCATCCTGACTGAGCAAAATATTGCAAAACTATTCGTCGCGGCGTTTGTACCAGGGCTACTTGCAGCGGTTGGCTATATTATCGCTATCTCAATCTATGTTCGGATCTTTCCCGATTCCGCAGGGTCGCGTGAACGTGCTCCCTACAAAGAAAGGTTTCGTTCTCTTTTAGATGTTTGGCCGGTTCTTGTAATATTTCTTGCAGTTGTAGGGGGTATCTATTCCGGTTGGTTTACGCCGACTGAGGGGGCAGCGGTCGGAGCAGCCGGAACAGGGCTACTTGCACTCGTTAATGGTGGGCTTACTTGGAAGACTCTTATTGAATCAATTCTCTCGACTGCGTCAGCTACCGCAATGATTTTCTTTATTGTTTTCGGCGCTAGTATCTATAATGGCTTCTTGGCGCTGAGCCATGTTCCTGTAGAGCTCGCAAACTGGGTCGTAGAATTGGGATTAAACCCGTGGGCAGTGCTGGTTCTTATTCTGTGTATTTACCTGGTACTAGGATGCGTTATGGATTCCTTGTCCATGATTCTTCTTACCATCCCGATCTTTTTCCCGATTGTTACAGTGCTCGACTATGGATTGGGTTCCGAGGAATTTGCTCTGTGGTTCGGAATCGTAGTCCTCATTGTTGTCGAAGTGGGGTTGATAACGCCGCCGGTAGGTATGAACCTTTTTGTGATCAATTCAATGGCGAACGAGACGCCACTTTCGTCGACGTTCAAGGGTGTCGTCCCATTCATTATGTCCGATTTGATTCGGACAGCGATCTTGGTCATGTTCCCATCGATCACGTTGGTTCTCTTGCGATTGCTATACTGACGTGAAGCTCTGATTGAAGTTGGACTGCTGCAAACTGTTTTTCCCAACCGCGCTTTGCGTTTCCGAGGCAGTTCTTAGGCGTCCGATCTGATTGAACGGCACCGCATTATTAGTGATAGATTGTGTCCTCTTTGGAAGGCGGACACAATTGACCCCTCAACGTCGTCGCGAAGCCACAGCATCAACAGTGACGCTGCGATCCGGGGCGCATCTGGAGGGCGACAAGCTCGTCGGTGGATGCTCTAAGGCAATCTGCGAGCACATTCCGTTCAACCTTAAGCGGGGCGAAGCGCGAAACGCTGATGCCCACAGGCCCGGATAAGAGCGGTGAGGCAAGGTCCACAGTAATCAGTGTTCCCAGCCTCACTTCCTCTGCCACTACCCCACGCGAAATGAACCAGAGCATGTTGGAGGACTGGACAATCTTTCTTCCTGCAGGCAGCGCGACGGTTTCAATATCACCGCGCATCTCGGGCAAACCGATGCTGGACAGATATCGGTCAACTGTACTGAAAATCACGGCACCCTTGGGCGGAAGAATAAGAGGGAATCGTCTGATTTCCACTTCGGGGTTGCTCGCGGCAATGATTGGGTGGTCCGGGCGGCAAACCAGCACGACATCTTCGATATAAAGCTGCTGGAATGTCACGCCTGATGACGTTTCGCCTTCCGGCATTCGTCCTACGACAAGATCGAGTGTTCCGTCGCGCAGCTGGTTGAATAGCAGCCAGTTTGGCCCGGTCAGGATGTGGAGCCGGACATTCGGAGCTTCCTCGCGAAATCGAAGGGCCGCCCGGGGAAGCAGATCTGTGGATGCGGTCGGCAAGGCTCCCACCGAAAGCCGGATCGTCGCACCCCCTTCCTTTACCAGCCGATCATACCCACGCATGAGTTCCGTCATTGAGGCCGCTGCATGGCTTTGAAACATCCGTCCGGCTTCGTTCAATCGCAAGCCCCGTCCGGCGCGATCAAACAATTGCGCCCCGAGAATATCCTCCAACTCCCTCAAGCTCCGCGAGACAGCTGGTTGTGTGATGTTGAGCCGGTCTGCCGCAACCGAAACGCTTTCGGCGCGCGCGATTTCAAGAAAACAACGCACGTGTCGCAGCCTGAGATGAGTATCCCAATTCATAAACAAAATGGTATCAGTTTGGCGAATAATATCAATATTCGAAAACAAAAATTATAAGTAAATTGGACCCCACAGTTGACGCACAGGAGCATTACATGTTGGACGACCGTTTTGATCGAGGCATGCAAACCCGCCGTTCTGTGCTTGGCGATGCCCATGTCGACCGTGCTGAGGCCGCCAAAACGCCCTTCGATCTGCCGTTTCAGACCCTGATCACCGAAGGGGCCTGGGGAACGGTCTGGGCCGATGACACGATCTCACGCCGGGAACGCTCGATGCTTACGCTGGCGCTTCTGGCGGCGACTGGCAATTTTGAGGAAATCCCGATGCACATCCGTGCGACGGCCAACACCGGCGCGAGCAAGCAGGACGTCATCCAGGCCTTTCTGCATGTCGCCATCTATGCCGGTGTGCCCAAAGCCAATCACGCGATCAAGCTTGCCAAGGCGACCTATGCCGAAACGGAGGAGACCACATGACCCAACCCGGAGAATTCTACCAACGCGACCGGAGCATACAGCCCGCGGCCTTTACGCCGAACTACAAGACGTCCGTGGCGCGCAGCCCGCGCTACTCGATGATCTCATTGCAGAATTCTGTCTCTGAAATCACCGGGCCGCGCTTTGGCCACAATGACATCGACGCCGGCGACAACGATCTGCTGACAAACTACGCCAAGGCCGATGAGAGCCCGATCGGCGAACGGATCGTTCTGCACGGTCGGGTTTTGGACGCAAACGCTCGTCCCGTCCCGAACACGCTGGTCGAGATCTGGCAGGCCAATGCAGGCGGGCGCTATCGCCACAAGAAGGACACCTACCTTGCCCCCATCGACCCCAATTTCGGCGGTTGTGGGCGCACCCTGACGGATGTCAACGGGTATTTCTTCTTCCGCACAGTCAAGCCTGGCGCCTATCCTTGGCGCAACATGGTCAACAACTGGCGTCCGGCCCACATCCACGTCTCGGTCTTCGGCTCGGGCATTGTGCAGCGACTCATCACCCAGTGCTACTTCGAAGGCGATCCGCTGATCCCGATCTGCCCGATTGTGCAGACGATCCCGGATACAGGCGCCATCGAACAACTCACCGCCAAGCTCGACCTGAACGCGACAGTCCCGCTCGACAGCATTGCCTACAAGTTCGACATCGTGCTTCGCGGTCGCCGCTCGACACTATTTGAAAACCGTCTGGAGGGGAACTGAAGCGTTTCCAGCAAAAAAGGGAACCGGTTTGTCGGTTCGGAAACGCGTCAACAGGAGAAAAAACATGCCTCAAGAACTCGCCTACCTGAAAGAATCCGCCTCCCAAACCGCCGGTCCCTACGTCCATATCGGCTTGGCACCAGGTGCCGCAGGATTTGACATCTACCGCCAGGAGTTGGGTCACGACATCACCGGCTGGAACGCGAAGGGCGAACGCATCCGCGTCGAAGGCCGCGTGATCGACGGCATGGGCGCACCGATCAAAGACGTACTGCTCGAAGTATGGCAGGCCAATGCCGAGGGGCACTACGCCCACCCCGAAGGCGGTGGCGACGTCGAAGATGGCTTCCGTGGCTGGGGTCGGGTCATTTCCGATTTCGAGACGGGTGAGTGGTCATTCGAAACGGTGAAGCCCGGGACAACCAAAGGCCGCAACGTGGGCACACAGGCCCCGCACCTGAACTTCTGGATCGTCGCGCGCGGCATCAATATCGGGCTCAACACCCGAATGTACTTCGGAGACGAGGCACAAGCGAATACCGCCGACCCGGTCTTAAATCTAATCGAATGGAAACACCGCCGCGCCACCCTGATCGCCGAACGCAGTGAAACGGACGGCCTGCCCACTTACCGCTTTGACATTCAGCTTCAGGGTGAGAACGAAACGGTGTTCTTCGATGTCTGATCCCTGCATCATCTGTGTCGCCATCACTGGGTCTTTGCCGACCAAGGCCAATAATCCGGCAGTCCCTATTACCGTCTCCGAACAGGTCGAAAGCACGCACGAAGCGTTCGAGGCCGGTGCCTCCATCGTTCATGCCCATGTACGCAACGATGACGAGACGCCGTCCTCCGATCCCGAGAAGTTCGCACGCCTGAAAGAAGGGTTGGAGAAACACTGCCCCGGCATGATCATCCAGTTTTCCACTGGCGGTCGGTCAGGTGCAGGCCACGCACGCGGCGGCATGCTGCCGCTAGCACCTGATATGGCGTCCCTGTCGGTAGGGTCGAACAACTTCCCCACGCGGGTCTATGAAAACCCGCCCGATCTGGTCGACTGGCTCGCGTCCGAGATGAAGGCGCACGAGGTGAAGCCGGAGATTGAGGCCTTCGATCTGAGCCACATCTTTCAGGCGGCGAAGATGCATGCCGACGGGCGGATCAAGGACACACCCTATGTGCAGTTCGTCATGGGCGTGAAAAACGCCATGCCGGTCGACCGCGACGTGTTCGATTTCTACATCAAGACCGTCAAGCGACTTTTTGGAGAAGCCACACCTTGGTGCGCGGCCGGGATAGGTGCCCAGCAATCGACGCTGAACGACTGGGCCGTGTCCTCCGGTGGTCATGCCCGTACGGGGCTTGAGGACAATGTCCGGCTTGATCGCAACACGCTGGCACCATCTAACGCAGCGTTGGTGCGCCGGGTGGTCGAGCTCTGCGAGACATACGAACGCCCAGTGGCCACATGGAGCCAGGCCAGAAGGATACTGGGACTGAAGGAGGTCGCCGCATGAAGAAAGTCTACGCCACCGCATCCGAGGCCCTCGACGGGCTTTTGCGCGATGACATGCTGATTGCCGCTGGGGGCTTTGGCCTTTGTGGCATCCCCGAACTGCTGTTGGAGGCCATCAAGGAGAGCGGCGTGAAGGATCTCACCTTCGCCTCCAACAACGCTGGCGTCGACGATTTCGGGATCGGAATCCTTTTGCAGACCCGACAAGTCAGGAAGATGATCTCTTCCTATGTCGGCGAGAACGCCGAGTTCATGCGCCAATACCTCAGCGGCGAGCTGGAGCTTGAGTTCAACCCGCAGGGCACCCTGGCCGAGCGCATGCGTGCTGGCGGTTGCGGCATCCCTGGCTTCTACACCAAGACCGGTGTCGGCACCGTGATCGCCGAAGGCAAGGAAGTAAAAACCTGGGGCGGCGAGGACTACATCCTTGAGGAAGGCATTTTTGCCGACCTTTCGATCGTCAAAGCATGGAAGGCCGACGACACCGGCAACCTCGTCTTCCGCAAGACCGCGCGCAACTTCAATCCGCCGGCCGCCATGTGCGGACGTGTCTGTGTCGCAGAGGTGGAAGAGATCGTGCCGCGCGGCAGCCTCGACCCCGACAATATCCACCTGCCCGGTATCTATGTGCACCGGATCGTGCAGGGCGCGCATGAAAAACGCATCGAACAACGAACCACGCGCAAGCGGGAGGACGCATAATGCAGAGTGAAGTCAAAGGTTGGGACCGCAACCAGATGGCCGCCCGTGCGGCTCAGGAACTCGAAGACGGAATGTATGTGAATCTCGGCATCGGCATCCCGACGCTGGTCGCCAATTACGTCGGCGACAAGGACATCACTCTTCAGTCAGAAAACGGCATGCTGGGCATGGGCCCCTTCCCCTTTGAGGGCGAGGAAGACCCCGATCTGATCAACGCTGGCAAACAGACCATCACCGAACTGGCGCGCACGTCCTATTTCGACAGTGCGACCTCCTTCGGCATGATCCGCGGCGGCAAGATCGCGGCGGCCGTGCTGGGTGCCATGGAAGTGGCCGAAAACGGCGACCTGGCGAACTGGATGATCCCCGGAAAGCTGGTCAAGGGCATGGGCGGCGCCATGGATCTTGTCGCAGGCGTAGGCCGCGTCATCGTCGTGATGGACCACACCAACAAACATGGCGAGTCAAAGGTGCTCAAGGAATGTACCCTGCCCCTCACCGGAAAAGGTGTCGTCGATCTGATCATCACGAATCTTGGAGTCCTCGAGGTGGAGCACAAGGGCCTTCACATCGTCGAACTCGCCCCCGGCGTGACTCGCGAAGACATGATCGCAGCGACCGAGGCAACCATTGTCTGATGTCTGACTTTCTGACGATCCAGGGCCGCGTGCACCATTTCGACCTGCGCCCAGGGACCGCGCGCGTGCCGATCGTGTTTGTCAACTCGCTTGGCACCGATCTGCGCATCTGGGACCGCGTGATTGCCGCCCTCCCTGCAGAGTGGACCGTTCTGACCTATGACAAATCCGGGCATGGCCTGTCTCAGGGCGGCGCGCGAACCATGGAAGAATTCGCATCCGATCTTGCGGCACTGATGGACGCAAATTCTCTTGAAGGCGCAATGGTCTGCGGTGTGTCTGTGGGTGGCATAATCGCACAGGCGTTGGCAGCGTCCCGGTCGGACCTGGTCGCTGGATTGGTGCTCTGCAACACCGCACATCGGATCGGCACGCCAGAGAGTTGGGAGGAGAGGATCGCCGCGCTGGACACCACCGGCCTGGAGGCGATGGCTGACGGCATCATCGAACGCTGGTTCTCGCCAACCTTCCGCCGCGATCATCCGCAGGCGACAGCCGGGTACCGGATGATGCTGGCCCGCACCCCGTTGGCAGGCTATCGCGCGGTCTGTGCGGCCATCCGGGACGCGGACCTCACGGAGGCGACGCAGCGCCTCACCTGTCCGACGCTCTGCGTCGCGGGGACTGACGATCGGGCAACCCCGCCCGATCTCGTTCAGGCATTGTCGCAGCTTATCCCCACTGCAGGTTTCACCTGCTACGACAATGTGGGCCACCTGCCCTGCATTGAGGCCCCTGATAGGCTCGCACGGGACATCCAGACCCATATGGCGGCCCTGCCATGATCTCGGTGTTCGAACACCCATGGCTGGGTGGGCTGTTTGGGGATGACGAGGCTGCCGCCCTCTGGTCGCCAGAGGCGCAATTGGATCATTTCCGCGCATTCGAAGCGGCCCTCGCACGTGCGCTGGAGCAGAGCGGACTGGTTCCGTCAGGGCACGGAGCGGCGGCGGCCTCGGTCATCGAGACCGCAGATATCGACCTGCAAGGCCTCGCACGGGGTACTGGTACCGATGGCTTGCCAATCCCAAATCTGGTCAAGCAACTGCGCGCTGTGGCAGGCGATTATCGTGCCGCCGTTCACACCGGAGCCACCTCGCAGGATGTCATGGATACCGCGCTCTCGCTAACGCTAAAAACCTTGACCGACCTGTTGCAACTCCGGTTGAAAGAGCTCGATGCAACGCTTGGCGGACTGACTCAAACCCAAGGCACAAACGCCCTGATGGGCCGCACTCGTATGCAGGCTGCCCTGCCCATCACCGTCGCGGATCGCCTTGCGTCCTGGCGGCAACCGCTGGCATCCCATGTCGCCGCTCTGGAGGGCTTGCGGCCACAAGTTGAGCGATTGCAGCTTGGTGGCGCAGTCGGAACGCGTGGCGATTTCGGTGAAGCGGGGCCACAAATTGCCGCGCAGATCGCAAAGGAACTTACGCTTATCGATGGCCCTGTGTGGCACACGGACCGCTCGGGCGTTGCGGCCTATGCCGGTTGCCTGTCGCTGATCACTGGCAGCCTTGGCAAGATCGGACAGGACGTGGCGCTGATGGCGCAACAGGGCATCGACGATGTCACGCTGACGGTAGGCGGTGGCTCCTCGGCCATGCCGCATAAGTCCAATCCAGTTCTGGCAGAGCTTCTGATGACGCTGGCGCGTTTCAACGCGACCCAGCTTTCAGGGGTGCATCACGCGCTGGTGCATGAACAGGAACGCTCCGGTGCGGCATGGATGCTCGAATGGATGATCTTGCCGCAGATGTCTGTAACAACCGCCCGCGCGCTCACAGCCTCACAGGCATTATGCGCGCAAATCAGAGCTGTTGGGAAGGCATGAAACAAACTAAATTTCAAACCCTATGCGGGTATCGAGAGTTTACACAAAAAGCATCCAGGCCGAATAAAGAGCCAGAGAAAGGGAAGCCCGGATGCCGGGCTTGAAAGGAAAGAGAGAGCCTCTTCCGGGTCCGGCGTGACAAGGACCCTGACCATGGCAAAGACCACGACCCGCCCGAAACCCCCCACCGCAAAGAAAACCGAAGCCGCTGGATCGGCAACGCCTGACCGTGCCGCCAACATCCGCCTGATCCCGCTCGACCAGCTGGAGCCGAGCCCGCACAACGTCCGCAAGGTTGCGGCAAGCGCCAGCGACGACGCCGAACTTCTTGCCAGCATTCGCGAGACGGGCATCAAGCAGAACCTGGTGGTTCATGCGCTGTCAGAGACACGTTTTGCGGTTGATGCCGGTGGCCGTCGCCTGAAGGCGCTGAAGCAACTTGCCGAAGACGGCGTCATCCCTGCGGATCGCCCAGTCCCCTGCCTCGTCGAGGATGAGCACACCGCTATCCTCACATCCACCACAGAAAACCTCCAGCGCGCGGCGATGCACCCGGCCGACCAGTTCGAAGCCTTCGACAGGATGATCGCTGAGGGGCGAAGCGAGGACGAAATTGCGCTGAAGTTCGGCGCCTCGGTCGACTTGGTCCGCCGCCGGCTCAAGCTTGCCCGTGTGGCCCCCGAGATCATAGAACAGTTTCGCGCAGGCGAACTGAACATCGAATGTGTGATGGCCTTCACGTTGACCGACGACCATAATCGCCAGCTGGCGGTCTGGAACGTGGTGAAGGGCGGCTATCACATACATCCGCAGAGCATCAAACGCCAACTGACCGAGACGGCGCACTCTGCGAACTCTGCCTTGGGGCGCTTTGTCGGCATCGAGGCCTATGAGGCGGCGGGCGGCGTTTTGTTGCGAGATCTCTTCGACGACCGCGCCAGCGCCCATATGGAAAACCCCGAGCTCCTCGAGCGTCTCGCCATCGAGAAGCTGCAAACCGCCGCCAAACCCTTCGAGGCGGCTTGGAAATGGGTCGAGGTGCATCTCTCGTTGGATTACGGCGCGTTTCGCAGCTTCGGGCGGGTCTATCCGCAGG
>TARA_R100000049_G_C1957782_1_pt1 | contig 51556 bp, 53 predicted proteins | sample TARA_R100000049 | Tara Oceans TARA_R100000049 (sample SAMEA2619992) | marine metagenome | biome: marine biome (ENVO:00000447); feature: mesopelagic zone (ENVO:00000213) & marine oxygen minimum zone (ENVO:01000065); material: "saline water (ENVO:00002010), including plankton... | reverse complement strand
GCCGCGGGGCGGCCATTTCTTCTGATCAACGCCTTGATCGGTCATGATCTGTTTCAGCAGGCGAAGCTGGTCATCCGTATCAAGAATATTGAAATTTCGTTCAAGGCCGATCAGTTCCGCATGACGGCGAAGAAGCCAGACGCCAATGGCATGAAAGGTGCCGAGTTTGATCTCTATTGCTTGCGGGCCGACAATATTTGCCGTCCGCTCCTGCATCTCGTTTGCGGCCTTGTTTGTGAAGGTAACGGCGAGAATCTCCCAGGGGCGAACGTCTCGGCAGTTGAGAATATGGGCGAGGCGGGATATCAGCACCCGGGTTTTGCCGGTGCCAGCTCCGGCAAGCACCAGAACCGGGCCGTCCAGCGCCTCAACGGCCGCCTTCTGGCCGCTGTTCAAACCGTCGAGATACTTAAAATTGCCGTCTTCAGGGCGTGCCCCTGCGTCCTCGAAACTGCCGATGTCAAATCTGTCTTCCATGGGTCAAGATATAGACCAAGCGCAGACGGGAGGCTACCGCGGATCGTCGAATTTACCGGAAAACTTTATCGCGCGCGTCGTCCTGTGCAGAGAGCAGGGCCGCGTTATAGGCATGAAGCAAGTCTTTATGATGAAGGATGCCAATCAGGCGCCTCTCAGCTGCCCTGTTAATGACCGGAATATGGTCAATCCCGGCTTTTTCTATAATCTCAACGGCGGATTTCAGGCTGGTGTCGGGGAAAAGGACGGGGCTGTTCTCATGAACAAGATCGAGTGCGGTTAAGTTTTCTCTTGGCTCATCCCCGAAAAGGCCGGTCTTGATATCACTGTAATCTATACGACCGATAAATTCATGGGTTTCCGGCTCGACCACGACGAATTTGTCATGGTTTGTATTGCTGATGATCTTGCGAAGCTCCTGCATCGTCGTCTGTTTGGGGACTTCAATGAATTCCCGATCCATGATGCCGCGCACCTGGCGGAAGCTGAGCGCTCGTAATGCGCGGCTTTCATTGACGTCAACATTGCGATTCAAAAGCTGGGTTTGCCAGATGCTGCGACCGAATAGATGCTTGGTAATCAGAGTTGCTACGGAGACGGCGACCATGACTGCGATGGAAATCTTGTAGTCACCTGTCAGTTCGAAGACGATCAGGATTGTGGAAATCGGCGCACCGAGGACGGACGCCGCTACCGCGGACATCCCGATGATGGCGTAGAGGCCGTGACTCGCCGCCATTTGAGGAAATGCCGTCGCTGCGATCAGGCCAAACGCGCCGCCTGTCATGGCACCGATGAAAAGAGCGGGCGAGAAAAAGCCGCCACCAAAACGGGAGCCGAACGTGATACCCACGGCAATCGTCTTGACCACAATCAGCGTTAACAGTAGCAAAAGCGGGTAATTCCCTTTAAGGGCATTGTCCGTCGCTTCGTAACCGACGCCGATGATATGAGGGAAGAAGACGGCGATGCCGCCAAGAACCAGTCCGCCTGCGGCAGGGCGCAATACCTCCGGAATATGAAATCTGTCTATGGTCTTTTCCGAAAACTTGATGCTCCAGATGAAAATCAGGGAGACAAGCGCCGCGACAGCCCCCAACAGTGCAATTGCCGGAAACTCCCAAAGTGTCACGATCTCATATCGGGGAATAATAAAGGCCGGAAAATCACCGATATAGATCCGGCTGATGACGGTTCCAATAACAGAAGCAATCACGATAGGCGCAAAGGCCTGCGTCGCAAGTGATCCGACCACCACCTCGAGAGCGAAGAACATCCCGGCAATGGGCGCGTTAAAAGAGGCCGCTACGCCGGATGAGACACCGCAGGCAATCAAGGTCAGATAATATTTGGAGGGAAGGCGCATGCGCTGGCCGAGCTGGCTTGCAATCAGGGCGCAAAAATGAACGACTGGTCCCTCGCGACCGCTTGAGCCACCGCCGCCCAGTGTAAGGGCACTAACAAACAGGGCACCCAGTCCCGGAATGAGCTTCATCTTGCCGCGATTTACAATCACGGCTTCTATGACATCGGCGACCCCTTGCGCGCGTTGCCCTGGCAGGATGAATTTCCAGAAAAGCCCGATGATCAGTCCGGCAATTACTGGCACACCCATAATATGCCACCATGGAAGGTCCGCTACCTGTGAAACAACATCGTGGCTGTTGAAGCCATAAAACAGATGTTGTATTTCCGCAATTGCGATACGAAATCCAACTGCGCCATATCCGGCGAGCAGACCAATGGCAATGGCGCAGACTATCAGTTTAACCGGCGTGCTACTTGTCGCGGTGCGGATCGGGCTAAGAATTTTTTCCCCGGTGCGGGAATTTTCAGAGACGGCCATAGGCAGTCATTCATCCAGTCCATTTATTTTTATTGGGCAAATTATTTGCCTGAACACCAGATGTATCGCGAATGTTTTAAAGTTTCAATAATTTCAAGGCTTTTTATCGCTAACGGCCTAAATATTCCCGAGCCCAGCCGAGAGTCTCTGTCGTTCCTGCCGAAGGTGTGTACTCACATCCAATCCAGCCATCATAGCCTTCGGATTCCAGAAAATCGAAAATATAGGGATAATTAATCTCGCCGTTGTTTGGTTCGGACCGGTTGGGCGGATTGGCAATCTGGATATGGCGGATGAGCGGGGCAAATTTCGTGAATTGTCTGATAATGTCGCCATCGGTTTTCTGCACATGATATATATCAAATTGAAGGCGTATTGCTGGATGGTTGATTTCTTCAATGAGCGCCGCCGCCATGCTCACGCTTTCAAGGAAATATCCTGGCATATCCTTGTTGTTGATAGGCTCGATCAGAATGATGATGCCGGCCGCTTCTGCAGCGGTGGCGGCGATGCGTAAATTATGTCGGTAGACTGCAAGTTGCGTGTCATGGGTTATGGTATTGTCACGTATCCCGGCCATGACATGCAGCCGCTTGCAGCCGAGTGCATTCGCATAGTCGATAGCTTGATTGACCGTCGCCTGAAACTCTGCTTCCCGCCCGGTCAGGCTCGCAAGACCGCGTTCCCCCTTTGCAAAATCGCCGGCCCGGACATTGAACAAGACCTGTTCAAGATTATTCCGCTCAAGGTGGTTTCTTATTTCCGCCGGATCGAAATCATAAGGAAACAGGTACTCAACTCCCTGAAAGCCATCACGGGCAGCGGCCGCGAAACGATCCAGGAAGGGCAGCTCCTGATAGAGAAAGCTCAAGTTGGCGGCAAATTTGAGGGCCATGGATTTAGGTCCCGTTCCGGGTTTCTTCGACAATCGGTTTAGCGAAAGAAGGAGCTTGATCCCAGGGGAACAGTATCCATGTGTCCTGACTGACTTCCGTGATAAAGGTATCGACTTGGTCCAGACCTTTGGGCTTCGCATAAATTGTCGCAAAATGGGCCTTGGGAACCATTTTTCTGACGTGCCGCGCGGTAATTCCGCTATCAACCAGATCGTCCACGATCACCCAGCCGTCGCCCTCATCCGGCAGTTCCAGACCCTTTATCAAATTCACTTCGCCAACGGATTTATCATCGCGGTAGGCCGCTATGCAGACGGTATCGATATGACGGATATCGAGCTCTCGCGCGACAATGGCGGCGGGGACCATGCCGCCCCGGGTGACGGCGATGACGCCTTTGAATGGAGCCTTTTCCATTAATCGCCAGGCAAGCGCCCTTCCATTGCGATGGAGTTCCTCCCAGGATACCGGAAAATATTTGACATAGCCCGCACCGATTGACATCTCATCCCCCTTTTTTGTGTCAATTGTTTTAAACCGGCTTTAAAAAGAATAAAAGCTTCGATTTCCGTATCATTGACGTCCGTGACTTTTAACTACGGTGAACTTAGGGTAGGCTTCTTCATGGCATCAAAAACCCCGACCACGGCCCAACTCAAATATCTTCGGCTTGGACGATTTCAGCCAGGGGGCAAGCTGCCGATTTTTGATCCAAACGGACAACAGATCAACAAAACGGTGATAAGAAGCTGCCTTAAAAAGGGGTGGGTGAAAACCTGGTTCGAGAACCCGATCAAGCCTGACTGGCTCGTCTGCAAGCTGACAGAGGAGGGGCTTCGGGTCATTGACAAGCATACAGATCGACATTGATTGCAGAGATACATTTTGTGATCGTGTTCGCATATGTCCTGATTTCTGCTGTAAGGCACTTTTGAAATTCTTCCAATAGTGGCAAGCTTGCCCCATCCGATAATCTACAGGTGAGGCAAGATCATGACAGGGACCTTGGGCGAACTTATTGTTGCGGCGCTGGCCTTTCTTTTAATTCATATTATTCCGTCCAGCGTTCTGCGCGTGCGGTTGGTGTCGAAGATTGGCGAAAAAGGCTATATCGTCGGCTTTAGCTTTCTCTCTCTCGTCATTATTATTTGGCTGGTTACTGCCTATCGCGACGCACCGGTCGGAGATATGCTGTGGAATGCTGGAAATACAGGGCGTTACCTCGGTATCCTGTTGATGCTGATCGCGTCAATCCTGTTTGTCGGCGGCATTACGAGCCCGAATCCAACAGCTGTTGGCGCAGGCAAGCTGATTGAACGCGAAAGCGCTTATGAAGGTTTCAACGCAATTACTCGCCATCCATTGATGTGGAGTTTTGCCTTGTGGTCAATTACTCACGTTGTCAATAACGGCAATGTTTCGGCTGTTATCTTTTTCGGCACGTTTGGAGTGCTTGCCTTGGCGGGGACCGCGCTCATCGATGCGAAGAAGGCGCGGCAGCTAGAGGAAAGCTGGGCTGGTTATAAGGCGCGAACTTCCAACATTCCGTTTGCGGCGATCCTGCAGGACCGCGCGACACTCTCAATCAAACCGCTCTGGTGGCGGATATTGCTCGGCATTGTTCTTTATGCTGTACTTTTCCACTTTCACAACTTTGTTTTTGGCGTTTCGCCCGCACCCAATTAATGGATTGGACATCTAACTCAATAGATGACGCAGGTCGTATTCCCGCTGGCATAGACTTTGCCGTCTTCCCCGACCAGACGCCCTTCCGCAGTCGCGATTTTTCGGCCCTTGTGCACGACTTCCGCCGTTACGGTCACCTTGCCCATCCCTGGGAACATGGCTCTCAAATATTTAATGTTGAGATCGACGGTTGTATATCTCTCCCCCGGCTCCAGCACAGTATGGATGGAACATCCCAATGCGGAATCGAGCAGTGTTGCGGCGTAACCACCATGTACGGTGCCGAGCGGGTTCAAATGCTTTTCACTTGGGATGCCCGTGAAGACAGCTTTGCCAAAACTAATTTCGAAAAGATCGAACTCTAGGGTCTGCGCGATCGGAGGTGGGGTTCCGCCATCGATAAAGGCCTGCATCTGTTGAAGCCCCGTCATCTCCTTGCGGGATTCTTCCAGTTCTTTTTTCCTGCTCAGTGCATTCATCGTCTGGTTCCTTGTCTTGAGAGGGCTATATTGGGCAAGATAAGAATTTTTATTAAAACGAAAATATGCTAATTTTGAATATACTCTATTCAAATATGAATGATTATGTCCTGGGATTTATATCGATATTTTCTGGCAGTCGCCGAAACGGGGAGCCTTTCCGCAGCTGCACGGCAGCTGTCTGTCTCTCAGCCTACCGTTGGCAGGCAGATTGCCGAGCTTGAGAAACGGGTTGAAACGCGCCTGTTCGAGAGAGCTTCCCATGGTTACCTTTTGACGTCGGCGGGACAGCAGATTCGCGCCAGGATAGAAAGAGTGTCGGCGGATCTTGTTGGCGCAGAACAACAGATACGCGGTATGGACAAATCGCTTTCTGGCTTGATAAGGGTCTCCGCCACGGAAGGATTTGGAAGCTACTGGCTGACCCCGAAACTGAGCGAGTTTCAGGAACGCCATCCGAATATCCGGTTTGAACTGATGCTCAATATTTCTGTTGTTGATCTGCGCAGGCGTGAAGCGGATATCGCCCTTCGTCTTGCTAATCCGCGGGTTTCAGACCTTGTGGGCCGAAAGGTCGGGCAGGCCGGATTTGGCCTGTATGGCGCCAAAGCCTATTTTGAGAAGAAGGGGATGCCAAAGACCATGGCCGATCTCATCCATCATGATTTTGTTGGCTGGCAGTCGGGGCCAGGTGATTTTGTTCTAAGTTCTGCTCTTGAGCAACTTGCAACTCCTGCTCAGATAAAATTTCGATGCAATACCGTCGCCGCGCAAATCGCGGCGGTGTCCCATGGAATCGGGTTGTTTCTGGTCCCCCATTATCTCGTGCCGCGCGATGGTCGTTTTATAAGACTGTTCCCTCAGGAAATCGGCCAGAAAATCGATATATGGCTGCTTACCCATCGCGATCTTGTCAAGGCGCAGCGTATGCGCGCGCTGCTCGATTTTCTATATGATAAATTTCAGAGTGATCGAAAGATGTTTCTGGGCGAGGGCTGAGAATTTCTATTCGGCAAAATAGGAAACAGTCAGGAAGATACCGGCGCTGAGCAGGGCCGCCGAAGGCACAGTAATCACCCAGGCCGCCACGATGGTCATTAACTGGGAGCGTCGAACCAGCTTTTTGGGACGGTTTTCGGATTGATCCAGTTCTGTCGCGGGTAAGTTGCTGTCTGGATGAATTTTCTCATCTCGTAAACTTTCCCGTAATTTTCGTGCGCGTCGCTCCGTATCCCATTCACGAAAAAAACCGACACCAAAAACGGCGCCGACAGCAATATGGGTTGAACTCACAGGCAGGCCGAGAGCTGAGGCGATCAACACGGTAATACCTGCCGAAAGGGCAACGCAATATGCCCGCATCGGATTCATTTTGGTGATTTGCTCACCAACAGTTCTGATCAGTTTGGGTCCGAACAGGAAGAGACCCGCGCTTAAACCTGCCGCCCCAATCAACATGACCCAGAGCGGAATGCCGACCTTGGCATCGATTGCGCCAGAGGTGGAAGTTTCCACGATTGCGGCAAGCGGGCCGACAGCATTGGCGACGTCATTTGCGCCATGAGCAAAAGATAGAAGCGCGGCGGAACAGATAAGCGGAATGGTAAACAGGGCGCGAACGGATTTATTCCGGTTTTCCATGCCGACGGAGGCGCGGTGAATGACAGGTTTGACGATTGCGTAGGTGCCGGCAAAAAACGCCAGGGAAATGGCGAAGACGGTAACAGCATCAGGTCTCCAGATACGCTTGAGGCCCTTGGTGACAAGATATGCCGAGAAAACGCCCGCCATAATCGCAACAAGTAACGGAACCCAGCGCCGGGAGGCAGACACCTTGTCGTCCTTGTAAATGACATTGTATTTTATGAAAGCGAGGAAAATTGCAGCGATGGCTCCGCCCATGATGGGGGAAATGACCCAGCTCGCGGCGATGGCGCTCATGGTCCCCCAATCAACGATACTGAAGCCCGCTGCGGCAATACCGGCTCCCATCACGCCGCCGACGACAGCATGGGTTGTCGAGACCGGGGCGCCCACCCAGGTTGCAATATTTACCCAGAGCGCCGCAGCAAACAGCGCCGACATCATGGCCCAGATAAATACTTCGCTATTTTGCATCGAGGCGGGATTTATAATGCCCTTTTGAATGGTGTTGACGACATCGCCGCCCGCAAGAATTGCGCCTGCTGCCTCGAATATAGCCGCAATTATTAGCGCGCCGAACATAGTCAGCGCCCGCGAGCCAACTGCCGGCCCGACGTTGTTGGCAACATCGTTGGCACCGATATTAAGCGCCATATATCCGCCGATTATCGCCGCAATGATAATCAGGGTGGAATGCTCCCCTGCGGCGGTGACACTTGCGGAAAAGGCCCAGACAATCAGCAAAAACAGAACCGCCAGAGCGAGCGCCTTGTATCGGGCGCTGCCATGCATCGCCTCGGTACCAATTGTCTCGATACGACCAAGATCTTTATCGAGTGTTTGCTTTACCATATTGTCACCAAGCCTGTTTTAAAGTAGGGGCCTAACTGTCATAAAACTGTCATGATTTCTAGTCCACCCCGCGACAGAATAAAAGGGTGTTTCCGCGCTGGCCGAATATACCGCCCTAATCCTGACTTTTATTTGTCCGCCGGCTTGTGATAGTGTCTTGTAAAACTGCGCCGGATTTTCCCTCAAAGGACAAAAAGATGAAAATACTTCCTGAACTGAAAGAGCTGCATAACGAGATGACCGAATGGCGTCATCGTATCCACAAGCACCCTGAAACGGCGTTCGAGGAGTATGAAACATCTGATTTCGTCGCAGAGAAACTGGAAAGCTTTGGAATTGAGGTGCATCGCGGCTTGGCCAAAACGGGTGTCGTCGGGACGCTGACGAATGGCAGTGGCAACCGGGCGATCGGACTTCGGGCGGATATGGATGCCCTCGATCTTCAGGAACTTAACAAGTTTGAGCATCGGTCACAGATTGACGGTAAAATGCATGGATGTGGCCATGATGGCCATACGGTAATGCTGCTGGGCGCGGCTAAGCATCTGGCGGAGACAAAAAACTTTGATGGAACGGTCCGGTTTATCTTTCAGCCAGCAGAGGAAAATGTGGCTGGCGGGCGGGTTATGATCAGTGATGGTCTGTTTGAAAAGTTCCCTGTCGACAGTGTTTATGGAATGCATAATATGCCCGGACATGACACAGGAACATTTGCCGTGCGCAAGGGGCCCATCATGGCATCTGCGGATTTCTTCGAGGCGCGGGTTATCGGTGTCGGCGGGCATGGCGCTTTTCCGCACCAGACAACAGATCCTGTTATCATTTCCGCAGAAATTATTCAGGCATGGCAGAGTATTGTCAGTCGCAATGTTGACCCGCTTCAGTCGGCAGTCGTGACAGTCGCCCAAATTCATGGCGGCCACACGGGTAATGTTATCCCGGAGGAAGTGGTCATGAGCGGGACGACACGGGCATTCGACCCGGATGTCCAGGATATGATCGAGAACCGGATGCGGCAGCTCGCTGTCGGCATTGCGGAAGCACATGGCGCAAAAGTCGAATTTAAGTATGACCGGCGTTACGCCCCGACGATCAACACTGCGGACGAGACGGATTTGGCTATCGCGGCAGCGGCTGAACTGGTGGGCGACGCAAATGTGAACAAGGACGTTACTCCGGTGATGGGAGCAGAGGATTTCTCATGGATGCTGCGGGAGCGTCCGGGCTGTTATATCATGATCGCCAATGGTGCTGGTGAGGGAAGCTGTCATATCCACAACCCGAATTATGATTTCAATGACGAAATACTGCCGCTTGGGGCGAATTACTGGGTGCAATTGACCGAGCAGATTCTGACTCAGGAAGCAAATTAGAGGCATTCTTAAGTCACTTTTGGGCCAGATTGGACCAGATTTTCGTGATCTAGGTTACAAAATGGCTATAAACATGGTGGTTTTAATCGTTTGGTGACATCACATTAGTTACATTAATCCTTCCGAAAAGTAAGGAGTGATGTCGACTTAATGGGTATGCATGTGAAATTCTGGGGGGTTCGAGGGTCTATCGCGACACCTTCCGCTGATCATATGAAATATGGCGGGAACACCTCCTGCGTTGAAGTCGTCATCAATAACCGAATTATTATTCTTGATGCCGGAACAGGGGTAAGGTTACTGGGCGAATGCCTTATGAATCGAGGCCTGAAAGATTACCTCTTCTTGCAGTCCCATACTCACTGGGACCATATCAACGGGTTCCCATTTTTCAGCCCGATTTACCGAGATGATGTGAATATCAAGGTTATGGCGGGGCATTTAAGTGAGTTGGGGGGAATTAAGAAGGTTCTTTCCTCGCAAATGTGTCAGCCAACTTTCCCTGTCCCGTTCGCCGAGCTGGCGGCCGACCTCACGTTTGAGGACTTCAAGGCAGGAGACAGTTTCCCCCTCGGAGACGGCATTTACGTCCGTACTGCTCCGATGAAGCATCCGGACGGCGGCACGGGCTACCGAATAGAGTATGAAGGCAAATCCATTTGCTATATTACCGACACGGAGCATGTCATCGGGCATCCGGATAAGGACATCCTGAACCTTATTGATGGCGCCGACCTCGTTATTTATGACTCGACCTATACGGATGAAGAGTATCCAAAGTTCAAGGGATGGGGTCATTCCACCTGGCAGGAAGGGGTACGCTTATGCAAGGCTGCTGACGTCGGCCAACTGGCAATCTTCCATCATGACCCTTCCCATAACGACGCCTTCATGGACCAGATTGCAAAAGATGCTGCTCGCGCCTGGCCGCGGGCTTTTGTTGCCCGGGAAGGTATGACAGTAGAGATCGAAACAGAAAAATATCCAAATAATATTTCGCTGTTGGTTTAACCGGTTCTATCTTGACTCGCTTAGCTGGGTTGCCGTTTCAACGAAAGATGAGATAAGGTGGGAACTCCTCTCCTCGGCAAGGCAGGTGATATATGTCGCCTCCTTCAGGCGTTTATCCCGTATGTCTATTGCGTGAATGCGTTTATCCCAATGAATGTCTTTTTCCGTAAAGAAAGCAATACCTAGATCGTTTGCTACCGCTTCACGACCAATCTCCTTATTTTGCAGGCTTAAAATCTGCTCCTCCTCATACCGAATGAGTTTTGACCAATGTCCCCGTATTTCACGGGCGGTCTCTAGGTCAAAAGGAAATATGATCATTTGGTCCGTTATCTCATCAAGTTTCATCACCTTTTTCGTTGACCAGGGATGCTTTTTTGAGACGGCCAGCTTTAGAGGAGCTTCCTCGATCTTAAGGCAAAACAGCCTCTTGTCTTCCGTCGGGATATGATGAATGGCAATATCGGCCCGAAAGTCCAGAACTTCCTCGTCGATCGTCTCCGTGGAGACTGTGGTAAAGGAAAAATCGATGCCTGGGTACTGCGCTTGAAAGGCGGATAAAATAGAGAGCGATCGCAAGGATGATGTTGCGACGATTTTCAAAAGGCCGACTTCCAGTGAACCAAGGGAGGAGAGGAGCGTATGTGCTTCGTCTTCCAGACTAAAGATTCTCTTGGAGAGATTGAGAAGTAATTTTCCCGAAGCCGTGATTTCGGTCTTCCTGCCACGTCGTTTAAACAGTTTCGTGTTGTAGCTTTGCTCCAGTGCCTGAACCTGCAATGTGACCGCTGGTTGGGTAAGCCCCAAAATTTTTGCTGCATTAGAAAATCCCCCAGATTCTGCCACAGCATGAAACGCTTTTAACTGTACATGGTTCATTGTCGCTTTCCGGCTTTAGGTCATGCAGTGGTATTCCACATTTACGCCCCTCAAACAGATACAAATATACGTACAGACGATTAAGTCATGTTTTAACCCCTGTCAATTGAAATAATTGTATATAATACACCATAATAGAGTATTTATTGTGACTATTTTTGATACTCGCCATTGAAACCATAATAAATTTCCCGTTTATGATGTGGTTTTTAATTTGCGACCGCGATAGTCTGTGGGAACGCCCTGCCTTCGCTATGAAAAGGAGTACATGTGCCCATAACTATATATCTGGTTCGCCATGGCGAAGCCGCCGGTTCCTGGGATAATGCCCTCGATCCGGGATTGAGCGAACGCGGAGCCGATCAGGCTAGCAAAATGGCAGACCGTTTGTGTCAGGAAATACCGGTTACCAATCTATATTGCAGCCCGCTTCATCGAACCAGAGCAACAGCAGAGCCCCTTGCCAAGCTTTGGCACAAGGAAGCAATTATCAAACCTGAGCTGTCTGAAGTTCCCTCAGAGGGCGTCGATTTTGGAGATCGGCGAAGCTGGCTTACCCGTGTTATGGCGGGTACATGGCCGGAACAATCCTCTAGACTGAATAGCTGGCGAACTGCCATCCTCGATTTCACGGTGGCTCAGACGCAAGATGCGGTTTTTGTGACCCATTTTGTTGTTATCAACGCCATCATCGGGGCAATTGAAAAGAGCAATAATGTGATTGTTTTTCGTCCCGATCATTGCTCTGTCACGAAAATACATGTCTCTGCTGACGGCATGAGCCTCATTGAAAAAGGGCAGGAAGCTGTTACAGTTGTGAAATAGCTGCATATGACGCTCCTTTGGCAGCTTTATATCCGGATTCACAATATGGAAACAATGGCAGATATGGCGTATGCGAATACTTCGAAATCCGAGGCGGAAACGGGTCGTACAATTGATGATTATCGGGTTGAGGTGCAAATCGGACATCTGCTCCGCCGTGCACATCAACGGGCCAGCGCTATCTTTCAATCCTACATGGGATATGAGCAGATTACCCCTACACAGTTTGCTGCTCTGGTGAAGCTGAGAGATGAAGGGGAACTCTCACAAAACTATCTGGGTCGCCTGACTGCGATGGATCCGGCGACAATTCAGGGCGTGACCCGCCGTTTGATTGATCGGGGGCTCGTGCAAACTCAACCAGATCAGGCGGACCGTCGTCGGATGTCGCTGAGGTTGACAGAAGCGGGAGAGGAGTTGATCAAAGCGATCATTCCGCACGGATTTGATATTACGGAGGAAACCTTGGCGCCCCTTTCGCACGAAGAGCAGGAGCTGTTTCTTGCATTATTGCTTAAGATATCCTGATCTGTGACATGCAACCTTCTCTGAAATATGTGCAGAGGTCAGCGGGAATAATATGAGCTGGGTCAAAAAGCGAATACTCCTTGGGCGACCGGACCGACAGACGATTGCGAAATATGCAAAGGGAAGTGACAGATATCTGGGCGTTTTGCTCATTGTCTCGGCGGCGTTACTTGGCCTTGCGATAACGCAGCCAATGATTACAACGATGGGGTTTTCAGGGCTGGACGGTACCTATTCCTTGTTAACGGCGATACCGGAATTGTTTAAAGACGGACGGGGTGGGTTGGCCGTACTAATCGCCGTCCTCACTATCATTCTGCCAATTATTCTTCTCTCAACGGCGTTCGATCTTTGGTATAAACATGAGTTGTCAGACAGCAAGTTTCTTCGCAAGTCGCGGTTGCTTAAACAGCTCGGGCGGATATGGCTCATACTCCTCGGGCTCGTCCTGATCGCCATATATTATGCAACACAGGCCGGGGCAGACACGACGCTACATCTTGCCGTCTATTATCTCGTTATATCGCTCGCGCTGCAAAAGCTTATTGCCGCAAGACTCATACCCTTGATCAATGCGGTAGAATTCGTTGAGATCGAGGGGGATATAGACTAAATGAAAGTTAACACTTTGCCCGGATACTTAGTGAGTTCGGTAAGTAGCCAAGCGTTGGGTTTTATAGTTCCGTCATTAATGTTGTAGGTGTATCCGGTGTTGAAGTTTGTTTTTACGAAGACAGCCCGCTATCCGGGGCTTGAAGTAGAGCATTATCAGATTATGCGAAATCTGCGCACCTTGCTCGTCAATTTCAAATACCGCGGGTTCTTGATGACCTTGCTGGGTCTTGCCGCCACTATTTGCGGTAAAGCAAAAATTCCATTCCTTCAGGAGTATCGTTTCAACAAACAGAATCTCAGGGAGAGCGGACTGGACACAGATGGAATTGTAGAACCAGCCATGATGGATATACCGGATGAGTTTCGTGCCTCTGCCTGCCGTTATGAGGCGGCGTCGGATTATGAGTTCCGGCATGTCCTGGAGCGGCTTCACATAGATTACTCGGCCTATCACTTTGTTGACTATGGATCGGGGAAGGGCGCTATTCTGGCGTCTGCCGCCCGCTATCCCTTCAAGTCGGTGACAGGCATTGAGATAAGCGGCGCATTACACCAAACTGCGACGCAGAATATCGCCGAGATGAAACGGCGGGATATGATCCGTGCCAGCTCACTCACTTCTGTTCACAGCGACGCAGCGAGTTATTCCTTGCCGGCGGCGCCACATGTTATTTATGTCTATAATTCATTCGGCCCGGAGGTTCTGCAAGAGGTACTGGATCGGATTTCGGAGGATCTCTGTAATGTGACGGAACCGGTATACTTCCTTTATAACAATCCGATGCATCATAATGTGCTGGAAGAAAGACCGGATTTTCACCGGATGTCGAAGTCCTTTGGCGGAAAATGGCTTATCTTCGTTCGGCCGGGAAATTCTGATGAATTTAGAAAAGCCGGTTAAACTATATTTACCTGCTTAGCTCTTTCATAGCCGCTTCAAGCCCACCGATTGTGAGCGGAAACATCCGGTCCGTCATCAGCTGTTTCATCATCTGGACAGACGGGGTGTAGTCCCAGTATTTTTCCGGCACCGGATTAAGCCAGACCGCCTTGTGATAAATGCCGAGAAGCCGTTCCATCCAGGCCTGACCCGCTTCTTCATTCCAATGTTCGACGCTACCGCCGGCATAGGCAATTTCGTAAGGGCTCATCGTGGCGTCCCCAACGATGATCAGTTTATAGTCGGCAGGATAGGTATGCAGCACATCCCAAGTCGGCATGAAGGACGTATGACGGCGGCTGTTCTCTTTCCAGAGCTTTTCATAAATGCAGTTATGGAAGTAGTAGAATTCCAGATGCTTGAACTCGGTGCGGGCGGCGGAGAAGAGTTCTTCACACGCCTTGATATGATCATCCATAGACCCACCGATATCAAACAGGATCAGGACCTTGACCGTGTTGTGCCGTTCCGGACGCATCTTAAGGTCCAAAAAGCCTGCATTGCGGGCCGTTGATCGAATGGTGTCATCCAGATCCAGCTCTTCGGCGGCGCCTTCCCGGGCGAATTGCCGGAGCCGTTTCATGGCGACCTTGATATTCCGGGTGCCCAGTTCAACACTGTCATCGAGGTTCTTGTATTCTCGTTTGTCCCAGACCTTGACGGCCTTGCGGTTCCGGCTTTCCTTTTGGCCGATACGCACGCCTTCCGGATTATAGCCATAGGCCCCAAACGGTGATTTACCTGCTGTTCCAATCCATTTATTGCCGCCCTGGTGCCGCTTTTCCTGTTCTTTGAGGCGTTCCTGCAGTGTCTCCATGAGTTTTTCCCAGCCGCCCATGGCTTCAACCTGCGCTTTCTCCTCATCCGTCAGGGATAGTTCAGCAAGCTTCTTTAGCCATTCATCCGGGATTTCAACAGTTTGGTCGTCAGCAATAAATTCGATACCGTTAAAGCAATGACCGAAGACCTGGTCGAACTTGTCGAGATTCTTTTCATCCTTTACCAGTGTCGTCCGGGCGAGATAATAAAAGTCATTCACCGAATATTCCGCGCACCCAGCTTTAAGTGCCTCGATCAGGGTCAGGTATTCCCGCAAGGTCACGGGGATCGAGGCCTCTTTAAGCGTAAAGAAGAATTTCGTGAACATGGCTGCTCTATCCTATCGTTGCTCGCGACGGGACAAGAAGGCGAGCCGCTCGAACAGATGCACATCCTGCTCGTTCTTGAGGAGTGCGCCATGAAGCGGCGGAATAAGTTTGGACGGATCCTTTGAACGAAGCACGTCTTCGGGCAGGTCTTCGCTCATCAGCAGTTTCAGCCAGTCGAGCAGTTCACTGGTGGAGGGCTTCTTTTTCAGGCCCGGCGTCTCGCGGACATCGAAGAAGACCTTGAGGGCGTCGCGAACAAGTTCCTGCTTGGCATCCGGATGATGGACGTCGACAATTTTTTGCATGGTTTCCGTATCGGGGAAACTGATGTAATGGAAGAAGCAGCGACGCAGGAAGGCATCCGGCAGTTCCTTTTCGTTATTCGATGTGATGATTACCAAAGGACGATGTTGTGCCTTGATCGTCTGTTGGGTTTCATAGACGAAAAACTCCATGCGATCGAGTTCCTGCAGCAAATCGTTCGGAAACTCGATATCCGCCTTGTCGATTTCGTCGATCAACAGGACCGGGCTTTCCTCAGCCGTAAAGGCTTCCCACATCTTGCCGGGACGGATGTAGTTGGAAATTTCGTGGACCTTGTCGTCGCCAAGCTGTGAATCGCGCAAACGAGAAACTGCATCATACTCATAGAGGCCTTGCTGCGCCTTTGTGGTCGACTTAATGTTCCATTCAATAAACTGCTTACCCAGAGCATTCGCCACTTCCTGCGCCAGCACGGTTTTGCCGGTGCCGGGCTCGCCCTTGATGAGAAGGGGGCGCTGCAAGGTTATGGCGGCGTTGACGGCGATCATCAGATCTTCCGTGGCCACATATGTATCGGTACCTTTAAATTTCATGCCGTACTCTCGTTTTCTTTTTTCTTTTTCTATGGATTGCGAAGGCGCTATTTATTGGAAAATAAGCTCCATGGGCGTTTTGATCAAGCTATTTGACAAAAAGTCAATTTAGGAAGGATCAAAATGCCCGGTTATTTCAAAACTGCAGGGAAGTCCTCACCTTGGGTAACCTTGTTGCCCGCCTCACAGTGGAGGAGGTCTTTGAGCAGGCCATTCTTCACGGAATAGATGATGCCGTGGACAGCAAATTTCTGCCCGCTGTCCCATGCGTCCTGAACGATCGTCGTGGCACAGACGTTCTGAACCTGCTCAATGACGTTCAATTCGCAAAGAAGGTCGGCTTTTTCTTCCTGAGTTTCCGCTTTTTCGATCAGTTTGTTATAGATCCGGGCAGTCGTCCGGATATGCCGGAGCCAGTTATCGATCATGCCGTTTTTCTGAGACGACATGGCCGCCGCGATACCGCCGCAACCATAGTGGCCGCAGACAATGACATGCCGCACCTTCAAGACCTCGATGGCATATTGCAGGACGGAGAGGCAGTTCAGGTCCGAAGGCACGACAATATTTGCGATATTGCGGTGAACGAAAACCTCGCCGGGCGGCAGGTCCATAATCTGATTGGCAGGAACACGGCTGTCTGAACAGCCGATCCATAGATGTTCGGGAGTTTGCTGATGGGCGAGGCGAGAGAAAAAATCGGGATCCGAGGCCGTGGTACTCGCCGCCCAGGCCTTGTTCTTCTCGAATACTTTCTTAAAATCTTCCATCAACCGGTTCCTTGTCAATTTCTTACTTGGCTATTCGTGCCTAATGAGCCGCACAAGGCCGACTATTTAGCATAATTCGAGGGTAGGGAAACTCTTTATTGAGATATCCGTAAACGCAGAAATAAATCTAAATGAATTGACAAATGAGCCGTTTGGACTGAGCGTTAGGATAACAAGAATAATAGTAAGAAATCTGTATGTCCCCGGAACCCAGGCCTCCTGCTGTCAAAAGACGCGCTATTTATATCTTCCTCGTCTGCGCAGTTTTGTTCGGTCTGGGGCAGTTCCATCGGTATTCCGGCGGGGTTGTGATGCTTCCCATTGCCAATGACCTCGGTATTGCCGTTGAAAGCCTCGGCATAGCCGCGGCGGTATTATTCTTTGCCTCGGCGCTGGTGCAGGTGCCAACCGGCATGGCGCTCGATCGTTTCGGACCACGCATCATTATTCCGGCGATCACAATTTTGGGGGTGGTCGGATCGCTTATGCTGGCCATCGCGACGGATTTCCATGAGGTTTTGGCCGCGCGTATTCTGATCGGGGTCGGATATTCCGCCATTATGATGTCATCCTATGTGTTGTTTGCGAAATGGTTTCCGCCAACGAAGTTCTCAACCCTGGCGTCCTGGTTACTGGCGGCGTCCAGTTTCGGCGGTATGATGGCATCCGGTCCGCTGGCCTATATCATAGAAACGTATGGGTGGCGCAGCCCCTTTATTGTCATTGCCGCCCTAACCTTGCTAATGCTGATGATCGGCATTTACATCATCCGGGATGTTCCGCCCGAATATAGATATGATGCAGCGACGCCCGGCACCATGGGACAGAGCGTTCGTGGATATGGTGAAGTCCTGATGCATCCGAGATTCTTCAATCTTCTAGCCATGGGCTTCGTCGCCTATGGTCCGGCTGTTGCTGTTCTGGGTATGTGGGGCGGACCCTATCTGGAAAAAAACTATGGCCTGAACGGAGTTGAGCGGGGACAGATCTTGTTTCTGATGACGGTGGTTGTCCCGATCGGCGCCCTGTTCTTTGGCCCCCTCGATCGCATCTTCAGCAGCCGAAAAAAAATTGTTATCACGGCCGTCCTGACCGAGCTTGTCGCGTTCTGTATTCTCGGCCTCGTCGATAATCTCCCGCTCTGGGCCGTCACCTGCCTCTTCGTCTACATCGCCTTCGTCCAGCAATATTATGTGGTACTGGGCGCCCATTGCCGGAACTCTTTCCCGGATCATCTTGTTGGTCGGGCCAACTCGACATTGAACTTGATCAGTATTACCGGCGTCGGGTTTATGCAGTCTTTGTTCGGTTGGGTTCTCGCGGTAAATGGGGAGACAGGATATGAGACTTCCTTCCTGATTGTCGCCGGATTGCTGATTGTCGCGTTGGTTATCTATGCCGGCTCTTCAGAAAAGCCGGTCTTCCGTCAGATCTGACATTCGATTTTCAACGTTTTGCGGGATGTCATCATTCCAACATAGTTATCTGTTATAAAAGAATAACACACAGGGCTGATCACATTTTCGTCAGCTGGAGGTCAGGGGGATTGCAAATTTGTGGAAAAGCCCTTAAATTAGAACGATTACAATGTGCGCCCAGTTCCACGCCGTCCGCATACGGCCTTATTCCAGTGGGAGGAAGATCACATGAACAAGCAAGAGGCAGCAAATTCTCATAAGCGCAATCGCGCATTTGTCTCAACTGCAATGTCCATTCCGCTTTTATCGCGGGAAAGAGAATTTGAACTTGCATATCTCTGGCGAAAAGAAGGCGATGAGAAAGCGCTGCATGAGCTGGTCTCCGCCTACATGCGCCTTGTTGTCTCCATGGCGTCAAAATTCCGGAACTATGGCCTGTCCATGAGCGATCTGGTTCAGGAAGGGAACATCGGCCTGATGCAGGCGGCCTTCAAGTTTGAACCGGAACGGGAAATTCGATTTTCAACCTATGCCAGCTGGTGGATCAAGTCGGCGATGCAGGACTATGTTCTTCGCAACTGGTCAATCGTGCGTTCCGGTACCAGCGCGTCACAGAAGTCTTTATTTTTCAATCTGCGTTGGCTGCGCGCAAAAATACAAAGTATGGATGATACGGCTTTCTCTAGCGAAACGCTGATCGCCATCTCCAAGAAACTGAAGATCGGTATTGCCGACGTGGAAACGATGGCCCACCGCCTTTCAAGCCGGGACCAATCCCTGAATGCTCCAATCGGTAAGGAGGGCGACGATAGTATTGAGGACTTTCTCCCTGACACCAACCCATCGCCCGAAGAAACGGCGATGCGGACGATTGATGGCGCCGCTCGATCAAGCTGGCTTGAAACAGCACTTCTGGAGTTGACCGACAGGGAACAGATAATTATCCGCGAGAGACGTCTTCAGGATGACAAGACAACTCTTGAAGTGCTCGGCAATCGCCTTGGAATCACAAAAGAACGTGTCCGACAGATCGAGCATAAAGCTTTTGAAAAGCTGCGGAATTCGGTTGTTCGCATTAGTAGGGATGCGGACCGAAACCCGGCGCTTGCAGCGGACAGGAAGCAAATATCCTAGAATAGCTGTCCCTGTGTTCCGCTTGATTTCGTGGGCTCAATCAGTTCCGCATCATCATTTCTGACATTCCCAACACGACTGGAGACTTCGTAAAATTGCATTCGATCTGCATCAAACGGCCGGAGCAGTTGTTCTCCCGCCTTGCCGTTTAACCAGAATTCGTAATCTGCAGGTTCCAGGATCACCGGCATACGGGGATGAATGAAGTCGATGCTTTTCGCCGCGGTGGTTGTCAGGATCGTGCAACTATCGATGCTTTCTCCGTCCGGTGAGGCCCAGTTCTCCCAAAGCCCGGCGAAGGCGAAGAGTGGCATGTCAATAATACCGATGCGCCAGGGTTGCTTTATATTTTTTTCCTTTTTCTGCCATTCAAAAAAACTGTTCGCGGGGATAAGGCCGCGGCGGCATTTATAGGCGGTACGAAATGCGGGCTTCTCGGCCACTGTCTCGCTTCTTGCATTGATCATACGCGCGCTGAATTCCGGTGATTTTGCCCAGGAGGGGATAAGCCCCCAATGCGCATAAAAGTGATGAGGGCTTTGTTTCCCTTTTTCGTCTTCCTGAAGCCGGACCGCTGAGATGCGGGTTGTCGGCGCAATGTTATAGCGTGGCGCAAGATTGGGCCGTTCCGTGTAACCGAAAAGCTTCTGTAGAGCCTCAGTCGGACTCGTTAAACTGAAACGACCACACATCACCTTGTCCTTTTTGCGGTTCTATCCTTTCACCTCACTGTGACCAAGGCTACAGTTTATAACGTTTCCGGACCCAAATACGCCTATTCCGAAACAAACCCCTTGATCAGATTCACAGGATATATATTTCACCAGTCAAGAAAGCAGACTATTGAAATCGAATGGATCTGCCAAGGAAAACGCTTAATAAAGCGGTCCATACTTGAAGGATGAAGAAGATGGGTGATGAAGTTAAGGCAGCATGGATTCTCGCTGTGATGATAGTCAGCTTTTTGGGTTTGGCTTCCTTTATTCTATAGGTCCAGCCTAGCCGAGAGTGGCAAGGCCAGGAAATATCTCCAAAAACCAGTAGGCCAGTATCTGGAACTGTCCGGTAAAGATAAGCAATCCGGTTGCGATCAATATGACGCCGGTTCCGATTTCTACCAGCTTGAAATAGCGGCGAAAGCTACGCATGAAAACAAGGAAGCGGTTGATGGCGAACGCCGAAAGGATAAAAGGAATGCCCAGGCCGAGCGAATAGACGCCCAGCAGGCTGACCCCGTATCCAAGCGAGCTGTCACTGGCGGCGATGGCAAGAATGGTTCCGAGAATAGGCCCGATACAGGGGGTCCATCCAAATCCGAATGCAAGCCCGATGACATAAGCGCCGAACCAGTTTTGCGGCTTGTCGATGTCATTGAAGCGCGCTTCGCGGTAAAGCAGCGGAATACGCAGCAGCCCCGTCATATGAATGCCAAAAATGATTATAACGCCGCCCGCGATCTTCGATAAAATGTCGAGATGTTCGATGATCAATCGATTTATATAGGAGGCGGAGGCCCCGAGGAGGATGAAGACCGTTGAAAATCCTGCCACGAAAATAAGGGACAGTGTAACGACCCGCCAGTTTATTCCTGGAGACGTACCATCACTTTCGGCTTCCGTCAGTTCCTCCAGGCTGGTGCCTGCAATCAGGCAGAGATAGGCCGGAACCAGGGGCAGGACGCAGGGACTCAGGAAACTGATCAGGCCACCACCGGCCGCCGCGAAATACGATACTTCCAAACCCGCCATTACAAAATTGACCTCGCCTTGTCAGGAGCCTCGCCAGAATTACCTCTTTTGTGCAGTGCAATCCAGTCACAAGATTGTATATTGCTCTGTAAAACAGAATATCGACCGGGGCTGCGACAAAATGACCGAGAAATTAGCGACCTATGCACTTTGCCGCGCGCTGAATGGCCCTGGCGCGGTGACACTTGAACAACGTCCAGTACCTTCACTCGAACCCGGGCAACTGCGTATCCGCATGAAGGCTGCGGCGCTCAATTTCCCCGATCTTCTGATGACATATGGAAAATATCAATTCAAACCGACATTACCGTTTGTTCTCGGCATGGAGGGCGCAGGCGTTGTCGAAGAAACCATGGACCCTGCTGCTCCCTTTAAGGTCGGCGATGCGGTGCTCTATAAAAGCAAGACAGGTGCCTTTGCGAGCCATGCGACTGCGACGGCCAATCAGCTTGACCCGATGCCAACGAACCTGGCGTTCGAAGAAGCTGCGGCATTCTCAGTGACATTTTTGACAGCCTATGTCTCCCTGGTGGAGCGAGGCGGATTAAGAGCAGGCGAGACGCTATTGGTGTTGGGTGCCGGGGGCGGGGTTGGTCAGGCAACTGTCACACTTGGCAAGGCTCTCGGCGCAACCGTTATCGCCGCCGCGAGTTCGGATGAAAAGCTGGCTATCGCGAAAGCAAGCGGCGCAGACTATCTCATCAACTATCATCGTGAGAATTTTCCAACGCGCGTTCAGGAAATTACTAAAGGGCGCGGGGTAGACGTAATCCTTGATCCGGTCGGCGGGAAATTCTTTGAGCAAAGCCTCGAATGTATCGCCTGGGCAGGCCGTCTTCTGGTGGCCGGATTTGCCAGCGGTGAATTTGGCGTGCTGAAGACGGACCTGGCGATGGCGCGGGGATGCTCCGTTATTGGGGTGCGGGCCGGCGAATTCGGTCGCCGCGATCCCGATGCGGGACAACGGGCGTCCGCCGCCCTTCGTCGCATTGCAGAAGAAAAAGGTCTGAAGCCGATAATCGGGGAAAGCTGGCCTCTCGACAAGATAGCCGATGCCCTTTACGCCATGGAACGCCGCGCGGTCACCGGCAAGCAGGTTGTTCTGATCGACAACTAACTCATCACGCACTCTCAGTCATGTAAGGACAAAACGATCTGCCCAGACAACATGACGGCATTCTTGAGAGAAATGATCAGGCGACTTCCGCAAATTTTGCCGAATCGCCAACGAAAATATTTTCCAGCAATCGAAGGACGTCGACGACATTTTCATCCTGTAGTGAATAATATATTGTCTGCGCCTCTCGTCGTGTCTTTACAACATCTTCCTTGCGGAGTCTGGCAAGGTGCTGTGACAGAGCGGATTGGCTCAACCCAACTATTTCTTCAAGCTCGCCGACTGAACGTTCTGAATCGACAAGATTACATAAAATGAGAAGACGGTGTTTGTTTGAGATTGCCTTTAAAAAACGGCTGGCGTCATGCGCCTTATTCTGAAGCGGCATTATATTCATCAATAAAACCATACACTTTTGTTTAAATTTAAAATTCTCATTAGCTGATATAACAATTAGGCCAATTGATGCAAGCAAAACAGTTTAAAATAACAACAAAAATCTGTGAAACTCTAATTTATGAGCAGTGAGCACAAATTTTAGGCAGCTAATGCACAGTTTTTGTTAGCTTTTCTTGCTTCGCCTCTGTTTCAGCGTCACTGTTACTTGGCGAATCTAACCTGTGGATTGGGCCAGAAAAGGCCCGCGCGCCGCAAAATCTTGTATATTACGTTAATCTCTGATAAGAAACCTCCGTTCGGTTAAACCTTCATTCTGAGTTTATTGAAATTCTGTATGGTTGGATCTTATACCTCATTTGGGGGATAAGCCTGTCGGCAAGCAGGCTCGTTGATTTCAGGTTAAAAGCAAACATCTTAACTAAATGTTTTGGCTGCCCTTTTTTAGCCTTATCGGAATGATAGCATCGTCAAGTGATAAGATTTTATTAACCAGTAATCACGATCTATAGTTAACAGAAGGTAAAATAAACAAGGGCGCGTCCCGTAAAGGGGGGATGAGGGCTGATTAGTCGATTTGATAGACTCTCTGGATAACAGGAATGGTTCCTGATAATGCAGCTTTGCAATTTACATGGTAATGGAAAAGTGACGATGCAAAAACCACGGAACGAAAAGCTTTCGATGGCAAATTCCCGATCGCATGAGCTTGGCTTGGCCCTTGGGGCCCTCAGCATCATGGCCGCGGTGATCGTTGGCTTTGGCCTTCTGTTCCAAATTGGTGCGTCGGCCAAACCGATGGATAATGTCGCGTTTTCCGGAGCGATAAAGCATGCAAACCTGATGCGGCTTGATAAGAAGTTTGCTGAATTAAATACGTTGCCAGGCAAGGCGATAACTATTCCCAATCTTGATATGCCCTTCGGTGACAATCTGGACAAAAACCTGAAATCGGTTGATCTGTTTGGCCGTGTTTTTACCAGAGAAGAAATGTGCCTCGCTCAAGCGGTCTATTTTGAAGCCCGTAGCGAACCGCTTGTCGGTCAGGTGGCCATTGCCGAAGTCATTTTGAATCGCATCGTAGATCCTCGCTATCCGGATACGGCCTGTGACGTTGTCTTTCAAAATCAGCATCTTCGCAATAAATGCCAGTTTTCCTTTGCGTGCGACGGTCAGTCCGACCGTCCTAAAAATACTGGCGCATGGGAAAAATCCCTCAAGGTTGTCGCTCTGGTAATGAAGGGTGAGCGTAGCGGCGTTGCAAAGCGGGCAACCCATTATCATGCCTCTTATGTTTCTCCGAGATGGAGCGCGCATTTAAGCAAGCTCGGCCAGGTTGGCAGCCATATTTTCTATCGGGAAGAGTCGATCTAGCCTGTGGCAATTCCACGCTGCCTTCTGCGATAGGCATATCCAGTATGAATAAACAATGTGGTAATAACCACGGCTCCGCCTCCTAAAGTTTCCGGGCGGGGTATTTCATTCAGTACAAGCCAAACCCAAAAAGATCCGAAAATACTCTCCAGCAACATCAGCAAACTAACTTCCGGCGCGGATATATAACGCGGCCCGATGGTGATCAGGCCGAAGGCGAGGGGAAGGACGATAAGGCCGAGCAGAACCAGATATGTAAAATCCGAGCCCGTGATGGCAAGCGGGGAGGCGAACGGCAGGGCGAGAAGTGCTGTCAGGAGGCCAGCGAACCCGAGCGAGGGCACCATATCGATACTCCGCGCATGGCGTACTGTCGTGATCTGGCCTGCGATCATAAACGCGCAGGCGATGGCGGAAATATCCCCGTAGCGGCTGCCTCCGCCGATGCTGCCCATGAAAATCAGGCTTATTCCGCCGGTACAGACGGCAATGGCAATCCAGGTGGAAAGCAGAATCGATTCTTTCAGAATCAGCCAGGAAAAAAGCGCGGCAAAAAGCGGTGCTGTTGAGATAATTACAAGGGCATTTGCAACGCTGGTATGGGTGATCGCCAGGACAAAGAAGATGGTGCTCAGGCAGAAAAGAACCGCTGCCAGGAAACCGCGCCGTCCCATGGCACGGACAGTATCGAGAGCGCCAAAACCGTGTCTGAGCATATAAAAGCCGAAAATCCCGATTGAGAACAGCAAACCGCGCCAGAACAGGAGCGTTGCGCTGTCCGTCGCAATGAGCCGGACGAGAAGCCCGTCCGGAGAAAGAATAATGACACCTGCTGCTGTAATCAGAATGCCATATAAATGTGGGGAAATTTTCGCCATTTTATTATCTTCTCATCATTTTCAGACAATCTTATGCGCGATCAGGCTATCGGCGGTTTCTTCAACGGATCGCGTCATCTGCATAGGGCGCCAGTCGAAGTCATCCCGTATTCTGGATGTATCGAATTTCGTAGCGGGGCCAAGCCGGGTAACGACCAGTTTGAATGTCGGGCTAAAGAGCGCAAGGAAATGCACAAGCCAGTCCGGAGCAGGACGCTGTATCACCTCGTACCCTTTCGGCGCGACATGTCGTTTGAGGCACGCAGCGATGTCGCGAAACGACATGGCCTCGGCCACACAGATGTAGCGCTTTCCCGGTGCGGCGGCGTGGGTAAGCGCTGTGACATGCGCGGAGGCCACGTCACGGACATCTACCAGACTGAAGCCGATGTTAGGGATACCAGGGACATCCCGAACAAGTAACCGGCGGATGATTTCATGGGACGCGCTGGTATCCGCATCGAGAAGGGGCCCGAGAACAAAACCCGGATTGATAACGGAAAGTTCCGGCCTTTTCTCGGCAGGCAGGGAACCGATAAAATCCCAGGATGCGCGTTCCGCTATGGTTTTGCTTTTCTGATAAGCACCAATATCCTTTTCAATGTCGCTCCAATGGGATTCATCCAGTGTCGCAGACTTGGCATGTCCTCCGGAGACAGCAGCAATAGAGGAAGTCATGACAATACGCTTGACCCCGGCATCGACGGCGGCCTTGATTGCTCTGAGTGCGCCGTCACGCGCTGGGACAATCAGATCATTTTCGTCCTTTGGCGCCTCGGCAGGTAAAGGGGAGGCCATATGCAAAAGATAGTCCGCATCCACCATGGCGTCTGCCCAGCCGTCATCGTCATTCAACTCTGCCCGCACAAAACTCAAATTCGTCACATCGCAATGATTCGAGAGAGACTTGACCAGGTTCTCCATCCTGCTGACATCACGGAGCGTCCCGCGAACCGAATACCCCTGTTGCAGCAAAAGGCAAATAGTATGAAGTGCAATAAAGCCTGACGCGCCGGTTACCGTAACCAGAGTGGTATTCTTCATTCTTCTCTCCTTGATCAACGATGCCCTACCATAGGGAACTTTTCCACGGTCTACTCTAAAAAAATCCGCCCCGTTTTTTGGGAAGACTTATCTTTTGGAAATACGCAAACTGGTTGCACGACTTAGGCGAAGGAGTAGGACATGAGAAGCGGGGATATTAATTGGCAAAAGACGGAAGAAGATATGGATCGCGACGGCTTTGTCAGGCTTCCGAATCTATTGGATGCCGGGCAATGTCGCAGAGTGATCAATGGATTTGAGGAAGACCGGCGCTATCGCCGTCATATCGTCATGCAGCGGCATGGATATGGTCAGGGTGAATATAAATATTTCGACTACCCTTTGCCAGAACTGGTGGCGGAACTGCGGGAAGAGTTCTATGCACCGCTCGCAGATATAGCGAACCGATGGGCGGAGAAACTGGCGACAGGTCAGCGATTCCCTGAAACACTTGGCGAATATACAGCACAATGCCATGCGGCCGGGCAGGTTAAGCCAACGCCATTGATCCTGAAATATGGGGAGGGGGACTATAACCGCCTGCACCAGGATCTTTATGGCGAGTTGCTCTTTCCGCTGCAGATGGCCATCCTGATGAGTGAGCCAGGGCAGGATTTTGATGGCGGAGAGTTTATCCTGACGGAGCAGCGCCCGCGTCAGCAATCCCGGGCTCGGGTGGTACCGCTTTCAAAAGGCGATGCCGTTATCTTTGCTGTCAATCAACGGCCTGTGCCGGGCAAAAACCGGTTTTCCCGCGTCACGATGCGTCATGGGGTAAGCGATGTGCGCAGAGGTCAACGATTTACTCTCGGCATCATTTTCCATGACGCGAAATAGAGCAGGGAACAAAAAATTCCGCTGATTGCAGCCTTTATTTTGTTTTGACAACCGAATGGAATTGGATACTGTTCTGGAAGCGGCACGCACTCCTATAGTCGTGCCGGTCATGGGTGTGGCCGTTTGGGGAGGCGCCAGAGCAATATATGACCGAAAAATCCAAGCGCTTTGGATTTCTCCTGACCGATCAATCCAGCATGATTTGTTTCAGCAGCGCCATTGAGCCTTTACGCTCCGCCAACCGGATGAGTGGCCGCCATCTTTATGACTGGAACATTCTCAGTGTCGATGGCTTAAGCGTTCAAACCAGCAATGGCCTCAGCATTCTGCCGGATATGGCGCTCGCAGATGCCGCCTGTCTCGATATCCTGTTTGTCTGTGGTGGAATCGGGACAGACAAGATCAGGGATGAACATTTGTTTGCGGAACTTCGCCGGATTGTACAACATGGTACCGAAATTGGCGCGCTCAGTACCGGGGCTTTCGTTCTGGCCGCGGCCGGACTGCTGGACGGGTATCGTTGTACCATTCACTGGGAAGGGGCGATAAGCCTCAAGGAAAGCTATCCCAAGCTGATTTTCACGGGCAGCATCTTTGAGATAGACCGCAATCGCTATACCTGTGCAGGGGGCACTTCGGCAATCGATTTGCTGCTCTACATGATTTCAAAGTCGCATGGCGACAAACTTGCCTATGACATATCCCTGCAATTCATGCATGACCGTATTCGCAGCCATAGCGACAAACAACAGGTCGTGCGAAAACTCCAGCTTGCCGCGAAGTCCCAGAAATTGCTGACCATTGTCGAGATCATGGAGCAGAACATAGAGGAGCCGCTTTCTCCCGAAGAACTGGCGTCTATGGTCGGGATATCCATCCGGCAGGTGGAGCGATTGTTCCGCCAGCATACCGGGCGGTCTCCGGCGCGCTATTATATGGAAATGCGGTTGGAACATGCCAGGTTGCTTCTGCTTCAGACCAGCATGTCGATCACCGAAATTTATGTTGCCTCCGGCTTTTCAACCCATTCGCATTTCGCCAAAAGCTACCGTGAATATTATGGCCTCAGCCCCAGCCGGGAGAGGAAGCCTGTGTTCCCGATGGTTTATTGATTTCCATGAGGCCCTGGCATTTTATCGCAATATCTCAATTATATTGTTTTGCATAGTGAGGCGGGGTAAAACCCTGTAATATGAACGGAAAGCAGGAGCATAAGATGTATTGACTGGTGCGAAGGCAATTGAGTATGGGACCACTAAGATCAGATTCACACTAAGTTTGCTCAAATCCTGAGAAATATGTAGAAAGAACAAATGACCGATAATATTGAAGCCTTCAACTTATCTGTAGAAGATAATATTAAAAATCTTGGTAACTCAAAAGAGATGCAGGATTTAGGCGTTACTTTTTTAAAAGAGACTGCGAAATTCAATTATACATATAATTTTTCCTGGATGGGACTTCCCATAATTCAATGTCCGCAAGATATTATCGCGATGCAGGAAGTCATTTGGAAGGTAATGCCCGATACCATTATTGAAACAGGAATTGCGCGTGGGGGATCCATCGCATTTTATTCTAGCATGATGGATATGATGGGAATTGAAGATGGAAAAGTGATTGGAGTCGATATTGATATCCGTTCCCATAATCGCGACGCGATAGAAAAGCATCCTACATCGAAACGTATTCATTTGGTGGAAGGATCCTCTATTGACCAGCAAACCGTCGACCGCGTCAAGGAAATTTCTGCGGACGGCAAGACAATACTCGTTTGTCTGGATTCAATGCATACAAAAGATCATGTTCTTGAAGAATTAAGACTCTATTCTGAGTTTGTAACACCTGGTAGTTATCTAGTTGTTTTTGATACTACAATTGAATATCTACCGGATAATTTCTATCCTGAACGACCGTGGGGGGTAGGCAATAGCCCTATGACGGCGATTGATGAATTTCTAAAGGAAATCTCGGATTTTGAGATTGATCGAGGGATTTCCGACAAGTTGTTGATCACTGTAGCGCGTAACGGATTCTTGAGAAAAAAATAGAAAATGCCTCATTCGCGTATCTTATATGCCAAACCGTCGATCACTAATCTTGAAGTGCAGTATGCGACTGATGCGGCCGCTAGTGGTTGGGGATCCCATTGTTACGACTATATCATTCGCTTCCGTGATTTGCTGAAGTCCTATTTGGAAGTCCCCTATGTAATTCCAACCTCAAGTTGTACTGGTGCATTGCACCTAGCGCTGGCGGCACTGGACATTAAGGCGGGGGATGAAGTTATCCTTCCGGACATCACATGGATTGCGAGCGTGGCTCCCGTTACGTATGTCGGCGCGACGCCTGTGCTCGTGGATGTATTAGAAGATAGCTGGTGTATTGATCCGACGGCGATCAGACGCGCAATTACGGAAAAGACGAAAGCGATTATTGTTGTCCATTTGTACGGAAATCTTTGTGATATGGACGAGATCATGAGCCTGGCGAAGGAACATGGTATCGCTGTGATTGAAGATGCCGCTGAAGGGTTGGGATCGGTATACAAGGGTCGTAAGGCCGGCGCTATCGGCGATATGGCGACATTTTCATTCCACGGAACTAAAACTGTCACGACTGGCGAAGGTGGCGCTTTGATTGTTCAGTCTCCGGAGTTGTATGAGAAGCTTCTGGTGCTGGAAAGTCATGGTCGTGACCCCAAGATATCAAAGCAGTTCTGGTGCGAAAAGGTTGGCTATAAATACAAGATGTCAAATCTAGATGCGGCAATTGGCACGGCGCAGATGGAGCGAATAGAAGAATTAATCGCCCGGAAGAGAGAAATTTTTTCGGAATATCAAGAGGTTTTGAGCAGAAGACCGGAGTTGCACCTCAATCCGGAACCGGAAAATACATTGAACTCCTACTGGATGACGACTGTAGTATACGACAAGTCAGTGAATTTTGATCGTGACAACCTCCTAAGCGAGATGGAGGCGGCGAATATTGACGCCCGGGTTTTTTTCTATCCAGTCAGCATGATGCCACCTTTTCCATCGAAGCCGGAAAATGCAGTGAGCTATTCCCTGTTTGAGCGTGGAATTAATCTGCCTTGTTATCATGATATTAGCACTGATCAAATTAATCGGGTTTGTGATGTCGTATTGCGCCACCTTGATCGGGAAAAAGCCCGAAAATGAAAATAATGATTGCAGGGATTGGCGGCGCTTCATTGGGTACAGAACTATTGAAGTGCCTTAAATTGGCGGGACGTTATGAGGTCTATGGCTGCGATATTTCGCCTAGCGCTTATGGGTTGTATCAATCAGAATTCGTTAAAACATATCTGATTGATCGCGATCGTTATATCGAGAATGTTCTCAGGGCCTGTCATGATTCTGGCGCCACCTGGATTTTACCAGGTGCGGAGAAAACAACCATTCTGTTGGGGGCTGCTCGAGAAGAATTATCATCGAACGGCGCCCGGCTTGTCGGTAATAACCCGGAAATTGTCCGGACATTTTCTGACAAGGCGGCGTCATTTGAAGTCCTGGCTAATAAGGGGATCCCGATTCCGAAAACAGTAGCCGTCAGTGGTCGACTGGATCTAGACGGGGTTCAAATGCCCTGTATCGTCAAACCTTCGACGGATTCTGGTGGCAGCGCGATGGTCTTTTTTGCGGTGGATATTGAAGAGGCCATGATTTATGCTGAATATATAAAAAGGATGGGTATTGTCCCGATAGCGCAAGAATATATCGACGATAGCGAAGGCGAATTTACGATCGGCGTCCTGTCCTTGCCCGATCAAACAATTACCGGCTCTATTGCGCTCAGACGGAGCCTAGATGCCAAATTATCTGTGATGTTGAGTAATCGTGGCGGTATTATTTCTTCCGGCTATTCGCAAGGATATATTGCTGACTATCCTGATATTCGCCGACAGGCAGAGGAGATTGCGCAAGCTATTGGCAGTACAGGTCCGATAAATGTCCAGGGACGGGTGCGTGACGGTGTGTTTATTCCTTTCGAAATCAATCCCCGGTTCTCTGCGTCGTCGTATTTGCGGGCGATGGCGGGCGCCAACGAGGTAGACGTATATCTTCAATATCTCTCCTCGGGGAAGAAGGCGGCCGGTTACCAGATACGCGAAGGCTGGTATTTACGAACGTTGGCCGAGTGTTACGTCGCACCGGAAATGCAGAAAAAATGATACGCTGGATTACTGATTTTCTCGGGACAGCGCCGGCGTCTCAAGTGGTTCTGGAAGATGACATGCGTCTTCTCGATGTTCGCGATCTCGTTGATAAATTCGGCAATGCACCGGACGAAGTCCGTAAAAAAATAGATGCCGGCGTTGCTCTCCTTAAAGAAGGGCATCGCCTCGTCGTTGCTTGCGATTACGGCATTTCAAGAAGTAACTCCGTCGCAATCGGTTTACTATCGGTATTTGAGAGCATTCCGTTTGACGATGCCGCCTATAGAGTTGTCCAGGCAACCGGCGAGCAGGAAATCAAGCTTGGCCCTCTCAATGCGGTTAGGGCGGCATTGAATGGCAAAGGCCGGTCTGTTTCGCAAGGTGCCAGAATTTTGGTGACCGGCGGAACCGGATTCATCGGCAGCTATTTTTTGTCTCAATTTGAAAAAGAGCTTAATATTTTTGCGCCTACTAGTAACGAAATTGATCTTTTGAGCGGGTCAACCCTGCTTGATTTGTATGTTAAAAAGAATGGGATCACTCATATCGCCCATTTGGCAAACCCGCGAATCTATACTTCCAATCGGGCGATGGGCGACACATTATGTATTTTAAGAAACGTTCTGGATGTATGTGTTTCTAACTCCGTCAAATTAATATTTCCATCAGGTTGGGAAATTTATACAGGTAACAGCGAAAATCTAATTGTTGCGGATGAAAAATTGAAAGCATTGCCTAAGGGGCCTTACGGCGAAACAAAATGGCTTTGCGAAATGCTCATTAATCACTACCGCGCCCACAATAACTTATATTGTACAATTTTAAGATCATCTCCTTTATATGGCGTGCAATCGGACAAGCCAAAATTTATATGGAATTTTATTGGCAAATCAAAAAAAGGTACCGATATTTTTACCCACAAATATCGCAATGCTTTTCCAGCCTTAGACTTAATGCATGTTAGTGATTTTTCTGCCGCAATACATAAAGCAGTTTTCGAATCTTATAATGATGACTTTAATTTAGGGACTGGTAGAGTATGGCAAACAAACGACATAGCGGAAATGATTTGCGAATTTTATAGCTCAAACAGTAAAGTTAAATACCATTTGATTGATGATGACCTCACGAACATAGCCATGAATTATTCATTAGCCAAAGAGAAGCTCGGCTGGTATCCCAGTATCAAATTTGATGATGGACTAAAAGAAATATTGGCTACGGGTGGAAAGCATGAATGATTTAACAGATGAAAAGCAACGGCAAGAGGAATTTCCATGGCAGAGGGCTACCTTTCATACGGACTACAATGGAGTGCTTGCCAAGTACAAAGTAATGTCATGCCTTGAAAATTCACGCGGTGACTCGCTGCTTGATTTGGCTTGCGGAGATGGCCTTATGACAGAAATGTTTACGCGTCATTTTCAGAGAGTTGTCGGCGTTGATGCGTCGTCCAAGCATGTTGCGGAGGCACGGAAAAGGCTCCCGACGGCGGAGTTTCATGAATGCCTGATTGAAGATTTTGAAACAGATGAAAAATTCGATTCCGTATTTCTTTTGGACATATTAGAGCATGTCATTGACCCTATTGCTGTTCTGAAAAAAGCGGCTAGCTTTTTATCAGACAACGGTGTCCTGATTGCTCATGTGCCGAATTGCCAGGCAATTAACCGGCGCCTTAATGTTATCATGGGCTCATTGACAAGCTGTGAAGAGCTCTCCCCTTTCGATATAAACGTCGTTGGTCATAGGAGATCATACGATTTGAAAAGTCTGGCCAGCGAATTCGAAGCTTCGGGTCTCGAGGTTAAGTCGACCGGAGGTATTTTCTATAAAATCCTCTCAACGCCTCAGATGGACTGGTTCCTGAAAGAGGGATTATGGGAGGAGGGCGGTCATGGCTGGGGCCGGACCGGTGCTGAGAAAGAGAAAGACTGGAAGGCTGAATTTTGCCGAGCATCTTACGAACTTGGCAAGGAAAACCCCGGCGATTGCAACATTATCTTTGTCTGCGCTACCCTTAAATAGGCTGTTTTTTAATTGATTTCAACGCTTTGCGCATGCAGATTGACTTTAATAATTGCCAGGCAAATGCCACGGATATTGATTTCTTTGGAAGGTGCGGTCTGCCAGTAACTTTTTGCAGAAACTCAACCACTGCAGCGACATTTTTTGTGTATTGAGCAGGAACCAAATTCGGTTTTTTGACAGATGATTTTCGATCGTTTGATCCCGCCGTGGTTATAGGCGGAGTATCTGTATCGGCCAGCCTTTTTATTTCATAACCTGGATCCATTTGCCTGAAAAATTTTTCGAGAAGGCTCCACGTCCTGAGATCGAATGGTAGCGCTTGCATATCCTTTATCGAAGCGTTACGCCAAGCTTCATGATTTATGGGTTGCTGTTGATTTATATCCAGCGTGTCGTTTACCCTCTTAACATTTGCATATGTGGCAGCAGCAATTGACCGAATCCTCAAATCGAGTTCCGGAGCTATATGATCGTGAAGAGCAAGAGTGGTAAAATTTTCTGATATTTTCGCCTGTTCCGTCGTGATTTTTTTACTGCCGCTCATTGCGGTGCCATTGCTTTTCGGACTGGCGCCGGCGATAGAGATTGGATTGCGAACCCAAATGATAGAATTGGAGACAGTAAGGTTTGAAATCGCCGTATTAATGTCGGGGCTTTGCCCGAGAAAATACTCACCGCCATTTCCTTTGATTTTTTCGATGACGTCGCGAGACACGCAGCCATGATAGATGTTCGCGGCATCTCTATATACTGTCAGTTTCGCAGAGCAAAAATCCGCATAGATTTTCGTCGGATCCAATTGGTATGCCGGACCATTGAAGTCTCTGTAACGGAACTTTAGGAGGCCTTCTCCCATGCCTGCATCCGGATCTGGCCAAAGGTACGTAATATGCCGCCATAGGATAATATCCGGATGTCGGGTGGCAATAAGATGTCGAAGTGTTACGATACCGTTGGGTATAATACCATCGTCATCGCCGATGAAAATAACATAATCTCCCGTAGTCTTTGACAAGGCGAATTCGAAGTTTTGCCGCATACTGAGATCTTTTTCAGTATCAAACCAAATTAGTCGCGGGTCCGTTATCGAAGATAAAATGCATGCGGTGTCATCGACGCTGTTGTTGTTACTAACAATGACTTCAATATCGCTATCACGGGTTTGCAGGCATGATCGCAGGCAGTATTTTAAGTACTGTGATCTGTTTCTTGTTGGTATAACAATACTGATTTTCATGAAGCGGATCTTCGTATGTTGGGAGAATTTATGTCGCCAAAATAAACTAAACAGTCTCAAGCATTATTTAGTGTTTAGCGGAGATTTGCTGTCCCGTGCAAGCCTGCTATCGATTTTCCTTTTTTGAAGTCCATCGTTTTCTTCCAAAAGTACCTACCAGGAATCGAGAACTGGTGCTTTACAGCATTTCGCTTTTGACAGGAAGAATCTATAAGTGTAACAAAGTCACGAAATTTACTAGGGAACGCTTTATGATCCTAAAATTTTATCTAAAGACGTTTGTGCCATTTTCTGATCTGTTTGGATAGGGCACCATGGAAAATACCGAGCCAGATCTTGAATTGATATATCTTTTTCTGAAAGAGCCCTTTCCAGATGAATTGCTTGGCAAAATGAGATCCGTTCTCGCGATGTACGGTTATTCATTATTAGTAACCCGGAATTTAACAAGCTCTCAAATAAGTGATATGGCTGTACCTGCTGATCGATCACATGGGCTTGCGTTGATTGTTCAAGATATTCAACCCTGTTTTGGCGAAAAATACGGCGACCGCATAAATTTGAATATTTTTAAGGCCGTCAAGGGCATAGTCAGGAAATTCAAGGAGTATGATTTTTTTGTTGTCACTCCGAGGAGTTTATCGGAGCACAAATTATCATTGGATTGGTTGAAATTACCAGATCGTATTTCATTGCAAAAGTTAGCAAAGGAAAATATCGACAGTTTTACGCCACCATATCCCGTGATCTTATGTATAAGTAACGAAAATGGCCGAACCCGTATTGATAAGGTTGACTTTAAGGGAGAGCAGGCTGTTTGCAAAACCTTCTGCGCGACAAATCTGGAAGGACTTCAGAAAGAAATAGAAGCGCGCAGGTTGCTGTCGGATAAAATTCCGGAAATCGCGCCAATTTTGGAATATGGCGAAAATTACATGATGTTGCCGTATTACGAAGCCGCCTGGCGCTGGGATTCTGATAGCTTGGGGTTGATGCCGATTAAATATGCTGAAAAATGCTTGGATATTATACGGCGTATACATGCTGAAAACTGGGCTGTCGTTGATTGGCATCCTGGAAACTTCATTTTCTGTCATGGAAGTGATGTGGTGTTAATAGATTTGGAGGCGCTGTTACCTCAGCCGGAGAGGGTGCCATTTGAGCAAAGCGCCGATATCTTGGGTTATCCGAATTTCCCCTATCAAGGTAAGCCGACAACTTATGCCAATACCTGGCAGTCTGTTGTTGGCCTTCCACTTCCCGCCCTCCTAAATTCGTCGGCGACAAGGAAAAGATTTTTGCGCGGATTTTATTTTGTAACGAGATCTTTGCCCAAGTGGCTTACGAAAAGAACTGAACAGGCGCTACGGAAGCTATATAGGCATTATGTTGGCGTTTCACAAATAAAGTGCCAAGGCCGATTTTTGGTCTATCGATTTTAGGAAGCTTAGAATAAAGGTGAATGATGAAAAAATTTTTGAAGAAGGTGCCGATTTTAGGACCTATGGGATATGCATTATCTCGATGGCTCAAATTCACCGGCCGCAGAATTCGAGGTAAGGATACGCGAGGTCGGAACAAATACCTATTTCGCCGACTCCAGCTGACACATGAACCGCAAAATGGGATGGAGATGCCCGTTCAGCAGATCACCAACCTTTTAAACTATACTAAAGCAAGTCCCTTGGGGCAGGGGCCGGGCCCCAAGGATTTCCCTGCATCTCTTAGCATGAATATACGCGGTTACTATATAGAAGGATCGCGCAATCCCGAAGAGAGGTTGGACTTTTATCCACAAGACTGGACCGGAAAAACCGTCTTAGATCTTGGTTGCAATCATGGCGGCATGCTTTTATCGATAGCGGATAAAATAAAATATGGAATAGGGGTTGATTACGATCCGACAACAATTAACGTTGCCAATAAAGTTAAATCCTGTCTGGAAAATAATAATCTGGATTTTTACGTATTTAATTTAGAAAATGAAGATATTAACTTAATCAGGGACTTTATTCCCGATGAACAAATCGATGTTACCTTGTTATTAGCCGTTTGCGCATGGATAAAAAATGGCTCGGACGTCATAGATTTTGTTTCCAAGATATCGAAAACGTTATTGTTTGAAGCGAATGGTACTGAAGACGCTCAACAAGATCAAATTTCAAGTTTGCGCTCAGGATATAAAAATGTAGAGCTTTTGTATCAAGTCCTGGGCAGTAAAAATGGCCAGGAGTATGTTCAGCGTCGCCTGTTCTTCTGTTACTAACTTACTGGACTGGATATCGCTTTCACTCGGTAAAGACCGTTGCGCGGGTCACGACACGAGGCGGCTATCGTTCTGCCGCCTTATCAAGGAAACCCAAGCCCTGCATCGCGCGCCGAAATCACCTTTGGCTCCGCCGGCCATTTAATCCCTATCGCAGGGTCGTTCCAGCGAAACCCTCTGTCATGTCCGGGTACATAGGCGGGGCTCATCTGATAGAAGACTTCGGTTTCGTCTTCCAGGGTTAGAAAACCATGTGCGCACCCTGCTGGAATAAAGAGTGCACGGGCGTTTTCCCGGCTGAGCTCAAACCCTACCCATTTTTTGAAGGACGGTGAGTTTGGACGGATGTCCACTGCGACATCGAAAATTTTTCCGGCGCTGCATCTCACGAGTTTTGTTTCTTCGTAAGGCGCCGCAAGAAAATGCATTCCACGCAATGTATATGCTTTCTTATTATAGGAAATATTGCATTGAATGGGCAGGAATTTGATGCCTGCGTCGGCGAATTCTCTCTCGCAGAAACTGCGGGTGAAGTAGCCGCGCTCATCTTCAATAAACTCGGGCTCGACAAGATGTACACCGGAGATTTCTGTTTCCAAGAAAATCATGAAAGGACCTTAAGTTTCGGGATGGGAATAACGAAACGACCGCCCCAGTCGGCGACATCGGCCATTTCCGCGGCGATTTCGCTGGCGAGGTTCCAAGGCAGGATGAGAACATAATCCGGCTTTTCCGCGTGTATTTTATCAGGACAAAAAACCGGGATATGGCTGCCCGGGAGGAGCGTGTTCTGCTTCTCGGGGTTGCGGTCGACGACATAGTCAATCAGTTCCGTTCCGATTTTGCAGTAATTTAACAGCGTGTTGCCTTTTGCGGCGGCTCCATAGGCCGCAACCTTCTTGCCTCGCTTCTTGGCATTGTTCAGGAAATCAAGGAGGGCGGCGCGGACCCCCTCGACTCTTGGCGTGAAATCACTGTAGGCGTCAAGAGACGCGAGCCCCGCAACATGTTCCTTTTCCCGCACCGCCTCAAGCTCGCCGGTGGGTGGATAGAGCATGCATTCCTTGTGACAGGCATATATGCGGAGCGATCCGCCGTGAGTCGGTAATTCCTCAACATCGAACACCGCTAACCCATGCGCGCCCAGTATTTTTTCAACAGTCAGAAGCGAGAGATAGGAATAATGCTCATGATAGATGGTATCAAACTGGACCTTCTCGATCAGATTGAGAAGATGCGGAAATTCTATGGTGAAGACGCCAGATTCACCAAGCAGGATGGGAACGCCTGCAATAAAATCATTGATGTCGGGAACATGCGCCATCACGTTGTTTGCGGCCATCAGATCGGCCTGAAGTCCGTCTTTCGCAAGCCGGGTCGCCGTTTCAACACCGAAAAATGCGACCTCCGTTTTAACGCCAGCGGCTTCCGCGGCTTTGGCGACATTGGCCGCCGGCTCTATTCCGAGAACCGGAATACCTTTGGCCAGAAAATGCTTCAGCAGATAACCGTCGTTGCTGGCAATCTCGACAACGAGGGAATTGCCGTCAAGTCGGAGCTTCTGCGTCAATTTATCGGCGAAAGCCCTCGCATGTTCAACCCAACTGCTGGAGAAGGACGAAAAATAGGCGTAGTCGGAAAAAATATCCTCCGCCGGAACCACGTCCTCGACCTGCACCAGAAAGCAGTTCCCGCAAACCCGCGCATGCAGGCGATAGGACTTCTCCGCCGCGATATCGCGCTCTTGCCTAAGGTAACTGTTGGCAAGCGGCGTTGATCCCAGATCAACGAAAGTCTGGGTCAACGCGTGATGGCAAAAGCGGCAGTTCAAATCGGTATTCATCGGCTAGGTCTCATAATCTTCAATCTGCGTGAGGGTAAGGGCATGAATATCCTGATTATCGCTGAAGGCCTGATACCAGTCGACCGTCTTTGTTAATGTCTCATCGCCGTTCCATTTTGTCCGCCAGCCGAGCGTTCGCGCCGCAAGACTGGCATCCAGCGCCAGAAAGGATTTTTCCGGAGGTTGCTCATTATTGATTAGCCCCCAGTCGCCCTCAATACCAAAGGCTTTCTGCACCTGCTGGGCAATCCGGCCAACGGTGACGACCTCGCCGTCCGCGGGACCGAAATTGAGGGATTTCGGCAATTCGGCGCCTTTTTCTCCGGCGAGCGCCTGCAAATAGATAAGATAACCGGAGACGGATTCCAGCACATGCTGCCAAGGGCGAGTCGCGTGCGGATAGCGGAGCGTGACCGTTTTGCCCTCTCGCGCCGCGCGCCAGATATCGGGAATGAGCCGATCTTCAGAAAAATCACCGCCGCCGATTACATTGCCTGCGCGGGCCGTGGCGACCCGGACATTTCCGTCGGCGAAAAAGCTTTTCGCAAAAGATGCCGTTGCAATTTCACAGGCCGCCTTGGAAGAGGAATAGGGATCATCTCCACCAAGCGGGTCCGTCTCTTTGAAGGCCCGTCCGTCCTCATTGTTCAGGTAGACTTTGTCGCTTGTGACAATTAGCGCGGCGCGAAGGTCGGGGAGTTCAAAGAGGGCTTGCAACAGATTGATTGTGCCCATAACATTGGTCTCGAAGGTGGAGACTGGCTCCCGGTAGGACCGTCGGACAAGCGCTTGGGCCGCCATATGTAGGACAATCTCGGGATTGCTCTCCTGAACGACCTCTTTAAGCCGCTCCCGCTCACGGATATCGACGAAATGGGAATTGAGCGCAAGTTTTTCTGCAATGCTGCCGTAAAGTGAAAACTCACATTCCGGCGGCAGGGAAAGGCCCGTGACCTCTGCTTCCATCTTGCAAAGCCAAGCTGCCGCCCAGGACCCCTTGAAACCGGTATGGCCGGTCAGCAATACCCGGCGCCCTTTCCAGAAGCTGGGATCGACGTTTGCGGATTTCACCATTCGATCCTGACCTTAATCCCAAATCCGCCAAGGCGCTCTGCCGCTTATCCAGAGATTTTCAAGATATATCTTTTCACGAAGCGTATCCATCGGCTGCCAGAAACCCGTATGGTGAAATGCAGAAAGCTGCCCGTCCGCGGCCAAGCCCATGAGGGGCGCGCTTTCCCATGGCATATCGTCTCCGGCAATTCTGTTAATGACGGAAGGCTCCAAAACGAAGAAGCCCCCATTGATCAAGCCGTTATCGCCTGCCGGTTTTTCAATAAACTTCTTGACTTCTCCACCTTCAATTATGGTTGCGCCAAAACGCCCCTGCGGCGCGACGGCAGTTAAGGTGGCCTCTCGACTTTCCGATTTATGAAATTCAATAAGATCCGAGATATTGATGTCGGCAACACCGTCGCCATACGTCATGCAAAAAGGTTCGCCGGGATCAAGATAGGGGGCGACGCGCTTTAATCGTCCTCCGGTCATTGTCTTGTCACCGGTTTCCACAATCGTTACCCGCCATGGCTCGACGGTCGCGTGATGATAGGTGATCTGGTTGGTTTCAAGATCGAATGTCACGTCAGAGCGATGCAGCACATAATTGGCGAAATATTCCTTGATCACATAGCTGCGATAACCCACGCAGATAATGAAATCATGGATGCCGTGATGGGAATAAATCTTCATGATATGCCACAGGATCGGGTATTCACCAATTTCGATCATTGGCTTCGGCTTAAGGTGGGATTCTTCCGAAATGCGGGTGCCGAGTCCTCCGGCCAAGATTACTGCTTTCAACGATATCCCCTTGTATTTCCGCGATGACGTCATCTTAAGCAAGCGGCGCCCTGTTGGTAAGTCTTATTTCAATATCAGCTGCCGCTGTCAAGTTATGCCCTTTGTATGTTTTCGGATGATTTTACGGAAAACGGCCTTATGCTGTGCCTTCGTATAAAAATAATAAAGCAGTTGTGATGAAACAGGAAAAATACGGTCTTGCAGCGTTGGAAAGACAGATTCAACGTGAGTTGAAATATTTGAATTATCCGACGGAAAACTGGGTCAAACCAGTGGTAGGGTCAAAAGGAGAAGCCGTTCTGGATGTGGCCGTCATTGGTGGTGGCATGTGTGGTATGGCCGTTGCGTTCGGTCTCACACGCGAGGGGATTTCAAATTTCCGGATATTCGATGGCGGAAACGAGGGGTGCGAGGGGCCTTGGGTCACAACTGCACGGATGAGGACTTTGCGATCCCCCAAGCACTTGCCCGGTCCGCATATGGGGCTGCCCTCGCTTACGTTCCAGTCATGGTACCGCACTCAGGTGGATGACAAAGCGTGGGAAGAACTGGAACACATTCCCCGGGAAACATGGATGGAGTATCTGCGGTGGTATCGCCATGTGCTAAAAATTCCAATTGAGAATTATAGCACCCTCAAGAAGATAATTCCCGATGGCGATCTACTGCGGCTTCAGTTGTCACACCCGGAGGGGGAGTTTGACGTCCTTGCCCGGCGGTTGGTTTTGGCAACAGGGCGGGCGGCGTTCGGCGGCGTTCGGGTACCGGATATTTTTAAGGACGTTCCGAAAGAGTTATATGCCCATACCGAGGAGATGATCGATTTTACCGCCTTGAAAGGAAAGAATGTTCTCGTGATCGGAGGGGCCGCTTCGGCTGTTGATAATGCCGCGGTCGCCCTCGAAAACGGGGCGAGTGAAGTGCATCTTCTGATGCGCTCAGAGACAATTCCGAGGCTGAATAAATTCAAGAGCATTGCCTATGCCGGTTTCTTGCGGGGATATCACTATCTGAATGATGAGATGCGCTGGCGGTTCCTTCACCATGGGCTGGGATCGCAAGTTGCTGCCCCGCGCCGATCCATGCTGCGGCTAAAAGAGTATCCGAATTTTCACATCCATACCGGTGCTGGTGTTAAGAATGTCAGGATTGGTGATCGGGACGTCACGCTTGTCACAGATAAAGCGGAGTTTACCGGAGACTTCGTCATTCTCGGTACGGGGTACGCAATTGATATTAAACAGCAGGCAGAACTTGCGGATTTCGCTGACCAGATATTGCTTTGGCAGGATTGCTACACCCCGCCAAAGGATATCGCGAATGAAGAGTTGGGCCGCTTTCCCTATCTTGGGCCGGGCTTTGAATTTCTTGAAAAGGAAAAGGGCAGCGCGCCTTATCTTGGTCAGATTCATCTGTTCAATGCAGCGACGACACTTAGCCATGCAGCGGTGAGTAGTGATATTCCGGGCGTCAATGTCGGCGCGGACCGCCTCGTGAGCGCGCTCTCCATCCAGTTTTTTACGGAAGGCGCGGAGGCTCACCTGAAAGATTTCTACGCCTATAACGATCCGGAGTTGCTGGGAGATGAATGGCGGGAAGAGGATTCCGCCACTCGCCATGTTTAGCGCAGGAACCCTGAACCCGCTTCGTTCAGCGCTTATGATGCTTGGCGCCTGCGCGCTGATTGCGGCGACAACGATCCTTGCAAAGGCCTTGGGAACCGGATTTCTGGGCGAGCCCTTGCATCCGCTCCAGGTAAGCGCCGGTCGTTTCATCTTTGGCTTCTCCGGGCTCCTCTGCGCGTCGGCCTTCCTGCGCCCGAAAATTCACGCGCCGGCGATCAAACTCCACTTCGGCCGGTCTTTTTTCGGCTGGGCCGGGGTCAGCCTCATGTTTGCGGCTGTCGTAAGGATCCCGATATCCGATGCGACGGCCATCAGTTTCCTGAACCCTGTCTTCGGCATGCTTCTCGCCATCCCGCTTTTAGGGGAAAAGGTGGGACCTATCCGCTGGCTCGCCGTCTTCATCGCCTTCATAGGAGCCTTGATACTGCTTCGGCCGGGCACAGCGGCCTTCGACCCCGCCGCCTTTATCGCGCTGCTGGCCGCGTTCTGCATGGGTGTGGAGGTCATATTGATCAAAAAGCTGACGGGTCGCGAACCACCACTACAAATTCTGTTGATCAATAACGGCATCGGCGCTGTTATCGCCTGTGCGGCTGCAAGTTTTGTCTGGTCAGCGCCGTCGTTTCTGCAATGGGGAGCGCTGATTTCAATCGGTCTTGTCATGATATCGGCCCAGTCGCTGTTTATCCAGTCGATGCGAAGCGGCGATGCGAGCTTTGCCCTGCCGTTCTCCTATTCCACTTTGATCTTTGCGGCAATATACGATTTCTGGATATTCGGTGCGATTCCGGGTTGGGTCAGCGTTCTGGGCGCGATCGTTATCCTGTCCGGGGCACTATTGCTGGGATGGCGGGAAATTGTTCGTGCTCGGAAGAATGCTGTGAAGTAAGTATATATCGCCGAATAAATTTGATTGTCATCCCGCCGTATCCCGCATCCCCTCCCGGATAATCCTATGTGTCACCTCAAAGAATATTTGTGCCGATCGTAGACAGAGTTACTTGAGTTGCTTATCCCATACGGTGCAGGGCGCATATTTTATTGCCCGATGGATCACGTAGATAGGCGAGATAAAGATTACCGTTGGCGCCTTCCCGAACACCGGGAGGGTCCTCGCAGGTAACGCCGCCGTTTGCCAGGCCGGCGGCATGCCAGTTGTCTACCGCCTCGCTGTCAGATGCCGCAAAACCGATCGTACTGCCGTTACCGTTACAGGCGGGCTCCCCATCGATAGGTTTGCTGATCGCAAACACGCCTGTTTTTGTGCGGTAAAAATACCGGCCTTTACTGTCAATCACACCCGGTTTATGCCCGAGTTCTCCAAGGATTGCATCGTAAAAGGCCCTTGCTGTCTCAACGTCATTCGCTCCAACCATAATATGACTAAACATTCTAACTCCTGATAATTTGGGTACATGCAATCGGTTGTTCGTTGGTCATGTTATTCTGATTACTCGTGTAATTCAAACAACAACCCGTCGGCCCATATTAAGGTCCATGCTTGACCCAATTGGCCCGCATTAGAATAGTAAAATAGGATTTAGTAGGTATGACTCTCGCTTTCCTCGCCACTGCGGATGTAAAACACAGATCAAGGTTTGATCGCGACAGTGTCAATACTGGATGGGAGAATGTCGAATTACTAATACTCCTCAGAAAGTTAGATTCTGCGATAAACTCTACGTTGAAGATCCATATATTAGCAGAAAATTCAAACGCCCTCTAATTCTTTTATTAAATATCAAATAGATAGAGCAGCAGATTTTTATCTACTAAAAAATTAGTTGACAAAATACGCGAACTACCAAAACCTTAGTTGGCCGACAAACTCGGCGCATTGAAACCTTGGGAGGAAGAACGATGCGTAAATACCTTATCTCTGCTGTGGCAGCTTGTGCTGTCATGGCGGGAACAGCAGCGGCACATGCAGATGAAGCCGCCGCGAAAAAATGGATCGATAATGAGTTTCAACCATCTACACTCAGCAAAGAACAACAAATGGCTGAGATGCAGTGGTTTATTGATGCATCAAAACCTTTTTCCGGTATGGAAATTAACGTTTTGTCTGAGGGTATCCCAACACATGGATATGAATCAGAAGTTCTAACCAAAGCGTTTGAAGAAATAACCGGCATTAAAGTCAATCACCAAATTCTCGGTGAAGGTGAAGTTGTGCAGGCTGTGCAAACACAGATGCAGACAAAAAGGAATCTTTATGACGCGTATGTAAATGATTCCGACTTGATCGGTACGCATTCTCGTCTACAGCTTGCATATAACCTTACCGACTTCATGGCAGGTGATGGCAAAGATGTAACAAATCCAATGCTGGATCTTGAAGATTTCATGGGTACGCAGTTTACTACTGGTCCGGACGGTGATTTATACCAGCTCCCTGACCAACAGTTTGCCAACCTATACTGGTTCCGCAAAGACTGGTTTGATCGTGAAGACTTAAAGACCGCATTCAAAGCAAAATATGGTTATGACCTTGGCGTGCCGGTAAACTGGTCAGCCTACGAGGACATTGCAGAGTTTTTCTCAAAAGACGTCAAAGAAATCGATGGGACGACGATTTACGGTCACATGGATTACGGTAAACGCGCTCCCGATCTCGGATGGCGTATGACGGATGCATGGCTGTCAATGGCGGGAGCGGGTTCGAAAGGTGAGCCAAATGGCGTACCTATTGATGAATGGGGCATCCGTATGGAAGCTGGTACATGCAATCCTACCGGCGCATCTGTCTCACGTGGTGGCGCCGCAAATGGTCCCGCTGCAGTCTACGCTATTCGCAAATGGGATGAATGGCTGCGGTCTTATGCGCCTCCAGGTGCAGCATCATATGATTTTTACCAGTCATTACCTGCACTTGCGCAAGGAAATGTCGCTCAGCAAATTTTCTGGTATACGGCCTTTACGGCTGACATGGTAAAACCTCAATCCGAAGGAAATAATACTGTTGATGCCGATGGAAAGCCTCTATGGCGCATGGCTCCTTCACCACATGGCCCCTATTGGGAAGAAGGGCAAAAAGTCGGGTATCAAGACGTGGGTTCATGGACAATCCTGAAGTCAACGCCTCTTGACCGCGCAAAAGCGGCGTGGCTTTACGCACAATTCGTTGTGTCTAAAACTGTTGACGTGAAAAAATCTCATGTTGGCTTAACATTCATTCGTGATAGTTCCGTCAACCATGATTCATTCACTGAACGCTCAGAAAAACTTGGCGGCCTGGTAGAATTCTATCGCTCGCCTGATCGGGTTGCATGGTCACCAACAGGTATCAATGTTCCTGATTACCCAAAACTTGCTCAAATTTGGTGGCAACAAATTGGTGATGTGAACTCCGGTGCTTTTACACCACAAGAAGCGATGGATCGTTTAGCCGAAGAAATGGATATTACAATGGCTCGTATGCAGCGCGCTGACGAAAGCGCAAATGTATATGGCGGTTGTGGGCCTCGCTTGAACGAACCGAAAGATCCATCCGAATGGTTGGGTAAAGGTGGCGCAAAAGCGAAACTTGACAATGAAAAACCTGCTGGTGAAACAGTGAATTACGACGCACTTGTTAAACGCTGGCAGAAATAGATTAGCCCAACACCAAGCAGAGCAAAATGACTCTATCTAAGCTGAGGTCCCTCGGGACCTCAGCACTTCAATTGCGAATAATCTATTAGTTTATTAATATGCTTGATATGTAGGGGCTAATTGTCACATGGCACTTGAGTTAAGAAAAGTTACCAAGAAAGTTGGTATCCATACCTATATCAAGCCTACAAGCCTAGTGCTTGAGCCCGGTCAATTTAATGTTTTACTTGGGAAGACCGGTTCTGGAAAAACCTCTCTTATAAAATTGATGGCCGGACTTGACCCATTGGCCTCCGGCCAGATTATTATGAATGGCAAGGATATATCTTCGGTAAGTACCCAAAAACGAAATATCAGCCTTGTGCACCAGTTTTTTGTTAATTATCCGCATATGACAGTGTTCGACAACATTGCGTCACCATTGCGTGTGGCCGGCATGGCACGGTCTGAAATAGAAGGCAGGGTAGAAGAAGCAGCGGATATTCTGCAGCTTCGTCCATTCCTTAACCGGCGCCCGCACCAGCTTTCAGGCGGGCAACAACAACGTTGCGCACTTGCCCGCGCGATCGCCAAGAATAGCGATGCGGTTTTTCTAGATGAACCTCTGGCAAATCTTGATTATAAATTGCGTGAAGAACTTCGTGAACAATTACCAGAACTTTTTGCCGGCCGCGGTGCCGTTGTTGTCTACGCGACATCTGAACCTGAGGAAGCCCTTTTACTTGGCGGCAAAACCGGCCTTATTGACGATGGCCGCGTGACACAGTTTGGTCCGACCTCTGAAATCTATCGAACGCCATCAAATCTGGCGTCCGCACGCGTCTTTTCAAATCCTCCTATTAACTGCGCCCAGATTAAAAAGAAGGGGGACCTCATTAATATGGGGGAAGTGGCAAAATGGCCCGTGAATGAGCAGACGAAAGATTTGGCAGACGGGGATTATCTAATAGCGATCAGGCCATATTATGTGCGGCCTGAAATGTCAGATCAGAGGAATGTTGTTCTGAAGGGGTTGGTAAAAGTCACTGAATTAAGCGGTTCCGAAAGTAGTGCCCATTTCGAAATGGAGGATGAGACATGGGTATCTCTCGCACATGGAGTCCATAATTTTGAAATCGGCACTGAGCACAAATTCTATATGGATATTTCGAAATGTTTTTATTTTGATTTAGACGGTCAGATAGCGGGAGGATAATATGGCAAAAATCTCACTCTCGCATCTTAAGCATAGCTATGAACCCAATCCTAAAGGCCCGCAAGACTATGCGTTGCAGGAAATTAATCTGGATTGGCAAGATGGCGGGGCCTATGCCTTGTTGGGGCCATCGGGTTGCGGCAAATCGACCCTTCTCAATATTATTTCAGGCCTGTTGATCCCCTCTGAAGGAAAGATACTGTTTGACGACAGGGATGTGACGGCGCTGTCGCCTGATCAACGTAATATAGCGCAAGTATTCCAATTTCCCGTCATCTACGACACGATGACAGTATATGACAATCTGGCGTTTCCTCTTAGAAATCGCGGTGTTGATGAAACAACAGTAAAAAGGCGTGTTTCGGATATTGCGGCAATGCTTGAGGTCGAGGACATTCTTACGCGCCGCGCTTCGGGCCTGTCTCCCGACAATAAACAGAAAATTTCAATGGGACGCGGTTTAGTACGAGACGATGTAAATGTTGTGATGTTCGATGAACCGTTGACGGTAATTGATCCACACCTCAAATGGAAACTGCGATCCAAGCTTAAAGAACTGCACCACCGTGTGAATGCAACAATGATCTATGTCACCCACGACCAGACCGAGGCCCTGACGTTTGCTGATCGTGTGGTTGTTATGGATGAAGGTCAAGTTGTTCAAATCGGCACGCCTGTTGAGTTGTTTGAACGCCCAGAACATACGTTCGTTGGTCATTTTATCGGCTCCCCCGGAATGAATATTATTCCGTGTTTGGTTGAAGACGGTGCTGCAAAGTTTTTGGATCAATTCATTGATCTGGAGGGTCCAATTAAGACTGGCGGTTCTGCGAATTGCGAAATCGGAATTAGACCGGAATTTGTATCCTTTGGAGAATCTACTTTGCGGGGAACGGTCATGAAAGTTTCCGATATTGGCCGTCATAAAGTAGTCGAGGTAATGTTAGGCGAGTATAAGATTGCCAGCATCGTTGAAGATATTGCTCCACAGAGGGGAGAGAATATAGGTGTCGTTTTTCAGAAAAATCAGACACGCATCTACCGCGATGGCTGGCTAGCAACAGAAAAGGCAAGCTAAGATCATGAGAGCGTATAATCAAAAAGCTTGGTTCTTCGTTTTACCAGTCCTCCTCCTGGTTGCCTTCAATGCATTGATCCCGATTATGACAGTGGTAAATTACTCTGTTCAGGAAACATTTGGAGACAATGTGTTTTTCTGGCAAGGGTTAGATTGGTTCGAACAACTACTGCGTTCTGACAGGTTTCATGCGGCCCTCGGGCGCCAGTTCCTGTTTACAGGATTGATATTGTTGATCGAAGTCCCCTTGGGGGTAGCCGTTGCCCTTTCTATGCCGCGAAAGGGTATTTGGGTTCCAGTATGTCTTGTTACCATGGCGCTGCCAATGTTAATTCCATGGAATGTTGTTGGTGCGATGTGGAACATATTCACTTTGCCTGACATTGGGCTTCTTGGATATTTCTTCAACAATATACTGGGTATTTCCTACAACATGACCCAGGATCCGCTTGCAGCCTGGATCACGATTGTAACAATGGATGTCTGGCATTGGACGTCATTGGTGGTATTGCTAAGCTATGCTGGGTTGGTTTCAATCCCTGACGATTATTATCGAGCTGCGCGAATTGATGGGGCCTCCAATTTTTCAGTATTCAGATATATTCAGTTACCGAAAATGAAGACGGTTTTGACGATTGCCATATTGCTTCGCTTTATGGACAGCTTCAATATCTATACGGAGCCGTTCGTCTTAACGGGCGGGGGGCCTGGTAATTCAACAACATTACTATCGATCGATCTGGTGAAAATAGCACTTGGCCAATTTGATTTGGGCCCGGCGGCGGCAATGTCCCTCATCTATTTTGCAATAACCTTGTTAGTGAGTTGGGTATTCTATTCTGTAATGAATAATCAACCGAAAGAGGGATAGAAAAATGCGGAAGCGAAATATTGTTCCAATTCTTTATATCCTGTTTCTCTTGCTGCCAATTTATTGGCTTTTGGCGATGAGTTTCAAAACAACCAACGAAATTCTCGCAGGTTTTTCTCTCTTTCCACAAACCTGGACCTTTGAAAACTATAAGACGATTTTCACTGATCCAACCTGGTATTGGGGATACATAAATTCGATTATCTATGTATCAATGAACACTGTGATTTCGGTATGCGTCGCGCTTCCAGCAGCCTATGCATTTTCACGCTACAGGTTCTTGGGCGACAGAACATTATTCTTTTGGCTTTTGACGAACAGAATGGCGCCAGCCGCAGTATTTGCTTTGCCATTTTTCCAGCTTTATTCATCCATCAGTCTGTTTGATACTCACCTAGCCGTCGCTTTGGCGCATTGTTTGTTTAACATTCCGTTGGCCGTCTGGATTTTGGAAGGCTTTATGAGCAGTATTCCCAAAGAGTTGGACGAGACAGCCTATGTTGATGGCTATTCGTTCATGCGCTTTTTCACGACAATTTTTATTCCAACAATTAAATCTGGTGTTGGCGTTGCCGCATTTTTTTGTTTCATGTTTTCGTGGGTAGAATTGCTTTTGGCAAAAACGCTAACTGCTGTGGCCGCAAAACCAATTGCGGCTACCATGACCAAAACCGCGTCTTCTGCAGGATATGAACTCGGGCTACTTGCAGCCGCCGGGACGCTGACAATTATTCCCGGCGCGATCGTCATCTATTTCGTTCGCAACTATATTGCCAAAGGGTTCGCAATGGGGAGGGTCTAATGTGCAGAGTAACTGATTTTGTAACTAAGGCAATGGGGTGCCCGGCATGTTAAGTTGGATGGCTTGGACCTGGCCCACGGCTGTCGGTTTTATCGCTCTGTTTTCTGCAATGGGTATATTGACAGTGTTGGAAATCAGAGCCCCGGGGCGAAGTGAGAGATGGGGGGTGCTTGGGCTTAAAACCACCCGTGGGGATCGTTTGTTTTTGACACTCTTGGGGTCGGCATATATTTTTCTTGCCTGGCTTGGCCTTGTCGGGCAGCCGCTCTGGTGGCCACTTGGCATCGCTATTCTTTGGGGTGTTTTTTGCTTTCGTAAAGTGTAAGCGGTTGGTGGAAGTTGCTCGCCAACTAAAATATTAGTATAGTGAACAAAAGCACCCTGAAAGTTCGGATAAACCGCTCAAGTCGCGATTTTCTCGTTTTAATTTGTGGATATATTTTAGATGCGGCAAAAGAAAGCTAACACCCTCCTGACTGAAGTAGAGTTAGAGTTTATGAACGCGGTCTGGGCAATAGGGAAAGGCACTGTCCGGGAAGTGATGAATAATCTTTCGCCGCCCCGTGAGCTTGCCTACACTTCCGCATCGACAATTATCCGTATTCTGGAACAGAAAAAGTTTCTTACCAGTATTAAAACAGAAAAGTCGTTTGTTTATTACCCAACTATCGAAAAGGCTGACTATCAATCTAAAACCTTGCAGCATTTATCAGCAAAATTATTCAATAACACGCCTTCTTCACTTGTGGCGCGATTGGTTGATGATGAAAACTTATCTGATGATGCCTTGCAGGAGATAAGGGATTTACTTGACAAAAGGCTGAGGACAAATGACACCTGAAACCGTTCTAAATGTATTTATTGATGCCAATATACTTCTATTGGTTGCATGTTTAGTATGGACTGCTGTTTTGGCAATATTTCCGTTTATCGGATTGAGAGGTACTTTTAGAACCCAGCTTTTTCTTCTTAACGGTAGCATAGGCACCATTATTTTATGTCCGATTTTTGTCTATTTGTTTAGTGGTTGGACATCACAGCATTCACTCAATATATCCGATCTTGTTGTCTCGAATTATCTTAATGGAAATTTTCACATGGATGCCGTGCGGTTAGAATTAGCGCTCGGATTTCGTGAAGAAATAGTGAGAGAGATTACAAGCTTAAAATCTCTAACCGCCCAGATTCTGGTCGGGACATTTGCCGCCATTTCCGCCGCATTGTTTTTCCGACTGCTGTGTCAGGGCCGCAGGCTTTTGGCTCAGCTTAACGATAGTTATCTATTAAAACGCATAGGCAATGTATATATTTTAGTGAGTGATGAAGTCTCTGTTCCTTACTCTACCCGTGGCTTGACGCGCCGCTATATTGTAATCCCGGAAGAAACTTTGACGCGCCAACTTGACCTGAAAATTGCTATCACGCATGAATTGCAACACTTTAGGCAAAAGGACATTGAATGGGAGTTTTTCCTGGAAGCATTGAAACCATTATTCTTCTGGAATCCTGTTTATTATATATGGTGTGCCCAAGTACGGCGATTGCGAGAATATGCTTGTGACCAGACTATAGTCAATCGCTCCTCTTACGGCATAAGAGCCTATTGCGAATGTCTTTTGAGAGCAAGCCGCTCCCAAGCCAAATCAAATCTTAGCCGTCGTACCCGGTTGCCATCCGTTGCACTTGTCGACATGTGCGATTCTGAGAAATCGAAAAGAAGCCTCTTGCGCAAACGCATTTTAATGATGACGAACGAGCATGGAAATAAAGGCTCAAAATTAGTATCCGCCCTTGCCTCTATATCAGTTTTTGGAATTGTATTCACGACATCCGTTCTAATGCAAAATCCAAAGGACTGGTCACATGATCGATTAATGCTGTCGACCATAATTAATTTGGAGCGTATGAATACAATTAATAGGGTTTCTCGGTAAATCGGCTCAACGACGCAAATGGGATGCGGTTAAGTCGAGCTTGTTTAGTATATAAGTCCCATAGTTTTGGTCATCGGGAATGCAGAATTAATGCCGGGCGCTAGGTTTTGCAGTGAGATGGAACCGCGATCACCAACCGTGTATATCATAGATGTATAAGGTGTATTCAATACTAGAATACGCGACCTTAGCAGCTTTTAGCAAGTTATCCATAAACAGATAGGCCCTCGAAAACGATGTGTTTTCAAGGGCTTATGTGGTGCCGCCA
>TARA_R100000049_G_C1957786_1_pt1 | contig 52130 bp, 45 predicted proteins | sample TARA_R100000049 | Tara Oceans TARA_R100000049 (sample SAMEA2619992) | marine metagenome | biome: marine biome (ENVO:00000447); feature: mesopelagic zone (ENVO:00000213) & marine oxygen minimum zone (ENVO:01000065); material: "saline water (ENVO:00002010), including plankton... | reverse complement strand
TTCATGTCGCTGGGCATTGTCTTTCTGGCCGAACGTTTCCTAGGATTTTCCCGCTATGTCTGATGCCCGCTTTCTCTGCCTTGAAAAACTGACCCTGTCCTACGGCAAAAATGTTGCCGTGCCGGAAATGGATCTAGATATCGGCAAGGGTGAACTGGTTGCCCTGCTTGGCCCGTCGGGTTGTGGCAAAACCACAACCATGCGCGCAATTGCCGGGCTGATGGAGCCGTCATCGGGCAAGATCATCCTTGATAATGTCGACATCACCCGAACCCCCGCCAATAAACGGCCGGTCGGGCTGGTGTTCCAGTCCTATGCTCTGTTCCCGCACCTTAACGTCTATGAAAACGTTGCCTTTGGCCTGAAGCTGATGGGAGTTCGCGGCAAGGAACTGGACGACAAGGTGCAGGAAGGCCTTCGGACTGTCGGCCTGTCCAAATTCGCCACCCGCAAACCCGCCGAGCTTTCCGGCGGCCAGCAGCAGCGCGTCTCGCTGGCGCGTTCGATGGTGATGGAACCCAAGGTGCTGTTGCTTGACGAACCGCTCTCAAACCTTGATGCACGGCTCCGCCTTGAAATGCGCACCGAATTACAGCGCGTACAAAAGGAAAGCGGTGTCACGATGATCTTTGTTACTCACGATCAGGTCGAAGCCCTTGCCATGGCCGACCGGATTATCGTGATGCTTGATGGTCATATCGAACAGATCGGCACACCCGAAGATATCTATAACCGCCCGGTTTCCGATTTTGTTGCGGACTTCGTCGGGTTTGAAAATGTCTTCGCGCTTGAAGACGGCAAACTCAAAACCGCAACCGGAACTGTCGAACTTTCGGGCACGCCCCCGCTTGATACCAAAGGCCTTGCCTGGCGACCGTCGATGGTCTCCCTTGGCAGCGGACCGTTCGAGGGCACGATACGCGGTACGTCATTTGCCGGGGGCACACGGGAATACCTGCTTGATACCCCACTTGGCCCGATCAAGGCGGAATGCGATGCCAGCCTTCCGGCCCATGAATTCGGTTCTGTCCTGAAATTCGATCTGCCTGTATCGCAGGCCGCACCCCTATCGCGCGTCGGGAGCCTTTGATGGGACTGTGGATTGACACCGATATGGGCTTTGACGATCTGGCCGCGGTGCTGATTGTCATCCATGCCGGAAAGCGGATCGACGGAATGTCCCTGATTGCCGGGAATTCCCCGCTTGAACGCGTGCGGATCAATGCAGCCAGTGCCGCACGCCAGTTTGGCTGGGGTTTCAAAATCTATACCGGCCGGGAAACGGCGGTTATGGGTGGACTTGAAACCGCCGAACGGATTCTTGGCCCCCTTGGCATGCAATCAAGCGGCGCACACCTGCCCGATTGCCGTCCGGTTGCCGAAAGCAGCGCGTTCGACGGTATTTGCAACTGGCTTGAAGGCAAATCCGGACCGGATGATGAACGCCATATTCTGGCCCTTGGCCCGCTTGGCAATATTGCATCCCTGGTTCTGGCCCGGCCTGATCTGGCGCGCAAAATCGACCGCGTGACATGGATGGGGGGTGCCGTAACGCGCGGCAATCATACCGCACTCGCCGAATATAATGCCTTTGCCGACCCCGAAGCTGTTGCCATTACCCTGTCCCATCAGGTGCCCCTGCGCATGGTGGATCTTGATCTCTGTCGGCAGGTACTGGCCACCCCGAATGATGTGACACCTATCCTCAATGCTGGCGGAAAAAATGCCGGTCTTCTGGCGGACTTGACCGAAGGATATATCAATATTGCCCTATCACGCGGGCGCGATGCGATGGCGATTTTCGATCCTTGCGCGGCGGTCGCGGTAATTGATCAGGATGCGATCAGCTTTGCCGATGCACATATCGAAATTGATACCAGCCAGGGTCCTTCGCGTGGGCAAACCATTGTTGACCCACACCCGACCGCGATCAAAAACGCGCAATATGCCGTTTCTGTTGATACAAAACGCGCGCGCGACCTGATCTTTTCAGCCCTCAAGGCGGAAGCAGCGAAATGAATAACCGCACGACAGAACCCGGTGATCTGACCTGCCATAAATTGCGCACACGTGCCGTCGCCGCCGCACGCGGCGATGAACCGTTCGATATCCTGATTACTGGTGGCAAGCTCGTCGATATGGTGACCGGTGAAATTCGCAAGGCCGATATTGGCCTGATCGGGCCAATGATCGCAAGCGTCCATGAACCGGCAACCAGAAGCGACGCCCGCAAAATCATCAGCGCCCGGGGCGGTTATGTCAGCCCCGGCCTGATCGATACACACATGCATATCGAAAGCTCGATGGTCACACCGGCGATCTATGCCGAAACGGTCGTTGCCCGCGGCGTCACCACAATCGTCTGGGATCCGCATGAATTTGGCAATGTGCGGGGGCTTGGCGGTGTCCGCTGGGCGATTGAAGCAACACGTGACCTGCCATTGCGCGTACTTGTTCTGGCACCGTCCTGCGTTCCTGCTGCGCCCGGCCTTGAAATGTCCGGTGCTGATTTTGACGGTGATGCCATGGCCGAAATGCTGTCCTGGCCCGAAATCGCCGGGGTTGCCGAAGTCATGAATATGCGCGGTGTGATTGATCGCGATCCGCGCATGACCAATATCATGCAGGCAGGGCTTGCATCGGGGAAACTTGTCTGCGGTCATGCACGCGGCCTTGAAGGACCTGATCTTGCCGCCTTTATGACGGCCGGGGTCAGTTCTGATCATGAACTGGTTTCAAACGATGATCTGATGGCAAAACTGCGTGCCGGTCTTGCGATTGAAATGCGCGGATCGCACGACCATCTGCTGCCGGGTTTTGTCGAAACGCTTAATGAATTGGGTTTCCTGCCACAAACCGTCACGCTTTGTACCGATGACGTCTTCCCCGACGACCTGTTCAATGCTGGCGGGCTTGATGATGTGGTGCGTCGTCTGGTCCGTTATGGCATGAAACCGGAATGGGCGTTGCGGGCGGCAACCCTGAATGCTGCGATGCGCCTTGGCCGTTCCGATCTTGGTCTGATTGCGGCCGGGCGGCGTGCCGATATTGTCGTCTTTGACGACCTGACCGATTTTCAGGCGCGCCATGTCATCGCAAATGGCGAGATTGTTTCCGAGGCAGGTGAAATGACGGCGAAAGCCGTTTCGATTGATCCCGCCTCCCTTTCCGACACAATGAAGATGGATGTCCTGAGCATTGATGATTTTCGCGTGCCTGCGTCCGGGGATCGCGTCCGGATTGCCATCATCGACCGACCGCGCTTTACCCGCTGGGCGACGGCTGACACCGATGTAAAAGACGGCTATGTTGTGCCACCTTCGGGCACGACCATGATCGCGGTTGCCCATCGCCACGGAAAGGCAGACAGCAAACCACGCGTCGGCTTCCTGACCGGATGGGGTGACTGGAAAGGTGCTGTTTGCACCACCGTCTCGCATGACAGCCACAATGTCACCGTGTTTGGCGGTAACCCGCGCGACATGATGTTGGCGGCCAATGCCGTCATCCGTGCCGGTGGCGGTATGGCGGTGGCATCAAACGGCAAGCTTGATGCGCTTCTTCCCCTGCCGCTTTGCGGGCTGGTTTCGGACGCCCCCATGGATCATGTTGCGCAGCAATTTGCCGATATCCGAACCGCCACGGATGCGATTGTCGACTGGCAACCGCCCTATCTGGTTTTCAAGGCCCTGTTTGGCGCAACGTTGGCCTGCAATCCCGGCCCACATCAAACCGACCGCGGGATCGGCGATGTTACTACCGGTCAACTTCTAACCACGCCGGTTCTCGAAGGCTTATAGATCGCCAAATACCCCGCGATATCCATCATGTTATCGCGGGGAATCGCCTATTACTTCGCCGCGTCCAGTGACGCAAAATAACCCGGCTGATAATTGATCGGCAGGAACCGGTCATGCAGTTGGCGGAACGTTTCATCGGGATCAAGATCGGCAAACAGGTCAGGATGGAACCATTTTGCCATCTGCTGGATCGCAACGAACTGATAGGGGCTATTATAAAATTGGTGCCAGACAGCATGGAATGCTTGCGTTTTTTGCGCCGCAATTCCAAGATAGGCCGAACGTGCCGGATAATATTCCAGCTTCTTCTCAACCAGTTGCGCATCCGCCCCCGGCCCGACCGGCACCCATTTCCCGCCCGGCACATAGGCATCCCACGCGGCACTGGTGACAATCACATGATCGGGACTTGAAACCAGAACCTGTTCGGCATTGATTTGCCCGAACGTTCCGGGGATCAGGTCCTTGGCAATGTTATCCCCCCCCGCCATTTCAACCATCGCACCGAAATTGCCGTCGCCAAACGAATGGCAGCAATCCTCGTAAAAACCGGCGGCCCGATCGATAAAGACTTTGGGGCGCGCCGGATTGGCTTCCGCCAGTTTATCGGTCACGCGGGCAATTTCGGCGGCGCGGAATGTGATGAACTCTTCTGCACGGGCTTCCTGATCGAACAGTTTGCCAAACAGCCTGATTGATGGCTCCGTATTGCGTTCCGGGTCATGCCGGAAATCGACATAGATTACCGGAATGCCAAGCGCACCAAGCTTCTCAACATAGTTCGCCTCGTCAACGGCCTGTTGTGTTTCAAAGTTCAGGAACACGACGTCAGGCTTTTGCGCAATCGTGGTTTCGATATCAATCAGGCTTAGTTCCAGCCCGGCAAAAGCCGGAATATCGCCAAATGCCGGGAACTTCGCCAGATAGGCCTGATAAGTAGCCGGGTCTGCCTCAATCAGGTCCTTGCGCCAGCCAACAATCCGTTTCGTCGGATTTTCACGATCCAATGCGGCGATGATATAAAGCTGCCGCCCTTCACCCAAGACAGCCCTTTGGATCGGCATATTAACCCCGACCTCGCGTCCGGCAATGTCGGTGACGGTGATCATTTCGGCCTGTGCTACCTGGATACAAAGCAGGCTTAAACCTGCGGCGGTAATCAGGCGTGATATCGCTTTTACGATCATTATTATTCTCCGGGAATTTCTGATGGTCGGGCAATCGTGTCTGCACGCGCGCGCGCAAAAACGGTCAGGACAAACCCGATGGCGTAAACAAATCCGACAAGGAAATAGATATTTGAAAGTCCGGCGGCCTGACTGAACCAGCCGCCAAGGGCGATACCCGCGATGGAGGCAAATTGTGCCGTACTTTGCGCAAGACCAAGGACATGACCCTGGCTGTGGTCGCCCACCGCACGTGACACAAGGGCGGTCAGTACCGGCGTCGTCGCACCAAGCAACACACCCCAGATAAAATACATCGTGGTAAAAACAAAGATCGACCGGGTGGCACCGGTAAGCCCGGTCACCACCACACATCCGGCAATCACCAGACACATGCCGCCCAGAATATCGCGCGCCGCACGCCCTTCGAAATAGCGCGCCCAAAGGGATGCCGAAACAACAAAACCAAGTGCCAGCAAGCCATAGCAAAAACCGACGACCCAGTTGCCAACATCAAAGATGTTCAGCACATAAATCGAAAACGGCGATTGGGTTACCATTCTGCCGAGTAGCAAAATGCCGAGAATGGTCAGAATGGGGATGATCTGTGGTGATCGCAAAATACTGATCTTTGCGACGGGCGTTGCATCCGGGGCAGCATCACGGTTTGTACCTTTTGGCGTTACAACCGGCAGCAATACCCAAACCGAGATCAAACAGATCGTGCAAAGAATGGCCGCGGAAAAGTTGATCCAGAAGAAAGCCGCATGATCAAGGATCACGCCCCCCACCAACGCACCGCCAAGCGAGCCGACATTGGTTGAGACCTGAAGATAGGCAAACAGCTTTGCCCGTCTTGCCGGACTTTCGATACTGACGCCATAAGCCTGTGCCGGTGCAATATACCCAGCACAAGCCCCTTGCAGAAACCGCAGCATCAGGATCAACCAAACGTCATTGGCATAGGCGAGCGCAAGCTGGGTAATCGCAAGCCCGAAAAGGGCGCGCATCATCATCGCCTTATGACCGAACCGATCCCCAAGCCGCCCCCATAACGTGCTGGTCAGCATGATGCCCAGCATCGGCCCGACATAGACCGCAATACTGGCAAATGTGAACAGGTCGTCCGAATGGCTTAATGAATGCAAATGAACGGGCCAGAACGGCCCGCTCATCTCCATCGCCCCCATCGAGACCAGCTGGATGATAAACAGAAGATGTATCTGCCAGCGAACGGACATCCGACTAGAAATCAGCCGTTACAGACAGCAGAGCCGTACGAGGTGCTCCGACAGAGACCATGCTGAATTCGTTGACCCCCGCCCAATAGTCCTCGTCCATTACATTCTGGATCGTTGCCCGGAAGGTAACTGGTGTTTCTGCGAAGATTGTTTTGTAACGAAGCCCCAGATCAAGCGTCGTAGAATCCGGGATATCCAACGTATTCGTTGTGTTGACATATTGCTCGGAAACGTGGTTGACCGTGCCACTCAGTGTCAGCCCCGGCGCAAATGGTGTATCCCACTCGGCCGTCAGGTTGATTGACATTTCCGGTGCACCAACAGCCTGATTTCCCTTTGTTGTCGCACTATTGGTTTTGGTCAGTTCCGCATCCAGGAACATGACGCCGCCAAGCAACCGCACATTGGGCATAACTTCACCGAAAACACCAAGCTCAATACCGCGATTTCGCTGCTCTGCGTCGGAGTTATAAACGTTATTTACCAACTGTCCCGATGGTTTCGTGATCTGGAATATCGCCGCCGTAGCACCGAAGTTACCGTAATCAAGCTTCACACCTGTCTCGATCTGCTTGGCAACGTATGGTGCCATTGCTTCGCCGGCATTGGTCGCTGTATTTGGTGCAATGCTGCCGCGGCTGAGCCCTTCAAGATAGTTGGCATAGACCGACAGCGAATTGTTTGGTTTCACGACAACACCAACCATCGGGGTCACGACGCTATCGTCATAACTTGAAGTTATCGCCCCGGTCGAGGCATTGAAGTTGTCTGTCTCAATGCGCTGGTGACGAGCGCCCACTGTCACTTGCATGAAATCATCCCACATCGACAGGGTATCTGCGATGGCAATCCCGCTCAGATCGGTTTCTGAGAGTTTTGGGCGGCCTGCCGGAACCGCGACAGCATCCATCGGATTGGCAACAGGTGAATATATGTTGGAATTCAGAGTATCATCGCCGTTCCGCAATCCCCGGCTAAATTCATCGGAATAACGGCTGACTTGCAAAGTTGCCTGATGTCCGACAAAACCTGTTTCAAACTCCCCACGAACTCCCGCATCCGCAGTCCAGCGCTTGGTTTGGAACTTTGCGTACGAAACGGTGTCGGTTGTATCACCGGCAGAATTCTGGATTTCAGGATAGCCGAACAGACGCTCTACCTGGGTTTTCCCGCCACCGAAACTGCCAAACACGGTCATTGTTTCGGTAAGGTCATATTCGGCCCCAAGAAGAGCTGACTGATCGGCCACCTCGGACCATTCCCACTTGTTGGCAACGTTTCTATTTCCATCTGGCGCATTTGGCATCGAGGTAACAGCTCCATCCACCAGAAATTCCCGGAATGGCGCATTCAGGTTTTCACGTTGATCAATCAGGTCAAGTGTTGCTCTGAAATCATCACCACGATAATCAAGGGCAAGCGCCCCTAACGATGCTTCTCGTTCCTGATGATCAAGGTACGTATCGCCGTTGTGGTAGCCACCATTGAAGCGGACGCCCACCTGATTCTCGTCGCCAAAGCGACGACCGAAATCAACGTTACCCCCTACCTGCTCGCCAAGTCCGTAATCGGTACTGACCCGGTTCAGGTCTTCGTCTCCGGCACGTTTGGGAACGATATTGATCACACCACCAACACCACTATTAGGTGCCATCCCTCCCAGAAGCGCAGCGGGGCCTTTAAGAACTTCGATACGCTCGGCATAACCAGTCTGCGCACGATATGTTGGTGCAACACCGTAAACCCCATTGAAGGAAACTTCGCCAGAGTTACCGGTATTCATGTTGAAACCACGGATTTGATAGGTATCAAGCATCCCGCCACTACTGTTTGGCGACCGAACGGATGGATCATGCTTTAAGACATCGGCAATCGTCTGAGCCTGCTGATCGGCAATCTTTTCGCTGGTGTAACTGGTGATGCTGACGGGTGCATCCATGATGTCCGTATTGCCCAGCATGCCAAGACGGCCACCGGTCGCGATCTGGCCACCGGCATAGGCAGGTGGCAGATCGGATTGCGTGCTGTTGGCTTCAACCCGGATCGGATCAACAACCGCAGCACCGCTTTGCCCTGCTTCCGCCGCAGGGTCGATCAGGATCAGGGAATTTTCGCCAGTTTCACGATAGGAAAGCCCGGTACCGCGTAGCAATGTATCAATTGCGGCGGGAACCGTCATATCCCCGCGGATTGCGCGCGCACCATCGATAGACGGCAGATCAATCGTATAGGCAATCCGCCATCCCGAAGAGGCGCCGATTTCAGCAATCCCTTCGGCAAGGGAGGAAACCGAGATATCAAATGAATAGGTCGCCTGTGCAATTTCGGTCTGCACATTTGCCGCCAGCGCCCCCGATGTCGCTGGAACGACCATTGCCGTGGAAACCAGCAATGCCGAAATCAGAGAGTATGTTCTTGTTCTTGCTTGTTTGAATTCCAACTTCCCGCTCCATAAACGTCTTTTCTTTCAGGCAGGTCCCCCCTGCATCTAAAAGGACAAACGAACGGGAAATAAGAGTCCTCACATCGGAGAATGATTTTTTGCGAATTTTTCGCAATCTCAGTAAACAACAGTCAACCAGGGCGAGGTTCTGACGACCTTTGCTCCAATCGCATCGGCAACAGTTTCAAGCGATCCGGGAATATCGGTCGTCGGGAAACTGCCGGAAATGCTGCGCGTTCCTACATCGCCAATCACAACGATGCGGCCTTCATCAAAGTTTTCCAACCGGGCGGTCAGCTCTGAAACGGACATGTTGTGCACACTAAGCCGCCCCTTCATCCAGGATAGTGAGAGTCCGACATCGCCGATTTCAGATGGCGAGAGGGTTCCGTCATTGACAACAACTTGCTGCCCCGGTCCCAGCAGAACACCGTTTTCATTCAGCCCGCTTGATACGCGAACAGCCCCATCCTCGACAACCACAACAGTCTGTTGTGAAAGGCGATCCACATTGAATCGGGTGCCAACGACCTGTACCGTGGCATCGCCGGTCCGCACCCGGAACGGATCGCCATTACGGTGGACAACTTCAAAAAATGCCTGTCCCCGCAATAATTGTATTTCCCGGTGGCCTTCATTGAAGTCGGTCGATAACGCACTGTTGGCCGCAAGCCGCACAACCGAACCATCGGGCAATTCAATTGCAGTGACATTTGACTGACCGGTAACGATATCGGCCTGGATGTTATCAATGAAATCGGGATGAAGGAAAAAGACCGCGCCGGCGACAAATGCCATTCCCGCAAGGGCGGCAAAAGAGCGCCGCGGGCGGAACCATGAGAGGAAACCGGAAAGTGCTGGCTTCCTTTGGGTTTCAGAAAGACGTCTTGCCGGCTCCTCGATCCGGCCCCAAAGCACGCGCATCTGATCGAAGGCCAGCCGGTTATTGCGGTCTGCATTCAGCCATTGTTCGAACTCGTATTCCTGCTCAGCCGACAGCGAACCACCTGCCCGTCTTGCGTGCCAGAGTGCAGCTTCGTCCTTTTGCTGTTCAGTCGGTTCAAAAGCGCCTTGCATAGGTTCCCGTTTCGCCCGTCATGATCTGGCGTTCATATCAGTAAATGATGTGATCCGCCAAATTCCCTTTCTATAAACAATAACGGATGACGATAAAATATCCTCATAGCACGTATGGGATTTATCAGACGTCGTCGCGATAGGCTGCCAGCCGTTCCTGGCAATGGCGCATGGTCCGGGCCAGTTGTTTTTCCACCGCACTGACGGAAATGCCATACTTTTTCGCCAATTTTGCGTTGGATATGCCATCGACACGATGAAGGATGAACATCTCGCGCGCCTTTGGCGAAAGTTCCAGCAAGGCACGGTCAAGCGCGGAAAGCGCTTGACGGGCTTCGGCATGATCGTAAGGAGACGTCGTTTCACACTGCCATATCTGATCCGGAAGGACCCCGTTCATGGCCTTCGCGCGGCCAAAGGTGATGCGGTGATGATCAATGACGGCATTGCGTACTGACGCATAAAGCATCTTGGTATTGGCTTCCGGCTCGCCGCAATCACCGGACTGCATCAGACGCGCATAGACATCCTGCACAAGTTCGGCCGCAACTTCACGATCACGTATCCGCCGAACAACCATCGCGACAAGCTGACGCCGATGGTCTTCGAACAGCTTTGCAAGTGTGTTCCGCCAGAAACTCATGCGTATGTTCTATCATTACCTATGAAACTCTGCCCTATGGCCCGTTTCGCGCGCCCGGACAGACAGCCCCCACAACGGTGACGAGCGGAAAGTATCAGTAATGATAATCATTTTCAATATTGTTGATGCTTTTTGTAACCACACCAATCAAAACATGCGAAGCATCGATAAGTGGCGACGCCTTAGCTGATCAGATGCCCTTTCGATCGCCCATTCACCGACCACAATTAATCAGGGCAAAGTCACGCATTGATCTCGTGGGTAATGGCAGCATCGGCGCCGTCCGACAATAACATGGCCAAACGTTCAATTACGGCTTCACGCCAGAACGTACTATCCTGCAACTGTCTGGGCATCCAGCCGGGAAGCTTCGCAAGATTTTCATATATATCTGCTGCATCCTGATAACCGGCCAATGCTTCTATTATTTCGTCCGCACGCGGGTCATTTAGAAGTTCGGCAGCTGCGCCTGGCGCAGTGTTGACTCGCTGGCGCATCACAGCCATCCAGGCTGCAAAACAAAGGGCAAATGTGCCGATCTTCTTGCTGTCCTGTGGCAGGTCGCAGGCCGGGGCAAAAATCCGCTGCGGGAGTTTTTCGGTGCCATCCATGGAGATCTGGCGGGTTTCATGTGCGATTTCCGGGTTACGGAAACGCGCGACCAGTTCGGCCCCGTAATTCGAAAAATCAATCCCGGCAAGCGGTGCCATTGTTGCAGCAGCATTTTCCATATGCTGCGCAACAAGCTGCGAGAAAGCCTCGTTCGCCATGGCGTCGCGGACATAGCGATAATCACCGACTTGCCCCAAATAGGCGATCAGGGAATGGCTGCCGTTAAGCATACGAAGCTTCATAAGCTCGTATGGCTCTACATCGTGAACCAGAATTGCACCTGCTTCTTCCCAGGCGGGCCTGCCATCGGGGAAATCATCCTCGATAACCCATTGTGAAAAGGGTTCGGTTTCAATTGCCGCCGGGTCGTCCATCCCGGTTAAACGCCTGGCATCCGAAAGCGTTGTCGCTGTCGCAGCCGGGGTAATCCGGTCAACCATCGTCGAAGGGAAGGACACATTATCCTTGATCCAGCCTGCAAGGTCCGGGTCGCTCCGCTTGGCAAAATCAATCACACCGTTGCGCAACAACACCCCGTTCGATGGCAGGTTGTCACAAGAAACGATTGTAAATGGACGAATGCCGGCCTGTTTGCGGCGCTTCAGCCCGGCAACCAATATCCCGAGAAGCCCGGTTGGCGTGGCGGGATTTACCAGATCATGTTTTACAGCCGGATGTTCCGCCTGAACCGTCCCCGACACCCGATCAATGCCATATGCCTTTTCGGTGACCGTGATGGTAACAATCCGGATTTCCGGATCGGCAAGCGCATCCAAAACCGGTGCAACATCACGCGAAGCCGCTATTGCCTTTGACAGGCTGGTGATCCTGCGGGCCTTGGGGCCATCCGGATGACGTTCAATCACCGTAAAGGCGCAGTCCTGGGCATTCAGGGCGTCGACAATATCAGTGCTGCGCAGACTGACACCGATGATGCGCCAGTTCCCGCCTTTGGCCTGCATCGCCAAGTCGGTATAAACCGCCTGATGGGCGCGGTGAAAAGCACCAATACCGATATGCACGATACCGGCCGTTGCCATATCTGCATGAGGGGCAGCAGCGGAATTATCCGAAGGTGTCATTTTTGGGCCCCAAGCAAATCAAACCTTGCAGAAAGTGCCGTCATTACCCCCCGCAACTCGGCAAGGCCCTTGAGACGCCCGATCGCCGGATAACCCGGCTGTCCCTTCCGGTTCAGGTCATCAAGAATATCCTGCCCGTGATCCGGACGCATGGGGATGTTCCAGTCCGCACGTCCCGCAGCCTTCCGGCGTGCTTCCTCTCGCAGGATTTCCTCGATCAGATCGACCATATTGGTGTCACCGTCCAAGTGCTCTGCCTCGTGGAAACTGCACGGCAAGCCTTCGCTTTCGCGTTTGGTATTGCGCAAATGGATGAAATGCACGCGATCCCCCCAGCGCCTCATCATCCCCGGCAGGTCATTTTCAGGACGGACACCAAGCGAGCCGGAACACAACGTAATACCGTTCTCCGCGATATCGATAGCACGCATGATAAAGGCGTAATCGTCTTCGGTCGACATGATCCGCGGCAACCCCAGAAGCGCGAAGGGGGGATCATCGGGATGGCAACACATACGAATACCAACCTCGCGCGCGACCGGAACAACTTCTTCGAGAAACGCGACCAGATTGGCCCGCAGCGTATCGGCGTCGATCGCGGCGTAGGTTTCAAGCAGGGCACGCAGATCATCCAGAGAGAGGTTTTCAACCGACCCCGGCAAACCAAAGGCAACCGTTCGTTCCAGCTCGGCACGGCGTTTGTCCGTCATTTCGGCAAAACGGTTTTTGGCTTCGGCAACGATTCCGGCGGGATAGTCATTTTCCGCACCGGCACGGTTCAGGATGAACAGGTCAAACGCGACGAAATCGGTCAGGTCAAAACGCATGCAGGTCGCACCGTTGGCTAGTCGCCAATTCAGATGCGTGCGTGTCCAGTCAAGAACCGGCATGAAGTTGTAACAGACAATACGGATGCCGGAATCGGCAAGGTTGCGAAGGCTTTGCTTGTAAGCTTCGATGTGATTACGCCACGGACCAACCTGACGTTTGATCGATTCGGAAACCGGGAGACTTTCAACAACATCCCAGGTCAGCCCCGACGGCGCACCATCTTTCATGGTCGCGATTTCGGCATGACGCCTGGCAATTTCATCGGAAGTCCAGACAGCGCCACTCGGCACATGATGAAGGGCGGAAACCACACCATGTGCACCGGCCTGACAAATATCGTCAATGCTGACCAGGTCACTCGGGCCGAACCATCTCCAGGTTTGTTTCATGTGTTTCTCTCTGTATTGGCGTGGTGTCTTCAACACCGACTATAACGGTTGTGAACAGTATCACGACATAATTTTGTTGACTAGTATGGTAGTATGCATCATGACTCAGAAAAGCAAGGAGAGATTGATGGGCGATCCCGAACAAAACGACTGGGAAATCACGCACGATCAGGCTGTCGGCCCACAGATCCATCGCATCATACGCGAACGGATCGTGTGTACGGACCTGCTTCCCGGTGTGCGCCTGTCCGAAGCAGAACTTGCAAAACATTTTAATGTCAGCCGCCAACCGGTCCGCGAAGCTTTCATCAAGCTTGCCGACGAAGGTCTTTTGGAAGTTCGTCCGCAGCGCGGAACCTATGTGCGGAAAATTTCTGTTGCCGCTGTTCTTGACGCACGATTTGTCCGCGAAGCCATTGAAGCCGACATTGCACGCTTTGTTGCAAAAGAACCTGACGATGCGTTTCTTGCCCGCCTCGAACAACTGATTTCCGATCAGCGCAAAGCAATGAAAGGCGATGCACGGTCGTTTCTGAAACTGGATCATGATTTTCATCACTGCCTGGCGGAGGCCGCAGGAAGAACATATGCGTGGAAGGTCGTTGAAGATGTCCGCGCCCAACTCGACCGGGTACGGTATCTGAGCTACTTCCAGTTTCCGATGGACGAAATCATCGAACAGCATGTCCGAATTGTTGCGGCGATCACAGCCCGTGATCCCGAAACAGCCAGCGCAGCCATGCGTGAACACCTCCGTGAAATCCTGCATACGCTGCCTGATATTGCCCGCTCCAAAACGGAGCTTTTTGATGACGCCAATTCTGCGTTGTCATCCTGAGACGTCAACCGAACTGGGAGGAAAATATGCTTAAAAAAACGACCAAAAAACTTATGATCGCTGGTGTCGCAGCCATGATGATGAGCAGTTCTGCGATTGCGGCTGAAATGACCCTCAAACTTGGCCATCTCGCCAATGAACAGAATTCCTGGCACAAGGCTGCGGTCAAATTCGGCGAAGAACTCTCAAGCCTTACCGACGGCCGCATTGATGTTCAGGTCTTCCCGAACGAAACGCTCGGCAAGGAAATCGACCTGATCAACGGCATGCAGCTTGGTTCGGTCGATATGACCATTACCGGTGAAAGCCTTCAGAACTGGGCTCCGATGGCGGCCCTTCTGGCTGTGCCTTACGCCTATCCCACGCTAGAAGACATGGATGCGGTTGCCAGCGGCGAAATCGGTTCAAAAATTGAAGATCAGATCGTCGAAAAGGCACAGATTCGTCCGATCGCCTATTTTGCACGTGGTCCGCGTAACCTGACCTCGAACCGTGAAATCAAAAGCCCGGATGATCTCAATGGTCTGAAAATGCGCGTTCCGAACGTGCCGCTGTTCCTCGATGTCTGGAAGGCGCTTGGCGCACAGCCGACACCGATGGCGTTCTCCGAAGTCTTTACCTCGCTTCAGGCTGGCACAATTGACGCGCAGGAAAACCCGCTTGCGCTCATCGATTCCGCCAGCTTCAATGAAGTTCAGAAATTCGTGAACAAAACCGAGCATGTTCGTTCATGGATCTACCTGACCATTTCGGAAATCACCTGGAACAACCTGTCTGACGAAGACAAGGCTGCAGTGACCGAGGCCGCAAAACGCGCACAAGCTTACGAACGCGACCTGTTCGCCGCGGACGAAGAACGCCTGACCAAAGAACTTCAGGAAAAAGGCATGACCTTTGTTGAAGTCGACAAAAAGGCCTTTGCTGCAAAAGCTAAAGATGCAGTTCTCGCCAATGTTTCCGACGAAATTCGTCCGTTCGTCGAAGAACTCTTCACAAAATAAAATGTGCGGGATCGGTCACTTCGCGTGACCGATCTCTTTCCGACGGGGAAGCAACGTGTTTTTTGCCAGATTATACGCGTTCATTATCGCACTGTGTCGCATCGCAACGGGGGCTGCCTTCAGCATCCTGATGTGCACGGTTCTGATACAGGTCTTTTCGCGCACCTTCATGCCCAGCTCTCCGGTCTGGACAGAAGAACTAACGCGCTATGCCCTGCTATTTCTCGCCGCTTTCGGCGTTGGTCTCTCGTTCCGCAATGGTGAATTGGTCAATGTTGATATCGTATGCGAAATGCTACCCCTGCGCATACAGCGAGCGCTCATGTTCGTTTCAGCCGCACTAACCACTGGCTTCTGCCTGATTCTGGTATCCCCCGCATGGAGGTTCGTTTCCATCGGTGTCATGCAAACCTCGCCTGCACTCGGGGTCCGAATGGACTTTATCCACGCGACGGTATTCATCCTTCTCGTGCTGCTTAGCCTTTTCGCAACCTTGCGTATGATCCGTGTTATCGCCGGTGTATCTGACGGAAAACCCGAAGACACGACAAAGGACTTTCCATGAGCCTTGCAATCTTACTTGGCGTTTTCGCCCTCGGCCTTGTTATCGGGCTTCCCGTTGCCGTTACTTTGGGCCTGTCTTCGCTTTGTTATCTGCTCATTGAAGGCATTCCGCTCGTCGTCATCCCGCAAAAAATGTTCGCTGGGATGGACGTCTTTGTTCTGCTTTGCATCCCTGGCTTCATCCTTGCCGGGAACCTGATGAATGGGGGTGGCATCACGCCGCGCATCGTCCGGTTCGCCAATGCAATGGTGGGCTGGATGCGCGGTGGGCTGGGCCTTACCAACGTTACCGGCTCCATGCTGTTTGGTGGCATTTCTGGTACTGCGGTTGCCGATGCTGCTTCCATCGGTGGCATGATGATTCCCGGCATGGTGCGCGCCGGTTATACCCCTGCCTTTTCTGCTGCGGTGACCGCGGCCTCATCTACGGTTGGCCCGATCATCCCGCCAAGTATGCCAATGATCATCGTCGGCGCACTTTCGGGTATCTCTGTTGGCAAAATGTTCATCGCCGGAGCCATCCCGGGCATCCTGATGGGCATTGCCATGATGATTACCTGCTACATCATCGCTGTTCGTCGCAAATTCCCCCATCAGCCATGGCAGGGCTTTGGCGAACTGCTTCGCTCCTTCATAGGGGCCTTCTGGGCTCTTGCCATGACGGCACTAATCGTTGGCGGTCTGCTAAGCGGCATAGTCACGCCTACAGAAACCGCCGTCATCGCAAGCCTCTATGCCCTGATTGTTGGCTGCTTCATTTATCGTGAACTGCCACTGCGCAAGGTTCCAAAAATCATTGTCGATAGTGCCGTCACTGCGGCGGCCATTCTGGCCCTTGTAGGTTTGGCCAACGTGTTTGGCTGGATTTTGGTTTCTGAACGCATTCCCCAGATGATCTCGAATGCGGTCTTGTCCGTGACCGACAATAAATATGTCGTCATTCTACTGATCAATTTGGTGCTGCTTGTTGTCGGCATGTTCATGGAAACCATCGCAGCCCTGATCATCCTGTTTGTGCCGCTTCTGACACTGGCGACCAATGTCGGCGTTGATCCGATCCATTTTGCGGTTTTTGCCGTTCTCAACCTGATGATCGGTCTGACAACTCCGCCGGTCGGGATTTGCATGTTTATCTGCGCAAACATTGCCAAGGCACCGGTCACCACGGTGATCCGAGCCCTGATGCCGTTCCTTCTGACGAACATCCTGATCCTGTTTCTTGTTTCCTATATCCCGGCGCTGTCAACCTGGCTGCCGTCCCTGATGGAGTAATCTATGCAAACACGTGTTTGCCGTCTGTATGGCCAAGACGATCTGCGGATCGAAACTGAAAACGCCCCTGCTTCCGCCCATGACGAAGTTCTTATCCGCGTCGGGGCCGGCGGTGTGTGTGGTTCGGATATGCATTATTATTTCGAAGGCGGTATCGGCCAGATCCGCGTGCGCGAACCGATCATTCTGGGCCACGAAGCTGCTGGGACGATTGTTGCACTTGGCTCCGATGTTACCGGGTTTGCCATCGGACAAAAGGTCGCGATCAATCCAAGTCACCCATGCGGCACTTGCTGCTATTGCAAGAAAAACCTGCAGCAGCATTGCCTGAACATGAAGTTCTTCGGCTCTGCAATGCCAATGCCCCATATTCAGGGAGCATTCCGTGATCTGGTCAATGTCCGGCAAGACCAGTGCTTTGCGATCAGCAATCAAACAGATATCGGCCATGCCGCCTGTGCAGAACCACTGGCAGTCTGTCTGCATGCCGTGGCGCGTGCTGGCGACCTTTCGGGGAAAAAGGTTCTGATTACCGGGGCTGGCCCGATTGGAAGCCTTTGTGCCGCCGCGGCCAAACGTGCCGGGGCCAGTGAAATTGTTGTTACCGATTTGCAGGATTTCGCGCTGAATGTTGCGCAGCAAATGGGTGCAACCCGCACCATCAATATCGCCAATGCCGCGGACGACCTGAAAGCCTATGAACAGGACAAAGGTCAGTTTGACGTTTGTCTGGAATGTTCGGCAGCCCCGGCGGCATTGCGGTCTGCAATCAGTGTTTTGCGGCCGCAGGGTATTCTGGTTCAGGTCGGGGTTGCAGGTGAAATCCCTGTCCCCTTCAACCCGCTGGTCGCCAAGGAAATCACGATCACCGGAACCTTCAGATTCCACGCGGAATTTGCCGATGCTGTGCGCCTGATTGACAGTGGCGACATAAATGTCACCCCAATCATCACCCAAACCTATCCGATTGAAACCGCACAAGAAGCGTTTGAAGTCGCACGAGATCGAAGCAAATCGGTTAAAGTTCAATTGTCTTTCGCCAATTGAATTTGCTTCCTGTTTATCCGAATACCAAGAAGGCTGTGGCATTATTCATGTCACAGCCTTCTTCATGAGGCCCCCTAGTTAGGCCGTGATGAAACGTCTGGCAGGTTAGCCATCTTGTCAAACACCGGCACGCGGCTGAAGATTGATGTGCGTCACATTCTAGGACGACTTGTTAAATTGTCGTCCTTGGGCAAAAGAGACGTTTGACTTGCCGGATGAAGACAATTCCGACAGAACTAAGCAAATGAACAATGCGCGTTGGTAAAACCAGCGCATGGGAGGCGCTAAGTGTCCGGTTTCCATTGGTCGCGCAATCAGCGTATGAGTTTGGTTGGCCGATACACGCTTTTATCGGTCGGCGTTGTCATATGTGCGCTTGTCGCACTGAGCTTCTTTTATCAGCGTTTTTCCAATGAACTGATTGACCGCCTGACGGGTGAGCGCCTGAGCGCGCAGGTTGCAGCAACATCAAACAAACTTTCCGCATTTCTGGACGCCCGCATTTATCAATTGGTGACCCTGTCAAACCACCCGGCGTTACCGGCCTTCATTGATGCGCCAAATTCACCGCAGGCAGAAGAGGCGCTTGCATTGCTGCGGGTCGAGGCGGATTCACCTGATTTGTATGGCGTGCTATTTTTTGACTGGAATGATAATCTGGACAGACTGGTTGCCGGGCAAGCCGCGTCCGGCCCGCCATATTGGTCCAAAACCGGTTGGGATATCCGGGGTCTTCCCCGCGTCGAACATGAAGGTATCGAATTCATCGGGCCGCAACTGCCCGAAAATGGGAATTCCGGCTGGATTTTGATGCGTCAGCATATTCGCGATAACGGGCTCGGCCAGAATACGTCTGTTGCGCTTCATATGCGTCTTGCATCCCTGACCGAACTCCTTGTCAGTGCTGGTGTTGCCGGGGTGATTGAACCGCTTTTGCGAACGCCAGGTGGTGTTGTTCTGGACCCAACGGGCCGTCCGGCCGAAGTCACCGGTGAACTGATTGAAGGCCCCAGCATTCTTCCGGGCTGGAATATCGTCATGAGTGTTCATCCAGGCACCATTTTGCAACCGATTGATCAGACCCGGTTTTGGCTTTATGTCACAGCGACCCTTATAATCCTGGTCATTCTGGCAATCTTTTTTGCCCTATCGCGCAGCCTGCGGCGAAGGGTTGATACACTGGTTCAGGGCGCGCACAGCATTGCATCGGGCGATCTATATTACCGTCTGCCCGAAGGCCGCCGCCGTGATGAAATCAGCACGGTTGCCAAAGCATTCAACACCATGGCATGGCAGCTTAAAGACCTGATTGACCGAACCGTTCGCGCCGAAAAACTTGCAGTACTTGGACAGTTTGCAACGGGCGTTGCCCACGAAGTTCGCAATCCATTGGCCACGATGAAAACCACCGTTCAGGCCCTCACCCGCAAGGAACAGGATGGTGAACGCAAGGTCTTGCTTGACGACATGGGCCATCAGATTGATCGCCTTTCACGCGTGGTGAACGATCTTCTGGCTTATGGACGCCCGGGAGAGGCCAATCTGCAAAATGCCGAAGTTCGCGAGCTGTTTCGTCAGTCTTCCCGAGTTCTTGAACCGATTGCCAAAGAAGCGAATGTCCGGTTTTACACCAGCGGCGATTCCGGGCTGAAGCTTCATATCGACCCGGATCAGGTTTTGCAGGTTCTGCTTAATCTTGGCATCAATGCCATTCAGGCCTGTAAGGTCGGCGGCACCGTCGGTTTGCGGGCAGAACAGAACGAAGAGTGGGTAGAAATCCGCGTCACAGACGATGGCGCGGGCATCCCCAAACAGCATTTGCTTGATGTGGTACAACCATTTTTTACCATGAAAAGCAAAGGGACCGGTCTTGGCCTGACGATCAGCCAGCAGCTCGTCGAGGCCAATCAAGGTACCATTCATATTGAAAGCGCCCCGCAAGAGGGCACGACAATTACATTGAAGTTCCTCGCCGCAAAAGTAGGAACTTCCGAGGAGGAATATCCCGAAAATGTCCCAGAAGATCAGAATACTGATCGTCGACGATGAGGAATCGTTCGTTCGTTCTTTGAGTTTTGCACTAAGAACAGAAGGTATGGACGTCACGGGCGTTCATTCCGGCGAAGATGCCTTTCTCGAAGTTCGGAAGAACCAGTTCGACATTATCCTGCTTGATCTGCGCCTGCCCGGCGCCGATGGCATGGAGGTCCTGAACAGTATCCGTAATCTTGACATTGATATACCTGCGATCATGATCTCGGCGCATGGCGATACCCGTGCGGCAGTCAAGGCCGTCAAGCTTGGGGCCGCAGACTATCTTAGCAAGCCGTTCGAACTTGATGAGCTGATCCACACGATCAATACCGTTCTGGATCAAAATCAGACGGCACTGGAACTGGAATATCATCGTAAACGCGATGTTCCGGCCAACGGCCTGATCGGCGATTGCACAGTCATGAACAACCTGCGCACCACTATTGAACGCGTCGCCAAAAGTAGTGCCAGCCGTATTCTTTTGCTGGGAGAGTCCGGCACTGGCAAGGCATTGGTCGCACGGGCAATCCATGGCGAAAGCCCACGATCATCGCGCGCCTTCATCGAGGTGAACTGCGCAGCATTGCCCGAGCAACTGATTGAGTCCGAACTCTTTGGCGCGGAAAAAGGCTCCTATACAGGTGCCCATCAGAAACGTACCGGTCTGGTAAAGCTCGCAGATGGTGGCAGCCTGTTTCTCGACGAGATCGGCGAACTTCCACTGGCTCTGCAGGCTAAATTCCTGCACTTCCTGGAAAATGGTGCTTATCGCCCGGTTGGCAGCGAGCATTCGGCATCGGCCGATGTACGTGTGATTGCGGCAACCAACCGCGACCTTGCCGAAGAAGTCCGTCTAGGCAATTTCCGCGAAGACCTGTTCTATCGGTTGAATGTCATTACCATTGATATCCCGGCCCTTCGGGAACGGGGGGACGACATCATCAAACTGGTCGAACATTTTGCCGATAAACAGGCAAAGGCCGAGGGATGCCAACCGATCAAGTTTGCACTGGAAACGGTTGATATTTTGCTTGCACATCACTGGCGCGGGAATGTACGCGAACTCAAGAACCTGATCGAACGGCTGACCATTTTGTATCCGGCAAAGATGATTTACCCGGAACTCCTGCCTGCCGAATTTCATGAAGACGAGTTGCATGACGAACGGGAACCCCATCAGCCCGCAAGCTCTAACGCGCCGCAATTGCAGGATCGCCTTGATACCACGGAACGCACTCTGGTGCGGGACGCGCTTGATCAGGCAAACGGGCACAAGGGCCGGGCGGCAGAAATCCTTGGCATTTCACGACACGCCTTAAAGCGAAGGTTGCAAAGACTGGGACTGCAATAACAAAAAGGGCGGTTCCGGCCATTCACGAAATCAAAAGCCATTGAGCGAAAACCGCTCAATGGCTTTTTCCGTTCGGAGCGCCAACCGCTCATACCCGCGCGCATTGTTTGTGAGCGCCCGCACATCCATCGCACAAAACCGCAATCTCCCTGCCTTTTTCCTTTTAGTGATCAGTTGGCACAGCCTTTGCCAATCAGTGGGACAAAGGTACAAACACGAATGGAACAACCATTCGTAGGGAGGATACATCATGGAGATGCTCAAACGCCCGGTTTCCGGGTGCATCACCATAATTATTGCCACGTTCACAATGCTTGTCGCCAATAGCGCACAAGCCGAACGTTTTGAGCTGGGCGCATCAGCCAAAGAAGCGGATGCGGTGATCGGCTGTTTGTACCCCATGACCGGTCGATCAGCGACCTATGGTCGAGACAGCATCGTCGGCATTCAAATCGCACTTGATGACCTTGCCGCTGAAACCAAGGCAGGACTAACCCCACCAAAACTTCGCATCATTGCCGATGATCCGCGATCAAAGGCGTCTTATGCCGTGCGTTTGGCACAGGACTTCATCGCCAAGGATAAAGCCCGGTTTTTCTGCGGGATCGTATCATCAGGCGTTGCCCACGCAGTAAGCGACCTTGCCCGTCAGGAAAAAGTCATCATGATCGGAACCGATCATGCATCTTCTCGGCTCAGCATCGAAGCCGGTCATGATTATTATTTCCGGGTCACAAATGACAGCTGGACCAGCATGGCCGCAGGGGCGCGCTATCTACGCGACATTCAAAAGGAAACTGGCTGGAAACGGCTGGCCTTTGTGGGGCCCGACTATGATTATGGGCATGTTTCCTGGACAGACTTGCAACTGGCACTCGATGGCCTTGGTGTTGAATATGAAACCGTCAGCGCATTATGGCCCAAGCTCTATGAGCCGGACTATTCGATCTATATCAATGCCCTGCAATCGGCGAAGCCGGACGTCGTTGTCACCGCACTTTGGGGTGGAGATTTCATTGCCTTCATCAAACAGGCATCAACGACCCGTTTCTTTGAAACCACCCGTCTGGCCAATTTTGATACCGGTGCCAATTACGATGTGATGATGGCGCTGGGTAATCAGCCCTATCCCGGTCTGATCCTTTCGGCTCGTCATCACAATAATTGGCCAGAAACCGGACGTAACAAACGATTTGTCGCGCAATTCCATGACCTGACCGGTCGTTATCCGACTTATGCCGCCGAGGGTGCCTATACCGGCATTATTGCAATTGCGCGTGCCATCGAAAAGGCGGGCGGCTCAGACGATGACAGGGCACTGATCACCGCACTCGAAGGGTTGCAACTGGCCCTGCCCGAAGACCCGCCGGGCTTTGCATCCTATATCGATCCCGACACCCACCAGATTGTCCAGGCGCAAGCCGTGGGCACGGTCGTCCACAACGAAGATTTTCCGCCATCGAAACTGATGGTGGGAAATTGGGCGATCTATGACGCCGAAGACCTCAAACCGTCAAAAGAGATGGTCAAACGCCGCCGCGATGCCGTGGCCGGTGGGTCTGAGGCTGTTCCACCGCCATCTCCATAGACCTTTCCCAAGGGAGGAAAAAAGTGAAGAATAATAAAACAACTTTCAGCAATTATCTGGTTTCGGGCGTCGCTGCCCTTGCCTTGACGGTCGGCCTTGCATCAGCTGCATCGGCTGCCGAAAACGGCAAATTCCGCGTCGGCATCGTCACCTTCCTGTCTGGCCCGGCTGCTGGTCCGTTTGGCGTTCCTTCTGCGAATGCCGCCAAAATTCTTGTCGAAGCGCTTAACAAGGGAGAAGTACCGGCACCTTATAACAAGCTTGGCATCAATGGGGCGGAAATCGAAGCAGTTATTATTGATGAGGCTGGTGGTGCAACCAAGCAGGTTGAAGAATACCGCAACCTTGTCCAGCGCCAAAAAGTTGATGCCGTGATCGGCTATGTGTCTTCGGGTGATTGCCTCGCAGTTGCTCCTGTAGCAGAAGAACTGAAAACCTTCACTATTGCGTATGATTGCGGCACTCCCCGCCTGTTTGCGGATAACCCCGATGCACAATATATGTTCCGTACCGGCCTTGATGCATCGGTCGACAATATCGGTGCCGTTCGCTATCTCAAAGCAACCCGTCCGGACGTAACCCGTCTGTCAGGTATTCAGCAGAACTATTCCTGGGGTCAGGACAGCTGGGCTGACTTTACCGCTGCAGCGGCAAAACTGCTGCCGGAATCAGAAATCGTCGAAGAACAGTTCCCAAAAATCTATCAGGGCCAGTATGGCGCAGAAATCTCTGCCCTGTCGGTCAAACGTCCGGAAATCGTCCACAGTTCCTTCTGGGGTGGCGACATGGAAGCCCTGGTTCTTCAGGCAAATGCCCGTGGCCTTCTTGAAGACGCCACCGGTTTGCTAACCTGCGGTGAAGCGAGCCTTGCCACCTATAAAGATCAGGCACCAAATGGCATGATCATTGGTGCGCGCGGTCCGTTCGGTGCATTTGCGCCGGACAACGCCCTGAACACCTGGTTCAAGGGTGCTTATAACGCCGCCTATGATCTTGATCCGGTTTACCCGGCAACCAAGATGGCACAAGCGATCCTCGGCCTGAAATTTGCCGCTGAAAATGCCGGCCTTGCCGACAAGGAAATCCCGACCGCAGATCAGCTTGCGACGGGCCTCAAGGGGGCAACCTTTGAATCCGTTTCGGGTACTGTCGAAATGGCGCGCGGCAATGGTCATCAGGCGATGCAGGGCATCACCTATGGCGAATATCACTATGAAGACGGCAAGGCGTCCATCGTCAATACCGTTTCATTCTCAGGCGAATGCGTAACTCCGCCAGAAGGTGTTTCTGCCGCAGACTGGATTGCCCAGGGCTTCCCGGGCGCTCAGTGTAACTAAACGCAATCTTCCTGCGATGCGGGCATCTCTTTTGGGGGATGCCCGCCCTTTTCCCTGCACACTGGATATTTGTGATGACAAGTCTTCTTGCCGTCCTGATTGATGGCTCGATCTATGCATCGTGGCTGTTTCTCGTGGCCGCTGGCCTGACCGTGATTTACGGGGTGATGCGCATCCTGAACATGGCGCACGGCAGCTTCTATGCCATTGGCGCCTATTCGGCAGCATCCCTTGTTGGCTGGTATTTCAACAACGGTATCGGCCCGGCCTGGATCAGTTATCTTTTGCTGGTTGGTGCGGCACTGGTTGCCGGACTGATTGTCGGCGTGATCATTGAACGCGGATTGCTGCGCCTGATGTACGGCCGCGACGAAATCCTGATGGTGATCATTACCTATGCGCTTTTGCTTATCCTTGAAGACACGATGAAAATCGTCTGGGGGGTCAATCCGTATTTCGCCTATCAGCCCTATTCCGAACTCGGCCGAACGTCTTTTGGACTGCTTAAGGTTTCGAATTACGACCTGTCGCTGGCCGGGGTTTCGGCCGTCATTGGCCTTGTTTTGTGGGGACTGCTCGAACGCACCAATACCGGCAAGGTATTGCGCGCGGTGATCCATGACCGCGAGATCGCGGTGGCGATGGGCGTTAATGTCCGCCTCATGTTCACCATCACCTTTGTCATCGGTACCATCCTTGGTGCACTTGCCGGTGCGCTGACCGCACCTGCCATCTCGGTTGTGCCGGGTATCGGGATTGAAGTCATCGTTCTGGCCTTTGCCGTGGTCGTGATTGGTGGACTTGGCAGCATCGGCGGTGCCGCGGTTGGTGCCCTTCTGGTTGGATTGAGCCGCGCCGCTGCCGTTCATTATGCCCCTGAATTCGAACTTTTCGTCATTTACGGCGTGATGTCGCTGGTTCTGGCGTTCCGCCCTGAAGGCCTTTTTGGCCGTACTTTGGCGAGGAAAATCTGACATGCGCTTCGATAAAACTGAAATCTCGCTTGCTGCAATTGCGATTGCCTGCGTGCTGTTCGGGTTTGTATCGCCCGGCTGGCTGATCTTCCTTTTGACCATCGCCTTTGCCAAAGCCCTCGTTGTGCAAGGCGTTGTCATGCAGATGCGCTCCGGCCTGGTATCGTTTGGCCAGGGCCTATTTTACTGCATTGGTGGATATACCGTCGGCATGGGTGGCCAGTTCTTTGGCATCCATGATGCAATTGCTGCCCTGACCCTTGGCATGCTGGTGGCAATTGCGGTTGCCATGTTGCTGGGGCTGTTGCTGACCCGATATCGGGACATCTTCTTTGCGATGCTGTCGCTGGCCTTTTCGATGATCCTGTTCGGCATCCTTGTCAAAAGCCCTGAACTGGGCAGTACGGACGGATTTAACGTGCATAACTGGACCGTCTTTGGCTGGGCACCAGAAGGCGGCGAAGGCAGTCAGCTTACTGTATTCACCCTGACCGTTCTGGCAGGTCTGGTCATTGCCGTTCTGATCCACCGTTATACCAAGGCCGGGATCGGCGTGATCTGCGAAGCCGTTCGCGAAAACGAAGTCCGCGTAGAATATCTTGGTCTCTCGCCGCGCTGGCTACTGTACGGCAACTATGTCTGTGCCGCAGCAGTTTCCGCACTTGGCGGTGGATTGACTGCCCTGGCCACCGGGCATGTCGACCCTGAAATGGCCTATTGGACCACATCGGGCGAATTCATCTTTATCGCTCTTCTCGGCGGGCTGGGTCATGTCGCCGCTCCGTTCATTGCTGCCGTGGTTTTCTCGGTCGTGCGGACCTATGCAATCGAACTGGTTCCCCATACCTGGCAGATGATCCTCGGATTTACCCTTTTGGGTGTCATCGTCTTCCTGCCTAAAGGGCTCTGGAGCCTGGTATCACGGAAAAAGTCAGGAGAACGTGCATGACTGTCATTCTTGAAACCAGATCGCTAAACAAGGAATTTGGGGCGGTCATCGCCGCAAAGGACCTTGATGTCCGGATTTCCAAAGGTGAAATCGTTGGCGTCATCGGGTCCAACGGCGCGGGCAAGACAACCTTCATCAATATGGTGACCGGTTATCTTAAGCCGACCCGTGGTGAAATACAGTTTAACGGCAAGTCTATTCTTGGCCGTTCGCCACGTGCCATCACCCGTGCTGGCATGGCACGTTCATTTCAGGTTGCACAACTATTTCCTGAAATGACGGTAATCGACAATCTGATCGTTGCCCTTGCCGCTGCCGAAAGTCCACGCCCAAGCTTCCTGAGCCCGCTTCGCAGCGACAAACGCATCGCACGGGCCGAAGACATCCTGCGTGAATTCGGTGTCGAAAATTATCGTGATTCATTGGTGACGGCAGTTCCGCAAGGTGCACGCAAACTGGTGGATATCGCCATGGCCCTGATTGGTAATCCGCAGATGCTTTTGCTGGATGAACCGACCAGTGGCGTCAGCATGGACGAGAAAACCGCCCTGATGGACACCGTGATGAATGCCGTCCGCCAGCATGGTGTGACAGTGCTGTTTGTTGAACATGACATGGATGTGGTCGAACGTTACGTTTCGCGTGTTCTGGCCTTCTATAGCGGTGAAATCATCGCCGACGGCAACCCGTCGGCGGTTCTTGCCGAAGAACGCGTGCGTGATCTCGTGACCGGCCATCGTCCCACCCACAAAAAGGGGAATGGCGCATCATGACGCTTGAAATCAAGAACCTGAATGTTTCAATCGGCAACATTCCGATCCTGCGTGATGTTTCTCTGACCGTTCCGTCCGGGCAGATGTTTGGTCTGATCGGTCATAATGGTGCAGGCAAAACCACATTGATGCGTGCCATCATGGGATTGCTTGAGGCCGACGATGGTTCCATTACCTTTGATGGCAAGGATCTGCGCAAAACGGCTGATTTTGGTCGGGCAAAAGGCGGTATCAGTTACATGCCCGAAGACCGCCGCCTGATCCCGTCACTTACGGTTGAGGAAAATATTCTTCTGCCTGCATGGGCCAACGGCATTGCCGATGCCAGGGAACGTCTGGAATGGGTTTATGACCTGCTTCCGGAAATTGCGCAGTTCCGGGCGCGCCGCGCCTTACAGCTTTCGGGGGGACAGCAAAAGCTGGTCGCACTTGGCCGCGCCCTTATGCCGGGCCGGAAGTTGTTGCTGCTTGATGAACCGTTCGAAGGTGTTGCCCCGGTTCTGTCACGCCGCCTGTCCGAAGTCATTTCCAACCTTGGCAGCAGCGGTTTGTGCGTCCTGATTTCCGAGTCAGATGACACCCATTCCGCCGATCTGGTGACAGGGAGCTACCGCATCGAACGCGGCACAGTTTCCCCATCAGCAACCCAGTTCGCCTGAACCGGCCAACGCGAGGACCCCCATGTCAGATTTTACATTTGAAACCACGCCCCGCGTCATCTGCGAGTTTGATGGCGCACTTCAGTTGGGCAGCCTGTGTAACGAGTTCGGCGCAAAACGCGCCATCCTCATCACCGATCCGGGCCTGCAGAAAGCCGGATTGATTGATGCCCCCTATCAGGCCCTTATTGATGACGGGATCGATACTCTTCTGTGGACACGTGTTGAAGCCGACCCGCCTGAAAGCACCATCCTTGATGCCGTAAAGGGCGCGATGGATTTCGCGGCCGACATCATTATCGGCCTGGGTGGTGGATCATCAATGGATACAGCCAAGCTGGTGGCCTTGCTGTGTGGCAACCCGCAGCAACTTGATGCGATCTATGGGATCGGTCTGGCAAAAGGACCGAGACTACCGCTTATTCAGGTTCCAACCACCGCAGGCACCGGTTCCGAAGTCACGCCCATTTCCATCGTTACCACTCCGACCCAGGAGAAAAAGGGCGTTGTATCGCCGCTTCTTTATCCGGATGTCGCATTGCTTGATGCCAAACTGACGATGGGTCTTCCTGCATCGATTACGGCAATGACCGGTATTGATGCGATGGTTCATGCAATAGAGGCCTATACAACCAAGCACAAGAAAAACGCGCTGTCTGATGGTTTGGCCATTCGCGCGATGCAGCTGATGACCGCCCATATTGATGATGCGGTATCGGCAACACCATCACGCGAAGCCCGCGAAGCCATGTTGCAAGGATCAATGATGGCCGGCATGGCATTCGCCAATGCCCCGGTCGCCGCAGTTCATGCGCTGGCCTATCCGCTGGGTGGGCATTTTCATGTGCCGCATGGTCACAGTAATGCGCTTGTCCTGATCGAGGTTCTTAAATTCAACCGCGATGCCGCCCACGTACAATATGCGGAACTGGCCCGTGCTGTTCTGCCGGGTGAACGGTTTGCCGATGATAATGCCGCCTGTGATCGCTTTATCAGCTACATGACCGACATGGTCGAACGCATGCCGTTTACCCGACAGCTGCGCGATGTCGGCGTGACCGAGTCCGATCTCGACATGTTGGCGACGGACGCGATGAAGGTCGAACGTCTTTTGATCAATAATCCGCGCGAGATGACCTTTGAAGCCGCCCGCAACATTTATGCCTCCGTGCTTTAACCGCAGGATAGCCCCATGACGATTGAACTCAATGATACCGGTCTTTGGCAAACCCTTGGTCATATCAATGGCAAATGGGTGTCGGCTGAAAATGGTATAACCTTTTCAGTGACAGATCCGGCAACCGGCGCACATCTTGCCGATGTTCCCGATATGGGGGCATCCGAAACCCGGCTGGCGATTGATGCCGCCAATGCCGCCCTTCCGGCATGGCGGACAAAGACTGCCAAGGAACGGGCAAACATCCTTCGCAAATGGTTTGACATGTGCATGGCCGCACAGGAAGATCTTGCCTTGCTGATGACTCGCGAACAGGGAAAACCCCTTGCCGAGGCCCGTGGCGAAGTGGCCTATGGCGCGTCATTCCTTGAATGGTTTGCCGAAGAAGGTAAACGCATTTATGGCGATGTCATTCCCTCGCACGGTGCGGATAAACGCATCATCACGGTCAAACAACCGATTGGCGTTGTTGCTGCGATCACGCCCTGGAATTTCCCGATGGCCATGATCACCCGCAAATGTGCCCCGGCACTTGCCGCGGGCTGTACCGTTGTCATCAAACCTGCCGAAGACACGCCCTTGACCGCCCTTGCCCTTGCCGAACTCGCAAAGCGTGCGGGTTTCCCCGATGGCGTGATCAATGTGGTGACCGCATCGCACGGGGCGGATATCGGCAATGAACTGACCGGCAATCCGATTGTGCGCAAACTGTCCTTTACCGGTTCAACCCAGGTCGGCAAACTTTTGATGCGGCAATGCGCCGACACCGTCAAAAAGGTCAGTCTGGAACTTGGTGGGAATGCGCCATTTATTGTCTTTGATGATGCCGATCTTGACGAGGCCGTTGCCGGTGCCATCGCATCGAAATACCGCAATGCCGGACAGACTTGCGTTTGTGCCAACCGCATTCTGGTGCAGGAAGGTGTCTATGACGCCTTTGCCGAAAAACTTGCCGCCGCCGTTGCCAGGCTGCGTGTCGGTCCCGGCACCGAGGAGGGTGTAACCCAGGGGCCGCTGATCAATACCAAGGCCATTGAGAAGGTCGAAACCCTTGTCAATGACGCGATCAGTTGTGGCGCAAAAGCAGTATTGGGTGGCGCACGCGCCAAACCGGGTAGCAATTTCTTCAGCCCGACCATCCTGACCGGTGTTACCGCCGACATGCGGATTTTCTCCGAGGAAATTTTTGGCCCGGTTGCCCCCCTGTTCAGGTTCCGCGACGAGGCAGACGCCATTCGTATGGCCAATGATACGCCCTTTGGACTGGCGGCCTATTTCTATGCCCGTGATATCGGTCGTATCTGGCGGGTTGGCGAAGCACTGGAATACGGCATTGTCGGCATCAATGAAGGGATCATTTCCACAGAATCAGCCCCGTTTGGCGGTGTGAAAGAATCCGGTATCGGCCGCGAAGGATCGAAATACGGCATCGATGATTTTGTCGAAATCAAATATATGTGTCTCGGCGGTCTTGCCGGGAAAGCCAACTGACCGGCAACAAGGAGCCCACCATGAGTTTCATGTTTCGTAGTGTCCCGCGCATCGTATGCGAGGCGGGCGGCATTGCCAGAACCGGCACCCTGATGAAAGAACTTGGCGCAACCCGCGTCACTGTTGTTTGCGATCCGGGCATTGTCACACTTGGCTTTGCCGATCAGGTGCAAAAATCGTTGGAAGCGGCTGGTATTGCCGTTCAGATATTCTCCGATGTTAAAGCTGATCCCCCCCAGAATATCGTTCAGCAGGCCATTGATGGTGCCAAGGAGTGGCAGGCTGATGGTGTGGTTGGTATTGGGGGTGGCAGTTCTCTTGATAGTGCCAAACTTGTCGCGCTGCTTGCCAATAGCGATCAGACAATCGAAGGCATTTACGGGATCGACAAGGCAACCGGCGACCGTTTGCCCCTGATCCAGATCCCGACAACCGCTGGCACCGGATCGGAAGTCACCTGGGTGTCGGTCATCACCGATAACAATAATCTGAAACAGGTTGTTTATACCCCGCAACTGATGCCCGATATCGCGCTTCTGGATGCTGAACTGACCTATGGGTTGCCACAGAAAGTCACCGCGGCAACCGGTCTTGATGCGATGGTTCATGCCATCGAAGGATACACCAGCCGCACACGTAAAAACCCGATTGCCGATGGCATGGCGGTCACAGCATTGTCGCTGCTTGGCAAGAACCTGATGAAGGTGATAGAGAACCCCGGCGACAAGGAAGCCCGATCGGCAATGCTTCAGGGCTCACTGATTGCCGGGATGGCCCTTGCCAATGCGTCAGTCGCAGCCGTCCATGGGCTGGCTTATCCGTTGGGCGCACGGTTCCATATTCCGCACGGACACGCCAATGCACTGGTAATGGCGCAAGTTTTGCGCTTCAACCTGCCCGCCGCAAGTAAACTCTATGCCGAACTTGCGCCCTGTCTGATCGAAGATGCCGATTTCTCATCCGATGAAGATGCCGCAGAGGCCTTTGTTCGCCGGATTGAGGCAATGGTCCTTGCCAGCGGCCTTGAAACACGATTGCATGAACTGGGGATCACCGAAGACTCTCTGCCTGAAATGGCCGAGGAGGTCTTTACCAAAATCCATCGCCTGATCGAGAGCAATCCGCGCGATATGACGATAAACGATATTGAAGCCATTTACCGCAGCGTTTTCTGATTTAGCCGCTTGTGAACTCCGATTTATACAGTGGCAAAGAACCGGCGGCCTGTTTGGTCGCTTGGCCGCCGGTTCTTAAAATCAATCGAGGCGATCCCGGATTACCGAATGGCAACCGGGTTGATGATCATCTGGACTGCGCCTTTTAACTTTGCCTGCCCCAGAACAAAAAGAAACTCGTGGGCGCGGTCTGCTGCCAGATCCTTGGTGACGATGTTTTCAAGGATATAAACGCCGTTTTCTGCCAGAAGCTTCACATGAACCGGGAAGAAGGCATTCGGGTCCTCGTGAGGAACCGCTTCGAGGCCCCATGTATCTCCGCCAACCGCGACCACACCCCGCCCAGCCAGCCATTCCGCTGCTTCCAGCCCGATACCGGGTTCCGTCTTGCCATAAAGCGCATTATCCTTACCCACCAGATCAAGCCAGCCGGTATGGATCAGAACAACGTCACCTTTGCGGATTTCAGTCCCAGCCGCCTTTTGGGCGGCCATGATATCATCCAGGGTAATGACATATCCACCATCCAACCGGGCGGCTCCCTTTATCGCGGCAACGTTCAGCAGCACACCACGGGTTGCCATTGGCGGAACATTTTCAATACCCAGCTTGGTCAATCCGGTGGCAGCGACCATGTCTTCGGCGTGATTATTGTTATAGTAAGTGTGGTGATCGCCAAGATGACCAAGGCCATCAATCTGGGTTCCCACGCCGAGCCAGCCGGTAAACATGTCGTCATTATACGTTCCGGCATTACTGCCGATGGTCTTGTTGCCACTTTGCCCGGGCGAGAAAACCGTTACAGCCACACCACGCGGTGCGAATGCAGGCGTATCGCGCGAAATTTCCATACCCAGTGAGTAGACTTTTCCCTCGGAAATCAGCTTGCTTGCCGCAAGGGTTACATCTGATGAAAGATAGTTTGCGGCTCCGATCTGATCATCCGGACCAAACCGCGAGATGAACCTGTCATCTGCCGATGCACTGCCGACAGCTCCGATGAAACCCAATATTATTGATGCAGAAATCAGGATTTTTGCTTTTTGCATTTATTCCTCCCTAAGTTGATAAGCACTCAGAGAGTGGCAATTGTCGTGCCAACAAAAAGGTGACGCAAATCAGCATTTCCACCGAAAAAGGGAGCGGATACCGATCAACTCAAAACTTAGAATGATCGGTTAGCGCGCAACAGCCCGCAAACACGACACGGGATACCACGAGCATTTCTTGGAGATTGATTTTGAGAAATCGATGGTGCCCCCGGGGAGAATCGAACTCCCACTCTCAAAGAGAAACAGATTTTGAGTCTGCCGCGTCTACCAATTCCGCCACAGGGGCAGGCACATATGGGTGCATTAGCGCACCCGCCATCGTGGGGGCGGATAATAGCTGTAATTTTCGTCCGGTCAATGGGGCTTTGCGCAAAAATTACATCTTTGGCCGCAGCGGACTTTTCTCGGGAAAACGGCATTGCGAGACGGCCCCAAATGCGGTTACATCAGCCGTTCCTGGGCCATAGTGCCGTATTGTTTTTATCGTCTTAAATGCAAAGGGCGTTTCCGTGCTGCGCAGCCTTTATGACTGGACCCTTGGCCTGGCCGCCCATCGCCACGCTGCCATTGCACTTTTCATTATCGCCTTTGTCGAAAGTTCGGTTTTTCCAATCCCGCCGGACGTTCTTCTGATCCCGATGATCATTGCCGCGCCAACACGCGCATGGCGCTATGCGTTAATCTGCCTTGTCGGGTCTGTTCTTGGCGGCATTGCCGGTTATGGCATCGGCTACTTCCTTTTTGAAAGCATCGGCCAACCGGTATTGCAACTTTACGGCTATAGCGCCAAGTTCGATGTATTCCGCGATTATTATAACGAATGGGGTGCCTGGGCTGTGTTCATCGCCGGGATAAGCCCGTTCCCCTACAAGGTCATTACCATCCTGTCGGGTGTGACAGCACTTGATCCGGCAATATTCATGGTCGCATCGGTTCTGGCGCGTGGTTTGCGCTTCTTCATTATTGCAGCCCTGATCTGGAAGTTTGGCCCGGTCATTCGCGACTTTATCGAAAGGCGGCTTGGCCTCGTTTTTACCATATTTGTCGTGGTTCTTGTCGGTGGATTTGCCGCCATCAAACTGATCCCGCACGGTTAACACCGAAAAACGATAACGGAACAATCCGATGATCAAATTGCTTCGCGCACATTATGCCCCAGCCCTGCCACCTGTTGCCATTTTCCTGATTTCTGCCGGAAGCCTCGGCTTTGCCTTCTATGCGCAGTATGTGCAGAAGCTTTTGCCCTGTGTGTTATGCCTTTATCAACGCGTACCGTTTTATGTTGCCGGTGGCCTTGCCATTCTTGCCCTTTTGCTGCTGCGCATACCGGGTGCTTCGCGGGTTCTTGTTTATCTATGCGGTGTTGCCTTTGCCATTGGTACCGGAATTGCGCTCTATCATGTCGGCGTTCAGGAACTCTGGTGGGAAGGTCCGGCCATGTGTGGCGGCCTTACCAGCGGCGCGGCATCGGTCGCCGACCTGAAAGCGCAACTGATGGCCCAGCCGATTGTCCGCTGTGACAAGATCGACTGGGCCCTGTTTGGCATCACTATGCCGACAGTCAATGTCTTCTTCTCGGCCGCGCTGACGATCCTTTGCCTGATCGCTCCATCACGGTGGATGAAACGCTAGAACGATCAAAGTCAAACCCGAAATCCGGCCTGCCAGACGTTTTGCTGGCAGGCTTTTTTTTGCGAAAAACACACCAGATTGCGGACACGAGATATTCTTTTTCCCTCCGTTAAATAATAATGCGAATTATTCTTGTTTGCATAAAATTCTTCTTATAATATCCGCGGCCTTAAGGAATACCGAACCAGATAGGTCTGCGCTGATCGAGCACGACCGAAGAGCAAATATACCCAGCGAGGATATAGGCAGGAATGCCAGACCAGACATTCCATCCCCATATGACAACCAAGATCGAAGGAATCACATTCCTGGAAGAACTTCGTTTCAGACGCTGGAACACAGGGATTACCGATCTATGGCATGTGCAATGTGCAGAAACCTCGGGTGGCAGTTATGTCTCGGAAGCGCCGCGACTGGTTGCCATTCTGGAATGTGCCGGGGATGCGCAATTTTGCATTCGCGCGAACAAAAACCATACTGGTGAAGGCCGCGGTGATCAGGGGTGCCTGTTCTATATTCCAGCCGGCATGCATGTCACCTCTGAGGTACAGGGCTCATGCCGGCTGCGCCATCTTGACATCCATCTTGATACACAACGGCTTGAACAATGTCTTGGCTACAAGGCAGATTCCAGCGTCCTCGAAATGCCGCGGATCGGCTTTTATGATCAGCGCATCAATGCGCTTGTGCGCATGATTGCCGACGACATCGCAACCGATAGCCCATCACCGGCGCTATATGGTGAAGGACTTTTGACCGCACTGACCAGCGCCCTTCTGGCACCGATGCCAGAAACCGATACGACACGCAAACGCGGCAGGCTCGCCCCGTTCCAGCTACGCAGGACTGTCGATTATATTGAACAAAATTGCGGTCGCGTCATTCGGCTGGATGAATTAGCCGAACTTGCAGGACTGTCTCAATCTTATTTCTGCTCGGCTTTTCGCGAGAGCACAGGCATGCCGCCCCACCAGTGGCAGATGAAAGCCAGAATAGAACGCGCCAAAACCATGCTGCGTAAATGCGATACTCCTTTGGCATCCATCGCAACCCAAATCGGCTTTGCAGATCAGGCCCATCTCACACGGGTATTCCGCCGCATCACAGGCACCACACCCGGCGCATGGCGCCGCGAACAGGCTATCGTAAATTAAACCAAAAACCGTTCAATATAGCCAAATAGGGTTCAATATTTCCCCTTTCGCTGCGTGCTATCGGGACGTCACACGTGACAACTGGCGCAGGGAACAGACCCAATGAAGTCCTTCAGAGACAAGAACTTAAGAACCGCCCTTCTTGGCAGTGTTGCAATGATTTTCGCAACATCACCAATGCAGGCTTTCGCACAACAGGCCAAAGACGAAATCCTTGTTGATCCCATCGTGATAGAAGCCGACCAACAAAGTGAAACAGCAACGTCACCTGTTAAGGGATATGTTGCAAAGCAAAGCGCAACAGCAACCAAAACCGGTACCGCGATCTCGGAAACGCCCCGCGCCATATCGGTCGTCTCAAAAAAAGAGATCGAAACACGCCAAGCCCAGACCGTTATGGATGCCCTTAAATATTCGCCGGGCATTCAACCGGATTTGTATGGTTACGACACCCGCTATGACTGGTTCAAGGTCCGGGGCTTCGCCCAACAGGACATAGGCCTTTACCGCGATGGTATGCAGCTTCGCTCATCGGGTTATGCGTCATTCAAGCAAGAGGCATATGGGGCAGAACGCATTGAACTCCTGCGTGGCCCGACATCGGTTCTTTATGGTCAGAATGCGCCGGGCGGTATCGTCAACGTCGTTTCCAAGCGCCCTCATGCAGACATGCTGAACGAAGTAGAACTGCAAACCGGCAGTTTCGATCACAAACAAGGGGCCTTTGACATCGGCGACAAGCTGGTTGAAGACGGAAGCGTTCTTTACCGCGTTGCAGGCCTCGTCAAAGATTCCGGCACCCAGACCGATATGGTCGATGACAAAAGGATTTATCTTGCGCCATCGCTGAAATGGGAAAATGACGACACTTCCTTGACCCTTCTCACCCATTATCAGGAAGACGATACCGGCTCGGCAAACAACTGGCTGCCCGCCGTCGGAACAATCTTTGGCACCCCCAATGGTGCAATTCCGGTTGATGTCTTTACCGGGGAACCGGCGTTTGAGGGCTACAAGCGCATTCAGTATTCACTCGGTTACGAGCTAAGCCATGACTTCACGAATGATCTTACATTCCGCCAGAACGCGCGATATGCCTTTGTTGATGTCGATTACAAAACAATCTACGGAAACGGCTGGGCAGATGTAAATGCTGGCACGCTAAATCGTAGTCTCCTGCGCACCGACCAGAATGCACATGCCATTACAATTGATAACCAGCTGGAAACCCGGTTTGAAACCGGAACCGTCAATCACACCCTTCTGACCGGGCTGGATTATCAGCATTACATCTATGATCGTTATGCGGCGTTCGGCAGTGCGTCGTCGCTAAACGTCTATAACCCGTCCTACGGCGGAACTCTGTCTGCCCTGACGACTTGGTACGATGACGATGTAACGCTTCGCCAGCTTGGTGTTTATGCACAAGATCAGATCGAGTTTGATGAACATTGGGTATTGACCCTTGGCGGTCGCCAGGACTGGTCAGACGAGAAAAAATACGACAACGCCAATAACGGTGCAGAGAGCAGCAAAAACGATCATGCCTTTTCCGGTCAGGCCGGGCTCGTTTACAAAACCGAACTCGGCCTTACGCCATATATCAGCTACTCGGAATCCTTTACCCCCGTCGCCAGTCAGGGAACACAAAACTTTGATCCTGAAACAGGTCAGCAATACGAAATTGGTGCCAAATACGAACCTGAAAGCTTCGATGGCCTGTTAACCGCTGCCTTATATGATCTGCGCCGTCAAAATGTCACGACAACCGACCCTGACGATACAGCACGTAAAATCCAGTCAGGCGAGGTCCGCTCGCGCGGTATCGAACTGGAAGCAACCATTGAGCCTTTTGAAGGGTTGGTTGGCAAAGCTGCATACAGTTTCAACGATGCCGAAGTCACCAAAGACAACGATGGCTATCAGGGCAAAGCCCCGGTCGGCGTTCCGGAACATACAGCATCTCTTTGGGCTGATTATACCTTACAGTCCGGCGCAATGAGCGGCTTTGGGTTCAATGGTGGCGTTCGCTATCTCGGTAAACAGTACGCTGATCAGTCAAACACCGTTGAAGTCCCGTCAACCACTCTGTTCGATGCCGGCATCCACTATGAGATTGAAGGCTACCTTCTGGCATTGAATGCGACCAACCTGACGGATGAACGTTGGGTCGCAAGTTGCTCGGGAACAAATGCCTGCTACTACGGTCAGGGACGCACGATTCTCGCCACGGTCAAATATCGCTGGTAGTCAGATTGCGAAAGACTTCGTAAAACATAAAAGCACCGCCGGAAACGACGGTGCTTTTACTTTGTCCACATATACCGGACCCGGATCAGAAGTCGTATTCCAGTTCGGTATCCCAATACAAAAAATCCCGCCAACTTTCGTGAAGATAGTTTGGCGGGAAGCGGCGTCCGATGGTCTGGAGTTCGTGCATGCTCGGCTGTTCGGGGATCCTGCGCAGCCGGAGTCCGGCTTCCCTGATCGATCGGCTACCCTTGAAAAGGTTACAGTCCGAACAGGCAGTCACAATATTGGACCAGTTCGTTCGCCCGCCCCGCGACCTCGGAATGACGTGATCGAATGTCAGGTCACTGGTCGGCAGACGATCCCCGCAATACTGGCAGGAAAACTGGTCGCGCAGGAAAACGTTGAACCGGGTAAAGGCCGGGCTGCTTTTGAGCGATACATATTCCTTGAGCGATATGACACTCGGCAGTTTCATTTTGAAAGACGGGGAATGGACTTCGCGATCATATTCCGAGAGAACATCAACGCGTTCCAGAAACACTGCCTTAAGCGTATCCTGCCAGGACCACAAGGACAGCGGGAAATAGCTTAACGGCCGGAAATCGGCGTTAAGGACAAGTGCCGGACACGCATTGGGCGATAAATGCATATCATCCGCTCCACCGTGTTTACCGAGTCGCACCCACTATTTAGCAGGTTCGCGAATCGCGGGTGATGAACATATCATGACGTTTCATCAATCCATGCGACGCGGTCACGTAAATCACTGATAGAGAAAAGTATAGACCAATTTTCGCAAAGCGCAAATCCCGCTTGAGGCCGAGTCGCAAACATTTACGCAAAACCGGCGGCACCAGGTACGACTCGCAATCAGGCACATCAACATCCGGACAAACAAAAAGGCCGCGCATCGATGATGCACGACCCTTTTATGGCCCCGGAACAGGGCGATCTGAAATCTTTGAAAAACGAAAGGCCCGCAATCGCGAGCCTTCGTAATTCTTAAAGCAAAAGTCTGCCTTAGGCAGCTTTCGCTTCAACAGCTTTGGCGATCTGGCGTTTGACTTTCACCAGCTCTGCCGACAGCTTGGAAGCTGCTGTGCCGAGCACATATGCATCCAGACCACCACGTTTTTCAATGGTGCGGATCGCATTGGTGGTCAGACGCAGACGCACCGAACGACCCAGCGCTTCGCTCAGCAGCGAAGCCGGCTGAAGGTTCGGAAGGAAACGACGTTTGGTGCGGTTGTGGGCGTGGCTCACATTCATGCCGACCAAAACGCCTTTGCCGGATACCGGGCAGCGACGTGCCATGACCTGATCTCCTGGTCTATAATTCGCAAAAGGACGCTTGGCCTGACAGGCAGGCCCGCGCTTGGAGCCGGGTTATTACCGTCTCTGACAGATGCCGTCAAGCCTTCATCCACGCTTTTACGCGACAAAAACACCTGTTTTGCGCAATCCGTTCATATTGCATCACGCAAGGACGGCTTTTCCCATCTCAACCACACGCAATCAAGCGATTTTCCCCGGCACACAGCCATACCCCCGGTTCGGTTTAGCAATTACATAACGATGATGCGACCCGATTCAGGACGGCATCCGGCAAAGACAAACATATATAAAGTCGGGTTCAGGCCTTCTCGCTGCCCATATTGGCTCTTTGACGTTACGTTCTTTATAAGGATTCAGAAGGTAGAGGTCAGAACACCCAAGGTCACCCAGATTGATCCTTGTCAAAACATCATCGCGCATTCGGTGTTAGCGTGCCGTCATAGTTATTCCGCACACGCTTGGGGAGCACTGCGCATGATGAAAACCGATTCCAAGGTATCCTTGCCCCTTTTGGGCATTCTGCTGGTCGCTGTGATCGGCCTTGTTTTGTATCTGGCCGGCTATGTGCTTGCGCATTTCGGTGTGCCGATTGCATCGGTCTGGATTTACGTCGCACTCGCACTGGTCCCGGTCGTCTTCCTCGTGCTTCTGGATTTCAGTCGCTAATCCTGCGCGCTGTCTGCAAACAATAAAACGGCCTGCCAGTTTCGGCGGGCCGTTTTATTGTTTGGGGGGCTTTCACCTGAAAAATCACCATCAGACGGCTGAACTTCTTTGTTGCCAATGGGGATTTTCACAAGGCCCCGCCGACGGGCGGGCAAAGAAATATCCCTGATAGGCATCAACCCCCATCGCCGCAAGTTCGCTGCGTTGCTGCTCGGTCTCAATACCCTCGGCAATAACATCAAGACCGAACCGATGCGCAATCAGAATGGCGCCTTCGATCACCGCGCGTGAATTGACATCCATTTTCAGGATGAAAGATTTATCGATTTTGACCGCATCAACGCGGATCTGGTGCAGGCGGGAAAGCGATGAATAGCCGGTACCGAAATCATCAATATGAACTTCCACTCCCTGATCATGCAGATCAGACAGGACTTCTGAAATCAGTTGTGTGCGCCGGATATCAAAGATCGATTCTGTCACTTCAATAGTCAGACGGTTGGCTGGCAGACCCGTTTCAAGCAGCAGATTTTCCACCATACGGGCAAAACGCGGCACAACAATCTGACGCACCGATACGTTAACCGCAATCTTGGGACCACCGGCAAAGCCGGACCAGTCCAGGATCGTTTTGCAGGCTTCGCGCATCACCCATTCGCCGATATCGACAATCAGCGCCGATTCCTCAGCAATCGGAATAAACTCGTCTGGTGCTACACGGCCTAGCTCTGCACTTTCCCAGCGCAACAACACCTCATAGGCGGTAATGTCGCCCGTCTTCGCACTGACGACCGGCTGATATTCAAGAAAAAGCTCATTGGCGGACAAAGCCTGACGCAGGGCCTGATTGATCGCCAATCGACGTTCCTGCTCAACAAGCAACTTGCTGTCATAACTTTGCACGCTGCCACGCCCGGACCGCTTAACCTCGGCTGCGGCCAGATCGGCCCAATGGATCAATTCCGCAATCTGCGGGTTCTCGTCCATACCAAATGCGACACCAGTGCTGAAACCGACATGCAATGTCTGCCGTGCGATATGGATTGGCCGGTTAACCGCCGCCCGGACCTCGGCGATGGTTTGGTCCACCAGCTGATGCAGATTTTCCGGCTGATCAGTCAGAATCATGATGAATTCATCACCACCCCACCGCCCGACAGCATGACGATCATCGACATATTCCCGTAAACGGTGCGAAACTTCCTTAAGCACCAGATCACCGATCGCATGACTGAGCCCGTCATTGATCTGTTTGAAATGATCAAGATCAATGAACAGAACGGCATAGGCACGATTGCCCCAGCTTGCACGCGCCTCTTCAAACCAGGAAACGATGCCATCACGGTTCAGCAATCCTGTCAGGGTGTCGCGCACCAGAAGATTGCGAAGTTCACGGGTTCGTTTCGCCACCCGAGCTTCAAGTGTCGCATTCCAGTTCTCGGTTATCCGGTTTTTCTCGCGCAGGTCGTCAACCAGAGAGTCATTTTCGTGCTTCAGCACAAGCGACCGATACAGAATACCGTGATTATTGCGATGGGTGATCATCATGACGGTTACAAAGATGAAGCCCAGCCCCGACAGAACGTAATTCGGTTCCGGCATGACAATCAGAACAATACAGGCAGGCAGTAGCAACATCAGAAGATAGAACCGGCCGACCCTGAAAACAGGTGCAAGAATTCCGGTCGCGCCACCGGCAAGCCCCGCCAATATGATCAGAGTTACGAACCGGCTTTCATTACTTTGCGTTGGCAAGTCAAAGATTGACGCCAACGCCCAAAGGATAGCGCCGGAACAAACACCACAGGCATATCGCATAAACCATCTATGGAATTCCGCATCATCAAATGCCGAAACCAGCCGTCGTTCGACATGATAGCGATACCCGATAAAAAGCCGGATCACCGTCGTTGCAAAAATCACGCAAATCCAGACGGTCATGCCAAATGATAGTTCGGATTGAAACCAAAGCGTCCCGACAAGACCACTTCCGGCCGACAGATTGACAAGGACGTTCGCCCAGTTGTTGCGATAGGCAAGATCAAGAAGGTCCGCGCGAACCTTCTTTTGCAGTTTCGGCCCTGCTTCGGTCCCGTGTCCGGGTTCCAAAAGCAGCCGTTTCAAGGTGTCAGCCATCCTGGCTGTGAACTGCCCCATCCGGAAATTCCGTTATAGCCGTTTACACGCTTAACAATCGGATGCGCAACATTAGCTATTTGAATGGTAAGCAGTCACCCTAAATAATTCCAGATAGAAAGTGCGGTTTTTTTGAAGCAATGCCCCTTGTAGGCCCCAAAGCCGAACGGGACCCGGTTTTGCCCCGGTCGGCTTTCGATGCCAGATCGTCAGAATATACCCTCAGAATATCTCGAAGACTTGCCCGGTCTGAAGACCCTCGACCGATTTGGCATAGCCAAGGGCCGCACGTGCCGCCGGAACGGGATCATGCCCGCGGAAATACGGTGCGTAGCCTTCCATGGCCTCAAGGATCACACCGGGGCTGACCGCGTTGATGCGAAGCCCCGGTTTGATTTCGATTGCAGCAGCCCGCACAAAAGACTCGATTGCGCCATTCACCATCGAGGCCGAGCTACCGTAACGGATCGGATCTTTGGACAGGATACCAGTGGTCAGCGTGAATGATGCATTGTCTGCCACGTGATCACGCCCAACCAACACCAGATTGACCTGCCCCATCAGTTTGTCATTGATCCCGATGCGGTATTTGTCATCGTCCATTTCGGCGAAATCACCGAAATGAACCTTTCCGGTCGCAGAAACAACCGCATCGACTTTGCCGACCTTTTCAAACATCGCACGGATTGATGCGATATCCGTCAGGTCAACATTAACGTCTCCACTTGCGCGGGACGCACGGATGATGTCGTGGCGTTGGGACAACTCGGAATCAATCCCGCGCCCGACAATCCCCGATGCGCCTACCAAAAGAACTTTCATCTGATCCTCCATCCTTGGAAGTGCTTCGATGGAAGGATTGTCTCATGAGACAATTGCAAGGATAATCTGGTTATTTCCAAACATTTTGTTTAATATTCTAAACAATGAAAGATTATCTGAATGAAATGCGCAGCTTTGCGGCCGTCATGGAAAACGGTGGCTTTACCCACGCCGCCAAGGCACTTGGCGTGTCCAAGGGCCTGATCAGCCAACATGTCAAAAGACTGGAATCAGAGCTGGGGGCGCAATTGCTGTTCCGGTCAACCCGCAAGGTAGAACCAACCGAAATCGGGATCACATTTCTGGGTTATTGCCAAAACATCACCCAAAGTGCCGCCGCCGCATTCGAAGCCGTCGAGGCTCTGCGCGGCGAGCCGGTCGGCACCGTTCGCATTACGGTTCCCGTTTCCTTTGGCGAGATGTTTCTTGATGACATCATCGTCGCATTTCAAAAAGCACATCCGCGCATACAGATCGAAATGGAACTGGAAAACACCTTCCGCGCGCTGCAATCTGCCCATATCGATATCGCCATTCGCGTCGGATTGACCGACGACCCAGAACAGGTTGCCATTCCGCTGGGTCAATTGTCCGAACTGATCTGCGCAAGCCCTACCTACTGGGCAAAGCACCCAAAGCCCGAAACACCCGCCGATCTGGGAAATCACAATTGCCTGCTGAATTTTCAGTACTACAAGGACGGCAACTGGGTTTTCTTTTCCGATGATGGCGCACAATCAGTTCCGGCACAGGGCAATCTGCGCCTTAATCATTATCCGCTGTTGCGCAATGCCGCGATCCGCGGATTGGGCGTTGCCCGGCTGCCCCGGTATGTTGCCCTTCCGGCAATCTTCGACGGATTGCTTGAAACGGCACTGGATGGCTATTCATCGCCGTTACGACCGATCTATCTGGTTTACCCCTATCAGGAAAACCTGCCGGCCAAAAACCGGTTGATGATTGATTTTATTCGCAGCTGGTTCGTCGAACGCCCTGACCTTCTGGAAACCAGAACGACGTCGCCTAGACATATCCGCTTAGCGCAATGACCTCTTGGGCGCTCATACCCTCGTCACGCATGGATCGCAGTGTTTTTGATTTGTCGCGCTTGGCAAACCGTTTGCCATCCGGGCCCGTAAGCAGGCCATGATGATGATATTCAGGAACATCATACCCCAGCAATTCCTGTAACAGGCGATGCAGGTGGCTTGCAAAAAACAGGTCTTCGCCGCGGGTGACAAGGTTGATGCCCTGCAAATGATCATCATGGGTTACCGATAGATGGTAGCTTGTCGGCGTGTCCTTGCGCGCCAGAACAACATCGCCAAATATTTCTGGCGTTGCATCCTGTTTGCCAACCTTGCGGTCATACCACGATAACGGGCTGGCGACCTGTCTAAGGGCACGCACCATATCCAGACGCAGCGCATAGCTTTCCCCCGTCGCAACACGATCTGCGCGCTCGGAAGCACTAAGATTACGACAGGTCCCCGGGTAAAGCACACCATCCGGCCCATGCGGCGCATTTCCAATCCGCGCGATTTCTTCCTGAATGTCTTTTCGCGTACAAAAGCACGGATAAAGCAGCCCGGCATCGGTCAAACGATCCAGGACCTTCTCATAATCACGGAAATGCTGCGACTGAATGCGAACAGGTTCTTCCCATCGAAGCCCCAGCCAAGCAAGGTCCTCAAAGATCGCATCAACATATTCCGGGCGACAGCGGGTTTGATCTATATCTTCGATCCGCAAAAGGAAACGACCATTCGGACCGGCCTGTTTTGCGGAAAACAGGGCCGAGGCCGCATGACCAATATGAAGAAACCCGGTCGGACTGGGGGCAAAGCGGGTAATGGCTGTCATAACGGCCCTATCCCCATGACCTACCAGCGGTCACGATCACCGGTCGCCTTGTCCTTGGCGGTATCCGCAGGCACATGACGCATCGGACGTTTGGGCTGACGGCCCCCCTGTTCATCGAACAGATCGGACAATTCACGCAACATCGTCCCGCCAAGCTCTTCGGGGTCGTTGATCGTTACCGCACGCTGGTAATAGCGGGTCACATCATGTCCGATCCCGATCGCAAGCAGTTCAACTGGCGAACGGGTCTGAATCCAGTCGATGACCTCGCGCAGGTGCCGTTCAAGGTAATTTCCGGAATTTACCGACAGGGTCGAATCATCGACCGGCGCGCCGTCGGAAATCACCATCAAAATCCGGCGTTGTTCCGAACGGCCCAGAAGGCGTTCGTGCGCCCAAAGCAGAGCTTCGCCGTCGATATTTTCCTTAAGCAGTCCTTCGCGCAGCATCAGGCCAAGATTCTTGCGCGCGCGCCGCCACGGGGTATCGGCCGCTTTATAGATGATGTGGCGCAGGTCGTTGAGACGGCCCGGTTTTGGCGGCTTGCCACTTTCAACCCATTTTTCGCGCGATTGGCCACCTTTCCACTGCCGGGTGGTAAAACCAAGGATTTCGACCTTCACCCCGCACCGTTCAAGGGTACGTGCCAGAATGTCGGCAGATAGTGCGGCAATCGTGATCGGGCGCCCGCGCATGGAACCGGAATTATCGATCAGCAGCGTCACGACCGTATCCCGGAAATCTGTATCTTGTTCCTGTTTGAAGGACAGCGAGGTCGAAGGTGTTGAAACAATACGCGCCAGCTTCGCCGCATCAAGGATGCCTTCTTCAAGGTCAAAGTCCCAGCCACGATTTTGCTGCGCCATCAGGCGGCGTTGCAACCGGTTGGCAAGGCGCGAAACGACATTCTGCAAATTCGCAAGCTGCTTATCGAGCATGGCGCGCAGACGCGAAAGCTCCAGGCCTTCGCAAAGCTCGTCGGCAGTTACGATTTCATCAAATTCACGCGTAAAGGGTTCATAGCCGCGTTCAATCGGTTCGTTCCGACCGTCAAATTCCGGCTGTTCGCCCGGTCCGGCAGGCTGTTCTTCCTGCGACATGGCTTCAAGCTGCTGGTCATCGATATCGCCTTCACCGGCTTCGGCTTCTTCGGTACCGGCATCCTGCTGCTGATCATCACCATCAGGTTCGGACTCGTCAGCCTGCCCCTGCTGGCCACCCTGACTGTCAAGTTCCTCGTCCGGGTCGGTTTCGCCTTCTTTTTCGTCCTCATCCTCGCCGTCATTTTCAGGCGGGGCTTCGTCGATATCATCTTCAAGAGACAAATGATCAAGCAGGCGGCGCAATCCCCGCGCAAACGCATCCTGATCGTCAATCAGATCGCGCAGATCGTTCAGGTCTGTACCGGCATTTTCTTCGATATGGGCACGCCACAGATCGATCAGCGGGCGGGCCGATGACGGGGCGGGTTCGCCAGTAAAAATCTCGCGCGCCAGCATCCCGATTGCATCAGCAAACGGGGCATCTTCGCGCGCCGTCAACCGATGGAAGTTTTTGGCACGGCAATCCTGTTCGGCATGTTCACGCAGGTTCTTGCGGACCCCCGGGAAATAACGCGAACCGACCGCCTCGCAACGCGCCGTTTCCAGCGCGTCGTAAACGGCCTGTGCCTCGGCGGTTTCGGGCATACGGCGGGCATGAAGGGCCACATCATGGTGACGCAGTTTCAACGCCCAGCCATCGGCAACCCCGCGCAGGTCGGCAACCTCGTCCTTCGGCAGCGCCTGTTTGGGCATCGGCAGGCGCACATGTTCGCCATAGCCACCTGCCCGACCGCCTTTGACAAAGCCGACTTCAAGATCATTGCGTCCGGCAAGCGCGCGAAATGTCGCCGCTGTGCCGCGCAAAAATCCGGAAAGCGCTTCATCATTTTTCATTGCTCTACTCGCTTCTGGAATCAGGTCGCCGATTTGCTTTAACAATGAATGATCCTAACGGACCATCACATTGATGGCTTCTTCGGGAAGTTCCTCGCCAAAGCACCGCTGATAATATTCAGCCAGGATCGGGCGTTCGACCTCGTCGCAACGGTTCAGGAACGTCACGCGAAACGCATAGGAAATTTCCCCGAAAATCTCGGCGTTTTCAGCAAGCGTAATAACGGTACGCGGGCTCATGACAGTCGAAATATCGCCTGCGACAAATCCCTGGCGGGTCAGGTTGGCAAGGGCAACCATGGCCTCGATCTTCTTGCGGCCTTCGGCATTGTCGAACGACGGCACCTTGGCGGTCACAATGTTGGTTTCATCGGCAACCGACAGATAGTTAAGGGTCGCAACAATCGACCAACGGTCCATCTGGGCCTGGTTGATCTGCTGGGTCCCGTGATATAGGCCCGTGGTATCGCCAAGGCCGACCGTGTTTGACGTCGCAAACAGGCGGAAATTCGGATGCGGATGGATGACCTTGTTCTGATCAAGCAGGGTCAGCTTGCCATCGACTTCCAGAACACGCTGGATAACGAACATCACATCGGGGCGACCGGCATCATATTCATCAAAGACCATCGCGACCGGACGTTTAAGCGCCCAGGGCAAAATGCCTTCGCGGAATTCCGTGATCTGTTTGCCATCGCGCAACACGATGGCATCTTTGCCGATCAGGTCGATACGCGAAATGTGGCTATCAAGGTTTACACGAACACAAGGCCAGTTCAGACGTGCAGCAACCTGTTCGATATGGGTCGACTTACCCGTACCGTGATACCCTTGGATCATCACGCGGCGGTTATGGGCGAAGCCCGCCAGAATGGCCAACGTCGTATCGCGATCAAACCGATAGGTCGGATCAATCATGGGAACATGTTCGCTGCCCTGGCTGAATGCCGGAACCTTCATGTCGGAATCAATCCCGAACGCTTCACGAACGGAGATTTTGATGTCTGGTGCATCCAGCGGATGTTCGGCGGCTGCACCTGTCGCTTCGTAACCTTGGCTCATAAGTACTCGCGCATTTGTCGGACCGGTGACGCGGTCTCGTTTGAAAACTAGCTCATTAATAGCGGCTAAGATGCGCGTGACAAAGGGAAGATGCGCAAAAAAAATCTATCGCCGCCAATGGATCGAACAATGAAAAGGTCCGCGGCACGAATTGCAAGGCAGATTTTATCAAATTTCGCCCGATACCAGTCTCTGATTACGTGGAAACACGTGCTTCCAGATCACGGATGTATCTCATCAGCGACGAATAGGCTGCACTGATTTTCTTAAAGCGTTCTTCGGCAACCTTGTCGCCGCCATTGGCGTCGGGATGGTATTTTTTCGACAGCGCCTTGTATTTTGACTTAAGCTCGTCCTTGGAAAACGGCCAAGGAAGATCAAGCGTTGCCATGGCCTGTTGCTGTTCGGATGGCATGCCCATAGCCCCCGCGCGACGCTGGGCATCTTCGCTTTTGCGTCGGCGATCCCCCGCGGGGTCACCCCCTGGGCCATGATGGGTCGGATCACCATCTTCATTAAAGAAGCCGAAACCGTCGCTGAATTTGAAGTTGAACGGTTTCTTGGCACCGCGAATATGCCCGAACCGCCATGTCGGGCGTTGCCAATGGGTATCACGCCGGACATCGTTTTCGATGTCTTCGGCTTTCATGCCCTCGTAATAGTTCCAGGACTTGTTGTATTCCCGGACATGGTCGAGACAGAACTTATAGTACTCGCGAAGTTTGCGGTCCTTGGGCGCACGAAATTCCCCATGACCTTCACATCCCGGCCATTCACATACGGGCAGGTCTGGTTCTTCATGGTAAAGGGTTTTGCGTTTGTTGCGTTGGCCGCGGTTCATCTGCGTTTATATGTTCTGATCATCAAGCTTCGCAATATCATACGAGCCGTTTTAATGCGATAAAAGGCTTGAAAAACTGCCATCGCGTGCCACAACGGTGCCAACAGTCAGATTTTCGCATTAATTCATGCGAAACACACCGAAACATGAGGCCATTGTCATGCAGGTAGCCCAACAGATTAGCGATATCCTGACCGCGGAATTCGCCCCCGAGAAACTCGAAATCATCGATGATTCGTCAAAACATGCCGGTCATTCAGGCGCCGACCCACGCGGAGAGTCGCATTTTTCCATACTGGTCGTTTCCCAAAAATTTGATGGCGAGAACCGCGTCAATCGCCAGCGGCTGGTTTACGCAGCCCTTGATCAGCTTCTGAAAGATCGCGTTCACGCGCTGGCTTTGAAAACCATGACACCTTCCGAATATGCAGCGGCTGCGACCTAAAAATAACCAAAGCGTTTATTCCGCATCGTGAAATCAACTTAGACGACCGTTGTTTTTCGGCGCAATAATAGCCCAGAAGCCCGATGCGCAGTCTCCTGCATATGGGGCACGGGCGCCGGTCAAATCTGCGCCCGATACAAACGGGAGGACTAGGTTATGAGAACGCGCCTTATCGGGGCAAGCGTCGCCCTGTTTATGTCTGGAACGGCCTACGCACAGGCCCCCGCCCCGGACAATCTTGAAAAACTCTCCAATTTCCAGTCAACAGGCACCAGCGAGTTCACAAGAATCGAGCAAAGCGGTGACTATGCTGATGGCATCAAGAAAACGCTTGAACGCATTACTCTGCCGGACGGTTTCAAGATTGCCCTTTATGCCGTTGTTCCCGATGCCCGCCATATCGCCGTTGGCCCGCAAGGGGTTGTGACATTTGTCGGCACGCGCAAGGACAAGGTCTGGTCGGTAACCGACCGCAACAAGGACCGTGTTGCAGACGAGGTCAAGGACTTCGCCCCGTCCTTGCGGTTCTCCATTCCCAACGGTCCGTGCTTCTCTCCCGATGGCATGCTCTATATCGCAGAGCAAAACAGGGTTCTGACCTTCCCCGCCGCCGAATTTTTCTATGAAAGCCCCGATGTCGCGGCATTCAATGTCGTTAAACAGGGTGAGTTGATTCCAACGTCCGAAGAAAGCTACAATCACACCGCACGTGTTTGCAAAATCGGCCCGGATGGCAAACTTTATATCTCGCTTGGACAACCCTTTAACGTTTCACCCAAGGACAAGCTTGATCTTTATCGCCAACACGGGATAGGCGGTATTATACGCATCAACATCGATGGAACCGGCCGTGAAGTATACACATACGGGGTCCGGAACTCCGTCGGTCATGACTTCCATCCGGAAACCGGCGAACTATGGTGGACGGACAATCAGGTTGACGGCATGGGCGATGACATTCCGCCCGGCGAAATCAATCACCAGACAGCAGCCGGTCAGCATTTCGGCCATCCCTGGTATGGCGGCGGCAACGTTCGCACAAATGAATATGCCGGTGAAGAAGTTCCCTATGATGTCGTGATGCCCGCGGTCGAAACCATTGCACATGCTGCCGACCTTGGCATGTCCTTCTACACGGGCAAGATGTTCCCGGCCAAATACAAGAATGCGATTTTCTCGGCCCAGCACGGATCGTGGAACCGCACCACGCCGGTCGGCGCGCGCGTGATGGTAACCTTTATCGACAGTGACGGCACGGCCCGCATAGAGCCCTTCGCCGAAGGCTGGATCGATGAAAACGGGGAATATCTTGGCCGCCCGGTTGATGTCGCCCAGCTGCGCGACGGGTCCCTGATTGTATCGGATGACCTTGCCGGTGCCCTGTACCGCATCTGGTACGAGGGGAAATAATGCGGATATTGCTTATCGTGATTCTCGGCGGGCTTTTGCCCGCCGGGGCTTCCTTGGCACAGGACATTGATGCCGGTCGGAAAGTTGCGGGCATATGTCGAACCTGTCATGGTCTGGACGGATTTGCCCGCATCCCGATTGCCCCGCATATCGGCGGCGAACCCGCGGCATATATTGAAACCCAATTGCGCGCGTTTCGCGATGGCAGCCGGGAACATGAAATGATGACCGTGGTTGCCAGCAGTTTATCCGACCAGCAGATCGCCGACGCCGCGGCCTGGTATAACCATTTTGATGTGACTGCCACACTGCCAGCCGGGGAAAACCCTGATGATGCCCCGGAACTATGCAGCACCTGCCATGGTTCAAACGGGATTTCGGAAATGCCGGACGTTCCCAACCTTGCCGGTGAAACCAATATCTATCTCGAAACACAGTTAAAAGCGTTCCGAAACGGCAAGCGCAATCATGACATCATGTCGCCAATTGCAACCGAGCTTGACGATAAAGGAATGCAGACCGCAGCAGACTGGTACAGTGCGATTACGATCAACATCACCGATCCGACCAAACCGAACTGAAACCGAAATCAGCTGTCGGGTCGCAGTGCCCCTGAAACATCAAGGCCAACCGTCATTGCCGCGATAACATCTCCGGTTTCCGGATTAATGATCGGAACCGTGATCTGCGACAGAAAGGCACGGGTTGATCCATCAAAATAGATGTCGGCGATCTGACTTATATCCGGGTCATGGCTAATGGTGACCTCGAATTTCTGCTCATCTGATTGATCGAAATCGGTCGTCAACCGGTTCATGCCGATAACCGCGCCGTTGGTATCGAATACGAATATTTCGGCAATATTGTCGGCGTCGCTTTCCTGAAAGGCCCGCAAGATATCGGAAAGCGGATTTTCAAGGATTTCGGTTGCCTTCGGGCTGGCAATCCCGCCTTCGCTGCCCTGACGCCATTCGCGATCGATTTCGACAATCGCATCAGGCTGAATTTGTGCTCCACCCATTGCGGACCGTACCGCACCAACAAGTTCCGCATTCGCCGCCATGGCGCGGATCGCCGGTAATTGCTGACGAGTAATCAGATCACGTTCCCAATCCTCAAGCTGCATGGGTAAGGTTTCGCATGCACCCAGCGCCGTATTCAGCGACGCAATCAGCCCGGGATTAAGGCGGGTATATTCCCGCCCAATATAAACAACAAGCGGGGCATATCGTTCGAACTGGACGTTGAACTGAGCTTCATGGTGGCCCATGCTGTCGCGCGCGGCCTCGAAAGTCTGTTTGTCGACCAAGGCGTATTCAACGCGCCCGGCCAGGACCTGCGAAATCAGGGAGTTGATGGACGGTGCCTTGACAATTTCCTGATACCCTTGCTCTGCCAGCCATTCTGCTTCGTTGGAGCCAAGGATGGCACCAACAGAAAGCAGACTGTCGGGTGTCGGGCTTGACGCGAAACTGCCCTGTTGTCCGGCAGCTGAAATCCAGACCCATTTTTCAAGTGCTAGCGGCAAGGTCGGCTCGGCGTATTGGTCCATGAAGGAGCTGATCCGCGCCAGAAAGAACCCGTCCGCCTGCCCGTTTCGCACCATTTCCCGATTGCGCTGGCGGGGTGCAATCGCGATCCCGTACCCAACCCCGATCCGTTCAAACGCGCAATTCAATACTGCGATGGAATAGCCTCGCAAAATGCCGTTCTGCAATTGCTGATAGGGAGGCTGAAGATTGGTTTGAAGGATGAGGAATGCGTTCTCGTCCGATGAGCCGGTAGAATCCTGTGCTTGTTCCTGCCCCTGTGCGGGAAGGCCTCTGAGCGTAATCACAAACACGCATGCCATCAGGCCAAGCAGCAAAATACAGCTATAGGCCGACGCAAATCGCCCCGAAAGATTTTGTCCTGATGGCTGTGTATGGCGTCTCATGCAACACCTGACATTCACCAAACCCCGTCACCGGTGATATTGTGTGTAATAACAGCGTTACAAGACTGACCG
>TARA_R100000049_G_C1957794_1_pt1 | contig 53229 bp, 53 predicted proteins | sample TARA_R100000049 | Tara Oceans TARA_R100000049 (sample SAMEA2619992) | marine metagenome | biome: marine biome (ENVO:00000447); feature: mesopelagic zone (ENVO:00000213) & marine oxygen minimum zone (ENVO:01000065); material: "saline water (ENVO:00002010), including plankton... | reverse complement strand
GCCCACAAGCTCAAGACCGCGCGGGGTGAGGAAGATTTCCGGCGCCGGAAGCGCCAGCACCGTGACCCGCTGGCCATAGCGGATGGTCTCCGTTGCGATACCGTCGCCATTGATGCTGTCGACAACGCAGATCAGGTCCGGGGTCATCACCACGGCTTCGCCATTTTGCGATCCGACGGAATATTCATTCTGGAAATCGAGGGTGAATTGCCTGCCCTGATCCTCATCCATCCCCTCAAGTTCGGCGCGCCCGCGCAGGAAACCCTCCGTCGTGCGCCGCTCAATATCCGTGATCTTGCCCTTGAACAGCTTGAGGCCCTTGCAATTCTCGACAATCGCCGCGACAGGGTCGGTATGCTTCTCGCGCGCCTCGAACACGGCGCGGCCAAGGCTGATCGCCTTCGTCGTCGTATGCAGCACACCGAACTTCTTGACTTCCGCGCCCGAGCGCGGCGCCTTGCAGGTGGAGGCGGTGGACCCCAGCTCGGTACATATTTTCCGGCTGATCCGCTCCATCCATTTCCAGCTGTCAGCGGTCTTGATGAGGATCTCGTTTTCGCGGATATCGGCCATGGCAAGCGGGTAACATTGCAGCCCGGCGGCGGAAAAGCTCGTCATCTGGGCTTCCGGATAGGCGCGGCCCATGCTGTCGGCATCAATCGTCGGCAGGCCGGAAATCGCGGAAACCGCAAGGGGGAGCATGCCGTTGCCGCCGCCGATTTCCACCGGCATCACCGCATCGAACCGGCGCCCGAGATAATCTTCGAGAATACGCAGCGGTTTCAGGGAATTTTCAGGGTCCGCCAGCCGTTCCATCCCGACAATCGGCGCGCCCTGCGTGGAAAGAACCGCGACCAGCGCGTCATCGGGCAGGCTCATCGGGTCTTTAAGGACAACCCGGTGCCCCTTCTTGTAAAGCTCCCGCACATTCAGGAGATTGAGATAGGGCGAGCCGCCGCCGCCTGTTCCAAGTATCCAGGCACCGAGTGCCAGCGCCTCGACCTCCTCCGCAGTGATATAGCGCTCTCCGGTTCCAAGCGGGCGTTCCTCGCCTTGCGCTGTCGATGCGTGCCCTAACTGTTCAGCCATTTTAATCTCGCAATCTCGTTTCGATAGGATGCCCTAACCCTAGATCGATCGCTGGTTTACATAAATACGTAGCGGCACCTAGAGGCCGGTTTCATGTTTCCTTTAAACTGGCGCGCGACATCTGGCGCGATATACTATGGGCTCATACTGAGCGACCAGGACAAGGACATCCGCTTGCAACGCATCACCTTCATCACCGCCGGGCAATCACCACGACAGGACATGATTGACGAAATCGTCGCCGACCTGCCGGAAAAGGTCGAGGTGGTGGAACTCGGCGCGCTTGACGATATGCCGTTCGCCGAAATCATGGAACTGGAACCCCGGCCCGATGAAACCGGCATCGCGACCAGCCTGAAAGACGGGTCCATCGTCGCTATCTCGGAAAGCTGGCTGCGCCACAGGATACTGGAGCTGTGCGAGGGGCGCGGCAAGAGCATTAACGACCTGACGGTCATCGCCTCCACCGGTGTCTTCGATCTTGGTACCACCAACCCCTATGTCGTCCATGCACAGAATGTTCTCGACCGGTTTATGGAATCGATCCTGATCGCCGGCCAGAAGGTCGGGCAGGTCCGCCCCCTGAAGGGCCAGCTCGCGCCGGGAAAGGAATTCGGCGCGTCCCGGATCAAGTCCGTCTATGGTCCAGCCTTCAGCGACACGGCCCTCATCGATGCCGCGAAAAAGCTCGCCGACTGCGATATCATCGTTCTCAATTCCGTCGGCTATGACGGGCGGATGCGGGAGCTGATCAAGCAGGAATCCGGCCGGCCCGTGGTGCAGATGCGGCGGATCATCTCCGGCACCCTTGCGAAAATCCTCAAACAGAGCCGGAAAACCTCGACCAGCGCCGAACTGCTGGAGGGGAGCGCGCTCAGCCTGCGGCTCGAAAAGCTGACAAAGCGGGAGGGTCAGGTGTTCGACCATCTGATCAAGGGACTCGCCAACAAGGAAATTGCCGCGGAGCTCGGCATCAGCCCGCGCACGGTCGAAATCCACCGCGCCCGCATGCTTGCAAAAATGGGGGTCTCCACAGGCGGGGAACTGATGCGGCTGATCGTCCGCAATATCTCAAACGCGCGGATTTAACCGGCGGCCACGGCCTTTGGCTGCATTTCCGGATCGTAGAGAACGCAGCGCACGAGCCGTCCGTCATCGGTGGTGAAATTGGGAATCGGCTTCACGTCGCACACGCCCGCCATCGCCTTTTCACAGCGCGTATTGAAAAAGCAGCCCTTCGGCAGGTTGAGCGGGCTCGGGATATCGCCGGTGAGCGGCTTGCTGCGCCTCGGTTGCCCGGGTTCGGGCAGCGGCACCGCCTCCAGAAGCGCCCGGGTATAGGGATGCTTGGGGTTGCTGAAGACTTCCTCCGTGTCTCCCTGCTCAACGATCTGGCCGAGATACATCACGGCGACGCGGTTGCAGACATAACGAATCACCGCAAGATTATGGGAGATAAAGAGATAGGTGAGGTCGAGTTCCTTCTGGATCGCTTTCAGGAATTCCAGGATCTGCGCCTGCACCGACACATCGAGCGCCGAGGTCGGCTCGTCCAGCACCAGAAGCTCCGGGTTGAGCGCAATGGCCCGCGCGATACAGACGCGCTGTTTCTGCCCGCCGGAAAGCTCATGAGGATAACGATAAAGGAACTGCTTCTGTAGTCCGACAATTTCCAGCAGCGATCCGACTTTCTCCCGCAATGCCGCGCCGCGCAGTTTCGTATGCAGGATCAGCGGTTCGGCGACCGAGCGCATGATCGTCATGCGCGGATTCAGCGCCGAGTGCGGGTCCTGAAACACCATTTGCGCCCGGCGGCGAAGAACCTTTTCATCTGCTGAATTCAGGCGAGTGATGTCCTGCCCGTCAAGCATAACACTGCCGCCGGTCGCCCTGTTCAGATGCAGGATTGTCCGCCCCACCGTCGACTTGCCGGAGCCGGATTCGCCCACCAGCCCGAGAGCGTCGCCCTTCTCGATACGGATATTAACCTTGTTGACCGCCGTCAGGATGGCTTTCTTGCCTTCGGCGCGGACCCGGAAGCCGACCGTCAGATCATGGGTTTCAAGCATCCGCAAATCCTTCCTCAAAAAGGTGACACAGCACAGTCCGGTCGTGGGCCGCGTTGTTCCGGTTTACCGGTGGCGTTCCGCAAATTTCCATCGCCTTGGGGCAGCGTGCCTGAAACCGGCAACCCGCCGGTGGGGTCAGCAGATTGGGCAGGAAGCCCGGAATGCCATAAAGCTCCTCCGGTGGTTTGCCCGGATGCGGAATGGATTTCAAAAGCCCTTCCGTATAGGGATGCTTCGGATTGCCGAACACCTCCTCGATCGTGCCATACTCGACCACCTGCCCCGCATACATCACTGCGACATTATCGCAGACTTTCGCCACCACGCCGAGATCATGGGTGATGATCACAACGGAAAGGCCCATATCCTCCACTAGCTCCGCGATGAGGTCGAGGATTTGCGCCTGGATCGTCACATCGAGTGCAGTTGTCGGCTCATCCGCGATCAGCAGCTTCGGCGAGCCCGAGAGCGCCATGGCGATCAGCACCCGCTGCCGCATCCCGCCTGAGAGCTCATGCGGATAGCGGTCGATCTGGCTCTCCGGATTTGGCAGATGCACCTTGCGCAGCATCTCGATCGCATGGGCCCGGGCTTGCTTTTTGTTCTTTCGGGCGCGCTTATCGAGGGCCTTCTGATGGGTCAGAATCACGTCGACCATCTGCGTGCCAATGGTGAACACCGGATTGAGATAGGTCATCGGGTCCTGGAAGATCATGGCAATCTCGATCCCGCGGATCTTCTGCATCTCCTCCCGTGTGACTTTCAGCATGTCCTTGCCGTTATAGAGAATCTCGCCGGAGATCACTTCGGCAGGCGGGCTTGGCAGCAGGCCGAGTACGTTCCGGACCGTCACGGATTTCCCGCAGCCCGTCTCTCCCACGATCCCGAGGGACTGTCCTTTTCCGACTGCGAGATTAACGCCGTCCAGTGCATGATAAACACCGTCGAACGTATTGAAATTCAAGCGATAATCGCGAATTTCAAGAACCGGAAGCTCCGTCATTATTCTCTCCCCTTCGGATCCAGAATGTCCCTTAGGCCGTCGCCCAGCAGGTTGAAGCCGAGCACCGTCAGGAAGATGGCGAGGCCCGGAAAGAAGGAATACCACCACCAGTCCGGCAGATAGTTTCTCCCGACGCTGATCATTGCGCCCCATTCGGGGAACGGCGGCTGCGCGCCAAGACCGAGGAAGCCAAGGCTCGCCGCATAGAGAATAGCCATGCCCATATCCATGCTGACCTTGACGATAATCGGCGACAGGCAGTTGGGCAGGATATGTATGAAGACAATCCGCATCTTGCTCGCGCCCATGGACCGGGCAGCATCGACGTAGATCGCGCTCTTCAACGAGAGGGTTTTTGCCTGCACCAGCCGGACATAACCCGGCCACCAGACCAGCGAGATGGCGAGCATCGCATTCCCGATCCCCGGCCCCAGCACTCCGACAATCGCAATGGCGAGGATCAACCCGGGAATAGAGAGAAAGACGTCGGTCACCCGCATGATCGACTCTTCCACCCAGCCGCCGACATAGCCTGCGATAATCCCGAGCGGCACGCCGATCAGCATGGAAATGCCGGTGATGATCAGGCCGATCTGCAGCGAGACACGGGCGCCGACAACCACGCGGGTGTAAACGTCATTACCCACCTCGTCCGTACCGAACCAATGTTTTTCGCTCGGCGGCTGCAGCTTGTTCTCGATATGGGTTGCGCCAAGGGCGTCTTCGGGATAGGGCACGATGGACGGGCCGAAGATCACCAGAAACATGAACCCGGTGATAATGATCAGCCCGAGCATCGCCGCGCCGTTATTGCGAAAGGTCCGCGCATACAGCCGCCAGGTACGGATGGTGCTGGCGTGACGTTCACGGAACGTCGGCTCTGCGGCGTCGTCAATAATGTCGGTCATCAGCCCCTCTCTATGCCTGTTGGCGAACTCGGGGATCGAGTATGCCGTAGATGATATCGATGAGAAAATTGGTCAGCATGAACCAGGCGCCGAGGATCAGGGTCGCGGCCATGACCGGTTCAAAATCGGAGGCGGTAACGGCCTGCAGCGCGTATAGGCCGACGCCGGGCCAGTCAAAGACGGATTCGATCAATACCGTCCCACCCAGCATCCAGCCGAAGCGCAAACCGATGATCGCCAGGGTCGGTAGCATCGCGTTTTTAAGCGCATAGACTGCAATCATGCGAAAACGGGAGATGCCTTGCGCCCGCGCGTTGGTGACGTAATCAAGGCTCAGCGTCTCAATCATTTCCGCGCGGTTGACCCGGACAATGGAGGCGAGCGCCGGAAAACTGAGCGCCACCGCCGGCAACACCATGTAATGGAGCGCCTCGACAAAGACGCCGAAACGCAGCGTCAGGAGCGCATCGATCGTATACATGCCGGTGATCGTCGTCGGCGGGTCGGTCATCAAATCGAGACGGCCGCCGAGCGGAAACCAGCCGAGCTGCAAACCGAAATAGAGCTGTAACATCAGACCGAGCCAGAACATCGGCAGCCCGACGCCGGAAGAAGAGATAAGGCGGACGATATTATCAACCCAGCCGTTCTGTTTGACGGCGGAGATAACGCCCATGGGAATGCCAAGAACAATCGCAAACAGGATCGAATAGATCACAAGTTCCAGCGTTGCCGGAAAATAGACCATGAGGTCCTGCGCCACGGGTCGCGTCGTATAGACGGAACGACCGAGATTACCCTCGAAAATGCCCCCCACATAGATAAAGAACTGCTCCACCAGCGGCTTGTTGAAGCCGTATTTCTCGCGGATCTGTTCGACCATTTCCTTGGTCGCATCCGGACCGGCGGCAAGGGCGGCAGGATCGCCCGGGGCCACATGGGAAATGGTGAAAGTGATAATCAGCAGCCCCAGAAGCATGCCGAGCATCAGAATACTGCGCTTACCGATCATATAAAGCATGTCATTTCCTCAGGCATGTAAAGGGTCCTGCCGGATCATTATAGATCCGACAGGACAGGCAGGAAGGGAGTTATTTTCCGATGCCTAAGCCGTAATAGTCAATTTCCGATGTCATACGGACCGGCGTATAGGAGAAACCGGTGACATAGTCGCGATAGGCGATAAGCCTTTTGCGCATCATGCCGAAGATTTCCGGCTGATCCTCGACGATCAGCTTCTGGATTTCCGCATACATCGGCGCCCGCTCTTCCCAGTCAGTGGTATAGCGCGCCTTCTCGATCAGTTCCGTAACCTTCGGATTTTCGTAGAAATGCGTGCCATAGTACTTGCCCCAGGATTCCGGGTGATACTGATAGGCAACCGCGTCTGGATCGGTGGAGACCGGCGTTGCGAAGATCGCCATCATGTCCGCCGACGTTTCCGCCGATGAACCACGTGCGACCAGGTTCGGCCAAGTCAGCGGCACCATCTTCACGGTGATATTCAGACCTTTCAGCTTGTCGATCAGCACAAGACCCATCAGGCGTTCGATCTCGAGGCCCTGAACATAGACATATTCCAGCTCGATCCCGCCATCCGGCCACTGGGATTTCGCCAGATACTCCTTGGCTTTTTCCATGTCGTGGCGCGGAATGCCTGGCACATCGATCTTGCCCTTGATATCATCGGTGAACGGGCTCGTCTGCAGGACGGCGTTGCCGTTGAAGATAGAGACCAGCGCGTCATAATCGAAGGCATAGGCAACGGCCTTGCGCAGGTTCTTGTCGGACATGTATTTGCCCTGGGTGTTGAACTTCAGGCCGAAGGCGGTCAGCGCCGGCTCGGTGGAGGTCTTGATCCCATCGGCCTTGGCAACCTGTTCAAATTCGTCAGGGGAAAGATCGAGCACGATATCTGCCTCACCGCGAATCAGTGCTGCGCGCTGCGCCGAGGTTTCACGAACCAGCTTGTAGACGATCCCTTCGATATTGGAGCCGCCGTCGCCTTTCCAGTAATCCTTGACCCGCGCGACTTCATAGAGCGTGCCTTGATCAAAGCGTTTCAGCGTGTAGGGGCCGCTGCCTGCTTCATTCTCGGTCATCCATTTCTGACCATAGTCGTCATCCTCGACATGGGCATTCACAACGGCTGGATCCATGATGTACCACCACGGAATGAAGGAAAGAAACGCCGCATAGGGTTTTTCCAGATTGAACTGCACCGTGTAATCATCAACAACCACGATACCTTCAGGCTTCAGGAAGTCCGACAGCATCCAGGACGGTCCCTGCTTCAGCTCCAGCGTGCGGGTGAAGGAATATTTGATCGCCTCGGCATTGACCGGGTTACCGCTGTGGAACTTGGCATTTTTAACTAGGTTGAAGGTCCAGGTCTTGCCATCCTCGCTCTGCTCCCAGCTTTCCGCAAGCCACGGCTTCACTTCCGGCGGATTGCCGTCATATTTCACCAGCGCATCATAGAGCGCCTGCTGCAGGCTACGGATGGAGGCGTTGTATTTGATGCTCGGGTCCAGGGTCGAGACCGGCTGGCGCCCGGCGATGACCAGAATCTTGCCACCATCGACCCGCTCGAACGCGGCGACTTCTTGTGTCGCCGTCCCAAGGCTCGCCATCGCGACCCCCGCAACGGCACAGACTTTCACAAGCCTGCCAAAACTACGTCTACTTAGGTTATTCATCTTCTCGTCCTCCAGGTTGAATTCTACACTGCCGCGATTTTTATGCGGCTCTATTCCCACCTGACCCCTTATGCCGGGGCCTTCTGCCGTAATGTTTGTCCGACATGCTTCATGAACAGCTGGCGCACGGTCATCGTCGGCACATTTGCCGCCGCCTCGACCTTCGCCGCCATGGCGCTGTCAAAACCCATACAATTCATAATGATGACATCCGTCTCCTTCAGCGTCTCGCCCGCCTTAGCGAATTCGTCGACCGCATAGGGGGACGCCGAAGCGAAGCGCGCCTCATCTTCGGATGTGAAATGCTCCTGCATTTTGCCGATCTGGTCCGCATGAGGCGAAATGACGCCGACCATGTTCTTCGCGGCACGGCGCTCGTCAATCTCTGCACTGAGAGTGTCATAAGGAGAAAAGACAGGCAGCGTATGAACCGCCGCGTCCAGCTTGCCCGAACAGAGCATCAGGATTGCGTCGAATTTTTCCGGGTCGATCTTCTTGAAGAGGGTTTCCAGCCGTTTCTCGATCTCCTCGGCGGAGCAGACAACTTCGCTGCCATCGGTCATGCGGGAGACAAGGCAGGCCTCGCCGTTTTTAGGCGCCAGTTCGGCGACCTCCTCCTTTGTCAGGCCATCCAGTGCCCCAAACTCGGTAATGTCGTATTCAGTCTCGAAACCGCTCATCATATCCGGGGTGATATCCACGCGGGGCGCCTGTCCGATCGTTACCAGTGCCAGCCGCTTGCCGTTGATCTTTTTCATGCTCATTGACTTGCCCCCGAATATTCTGAAAATTGATTTATTCAGTATGGGAAGTTTGAACCTTGTTACGGATTGATGAAATACGTAAGAGCCCTTACACCCTCCTGATGCCTTGAATTTCGCGGAAAAGTGCGATTATAACGGCATTTTCAACGAAGGAGCAAAGATGGCGCGACTACCGAGAATTGCTTTCGTCACGATCGGCCAGGCCCCCCGGCCTGACATCGTGCCGCAGCTCGTCCGCCAGCTCGATACCGAGATCATCATCGAGGAATTCGGTGCCCTAGACGGCATTGACCCGTCAGAATTCGACCGGCTCCCCCTCTCCCCCAACCAGATCACCCTGCACACCCGTTTCGCGAATGGCGAATACAAGATTGTCTCGGCGGATTTCGTGGAACAGAGGATAGCCGCGCTCTGTGAGAAGCTGGATCAGGAAAATTTTGACTTCATTGTCATCGTCAGCACCGGCCTGCAACATGACATTGTGACAAAAACCCCGCTTCTCAACGGCCAGACGATTGTCGAAGCATGGGTGCAGTCCCTTTCCATGGTCGGTTGCCGCGTCGGTATCATCTATTCCGTCGACCTGCAGGGAACCGAGAACATCTTCACCCACGGCTCCGCCATCCGCCAGTCGGTCAGCTATACCCTTCCCGGCCCCAGCGGCAATATCGACGATATTACCAGCAACTTGCGGAACTGCGACTTCATCGTCATGTACAGCATGGCCTATTCCGGTGAAATGGCGCAGAAAGTCAGTGCCCAGAGTGGAAAACCCGTCGCCACGGCCCGCAATATTCTGGCAAGCTCGCTCCGGATGCAGCTCAATTCCATGACTGATACCCGCGCACGCGAAAGGAAGAATATCGCCGTGCGCATGTCACAGGCCTATCCGCAGCTCACCCGTCGGGAGATCGAGGTTGCCGAGAATGTCGTCGCCGGGCTGTCCAACAAGGAGATCGCCCGCGTCCTCGACATCAGCCACCGGACCGTCGAAATCCATCGCGGCCGGGTAATGAAGAAACTCGGTGTTACCACGGTCTCCGGCCTGATCCGCCAGGTGCTGGTGCTGTAACGGAATACGTAGTCGCCCTCATAGTCAGCTTTTCCAAAAGCAAGGTAGCCTGAAGCTGGGAAATAACAACATGACGGCGACGAACCATGCTGAAACAAATCATCGATATCTTTGAAATTCTGGATTCGCCGGCGGCGAGCGGCGCCCTGGTGCAGGAGTATATCAGGGACACCGGGAAGGCCGAGTGCGAAATCAAGCGCGCCACCTCCGACAACGGCGCGACGGACTTCATCAAGTTCAACATACCGGGAACGAGCGGGAAAACAGCGGGCGGAGACGCCCCGACCCTCGGCATTATCGGCCGTCTCGGCGGCCTTGGTGCCCGGCCGGAGCGGATCGGGTTCGTCTCCGATGGTGATGGCGCGCTAGCCGTGCTGGCGGCAGCGGCGAAACTCGCAAAAATGGCGATGCAGGGCGACCGGCTCGCGGGCGATGTCATCTTCACGACCCATATCTGCCCCGATGCGCCGACCCGGCCGCACAAGCCCGTTCCCTTCATGGATTCGCCGATCCCCATGGAGATCAAGAATGCGTGGGAAGTCGCGGCGGAGATGGATGCCATCCTCTCGGTCGATACGACCAAGGGCAACAAGATCCTAAATCACCGGGGCTTTGCCATCTCCCCGACTGTGAAGTCAGGCTATATCCTGAAAACCAGCGACGATCTTCTCGATCTGATGGCGCAGGTGACAGGCAAACTGCCACATGTATTTGCCCTCACCCAGCAGGACATCACCCCTTACGGCAACGGCCTTTATCACCTCAATAGCATTTTGCAGCCCTGCACGGCGACGGCGGCGCCAGTCGTCGGTGTAGCCATCACGACGGAAGTGCCGGTTGCCGGCTGCGCCACCGGGGCGACACATCTGATCGACGTTGAGGCCGCCGCGCGTTTTTCCGTTGAGGTGGCGAAGGCATTCACCTCGGGCGACTGCGAATTCTATGACCGCACAGAATTCGCCGAAATCCTCAAGCTCTACGGGCCCATGGATCATTTCCAGTCGGGCGTTAAAGTCGGGGCCTGACGCAGCGGCGGGCCGCTTCCGCACGCCATCGCTGCGCTTGAGACTCCCTGCCGAAAGCCTTACAAAACCTAGGCTTTTGGCAACACACCACAAGTTAGAGGCTTGGTGGCGGAGTGGTGACGCAGCGGGTTGCAAATCCGGGTATACTCGTTCGAATCCTGTTCGGGGAGCCAATTCAAAAGCCTTCGGAAACACTTCCGGAGTTTTTGCGGCCCAAAATATATTGATAAGTCATGGAATTACTATCCCACTTCATCACGCGTTAACCCACCAAGTCCCGCGGAAAAATAGTTGCATCCGTGGAAGAATAACTAATGCAGTAACAGTGTCTTGCATATCTTTTTCCGAACACTCCTACAAAGTATATCGGCCCCGGATTTCCGTCTCATGATTGCAGAAGTGAACCGTATAGAATTTTAAGCAATCGGACCACGCCGAACATTGCCATTTTCAGGATTACAAGTCACTTGAGACTATCAAAGCTTCAGCAATTTCGCCGATTGGAATCCTGTCCCTCATCGATTTTTCTCTGAGCAGGCGATAGGCCTGCTCTTCGGAAATACCTCTGGACTCTCGCAAAATACCGATTGCCGTTTCCACCTTACGACGACCTTTGAGAGTTTCTTCCTGCAATTGGATTCGTCGCCTTAACCGAGCGATGTGGCTTGCAACTTGAATAGAATTGGTAACGGCAGCAAGAACACCAAAATGCCGTATGGGTTTCGTGAGGATGCTGTGTGCATTAAGTTTATCTAACTGTACAAGAATTTCAGGGGTCTCATAGGAAATGATTGCAATGCGCGCCACATCTACTTCAGAACTCATCCATTCATATGAATTGCTGTCCTCGTCCGGACTGAGAAGGAACAAAACTACATTGACCTCCGCCGGCAGTTCAGATGGCGCGGGCCACACCCTTTCAGCAACACATCCTATCCGGGCCAAATGACGTGTCAACGCCACACCATCCTCATCATCTGGGTGTAAGACGAGTGTATGAGTTTTGCGTAAGGTTCTCAGAATAGATATATCTGAGTCGATCATATCATCCTTTTAGGAACAATCAGGCGGTCATAACTCATCAGGTACGGATCAGGATTCACAACTTCAGGGCTACTCCAAACGATGTCAAATTCACCATTTTCATTGGACTCACCGATCATTCTCTTCAGAATAGTATGATTCGTATTCTTGTCCAGTGAAATTTGCCCGCCCGGCGTGTCCAAGATAATATTGGAAAGCGAACTTAAAATATCCTGACTTGAATCACTGGCCGACCACTTCAGGCCTTCGCAAAGCAAGTGAATTTGACTATACGTCGTCTCAGTATAAACGCTTGGTTGATGCGTGTCTCCATACTTCGATTTATACAGTTCGACAAACTTTTTGTTTGATACGCTGTCCTCTGAACCAAAGTATGGCGAAACCGTCAAATGACCGGAGCGTGCGTTCTCAGGAAGTTTCGCCAACTCAGATTCAGTCGTCGTCAAAGACGCAATTGGCGGCAATTTGTGGGTTTCAGCTAATTCTGAAAAGCACTCATAAAATTTTTGAATTTCTCCGCCGACAAAAGTCGAGAGGATTATGTCAGGTTGGCTTTCTATGGCGCGGAGCGCTATATTTTTATAAACCTCTTTAGGCGTCCCGAGGGGCACATAATTTTTTGTGATAAAATTTCCGCCGCTTTCCGATAAAAACTCCGCCACAATCCGGTTTATTTCGCGCGCAAAAAGAGTATCCGTCCCAATAAGGACAGCTTTTTTCCATTCCCTGGAAAATAAATATTCCAACAGCGGAATAACCATCTGATTTGGTGTCGCACCGCCATAAATAACATTTGGTGAGTATTCAAATCCTTCATAGACTGAGGGATAAAAAAGGACCCCGTTGAACCTTTCAACAATTGGTAAAACCCGCTTTCGGCTTGATGAAAGGCAGCAACCGAAAATCACATTGACGTTGTGCCGCAACAAGAGTTCCGTTGTCATTCGGGCATAAGTTGAGGCATCACTTTGTGGATCAAATATAATCGGATCAAGCAAGCGGCCGTTTATCCCGCCCCCCATGTTAATTTCATCACAGGCAAGTAACACACCCTGCAAATGCGCGATCTCTGTTACCGCCATCATTCCTGATTGCGAGAACAGGACGCCGAAGCTAAACGGGTTTTGTTTCATCAATCTACCCTATCAAGGATTGATAGAAAAATCCATTTTATGCACAATATCAATTAGTTTTTCATCCTCACCCGCTTTCGCCATGACCATCATTCCTATTGGCATGCCGGTACTGGATATGCCGCACGGAATAGAGATACACGGCAGCCCTGCAAGATTGGCAAGCCAGCAAAACCAGGTCATGCTGTCCTGACTAGTAACCCGCAAATTCCCAAATTCCTGCCAGTCTTCGCCAATTTTTGGTGCGGTGACAGGAAGGGTCGGCAAGACCAAAGCGTCCGCATCTTGCCAGAGCTTTTCTAAGGCCAGGCAAAACTCAGTGCGCAGTTGTTGGGCTTTCAGCAGTTCAGTTGCCAACAGCATCTTTCCGGCCTCAAGGTGAGATCGGGTGACAGGACTGTACCCTGACGGGTCTTCCGTCATCTGCTCAAGATGATAACTTGATGCTTCCGCATGGAGAATCGCTTCCCATGCTGCGAAATATGATGCTACGCCGGGAATACCTGATGTGCGAATTTCCGCAGCGCCTTGAACCTGCCTCAGAGCCCTGCTGTGCACGATATCCACCTCGTCACTGCGCTCCAATCCATCGCCCACAAGATTTATAAGTCTTAGGTTATCAGTGGTTCTACTGGGTGTGTAGGGCCTTGACAGGGCCGTTGTTCGGTCAGCCTGATCCGCGCCCAAGAAAAACGGCAACAGCATTTCTAAGTCATGCAAGGTCGTGGCCATCAGCCCCGGCGCATCCAAGGACCAGGATAACGGTAGCACGCCGTGCCGAGATGCGCGGCCATAACTTGGTTTGAACCCATATATCCCACAGGCGCCAGCAGGTATGCGAACCGAACCCCCGGTGTCACTCCCCAAAGCAGCTGGAACAATTCCTGCAGCAACCATTGCCGCAGATCCTCCGCTGCTGCCGCCCGTTGTGTATTCAATATTGTGTGGGTTTCGGGACGGGCCAATGTTTGACGTCGCGTTCGTTGCGCCATACGCCCATTCATGCATATTCGTTTTAGCGAAAATTATGGCCCCTGCCGATCGGAGCTTCGCAATTACAAATGCATCTGTTTTTTCTGGAACCCGCGGGGTCGCATTAGAGCAGGCGGTTGTCGGATAATCCTTCGTCCAGAAATTATCCTTTACCGCAATACAGATGCCATCAATCTCACTCAAGGTTTGTCCGGATGCCCTCCGTTCATCGGACTCCGCCGCCTGTCGGCGAACAATTTCAGGATCCAACGAAACGACCGCATTTAAAACAGATTTTTCCGCTGCTTGCTGGAGAGCGACTTCCGCTAATTCCATCGCCGAAACATCGCCGGCTGCCATGGCTTTGGACTGAGAGCTGACAGTCCAATTTCTCTCAATACTCAATTGTTCTGTCACTAAAAATCTCCGGAATAAAGATATGTGCCGGTTCAAGATTCGGATCGCATTGTTTAGCTAGTCCTCCTCTTATTCTCACAAGAGTTGCCTCTATGTGTTGCTTTTGCAGGTCAGATAATGCTGTCTCTTTATTCATGTCACACTCCCAGCAACTCTTGCTGCAATGATTTATCCTTTTGCAGATTTTCGCGATCTGTTTCGAGCCGTATAGCGCCTCTTTCCATCACATAGGCTCGCTCCGCAATAGAAAGGCAAAAATCCAGGTCCTGCTCTGCGACAAGCATTGAAAGGCCTCTTTCCTTATTTATGCGAAGAAGGGTTCCGGCAATTTCGTCAATAATAGACGGCTGTACACCCTCCGTAGGTTCATCTAGCAATAAGACACATGGATCCGTCGCAAGGGCTCTGGCCAGCGCCAGCACTTGTTGCTGTCCACCAGACAATCCGCCAGCCAGATCCGCTGCTTTTGGTTTGAGGAGAGGGAATTCCTCCAGGGCTTCTTCAACAGCTTCGGACGGGTCTTTGCCGTTCGTGGCGGCGGCAACGGCAATATTCTCGGAGACAGACATGCGCGGAAACACAAAACGTCCCTGCGGCACATATCCCAATCCGGCCCGAGCCCGCCCGAAAGTGGTGCTGGGTGCGGGACGTCCAGCGATTTCCACCTTACCTTTTTTTGCTGGAATAATGCCCGTCATGTATTTCATCAATGTTGACTTGCCCACACCATTGCGGCCCAGAAGAGCGACAATCTCGCCTTCCTTAACATTGAGACTTACATCATGAATAATGACAGTTTTCCCGTAACCACCAGTCGCGTCAGATACTCTGAACATGCTTCCGTCTCCCCAGGTAAATATCCAAAACACGATCATCGGCCCGTAATTCTCCGATATCACCCTTTGCAAAAAAGGCTCCTTGGTGAAGAACGGTTACCATGCCTTCCAGCGTCCGCACGAACTCCATATCATGCTCAACCACCAGGACCGTGGTCTTCTTGGCGAGAATCCTTACCAGTCGGGAAAGCTCTCGTGTTTCTTCGTTCGTCATACCTGCCGCTGGTTCGTCGAACAAAATTGTTCGTGGAGTGAGACACAGCACCATGCCAATATCCAACCATTGTTGTTGTCCATGGGACAGGGCAGAAGCTTCAACATCTCCCTGCTCATGCATGCCCAGCATTGTCAGTATCTGATCGGCAATCCGGTTGGCTTTTTCCTTGTCGCGCGTCATCGAATATGCGGCGGTCCATAAGTTTTCGAAAATCGAAAGTTCGCCAAATACCTGTGGTTTCTGGTTTTTGACCCCAAGTCCCTTTGATACACATTCGAAAATAGGAGAATGCGACACGACTTCTCCCCCAAGCAGGACTTTACCGGAATCGGGCGGATACATCCCAACACAGACTTTAAGAAATGAACTTTTGCCAGCACCGTTTGGCCCAATGACGGAGTGCGGAAGACCCGGCTCAAACTTCAGGGAAACCTCGTTCACCGGAACAACGCCGCCAAATGCCTTCACGGCATTTCTCGTCTCTAGAGTTTTTGGCGGACCGGCGGCAATTTCAGCATCCGTCAGGATATTTTCCACTACCGCAGAATCAATCGTCACGGGCTGAATGGAATTCACGACCTTATTGCGATCAGGAAGAAAGCGGAGCCACAAATTATCTAATGCGCCCAATATTCCGTTCTTTAAGAAGACCACCAGGACAATCAGGACTAAACCAAGTATGAGGGTCGTCTGACCGCCAATGGTTCCCCCGCCCAGCCAGAACGAAAGCCCGCCAATCAACACAGCGCCAATAAATGCCCCTGACAATGTCCCCGCCCCGCCGACGAGCACATATATAGGCACCATCAATGCCTCCTGTACGGAGAAAATCGACGGGTTCAAGTAATTTGACCACGCAGCAAACAAGGCGCCGGCGAGACCTGCGATAGCGCCAGCAACCATGAAATTCTGCAGTTGATACTTGCGTATATCATAGCCAAGTAATTCGGTTTTCTCGCCGTCAATCCTAATACAGTCTACAATTCTCCCAAACGGGCCACTCATAAGCTTGCGGGTTGCGAAATATATAACCGCTGAAATAAGAACCACCGTCGCGAACATGGCATTTGGTTCAAGTTGTTGTGCATCCTTCCCAAAGCCCAAAATCATGCCGGGGATATTGGCCATGCCATTATCTCCGCCTATTTTGGCGTCACCAATTGTGATTTTGAACGACTGGGATAGCGTCCAAAGAAGAATGGTAAAAGTGTAGGTAAGAATTGTCGTTTGAAGGGGTCCGGTACGGGCATAGAAAATAAAGTAGCCAATGACAGCTGCCGTCAATGCGCCGCAAATTGCACCCGTTGGCAACGCCCAAATCAGGCTGTTCCCCGTGAGATGTGAGAAGTTGATAGCGACAACCGAGCCAAAGTACCCGCCCAGCCCATAAAACGCGGTTTGCCCCAAGCTGAGCACGCCACCGCGCCCCCATACCAGATCCAGGCTCATACCTAGAAGGCCAAAAATCACCCACAATGACGCGACATATGCCAAATAAGGATCGAGCAGGCCAGAGGCGGAAAGTGCCACGATAACGACAACAAGCGGAGCTGTATAGCCAATAGATCCATAGATCTTTTCAGCGAGAGTTATGTTATTTTTCATTTCTTCCCCCTTACAACTTCATGCGCCACTTGGCGGAAATTCCCAGAGGATAAAGCCGCAGTAAAACAACTGTCAGAATGAAGAAAAAAAGGTCGCCAGCAACAGATGTCATGAAGCTGGCGACAACACTGGCGCCGGTACCAACGCCAATAGCTGCGAGCGCGCTGCCCGCAAGTGTGACTGGGCCGGCAATCACGACGGTCAAAAACGCCTTGATAACAAAAGCAAAGCCCATGGACGGGGTTGCCGGAACAATAGGGAGGAGGATTGCTCCGGCAAACCCGGCCAGTCCGCACCCAATGGCGAACGTCAGCGTATTTGTGCGGGCTGAATCTATACCAATAGCCCGCGCCATATCAGGCACCTGAATGGCTGCTCGCGCCTTCATGCCATAGACACTACGCGTCAAGAGCAAATAAATGCCCGCAAGCATGATGACAGCGACGAGAATCATGAAAATTGGATAAGTTGCCAGAGTATAATCTCCAACATTGAAATTCATTTGCGGCATGCCAATGCCAGGAGATACTGAGCCGAAGATCAATACTGCGCCCTGGTACAAGGCCAGGCTTAATCCCCATGTGGCCAGCATTGTGTCGAACAATCGCCCGTAAAGGCGACGTATAATGATTATCTCGACCAAGGCGCCAAAGGCCATTGTCAAAATTACGGCGATCGGAATGGCCGCGATAAAGGGAATTCCGAGTTGCGTCGCCGTTAGGGCAGAATAAGCGCCCAGCATAATAAATTCCCCGTGCGCCAAATTAATTACGCCCATTAGACCGAACACAACTGCCAATCCGAGAGTCGCGATCAGTAGTATTGAAGCACTCGAAAGCGACGAAATCAGAACTGTTGCAAAATAATCCATTTTCTTTTTTTCCAAAATTGGGAGTGCCGTCTGTTGATGAAGGCACTCCCTTCCTTAATGTCAGCTCTCAGGTGTAAAATGCTCTGCTATGCCAGGATTCTTGATAAGATCACATTTTTCAGCTTCGAAAGCCGCCGGTACATCGTTAAATGTCACCAGAATATCAAAACCGTGATCGGCGTTGCCTTCGGCAATATAGATGTTCTGGTTCAAATGATGCGATTTAGGATCGAGAGATACCGTCCCATTAGGAGCCTTAAAGCTGAGTCCACTTTCAAGTGCCTCTATTACTGCAGCGCTGTCGGAGGTTTCCGCCTTATTCACCGCGAGTGCCCATAAATGCACTGCATTCCAGACGTCAACGGCGCCAGATACGATGGGAATTTCCGTGCCGTACTTAGCCTGCCACTTCTTGACAAACTCCGCGTTTTCGTCATTCGCCACTTCCATAAAGTAACCAGCGCTGGCGATAATGCCCTTTCCTGCCTCCGGAGAGACAACAACCTGCTGGTTGCCAGAGCCATAGTTGGTGGAAACAATACCGATGCGATCCTTCAGGCCAGCTGCCGCGAACTGCTCAAGGAAACCAGTCTGGTTGGCACCCACCGGCAATGCTACAACGAAGTCAGGCTTGGAAGCCTGAATTTTTTGCAAGGTAGGCGCATAGTCTGAAACCGTTAGCGGCAGAAAATCTTCACCAACAACCTCACCGCCATTTTGTTCGGCATATTCGTGAACCCAATGGGCGGAAATGGTTCCGAAGTTGTAATCGGGAGCCATAATATAAATCTTTGGACCGTAAGTGCTGACGCCCCACTCGATCAGTTTGGACATCTGCTGTGACGCCGAAGAGCCGGTCACGAATGTTTCTTTATCGCATGCCCCGCCCTCATAAAGAGAAGAATAAAAATAGGGAATTTTCGCCTTACGAACGATAGGCCGGATGGCCTCGCGTGAGGAACTGGTCAGGCCCGCAAAAAGCGCGGTGATGTCATCCCGGAGAATAGCCGTGTTCGCAAACTGGGTATATTTGCTCAGCTCTGACTGGGCATCATAAGTGATGACTTCGATGGGCTCGCCCAGCACGCCGCCTTTGGCATTGATATCTTCCACCGCCAATTGCAAAGCGTTGTTTTGCTGTACACCGTAAATATTTAAGCCGCCGGTCAGATCAAAAATTGCACCAATCTTTGTGTCAGCAACTGCGGTCCCCATACATAGACCTGCCGTAAGCGCGAGGGAACATACACCTGTTAGAATTCGTCTCATTTATCACGTCCTCCTGTTAGAATCGGACGCGACTGAACACAACACAAAAAAAGCGACAAGCATCATCCCACTGTATGGTGTTCAGCTACGTCGCTCGAATTTTCTGCGCATCTTTGCGCACAGAAATACTAACAAATGCTTTTCTTATGTCAAGTCATTAACGTTTGAATGAATTTTTTCCTGAAAAAATCCTTTACCTTTTGCCGAACTCAAAAAAACTTCCCGCCGGTTTAAAGTTCCGGCGGGAAGCAAAGTTTGTCAAACAAGTGTTAAATTACATACGCTTGGTAACGAAGACTATTTTATGGTTTCTCGGATGAATCATCAGTACCGTCTCCTTGTAACTCAGGATTTACGTTTTGAGTTCTGCCATCGCTTTGTGATTTCTGATCCTCATCTTCAGAATCATTCGCTGCATCATCATCGTTCTCATTTGGATTATTATTTATTACAGAATGCGTGCTGACCAGTTGTAAGGCCGTTGTATTAGGTTGAGCGGTTGGACTTGTTGGTGTTGGCGCGATGAACGTATTTATTCCATGCTGCGGTATCACCGTATTTATATTGCCACTGGAGTGCTTCACAATCTGGCGTAGGTACAGGGCTCCTTGTGTGCCAATCCAGAAAAGATAAATTATGCCCTCCACGACAACCATGGTTAATGCATTCCAGCCTATGCCCGGCCCTTTCAATGCAAGACCCCTTGCATTGCCATTCTCATACCCTACTCACCTCAATCGCGTACGAGAACTTCTTTTACCTTCGTCGCGATTTCTTTCAGCGAAAAGGGCTTTGGCAGGAAGTCGATTTTACTGACATCAAAATCAAGGTCCTTGCGGAACGCATCTTCGGCGTATCCGGAAATAAAGACTACTTTCAGATCCGGTTTCTCGCCGAGGATCTTCTTGACCAGTGTCGGACCGTCCATGATTGGCATGACGACGTCAGTAATGAGAAGATCAATTTCACCATCATGATCATGGGCAACTTCCAACGCCATTTCACCGCAATCCGCCTGAAGGACGGTGTATCCCTTGTTCTCAAGGGCTCTGGCCGCAAAAAGCCGGACAGGATCCTCGTCTTCCACCAGGAGGATGGTTCCCTTCCCTGTCAAATCACGATGAGCGGGTTGCTGCAACGCTTCACCGTTTTCTTTAGATTTGGCTGCTTCCATATGGCGCGGCAGATAGATACTGAATGTTGTTCCCTTACCATCCTCATTATTCTCGGCAAAGATGAAGCCGCCTGTTTGTTTGATGATGCCGTAAACGGTACTAAGGCCAAGGCCCGTGCCCTCGCCGACTTTCTTGGTAGTGAAGAAGGGGTCGAATATCTTGCCGATCACTTCTTTCGAAATGCCGGTTCCCGTATCCGAGACCCGCACCAGACTATAATCACCAGGCGGAATAAGTTCATTGAATTCCTTTTGTTTTGGCCGGACCGTCACATTTTCCGTCTCGAATGTAAGCAGGCCGTCGCCAGACATGGCGTCGCGCGCATTCACCGCGAGATTAATAACAACCTGTTCAAACTGTCCGCGGTCAACCTTGACCAGCCAGAGGTCACGGGCGTGATTTATTTTTAGCTCGATGGCCTCCCCGATCAGTCGTCGGAGCAGGTTTGACAGTTCTGCAAGTACGTCTGTCAGGTCAGTCACTTCCGGCCGCAAGGTTTGCTGGCGCGAGAAAGCCAACAGCTGACGCACCAGACCAGCGGCGCGGTTGGCGTTCTGCTTGATCTGGTTGATATCGGAATAAGAAGCATCACCGACTTGATGGCGAAGCAATAACAGATCGCAAAACCCGATCATCGCTGTCAGGAGATTATTGAAATCATGCGCAATCCCGCCAGCAAGCTGGCCAACGGCCTGCATCTTCTGACTTTGCGCAAACTGTACTTCCAGGCTTCGTTGCGCCGACGTATCGATTACATGGACAAGCAGGCGCCCGGAATCAGGGTCTTCACCGGCAATAGCGCTAATGTAGAAGCTTGCTGCCCGCTCTGTCGTGCCAAGTAGTTTGACTTCAACTGAAGGGGCTGCCAATTCACTGGCGCTTGCCTCGATCAGTTTTTGGCGCAAGAGATCATGGTCACTGTCCTGCACGAGTGTCGTCACATGACTACCGATTGCCTTGTTGATCACCGTTCCGGTCAGCGCACGAAAGGCCGGGTTTGCTTCCTTGACGATGCCGTCACTATCAAGTAGCAGGATACCAATCGGCGCTGCCTCAAAGAAACGCCGGAAATGTAGCTCCGCATTCGCAACACGTTCACGCCATTCCTGCTCCTGCAGCAACTCCCGTACCACGGAGCGGGATCCCAGAACCGTGCCTTCGTCATCTCGAACAATTGTCTGGGTGACATGGACAGGGAGCAAAGTGCCGTCCCGGCGGCGCAAGGTCAGTTCCCCTTCATAAAGCGGGCCGGTTGCGGAGAAAATCTCCATCAGGTCCAACTGGTTTTCATTGGTTTTGACGACAAGATCCGTAAAGGAAATCAGGCTGTCTGTTAATTCTTCCTGCTGATAGCCAAGCCAGTCGGCAAATATCCGGTTGGCAAACTGGAGCTTTCCGTCGCCATCCAGCGAATAGAAGCCGACAGGCGCATTGTTGAAATATTCCGACAATTTCTGACGCGCGATCCGCTCGTCTTCTTCTAGCCGGTGCTGCCGCGTGGTTTCCGTTATGTACCAGATGATATTATCCGGCATAACATCCATGGTATGGGCAAGAATAGAAAGCCACCGCCCGGTTTTCGTCTCAATATCGATCCGCCCGCCGGTGGTCCCCGCATAAACCGCCGTTTTCAGGAGCTTGTCTATTTTCTCGCTTGCCTCACTATCCGCCGCAAAATATTCACCCAATGTTTGTGGCTGTTCCTTCTGCGAAAGCTCCAATAGCGTACAATAGGCATCATTTGCGTAAACAAATCGCCCATCTTTCGTTGTCAGCAACCGCCCTTCAGGGCTCGTGGAAATGATATCAGATAGCAGGTCGAGATTTCCGCTCGCAGCCTGTCGCAGGCCATGAAAGATCAGGTACCAAAGGCCAATTCCCATTGCGGCAACAACCATAGCACTGAGGATGATAATATTGACAAGACCCAATTCCTGTCCCAACAGCGCAGAGATTACAATCAGGGCCGCCAAAAGAAAAAAGGCCGCGGCAAGCTGACGGGCATCCATGCCCAGGGAAAATTTCGGGTTGCGCCGCCGTCTGCTAATTAGTTTCTGCATCAACCCGCCTAGTTCTTCAGCTTGTTCTTGTTCAGCCGCATAACATAACCAATGATTTCAGCGACGGCCTTGAAATGCTCATAGGGAATTTCGTCATCAAGATCACAAGCCTTGTGCAGAGCACGGGCAAGCGGCGGATTCTCGACGATGGGAATATCATTCTCGTTCGCGATTTCACGGATTTTTGCGGCGATATTATCCATACCCTTGGCAACAACGACCGGCGCCCGCTCGTCTTCCGCTTTATATTGCAGCGCGACGGCAAAATGGGTCGGGTTGGTGATGATCACGTCGGCTTCCGGTACTGACTGCATCATTCGCTGTCGCGAACGCTCCGCACGGAGGGCCCGAAGCCGGGCGCGGATCATCGGGTCACCTTCCGTCTGTTTATACTCGTCCTTGATCTCCTGCTTCGTCATCCGCAGTTCTTTCATGTGGTTGTAGCGCTGATACATGAAATCGAGTCCGGCAATGACACTCATTACCGCAACAACACCGGCGAGCAACAACAGCGCCTGATCCTGCATAAGGTTCAAGACCTGCAGCACATCATAGGAGACAACGACGGGCAGTTGATCCATCGACGGCAAAACAAAAAGGATGGCGATGGAGCCGACAAGAGTGATTTTGAAAATTCCCTTGAGGAACTCCACAATCGATTTGAGGGAAAACAGCCGCTTGGCGCCCTTCAGCAGTGAGAGTTTCTCAAGCTTTGGCTTAATCCGCTCAGCCGAAAAAACGGGCCGATGCTGTATGAGATTACCGAGCAGCCCGGCAATCATCAATGTCCCGAGCGCCGGGGCCACGACCCAGATGATTTCCCAGCCCAGATCGCCAAATACCTGACCCAGATGAAAGCGGTCCGTCGCAATTGTGTGCGGCTGTTCGATAAACTTGAGGAGGTCGTATGTCAGGCCATTGCCAAGCCCGGCAATAAAAATCATGACAACCAGCGTGATTCCGATCGTCATAAACCAATGGCCAACCTCCTGGGATTTGGGCACCTGCCCCTTCTTGAAGGCATCTTCCAGCTTTTTCGCGGTCGGCTCTTCGGTTTTTTGGGCATCATCTGAATCGTCAGCCATCCGCCCTACTCCCCGAGAAAACGCATCAGCGCTTCCTCGTAATAATTAATAAACCACATCATACTGGCACCGATTGTAATCGCCAGAATTGCAAAAGAAAGGATAATCTGCAAAGGCATGGCGACAAAAAAGATCTGCACCTGCGGCATCAGCCGGTTAATAAGGCCGATCCCGATATAGAACGTAATACCAAACACCAGAAATGGCGCGGACATCTGGAATCCAAGTTTAAATGATAATTGAACAAAATCCGTTATCAGTATGCTTATATTACCAAAATCAGGCACCTGCCCGACGGGAAAAAGGCGGTAAGTCGCAAAAGTCCCCTCGATAAAAATATGATGCATATCGGTAACGAAAATCATCGTCAGCCCCATCAGGGTCAGGAATGTGCTGGTAATGGCGCCCTGCGTCATCTGGGCGGGATCGAAAAACTGGGCGGCGGCAAGTCCGGATTGCTGCGCAATGATCGTTCCGGCGACATGCAAACTGCTAAGCAGCAATCGCAACACACCGCCCATGACCAGACCAATCACGATCTCACCCAGCATGAGGAGGAGCAGCTCAATCGGTGTCGCCGGTTCCACCGGAATCTGATCGGCCGCGAAAGGCAAGACCAGCAAACTTACCGCCAGGGCAATGCCAAGACGCACGCGGGGCGGGATAAATGCCTCCCCAAAACCCGGAACAACCATGAAGGCCGCGCCAAGGCGGATGAAAACCAGAAGAAAGGCGAAAATATTAACGCTGAGAAACTCATCCAGCATCTAGCGGCCACCGGTGGTCATGTGCCCGCGATACGCTGGGCTATCTGTTCCATCAGCCCGATCATCGACGAAATCATAAAGGGCATGAAAATGATTAAAGACAGAAAGATCGCCAGAATCTTGGGCACGAAGACAAGCGTCATTTCCTGTACCTGCGTCAATGCCTGAATAAGGGCAATCACCAGTCCAACGCCTAATGCGACAAGCATTACCGGTGCGGCAACGGCCAAAAGGACCCAAATCGCTTCGCGTACTACGTCGACGACATCGGTTGGGCTCATATCGCGTCAATCCTTTTGCTGTAAATTAACCTTACAGCCTAGATTGGCATTTTTATGATGTCTTGATAAGCCTGAATTACACGATCACGTACCGCGACCACGGTTTCAAGAGTTGCCTCGGCATTACTGACGGCCGTGACGATGTCCGCAAGGCCAGCGTTTCCAGTGACAGCCTCAAGGCTAATCTGCTCGGAGGCAATACCTGCATCAACTGCTTCGGTGCCCGCTTCCGCCAGCATGTCGGCAAAGCTCGGCCCGCCAACCGCCGCTGCGTCAGAAGACGCGGCATCAGGCTTGGCGCCCAAGGCATTGTTTATCGCTTTTGAATAGGCCTGCGTTGCCGCAATTGCGCTCGTATCAGCCATTTTCTACTCTCCGCTCGTCCCTATTCATTACTGCTGCAAAATTGACAGCGTTCGCATGATCATCTTTTTCGATGCCTCAATCACACCGAGATTGGCCTGATAAGACCTTTGGGTTTCCTTCATGTCCATCATCTCAACCAGGGAATTGACATTGGGCATCTTGACATACCCGTCGGCATTCGCTGCCGGATGGCTTGGATTGAATTTCAGGTCAAAATCTGTCCGGTCCTCGGAAATACGCCCGACCTTGACTTTCGTCACATTCGTTTCACGATCCAGAACATTGCGAAAGGAAATGATTTTCCGGCGATAGGGATCCTCATCGGCCGTCTTGCCCATACTGTCCTTGTTCGCCAGGTTCTCCGAAATAACCCGCATACGCTGCCCCTGGGCATCCATGCCTGAGGCCGAGATTGTCATCGTTTTTAGAAGATCCATGTTATCGGTATCCTTTCTCGATCCGGTTAACGGCGACCAAGGGCTGTTTTCAACATCCCCAGATTTTTCTTGTAGAGCGACGTTGTCAGCTCATACTGGATTTGCGTTTCCGCAACTTTCATCATCTCTTGTTCAAGCAGGACCGCGTTTCCGGTCGGTGTCGTTTGGCTTGAATCGCGGTTGATTACTGTCTCGTATGACGCGATTTCATCAACAAAAATATGTCTCATATTCGTCCGGTTGATCTGCACGCCATCTTCTTCCTTCGGCCCTTCGATCATCTCGCGAAATTCCAGCGGCTTGAGATCCCGCGCCCGATAGTTCGGCGTATCTGAATTGGCGATATTCTGCGCCAGCACACTCTGCCGGGCAGTAAGCCATTTCATTTTCTCCGTCAGGGCGGCGAAGATTGGAATTTTATCCAAATTCATATCTAAATCGCTTCTGTTCGCGGTTTTTCCTGACCCTAAACTAGAAGATAAATGTTAACAGACTGTAAATTATTGCCCTATCCGCCGCTTAAGCCCAAAAAAAACGCCCCCGAAACCAGGAGCGTTTTTATCAATTCATCGAATTGGAAGGTTTCAGGCAGCTTCCCATGCCTCGGGTTCGTAATTCATAATACGATCCGCAAACTTTTCGACCAGCGTATCATCGGCAAATTTGCTGCTCACCAACATGTCATCGACATGGAAGTCATTCTCGATCAGCTTAACCCCTTTTTCCGTCAATGCATCATTCACTTCGTCAAAGGCGATGACGGCTCGATCCGCCAGCAAGTCAGCTTCAGCCAGAATTTTCGGGGCTCCCTCCAAAAGGGCAACCGGTTTGTTGTCTTCCATGAAGCCGCGCATGAACCGCGCGGTTTGCGGATCGGAGATCAGGCGATTGACGTGGCGCGTACCGCCTGGAATAACAACGGCGTCAAAGTGATGGGACATGGATGTAGCCAGATGCGCATTTGCCGGGAAGAAGTGTCCCCAGCCGTTCCCATGCCAGCTATTCACGACGCCCTTCTCCGGTGAAACGATCTTTACCTCTGCTCCGGTCAGGACCAGGCTTTTATGCAGGCTCGTCATATGGGATTCTTCAAATCCGTTGGCGACAAGAATAGCAACGGACTTACCTTTTAACGCATTTTCCAAATCACTCATATACAAATCACTCCTCTAGTCTCTAGGCCTCCACCGCGCGCATTTAACTTATTGAACGACGGGAGCATTCAATGTTGCAGGGCCAGTCCTGTTTCAGGACGACCGTTCGTGTCTCTAAGACATTTGTTCAGTTTCTGTTGTGCAAATCGGAGCAATTGCCCCTGTCAGTAATGCTGCACAGTACCGTCGACAATATAAATTGGCTGAGTTGCCATTGTCCGGCGAACCGGAACATAATCCTTCCCTTTCAGAGTTGCAAGAGGGAAGTGACATCAACTGCTCTAATATTAGGAAAGAAGTAAAGAAATATTAATTGTCATCCGTTACCGTCCCTCAAACTGGCCACATCCGGCCGGAGAAACACATGACCCAGAACGAAAATGATCCTCACAACAGCACGGATGGCACCATTGCCGTCGCGCTTAGCTATGCGGAAAATCCGGACGCCCTCGCCCGGGTGACCGCGAGCGGAAAAGGTGAAGTCGCCGAACAAATCTTGCAATTGGCGTTCGCTCGTGGTGTAAAGGTGCGCACCGATTCCGATCTGGCACAAATACTATCGGAAATCGAGGTAGATTGCCCTATCCCGCTTGAGGCATTCGCCGCGGTTTCGGAGATTTTGTCATATCTATACCGGTGTCAGGATTAACAACCAGTACAACAATAGCGCTATCGATGGAAAACATGTCGACAATAAATTCGGAAATTTCGGATCTGTTGAATGATATTTCGGTCTATCTGGAACAGACCCGAAATGGCATCATGGTTGATATGGCATCATTGCCTGAAAAAATCGTCCGCGTTCAGGGCCGTGTCCAGAGCGCCCCAAGAGACGACCGGATTGAACTCACCAAATTCATGAACCAGGTAATGCAATCGCTGAACGCCCTTTCTAACGAAATCCAGCAGCGGCATGATACGCTGGGCCGTGATATTCACGCCATGGAAAGCGGCATGCATAAAGAATAGTTTTCAAATTCGCAAAGGCCCGCTACTGTGTGTCCAAGACGCGTAATTTAACCGGACGAAGACAAAAATGGCAGGCATATGGAACCCGTACAATACCTGAAATATATTGTCGGCCTGCTTGTTGTCCTTGGCCTCATTGCGCTCATTACGCTGCTCGCACGGCGATTTGGCATGGTTCCGAGGGTAACCCGCGATCCTTCCAGCCCGAAACGGCTTTCCGTTACTGATGTGATTGCAATCGATGCAAAGCGACGCCTTGTTCTGGTCAAGCGCGACGATCGGGAGCATCTTTTGCTCCTCGGACCAGAGCGAGATCTGGTGGTCGAGCAGAATATCCCAATAAAAAATACTGCCGCACAGAGCGGGATGAGTTCTCATGAGTAAATTATCCGGATTTCGCGGCTTGCGCTTTTTGGCAGAAAACAAGGGGTCCCTGCTCGGTCTGGCATTTGCGATTGCGATTCTGGCCCTCCCGCTGGAAGTGTTGGCGCAGTCCGTATCCCTTGATTTCGGGGAGGACGCCGGACCGCTAACCGGGCGGATCGTTCAGCTGGTCGTCCTGATGACGGTTCTCAGCCTTGCCCCGGCAATCCTGATTGTCACAACATCCTTTACGCGGCTTATTGTCGTACTCTCCTTGCTTCGAAGCGCGCTGGGGGTTCAGTCGACACCTCCGAACGTGGTTATTATCTCCCTCGCCCTGTTCCTGACGGCCTTTATCATGGCCCCAACCTTTGAAAGTGCCTATGAGAACGGGATTGTCCCGCTGATTGACGAGCAGATTGACGAGGCGGAAGCCTTTGATCGAACGGTCGCTCCCTTCCGGACCTTCATGCTTCAGCACGCCCGCGAAAAAGATGTATTGTTGTTCATGGACCTGAGTGCAACACCAGAGACAGAAGGCCCAGAGGCAATTCCCCTCAAAGTACTTGTCCCCGCCTTCATGATCAGTGAACTCAAGCGCGCCTTTGAAATCGGCTTCCTGCTATTCGTGCCGTTTATTGTGATCGATATGGTCGTCGCGTCCATCCTGATGTCCATGGGTATGATGATGTTGCCTCCAGTGATGATTTCGCTCCCCTTCAAGCTGATCTTCTTCGTGCTGGTCGATGGCTGGAACCTTGTGGCGAAAAGCCTGGTTGAGAGTTTTGTCAATGGGGCGGGCTAGCGGTCGAAAACCCGTTCGCAAATTATCTCCGCTTAAAAAGGCGGGACTTTTCATTGTCTTATTGGCCGCTCTTGCAGCATATCTCGCGCTATCCCCGCAATTTTCCGACCAGCCCCCTGATACGGCAACAACAACTGCAGCCTCCCTTGATATCCCTCATATCTTTGAGGGAGAGATCAATCGCCGGGGCAAGCCCGTAGGATTTCATGTTGCCCCGCGGAGCGGCCGCGACGGCCATTCGCGCATAAAAGAGAGACTCTCGGGGCCGAACCGCGCCGGCGTGTATACGGCCACAGTCGAAATTTATGATCCTGCGGAAAAGCGGTGGAAAGAGAAATTCTCCAGCTTTTTTCCGAATAAGCTTACGAAAGAGGAAATTATCGACAGCATCCTTCTCGCCATCTCGACGAATGAACTTCCCGACGGGGCAAGATGGCGCGGGCGGTCAGGTCATGACTTTCTGATCGAGGGCTACCGTTCCCCAAACGGAAACATAAATACAGCCTATCCACTCTATGTCGCCGATTGAGAGGGGTTGCATGCTGGAAATATTGATGGCGCGCGACGAAAAAACCGGTTTGATTACAGCGGAAATATCTCCGGAAAACAAGATATTGGAGGAATTTCTTGAAACAGAAATTCAAGGAGATATTGCCCTTATCGACTATTTGTTCGATAGAACGGCAAACGCGCTTGGGGGTGGATTTGAGATCACCGGTAATGCTTTTTCCCTGACGCTAACACCGGACAGATATCTAATCGAGCCGCTTTTTGAAGATGGCGGACGGCAGCAGGAGGGAAAGCGCGAAGATCTTTTCTATCTTCTGGACCGCTGGCGGGCCTTTGTAATCAGGAACACCCCATTCTCTTAACGATTTGTTAACGAATACGCTCTTATAAAGTGTTTATATGAATTATTATATTCGTATAAAGTTTATTTAAAATTGTATTGATTGGAGACAATCATGACCACCATACTCGGTTCCACTATCAGCGGGATGACGGCAGCGACAAAACGGGTAGAGGTATCGGCACAGAATATCGTCAATGCCAATACCGTCGGTACCCCTGGCGCCAAAGGCGAAAATGAATCCTATAAAGCGGTTGAGCCGGTCCAGACCACGGATGAGGCAGGTGCGCCAACCGTAAGGGTTCGCGAGCGCGACCCGGCGACAGTTAGTGGATTCGCCCCAAATAACCCCCTTGCCAATGACGAAGGCCTCATTGAAAGCCCGAATGTGGATCTTGCGAGCGAGATTATTAATCAGAACCTCGCTCTGCATAGCTACAAGGCGAATGTAAAAATGTTCGAAGTCTGGAACGAACTTCAAAAAGTCACGCTGGACATCAAAAGCTGACGGCCATTTAGCCCGAAACCGCTAACGTCTTTATATCCAGCAAAGGCGTGAACAACCCGGCCACGCTGCAGGCCCCGGCAAGTTCCGGCAGGACTACATGAGCCAGGCTCGCCTTGGGCCGCTCCGGTAACCGGTAGGAAACCGGTTTACCGGCCACAATTTCCACATCTATATGACGGGGATCCAGCGCCAATCCCTCCCCTGTGACCTTCATCCGCGCTTCCTTCGCCGTCCACAACCAGAAGAACAGCTCCCGTCTGTTGTTACCATCAAAAGACGCAAGATGGGCCTGCTCGGACGGCGTATAATAATGACGGCTGAGATCATCCACTTCCACTTTGCGATCGAACATCTCGACGTCGATGCCGATTTCCCCGCTCCGGGTCACCACGAAAACACCGGTGTCTGCGGAATGGGACATGTTGAAGTAAATTTTTTCTGTGGAGATAAAGGGCTTGCCGCGATGTCCCGTCTCTATCGGAATGCGGTCTGCGGGCGCGTCAAGATAGGTCGCAAGGATATGCCGCATCTGTCCATGCGCCCGCACATAGCGATGCCGGTGAAGATCAAAACGGAAACGTCCCGCACGTGCCTTTTCGGCATCACTCAACGCCATCCAGCAGCGGTTCAGGTCGAGGTCGCCCTCTTCGCCAATATCCGCGTAATAGACATGTGTATTTTCCCGATCAAATTCCATCTGGATCGCCTTGAAAACCTTTTAGCGCGTCCGCCAGGCCTGCGTTCGCTTCAGTATGCCTTTTGATACTATCAGATGAAGGATACGCGCGGCAGCATTGGTGTAGAAAATCATCATCCCCATGGCGGCCGCAGGCGCAATATCACCAGCATCATCCATATTCAACACAGCAACGGACGCCAGCGCGGTATCCGTGGAATAGAGGAAAACCACGGCCGAAACCGTCGTCATGGCATTCACAAACAGATAAATCGCAATATCCAGAATGGCCGGCATGCAGACCGGCACCGTCACCCGTGCAAAAAGCCTGTAGAACGGTTGTTTCAAAGACGCAGCAACGGATTCGAACTCTCCATCCATCTGCTTGAGCGCCGTCACTGCCGTCAGATGCGACACTGTATAGAAATGGGTAATCGTCACGATCACCAGAATGGCCATCGTGCCATAAATGGCGCTGAGCGGATTGTCCGGATTATTGAAAAAGAAGATATAGGCAAGGCCCAGAACCATGCCGGGGATCGCCATGGGCAACATGGCCAGAAACTGGAACAGGCTCCGCCCGGTGCGGAAGCCCCGCGTCTTGTCCACCATGTAGGCGCCGGTGAAGACAACAATCGTCCCGAAAAACGCAGTCAATATGCCGAGCTTGATAGAATTACGATACGCGTCCCATCCGCCGCCATCCATGAGGTCGAAGCTATAATTTTTCAGGCTCAAGGAAAGATCATAGGGCCAGAACTTGATCAGCGCCGCAAACTGGCAAACTCCCAGAATGCCCAGGATAAAGATAGCCATCAGAGTACAGAAAGCAAAGCATATCCAGTCAAACCGTCGGCTGGGCTTTGGCTCATACACTACAGAACGCGCCGAAAGCAAAGCGACCTGCTTTTTCTGTACCTGCCGATCGACAGCGAATGCAAGAAAGGCCGGCATCAGCAGGACGACCGAAACCACCGCGCCCATCTCGAAATTCTGCTGCCCGATCACCTGCTTGTAAATGTCAACGGCCAGCATATTGTATTGCCCGCCAATAACCTTGGGCAGGCCAAAATCGGTTATCACCAGATTGAACACAACAAAGGCGGCCGATATCAGGCCGTAGCGCGCACCGGGTATTGTCACGGTCCAGAAGGTCTTCCAGGCACTGGCCCTGAGGGACACCGCCGCCTCATATAGCCGCGCGTCGGAAATGGCGAGAGCCGTTGTGATGATGATCATGGCATGAGGAAAGGTGAAGAACACCGAACCCAGGACGATACCATAAGGGCCGTAAATGGATTCCCCCATCATCAACTCTTTCAGCATGCCCTGATTGCCAAACAGGTAAACCAGCGCAATTCCCGGAAGCAGCGACGGCACCAGAATAGGCGCCATGGCAATCAGGCGGAACACCCCCTTGAAACGCATGCAGCTTCGACTGAGCGCATAGGCGAAGGCGAAGGCGAGGCTTACCGTCACGATCGTGCTGACGACTGAAATAAAGACAGAGTTACCGATAGACTGAAACAGGGACGGTGTCGAAAAATAGGTCGTAAAGTTACTCAAGCCGACGGACTTGACCGGCCTCAACACCACTTTACGGAACGTATTGGAATCGACTTCATTCCAGTCCGTTCCGACTTTACGCTCCGACCCGATCAGATAAACAGCCTCCGGTGTCGTCCCGCGGACTTTATACAGGACCGGGCTTCGGAAGCTGAAATCGGGAAACAGCGGTACCAGGCTCAACCGACCGTCACTGCTCGTTGCCATGTCGTCTTCAGGAATGGCGTCGAGTTCCTCATTCAGCGCTGCGGCAGAGAGGATTTCACCACCGAAGTTCCCCTGCTCGTCACTGACCTGCAATTCAATTTGTGTCAGGTCGAACTGAAAGGTCGAGAAGGCCTTCGAGAGCATTGCATAAAGCGGGAAGGCCAGAGTCAGCACCAAGTAAAGCGCAATCACGAGAATAAAGGAGCGCATCAACCAGTCGTCACGCCCGAGTTTGGCGGTAAGCGGCCGTCCCTTAGGTAAACGATCCGACGTTGTCACTGACATCAATGAACATCCTGTTTGGCAGCGAATATCTTGAGCCGGTTTCCGGGAATTTCGACGGCGATATCCATATCTTCGGCAATATCCAGCCGCCTGATGGCGTTAATGGAAAAGTCCGCGAAAATTTCGGCATCGCCCAACGTGTCGCTTGACAGACGGGTCCGCCAAAACGAGCCGAGAAACTCCATCTCCTTTATCCGGCAGGCAATAGCATTTTCAGTCTCAGCAATCTTGTCGTGAAAGTAGGCGCCATGGGGAACGATATCCTCCGGACGGACCGCCGCAATAACATCTGTGCCCGCCGGAAAATCATGATCGCCGCAAGTAAACACTTTTGATCCGATTTTGACAGCCGATCTTCCATCCGCGGTCTTTTCGGCTGCCGTTGCTGCAATCTGGTTCATCTCCCCGATAAAATCGGCAACGAACAAGGTTGCCGGCTCCCGGTAAATTTCCGTCGGTGTACCGATCTGCTCGATCACGCCATGGTTCATGACGACGATCCGGTCCGCCATGGACAGGGCTTCCTCCTGATCGTGGGTGACCATCACTGTGGTGATCCCGAGCTTGCGTTGAAGTTCCTTCACTTCATGGCGCAGATGGACCCGAACCTTGGCATCAAGGGCGGACAATGGCTCGTCCAGCAAGAGCAGCCCCGGGGACATGGCGATGGCCCTGGCAAGTGCAATACGTTGTTGCTGACCACCGGAAAGCTGGGCCGGGTATTTCTTCCCCTGTTCAGGCAATCCAACAAGTTCCAGAAGTTCCTTTACTCGCGCCGAAATCACCGACTTGGACAGGCCCGCATTCTCCAGGCCAAAGGAAATATTTTTCTCAATTGTCAGATTAGGAAAGAGGGCGTAGGACTGGAAAACAATGCCAAAATCCCGTTCAGCCGGCGGCAGGTTGGAGATGTCCTTCCCCGCCTGTTCGATACCGCCGGAGGTTTGCAAATCAAGGCCGGCAATAGCCCGAAGCAAGGTCGTTTTTCCGCAGCCCGAGGGTCCGAGAAAACAGACAAATTCCCCATCAGAGATAGTGAGCGAGATATTTTTCAGTGCAATGAAATCGCCAAAGGCCTTCCACAAATTATCTATCCGAAGATAGGATTCCTGCTGGTCACCGTCAGCGCTTTTCACACGCGAAGTCTCCGCACCCATTATACCCCCTTATGATAATCCGGCGTCTGTTCGATCATTATAAAAAGAAGGCACCGCAATTGCGATGCCTTCTTTTTGTTTGCTGTTGTATCAGCCTTTGGGATCGGATTTGGAATCGTAACGCTTCTGCCATTCTTCAAGGATGGCCGCGCGGTTATTCGCCGCGAACTCAAAGTCGTTGTCGATCATCTTCTCGGTCAGGTTTTCCGGAAAAAATTCGACCGGCTTGGCAACACCCGGATAAGCAACAACGGCATAGCCGGTGTTATACATCATGTTTGCTTCCTTGGTGATGGTCCAGTCGACCAGCTTTTTGGCATCTTCAATGTTGTCTGTACCGGCGACGATGGCAGTTGCTTCCATATCCCAGCCAACACCTTCTTCCGGAACGATAATTTCAATCGGAGCACCATCAGCCTTGGATTTGGCGCCGCGGAAGGCGAAAGAAACGCCAATCGGAATTTCACCGGACGCCGCCAGTTTACAAGGGGCGGATCCTGAATGGGTGTAGCGGGCAATGTTTTCGTGCAGGGCATCCATATATTCCCAGCCCCCTTCTTCACCGAACATCTGCAGCCAGCTGGAAACATCCAGGAAGCCGGTTCCCGATGAGTTCGGGTTCGGCATAATGACATGGCCCTTATATTCAGGTTTCGTCAGGTCTTTCCAGGAAGTCGGCGCCTTCAGGCCAAGCTTTTCACCTTCCACTGTATTAAAGCAGACAGATGCTACCCAGGCATCCATGCCTGTCCAGGCAGGAGGCGTGCTCTTGTCGACAAATTTCTTGTCGAGCTTTTCAACACCTGCCGGTGCATATGGCTCCAACATACCTTCCGATTTCATCAGCAAAAGGGATGTCGCGGCCAGACCCCAGATCACGTCGGCCTGCGGATTATTTTTTTCAGCCAGCAGCTTGGCAGTGACAACACCGGTGGAGTCACGCACCCACTTGATCTCGATATCCGGATGGGCCTTGTTGAATTCTTCGGCATAGCGTTTCAGGTCTTCTGCCTCAACCGCCGTATAAACAGTCAATTCGCCTGCCGTCACATTACCGGCAACCAACAGGCCCCCGGCAGCTGCCAACGCTACCTTCTTAAAGTCTATCATCGTTTCGCTCTCCCTTAGTAAGTAATTTAGAAATAACTGAAATAAACCGGCCCTTTAGGATCATATCTGATCTTTATCCGGACGATAATCTATCGGTACTCATTTCAATACTGGCGCAATGTGACAAATAGAAGAAATCTATTATACTTATAAACATATAAATTTAAACGATATTACTGTATTGCGCAAAGACGTTGGGGGCGTCGCTTTTGATGACTATAGCATTATTCTGTCGGCCATGGCAGTGAATAGGTTTTGACGTTCGTAAAGAATTTCATTGCCTCCAGCACCCCCTCTTTAACGCCATTCCCCGAATCCTTCACGCCGCCGAAAGGCGACATTTCGATACGGTATCCCGGCTGCTCCCAGATATTGACAGTCCCGACATCGAGCCCGTCCACAAATCGCGTAATCCGATCAAGCCGGTTGGTGCAAACGCCTGCGGAGAGTCCAAACGGCGTCGAGTTGGAAATTTTCATCAACTCAACATCATCATTCGGCACACGAACAATGGGGACAATCGGTCCGAACGTCTCCTCAAACACCAGATCACTGTCATGCGGAACATGGTCAACAACGATCGGCGGGAGCAAGGCCCCTTTCCGTTCCGGATGATAGAGAATTTTGGCGCCCTGCTTTTCGGCCGCGAAGACCCGGTTTTCAAAAACCTCCGCCGCCTGTTCATGAATCACGCAGCCCAGTTGCGTTTCCGGATCCTCGGGATCACCAAATTTGATTTTCTTCGCTTTTTCAAGGATATGCGGCACGATCTTGTCCGCGATACTTTCCTGAACAAGGATGCGTTTGACGGCAGTGCAGCGCTGCCCCGAATTGCCCGTGGCGCCCGCGACAGCGATTTCCGCCGCCTTGACCAGATCGCCATCACTCAGATCATCGAGAATAATCAGCGGATCGTTTCCGCCCAGTTCCAGCGCGAGGCGCTTGTACCCCGCCTTGGCGGCAATCATCTTGCCGACGGGGACACCCCCGGTAAAGGTAATGATATCAATCTGCTCATTAATGATCATCTCTTCGCCGATGTCCTTCGGCCAACCGGTCACGACCTGAAACATCTCCGGCGGTAACCCCGCCTCATAAAGGATATCCGCAAGGGCAATCGCCGTCAGCGGCGTCTGCTCAGTTGGTTTACAGACAACACAGTTATTCGTGGCGATCGCCGGGGCAATTTTGTGGGCCACCATATTGAGCGGATGATTAAACGGCGTGATCGCTGAAATCACATTCACCGGCTCCCGCTTGGTATAGATTTTACGGGCTTTCCCGTGAGGAGTCAGATCGCAGGAGAAAATCTGCCCGTCATCGAGAATAGCGAGCTGCCCCGCGAGCGTGAAAACGTCATAGGCACGGCCGGTTTCATAGAGCGCATGCTGCTGACAGATGCCGAGCTCCAGCGTGATCACATCCGCCAACTGTTCCCGCCGCTGACGGATAAGCTCTGCTGCCCGCAGAAGAATCTGCTGTCGTTCATACCGGGTGAGTTTGGGTTTGTATCTTGCTGCTATTTCAAATGCCTCTCGCGCATGCTCTGCGGTGCCGGCAGGCACCGTTCCAATCACTTCATTGGTGTAGGGATAACGAACCTCGACAACATCCTTTGTCGTGACCTTTCGGCCACCGATCCGCATCGCTTCCTTGCGGATTGAACGTGCCGCTTTTCCTGCCGTCATCTGGTTCATTTTGCAAAGGCCGTCGCGGCGGCGCGCGTTACATAATAATACGCATCATAGTTATGCAGCTCCGGCGCCTCCGGCAAATCAGGTATTGCTACATTGGAAATAAAGGGAATAACCTGCTCGCTTAATCCACCGTGGGAACGCAGCGGTACATCCAGGGCCGTAAGGTCATGCCGGTCCGCCGACGTGCCCAGCACCTGATTCTCTCCCGAAACAATGACGATATCCCCGATCCGGTCCGCAGGCAGGTCAAAGCGCGCCGCGGCGGCTTCCCGGTCCAGCACGAGATCGATACCTTCCGTCGCCTTTATTTTTTCTATCACGGCCATCTTGTCCACATCCGGCTTCAGATAGGCCGTCGCGAAAGAACCAAGCGCTCCATGATGCACCACATACGGATCCGTAATGGGCAGGATGACCCGCGCAGCGCCCTCCCCGATCGACTTATCCAACAGGTCCTGCAAATATATCACATCCGGCGTTCCGTCCGACTTGTGCTTGGCTTTCATACCATGATCGGCCGTCACGATAATCGCCGCGCCGAGGGAGTCGAGCTTCGTAAGATAGGAATCAAACATCTCGTAAAAGGCATTGGCGTCCTTTGTGCCCGGCGCGGCCTTATGTTGGACATAGTCCGTTGTCGTGAGATACATCAGGTCCGGCATGAAGGACGTCATCAGCTTGACACCTGCGTTAAAGACATATTCGGAAAGCTCCGCAGAGTAGACACTCGGCACCGGGATATCGAGTTCTTCCGATGCATTATCAACGCCATGTTCCTCCAGTGTTGTGGTATTGGACTTCTCCGTCGAAAAACAGATTGCCCTTCCCTCATCAAACTTCAGGCCATTCCCCAAAAGTGCCCGGAGCTTGTCCTTGGCGGTCACAATGGCAATGCGGGCACCGGCGTCATAAAAGCTCTTGAAGATTGTCGGCACGCGAAGAAACTTCGGATCATTCATCATCACTTCTTCCCCCGTATCGGGGTCGAGAAGGAAGTTTCCACAAATACCATGCACGGCAGGAGGCTGGCCCGTCGCAATCGACATATTGTTGGGATTGGTGAAACTCGGGATGACGCAATGGGCCAGATGCATAGTGCCTTTTTCCCGAATGCGCTTCATCGTCGGCATCACCCCGGCCTCAATCGCCGCATCGATATAGGCAGGCTCGCATCCATCGAGGCAGATGACAACCGCTGTCCGGCCCGGAAAGGGATAGCTCCGGTCATTTACGGTAATATCATTTCGCGACATTTTATTCATGGATCAAAAAACTCCAGTTCTGAGAAAGTCTATGCGGCCAGCCTGGCGCGTTCCTTCAAGGCAGATTCCGGCGGACAGGCACTGTCTACATTCATTTCGGCAAGCGATTCACGGGCGGCCACCACGACCTGGCGCATAACATGCTCGTCCAGACGGCCGATACAGCCGACCCGGAAACTGTCTACCACCGTCAGCTTGCCCGGATAGATGATAAAGCCCCGCCCCTTCATCAGGTCGTAAAATTGTGGAAAACTAAAATTTGGATGGGCGGGATTGAAAAAAGTGACAATGATCGGCGACAGCCAGCGATCCTTGAGCAGCGTCTCAAACCCCAGATCCCGCATTCCCGCCACCATGACATCCCGGTTCCGTTCATACCGTGCGAGCCGCCCGGGAGCGCCACCTTCCTGCTCATGCAGGTTCAGCGCCTCCGTAAAGGCAGCGACGGTATGCGTTGGCGGTGTAAAACGCCACTGTCCGGTTTTCTTGAAATTAACCCATTGCTGATGCACATCAAGGCTGAGGGAATGACTGTTTCCCGCCGCAGCTTCCAATGCCGACTTGCGGGCGATAATAAAGCCGAATCCCGGCACGCCTTCGATGCATTTATTAGCGGAAGATACCATGGCTTCAAACTGCGTCTCGCGCACATCTAATGGCAGTGCGCCAAATGCACTCATGGAATCGATCAGCAATTTACGGCCCGCCGCAGCAACAACTTCGGATATTTCCTGTACGGGATTGAGAATGCCGGAGCTGGTCTCGCAATGTACCAACACAACATGGGTAATTGCGGGATCGTTCGCCAGGGCCGCCGCCACTTCGTCACCGCGCGGCGGCATGTAATCGCCCTTGTCAATCACCAGATGATCGCGCCCGAGATACCGCAGTGAATCAACGATCCGCTTTCCATAAGCCCCGTTCACAAGCACCAGTGTCTTGCTGTCCCTGGCAAGAAAGGTGCCGAGCATCGCCTCGACGGCGAAAGTGCCACTGCCCTGCATCGGAACACAGTCAAATTCCGTGCCGCCGTCTCCGGCAATGGCTAGCAGTTTCTGGCACATGGCCGCCGTCATCGCCCGGAAGTCTCCGTCCCAGGAACCCCAGTCTTTCAGCATGGCCTGTTTGACTTTCAGGGACGTTGTAAGGGGACCGGGCGTCAGCAGGTAAGGCTCCCCCATATGCGGAGGAGGAAACGCCACATTCGACACCTTGTCATGATCCACTGCCATTGCTCCAAGCCCTTCCAGGCAAAAAATTTCAGAAGTGATCCAAAACGTAATCCCCAACGTAATATTTGTAAAATCGTTATTTAAAATTGACATATAAATTAAAACGATATTTTATAGAGCCTGAAGAAACTTCGGGTTACAGGTATTTTGGGTTATATTTTCGATCGGACTAAATATGCGATATGTTCAGTTACGCGCCTTTCATAATGTCGCCATCCATGGCGGATTTTCACGCGCAGCCGAGGCCCTGTCATTAACCCAGCCTGCCGTTTCGGATCAGGTAAGAAAACTAGAGTCCGAGTATGACGTTTTGTTGTTCAGCCGGCAAAAAAAGCAGATTACCCTTACGGATTTCGGGAAAAAGCTGCTTGAGATTACACACCGCATGTTTGATGTGGAGGATCAGGCACATGTCCTGCTATCGGAATCGCGGGCTCTAGGTTCTGCCAAACTGCGGATCATTGCCGATTCCGTGCAGCATCTGAATCCGGTACTGGGGCCATTCCGTCAGAAATATCCGGGCGTGTTCATTTCCGTCAGCACAGGAAACACGACCGAGATCGTTGATAAGCTTTGTAGTTATGAGGCGGACATCGGTGTACTTGGCGAAATCCCCGAGTCCCGAGAATTTGAGGTTATCAAATTGAGCTCGACTCCGATTATTGCCTTTGCCGCGAAGAACAGTCCGGCGGCGAAACTGACCTCCATTTCCCTGCAGCAACTGGCCCAGCAACCCTTGGTCCTTCGGGAGAAAGGCTCGAAAACCCGTTACAAGCTAGAGCAGATTGCCGCCTCCGAAGGCATAACCTTGACACCGACGATTGAAGCGGTCGGACGCGAGGCGATCCGGGAAATCGTTGCGAGCGGCGCCGGCATCGGCATCGTCTCGGAAGCGGAGTTCGGTCATGATGAACGGCTTTGCAAAATCCCCATTTCCGGCTGCAAGCCTCTGATGGACGAGGCGCTGATCTGCCTCAAGGAGCGCGGAAAAGGCAATCTGGTGAGTGCGTTCATGAAAATGACGCGGGACCGGCTAAAGTCGGTGGCGGCTTAATCTGTTGCCGCCCTGCCTACAACCCGTTGCAGCATCGGCGCATAATACTCGAAAGGCCTGGTTTTCTTGCCCGGCACCTTGGCTTCGTCATCCCATTTGCGAACCTGCACAATTGCCTCGACATCACCATTGCGAGCAAATCTCTCTGCCGCCTCCGGCGTCATCGGGCCACCCTGCAGCTCGAGGCTGAGAACGGACGCATCTGACAGTTTGGCAAAATAATCCGGATCCGTCGCGCAAAGATACCTCTTTGCCGAAACATGATGGCGCACGCAATCTGTTACCATCTTCGGAAAATACGGGGCGATAACTGCGGCCCCTGCCCGGTCATGATGACTGTCGATGCCCAGTTCGGCTGCATTATCCGGAAATTCATTAGTAAAATGCCCGATATCATGCAGCAGCGCGGCAACAATCAATTCCTCACTCGCGCCTGCCTCTTCGGCCAACTGCGCACTCTGATACATATGCTCTGATATCGTAACGGGTTCGCCCAGATACTCCTCCGCCCCGCGCCGTTCGAAAATTCCGGCGATAAAATCGACAACATTGTCCTTGGTTATTTCGGAAAAGTCGAGTTTCGTCATCGCTAGCTCTCTACTCAAAATTCATTGTTTGATCCGCTTCATCGACGGATCGACAAGCGGTTTTAGATGCACTTCGCAGGGAACACGGGTGAGCGCTACATCCAGCTCATATGTACCATCCAGCACAAAATCCACGTCAACACCCACTGCACTTCGAACATATCCATAGCCGATGGATTTTGCAATTGTGTGACCATAGCCGCCGCTGGAAAGCCAGCCTACCCGCTCCCCATTGCGGTAAATGGTTTCCCGCCCGAGCAGGACAACATCCGGATCATCCACAGTGAAGCAAGCAAGCATCTTCCTGACGCCATCTCTCTTCTGAGCCTCAATGGCGGCGCGGCCTTTGAAATCACGACCGGCTTTAAGCTTGACCGCCCAGCCGAGCCCGGCCTCAAGCGGTGTGTGGTCGGGTCCGATATCCGATCCCCATGCCCGGTATCCTTTTTCCAGCCGGCAGCTTTCAATGGCACGGTAACCGGCATTTGCGAGCCCGAATTCCCGCCCCGCAGCCATCAACATGTCATACACCGTTCCTGCCTGTTCGACCGGCAGGTGCAGCTCCCAGCCCAGTTCCCCCATATAAGTAATGCGCAAAGCACGGATGGCGCATCCAGCGATGGTTATGGTCTTGAAGCTGGCAAACGGGAATGACTTATCGGACACATCATCGGCAGTTACTACCTCAAGGATTCTCCGGGCATGCGGCCCCATCAGGGACAAGACAGCCATTGTCGGTGTAATATCGATAAGCTTTGCCTTCATGCCGGGCGGGATGTTCCGTGAAATCCAGTTAAAATCATGCGTGGCAAAGCCGGTTCCGGTTACGATGTAATATTCCTCCGGACCGATCCGCGCCACCGTGAGATCGCATTCAATTCCGCCATGGTCATTGAGCATCTGCGTATAGATGAGCGAGCCATCGGGCTTCATAACATCATTGGCGGCAATCCAGTCCAGCGCCACCTCCGCGTCCGGGCCTTTCAGGGTGAATTTTGCAAAAGAGGTCTGATCTATCAACACAGCCGCCTCCCGTGCCGCGCGATGCTCCCGCGCGACGGCGTCAAACCAGTTTGGCCGCCCGAAGCTATACTGATCCTTCGGTGCCTCCCCTGCCGCAAGATCGGCAAACCAGTTCGGTCGTTCCCATCCCAGCTTTTCCCCGAAACAGGCTCCAGCCGTCTTCAATCGCTCATAGAGCGGAGACGTCCTGTTCGGCCGACCGCTGGCATGTTCCTCATGCGGCCAGGCCATGGTGTAATGCTTGCCATAGGCCTCAATGGTGCGGGTGCGGACCCAGTCCGTGTCGAAATGCACACGACCGAAGCGCCGGATATCGACAGCCCAGAGATCATATGGCGGCTCGCCTTTTGTAACCCATTCGGCAAGCACCATCCCCGCCCCGCCGCCGGAGGCAATCCCGAACGCATTAAAGCCTGCTCCGACAAAAAAGTTCTTCAGCTCCGGTGCTTCGCCCAGGATAAAGTTTCCATCCGGCGTAAAACTCTCGGGCCCGTTCACCAGTTCCTTGATCCCCGCCGTTTCAAGCGCTGGCACCCGGCCAAGCGCGAGTTCCATCATCGGCTCGAAATGATCGAAATCGGATGACAGCAAGGTATAGTGAAAATCCTCCGGTATACCGTCCACTGCCCAGGTCATCGGGTTCGGCTCATACCCGCCCATGACGAGGCCACCCACCTCCTCCTTATAGTAAGTGAGCCGATCCGGATCGCGCAATGTCGGCAGATCACGCGGCAGATCCTTGATCGGTTCGGTGATGATATACTGATGTTGAAGGGAGACCAGCGGCACATTCACGCCGAATCGTCCCGCGAATTCGCGTGTCCATTGCCCGGCGCAGCAAACGACGATTTCACATTCAATAAATCCTCTATCCGTTTGAACACCCTTTATTTTTCCGTCTTCGATCTGGATATCAAAAACGGCAGTATCCTCAAAAATCGATGCTCCGGCCATCCGCGCACCTTTTGCCAGCGCCTGAGTTATATCAGAGGGGTTCGCCTGCCCGTCCGTTGGCAGATAGGCACCGCCGATCACATCGTCGACCGTCATGACCGGCCATAGCGCCTGCGCCTCAGAGGGCGAAAGAAGCTGCATTTCCAACCCGAAGGACTGCGCCGTTGTCGCCTGTCGCTTAACCTCTTCCCAACGCGCCTCGTTACAGGCAAGGCGCAGCCCACCGTTCATCTTCCATCCGGTTCCAAGGCCGGTCTCTTTCTCCAGTCGGTCATAAAGATCAACGGAATAGCCAAGAAGCTGAGTGATATTGGCGTTGGAACGGAGCTGACCGACCAGCCCGGCCGCATGGAAGGTCGTCCCGGAGGTGAGTTTCTTCCGCTCCAGCAGGACCGTATCCGTCCAGCCGAGCTTCGCCAGATGATAGGCGGTCGAGCAGCCGACAATGCCGCCGCCGATCACAACGGCTTTTGCAGTTCTGGGAAGTTCTTTCATGAATGTCTCTTATATCTGGCGGAATTCGTCATAGGCCTGTTCAAATCTTTTTATATTTTCTTCTGTATAGGCGGCATAGTCAAAACTGAGCTCGGACATAATTTCAGAAACCATGCTCCACATGGTCTCCCGCAGGAGAGAGGCCGCCTTCATCGCCATAAACTGTCGCCACAGCGCGATATCCAGGGGCGCGCTGAAATAGCTTTCCAGAAGACCTCTTTGCATCTCTTCGGAAAAACCGTTATTGGAGGCCAGCCCGCCAAGATCAAACAGCGGGGTATTAAATCCGGCGTAATCCCAATCAATGAGCCAGAGCCGTTTTCCGTCATCGAGAAAATTCGCCGCCAGCAAATCATTATGCCCGAAGATCGTTTCCGAAACTCCAGCCGCTTTTTCCAGACCGGCCGCAATCTTGAGCAGTTCAGGCAGCTTTTTAATATACTGGCTGCCCTCCCTTTTAAGAGTTTTTCTGTAATCCTGCAGAATGGCGAAAACGTCAAAATTCATTGACGGCCCATCCAGATGCTCCGGAATTCGGCTATGGGCCGCATGTATAAGAGGAATGATTCTCTGAAGGTATCCAGATGTCCGGACATCGTCTTCGGTCAGGGTTATCCCCGCGATATAATCGAGAACCAATATGCCCGGCTCCGCATACAGGACTTCCGGGGAAACGCCTGCCGCATGGGCCGCCCGGCTCGCTGCCAGTTCGTTTGCCCGATAGACATGGTGATGTGGGATATCCGAGCCGAGTCGCACCACGGCGCGGCGTTTTGAATCTCTCACCAGATAATTCCGGTTGGTAAGACCGCCGTCGAGCGGTTCCATCCGGATGCGCCCCACCCAGATCGGGAGTTTTGATATTCTTGTCTCCTCCGACGACATGCCATCCATCTATTTCACAAAACTGTCACAGTACTATCACCGTTCTGATACCGAGGAGCCATAATTTTCTTCCCGACGCAAGAATCACAGAGGGGAGAATGAACATGGTGGCCATTTCCGTCAGGAACCTGGACAAGACATTCGGTGCGAACAAGGCACTAAAAAATGTCTCCGTAGAACTTGGCGAAAAGGAAATGGTGGCGCTGATCGGTGCCTCAGGCTCTGGAAAATCCACCCTCATTCGACATATTGCCGGACTGGTTGTCAGTGACAAGGGTCGCGGTGAAATCAACGTATTTGGCACGGCCATCCAGAAAGACGGGACGCTTGCTAAGGGTGTGCGCAAACATCGCCGGGAAATCGGCGTTGTTTTTCAGCAATTTAACCTTGTCGGGCGGTTGACGGTTCTGACGAATGTCCTGATGGGTGTCCTTGGTGTGGCACCGAGCTGGCGGACCCTCCTTGGTATTTTCACCATGGAAGAAAAGCAAAAAGCCATGAATGCACTCGGGCGCGTGGGTATTGCCAGTCACGCCTCACAACGATCCTCCAATCTCTCCGGCGGACAGCAACAACGGGCCGCTATCGCACGTACAATCGTGCAGGGCGCCAAACTGATCCTCGCGGATGAGCCCATTGCTTCCCTCGATCCCGCGTCATCGCGGAAGGTCATGGACAATCTGGCGCATGTGAACCGCGAAGACGGTGTCACCGTCCTGGTGTCCCTGCATCAGGTCGATTATGCCATCAAATATTGCCCCCGAACCATTGCAATGCGGGAGGGCGAGGTCGTATTTGACGGCCCGAGCCACCTTCTCACACCCGAATTCCTGCAGGAAATATATGGCGCCGAAAGTATTGAGCTTCTGTCGCCCGAAGAACAACGCCGCAAGGCAGAGAGCAAGAGTGCCGACCAGCCCGCCCAGCCAAAAGCCGACGGTGATCTGGTTCTGGCCTACGCAGCGAGGTAGCAGCCTCACCCAATAACCGTCTGTCAGTAACAACCTTTCAGGCATTTTTCTCATGGAGACGACTAGATGATACGCAAATTCCTATCTGCCGCCGTAATTGCGGCGACAACCCTGACAGCCACAGCCGCCTTTGCCGACTTCAAGCCATTGGAGGGCGATCCGGAGGAAATCAATTTCGGAATTATTTCCACAGAATCGACGTCCAACCTGAAAGAGCAGTGGCTCCCCTTCATGGCGGATATGGAAAAAGCGCTTGGCCGTAAAGTAAACGCCTTTTTTGCTCCCGATTATGCCGGTGTTATCGAGGCCATGCGCTTTGGCAAGGTGCAGATCGCCTGGTTCGGAAATAAATCCGGCATGGAAGCCGTGGATCGCGCCGGTGGTGAAGTCTTTGCCCAGACATCCAAGGCAGATGGGACGCAAGGATATTATTCCCATATCATCACCCATGCCGATAATGACAAGATCAACAGCCTTGAAGATATTTTCAAATGTGACCAGTCCTTGAACTTCGGGATTGGCGATCCGAACTCGACGTCCGGCTTCCTGGTGCCGACATATTATGTTTTCGCCAAAAATAACGTTGATCCGAAGAAATGCTTCAAAACCGTCCGCAACGCCAACCATGAAACCAACCTGATGGCCACCGCCAACAAGCAGGTCGATATTGCCGCCAACAACTCTGAGCAGATTGGCCGTTCCCAGCTCAAGGCACCGGATGCTGCCTCAAAAATCAAGGTGATCTGGACATCCCCGCTTATTCCTTCAGATCCAATGGTTTATCGAAAAGATCTCTCGAAAGAACTGAAGTCGGAGATCAAGGGATTTTTTCTTTCCTACGGTCGTTTCGGTGACACTGAGGCTGCAAAGGAAGTTCTTGCCAATATTAGCGACGGACAGGGCTTCTTCATGGAAAGCAACAACACCCAGCTTTATCCGATCCGTCAGCTCGCCCTGTTCAAGGACAAGATTAAGATCATGAATGCGGCAGGCGCTTCCGCAGAAGAAAAAGAAGAAAAGGTCTCAATGATCGACAAGCAACTTGCCGATCTTGATATCATGGTCGCCAATCAGTAACCCGGTTGACTGGATTTCGGGCGTCGGTTCCTGCCGACGCCCCTTTTCGTATCTACCTGCAGAATTATCTGCATAAACCGCCAAGGGCCACCTCATGACAACCGTGACGCACCGCCACTCCGATCCGCAAACGCCCCCTCGTGACCTTAAACGCTCTGTCGTTTCCCTCATTGGATGGGCTTTATTTTTCCTGCTGCTTGCCTGGTCGTGGGAGGATGCGGATATGCGTCCCATGGATCTGTATAATGATGCCGGCAATATGGCACAGTTTGCGTCGGGCTTTTTCCCGCCGGATTTCACCGAGTGGAAGATGTATGTCTCTGAAATTATTATTACTTTTAAGATAGCTGTTTGGGGAACGGCGCTCGCCATTCTCTTTTCCATCCCCTTCGGTATTATGTCGTCGGAGAATATTGTCCCCTGGTGGATATGTCAGCCGACGCGGCGTCTTATGGATATGTTTCGGGCGATTAACGAGATGGTATTCGCGATGCTCTTCGTCGTCGCCGTCGGTCTCGGACCTTTCGCGGGCGTTCTGGCGCTCTGGATACATACAACCGGCGTTCTGGCTAAACTGTTTTCCGAGGCGGTCGAATCTATCGACCCCCGCCCTATTGAAGGCATAAGGGCGACCGGCGCAAATGCCCTTCATGAAATCATTTACGGTGTCATTCCGCAGGTGCTGCCGCTCTGGATTTCCTACTCCCTCTATCGGTTCGAATCCAATGTCCGTTCCGCAACCGTACTTGGTATTGTGGGTGCAGGCGGGATTGGCATGCTGCTTTGGGAGTATATCCGCGGTTTTTATTACGCAGAAACCGCCGCTGTTATGATCCTAATTATTGTCTCCGTCAGCCTGCTTGATCTATTGTCGCAGAGATTACGCAAACTCGTCACCTGAGCAGATTTTGAAAATGTCCGAGGATTTTAAGCGGTACGCCCTCTATTTCGCGCCCGAGAGTGGATCGCGTCTTGCCAGACTCGGCAATCATTGGCTTGGTACCGACCCCGAAACGGGCAAAGAGCTGGACTGGCCGCAAATTGACGGAATCAGGCCGCAGGATATCGTGAATATCACAAAAGCCCCGTCCCGCTATGGCTTTCACGGCACATTGAAACCTCCGTTCTTCCTTCGCGAAAACCGCACCGTTTGGGAACTCGACCTCGAAGTTCAAAAATTGGCAGCGCAAATCGCGCCTTTCGATGTCGTCGATATGGTCGTCCGTCCGCTTGGTGATTTTCTGGCCATCGTTCCCATGCCACCGGTTGAAGCTCTCAATGAGTTAGCCGATCGTTGCGTGAAGGAACTGGATGATTTCCGGCAGCCCGCGAGCGATGAGGAACTTGCGCGCCGCAGAAACAATCTCACCCCGCGGCAAGAAAACCTTCTCACACAATGGGGGTATCCATATGTCATGGAGGAATTCCGGTTCCATATGACCCTGACAGGCCGTCTCGGATCCTCTGAGCGCGCCACATTAGAGAAAAAACTGACAGACTACATGGCCCCGGCTTTGGTAACGCCGGTTACTGTTCGGGATATTTCCCTTTTTGGTGATCCCGGAGATAGTAAGCCGTTTCGCCTGCTGAAACGCTATCCGCTAGGGGGTGGCGGCCAGATCACGGAACTTTAGCGCCCGCAGCAACGCTGTCACTCCGTCCGCAACTGTTCCGCTGTTTTCGATTATGACGGCCCCGTCGATATCCGAAATTTCCGGTGCCTGCCGGCTCAGGCGCGCTTTTATCTCCGCCGCGCTTTCCCGGCTTCGAAGGGACAAACGCGCCGCAAGCAGCTCTTTCGGCGCCGTAACAACAACGATGCGGGCGGGCGAAAACAGTTTCCGGGCCTCCACAGCGATCTGTCGGGAAACATTGGCAATGACATGCCGACCCTTCTGCCGCTCCACTTCATATGTCATCGGGATACCGTATTTAAGGCCATGCGCCTCCCAGGAGAGAGAGAACGCTCCGTCCTCCAACAGCCGGTTAAATTCGTCAGGGCTTACGCTTTCATGATCTTCATAATCGGGCTCGCTTGGCCGGGTTATAACGCGGCGGGCAAAGACATAGCGGTCATCCCCGTGCAGCTTTTCCCGTGCCCGGTCGAGCAAGGTATCCTTGCCTGCCCCACTTGGCCCGACAACCAGAAAGAGTATCCCGACCTCAGCCAATGCGTCGTCCATTTGCCCAGACACCCCGAATGACGGGATGATGCGGTGTGTGATGGACATGCACCAGATCAGCCCTCTTGCCCACGGCAATCTCGCCACGATCCGTAAGGCCGATACTCTCGGCCGGTGTCTTGCTGATAAGGCGAATGGCATGAGGCAGCGTGATATCTTCAATCTCGTCGACGAGCTGGAGCGCACTGAACAACAAGCTGTGCGGCACATAGTCACTCGATATTACGTCGAGATAGCCAAGCCGCGCCAATTCCCGGGCCGACACATTGCCTGAATGTGATTTACCCCGCACGATATTCGGCCCTCCCATCAAGACTTGCAGTCCGGCATCATGAGATGCCTTTGCCGCTTCTACGGTTGTCGGAAATTCGGCAACCCGGATGCCATCTTCCACCGCTTCCGTCACATGGTCAACCGTCGCGTCATCATGGCTGGCGAGAACGATATCATGGAGCCGGGCAAGCTCGACAACAAGCTTCCTGTGCTTCTGGCTGTGACGCGCATGATCAAGCTGGCGACTAGCAATAAAAGCCTCCATTTCATCGTCGGAAAGGCCATATTTCCCCTGATAATAGGTGTAATAGGCATCTAGACTGACAAACTGGCGCTGTCCCGGTGTATGATCCATGACAGACAGCATCCGGATATGCGGATTCCCGATTTGACGATCAAGCACGGCCGGCAGATCGGGATAACTCACCTCGCACCGCAAATGCAGGAAATGCTCCGCCCTGAGGAGGTTTTTGGCCTGCGCCTCTCCAATCCCGTCGATCATGTCGTTGAGCCGCGCCATGCGGGCACTGCCCTGATTAACATCGCCCAGCCCCATGGCGTCGAGTACAGTTGTAATCCCGTTCATTGCCATCTGGCCGTCATGCGCGATAACGGCAGAAACCGGCGGCCATTCCGCCTTGGGTCGCGGTGTCATATGCTTTTCAAGATTGTCCGTATGGAGTTCGACGAAACCCGGCATCAGATAATCACCTTCAAGATCAATTGCCGAGCCATGCCGGGAATGGTCCCTGTCTATAGCGGTGATAACGCCGTCCCGAACCGCCAAGGTACCTTCAACAACCTCATCGGCAAGGACGAGCCGGGCATTGGTAAAAATCTGCTCAGCCATCATTTACAGCCCTGAACTTGGTAATTTCAAACTCGGACGTACAAACGGCATCCCGGACATCCTCATCATGGAAAATGCCGATCAAAGCCGAGCCGCGCTTTTTCGCCTCCGATATAAGATCGAGAACGACGGCGCGGTTACCCGCGTCCAGCGATGCTGTCGGCTCATCGAGTAGCATGATCGGATAATCGGCGACAAAACCGCGAGCGATATTGACCCGCTGCTGCTCCCCGCCGGAAAATGTGAGGGGCGAAAGGGACCAGAGCGCTTCCGGTATGTTCAGGCGCGTCAGCATGACGGCCGCCCTGTCGCGGGCTGCCTCAACCCCGATCCCCATAGCTTTCAGCGGATCCGCAACGATATCAAGGGTTGCGACACGCGGAATGACCCGCAGAAACTGGCTGACATACCCCATGGTTCGGCGGCGGACATCCAGGATTGTATGCGGCGCAGCACTCACCATATCAACCCAGTCCTCGCCATGACGCACTCGGATTATACCTTCCTGACAGATATAGTTCGCGTAGATCATCCGCATGAAGGTGCTTTTGCCGGCGCCAGACGCCCCCGTGAGCGCAACACAGTCGCCTTTTTTCAAGGCAAAATCGATATGTTCGAAAACCGGGATGACGGTGCTGTCCTGGACATGCAGGGTAAAGCTTTTACCGACATTCTCCGCTCTCAGCATTTCCATGGGTTTATGCTCCTAAACCTGCAGTATTGAGGAAACGAGTAGCTGGCTGTAGGGGTGCTGCGGATCATCCAGCACCTGATCCGTAAGGCCGCTCTCAACAACCCGACCGCCCTGCATCACCATCAACCGGTGTGACAAAAGCCGGGCGACAGCGAGATCATGCGTCACGATCATGACCGACAGCCCAAGATCGGAGACAAGACCCCGCAAAAGGTCCAGAAGGCGCGCCTGCACCGAGACATCAAGGCCGCCGGTGGGTTCATCCATGAAGACAAGACGCGGCTTGGAGACAAGGTTGCGGGCGATTTGCAGCCGCTGCAACATGCCACCGGAGAAAGTCAAGGGGAGATCATCCACACGATCATCATCAATTTCCACCTTTTCGAGCCAATTGAGACCCGCCTCCCGAATTTCTCCATAATGCCGCCACCCAACGCCCATCAGACGCTCTCCGATATTGGCGCCCGCACTGACCGACATCCGAAGCCCATCGCGTGGATTCTGATGGACGAAGGCCCAGTCCGTTCGCATGAGAAAGCGCCGTTCGGGCTCTGTCATCTTGTATATATCGCTTCGATCGTTCAGCCGTGTCTTGTATGAGACCCGACCACCACTCGGCTCTAACTGCCCCGAAACCGCATTCAGTAACGTGGATTTTCCTGACCCGGATTCTCCGACTACGCCCAAGACTTCGCCGGGAAACAGATCAAAGCTGACATCCCGACAGCCAACACGGTCGCCATATTTTACGGTAAGGTTTTCGACCGTCAAAAGTGAATTCATCGTCATTACTCCGTCACCTCCCGCGGTGCTCTCTCCGTATCGGGAGACTGCGAACCGCTATACCCCTGCTCCTGCCGCGACTTGCAATAATGACTGTCAGAGCAAACGAACATCCGCCCGCCCGCATCATCCAATATCACTTCATCCAGAAAGCTCTCCGTCTCGCCGCAAAGGGCGCAAGGTTCCTCCCATTTCTGGATGGTGAAGGGATAATCCTCAAAATCGAGACTGACGACCTCGGTATAGGGCGGTATCGCATAGATGCGCTTTTCCCGTCCCGCCCCGAACAGCTGCAGCGCGGGCATATTATTCATTTTCGGGTTGTCGAATTTCGGGGTTGGTGACGGGTCCATCACATATCGCCCGGCAACATTTACCGGATAGGCGTAGGTTGTCGCAATATCCCCGTGGCGGGATATATCCTCGTACAGCTTCACATGCATCAACCCGTATTCCTCCAGCGCATGCATTTTTCGTGTCTCGGTTTCCCGGGGTTCCAGAAACCTGAGCGGTTCCGGTATCGGCACCTGATAGACCAGTATCTGGCCATCGGTCAGCGGTGTTTCGGGAATGCGATGACGGGTCTGGATCAGACTGGCCTTTGCCGTATCCTCAGTCGTTTCAACATCGGTCGTCTTTTTGAAGAAATTGCGGATACTGACGGCATTCGTCGTATCATCGGAACCCTGGTCAATGACCTTCAGGACATCCTCCGGACCGATCACGGCCGCCGTCACCTGTATTCCGCCGGTCCCCCATCCGTAGGGCATCGGCATTTCACGGCTGGCGAACGGCACCTGATACCCCGGAATGGCAACCGCTTTCAAAAGGGCGCGGCGGATCATTCTTTTTGTTTGCTCATCCAGATAGGCAAAGTTATAGGCGGCATTCTCAAATTTGCTCATAATATTATTCCGCCGCCTCCAGTGTTTCCTGATCTCTCAGCGCGTTTGAACGCAGCCGCCGCACCAGCTCCAGTTCCGACTGAAAATCAACGTAATGCGGCAGTTTGATATGCTCGACAAAGCCGGTCGCCTGAATATTATCACTATGGGAAAGGACGAACTCCTCATCCTGCACAGGCGCGTTCCTTTCCTCGCCAAGTTCTTCTGCGCGTAAGGCCCGGTCCACCAGCGCCATGGCAATTACCTTGCGCTCACAATGACCAAAGGCGAGGCCGTAGCCACGTGTAAATTGCGCCGGTACTTTTTTGGAGCCCTGAAACTGGTTCACGGTCTCGCATTCGCTGACCAGAATGTCCCCGATCTCGATCGCAAAGCCGAGTTCTTCGGGAACGAACTCAACGGCGACATGGCCAATACGGATTTCGCCGACAAAGGCATGATTGCGGGCGTAACCGCGCTGCGTTGAATATCCGAGGGAGAGAATGAAGCCTTCATCGCCTCGCGCCAGATTCTGTAGTCGCAAGTCCCGGCCTGCCGGAAATTCAAGCGGCTCCCGTGTCAAATCGCCGACGGATTGGCTGTCGCTGTGGTCATCAGGAGCGGCTGTCTCGATCAATCCCTCTTTATTCAAAAGCTCAAGCACGCGGGGAATGTCTTCCTCAATCGGTACTTCCGCCTGTTTGGCGCTTCCCGTCTCCAGTCCTTCCGCTGCCAGGGCGAAATCAAGAAGCCGATGAGTATAATCAAATGTCGGCCCCAGTATCTGTCCGCCCGGCAAATCCTTGAACGTCGCGGACACCCGGCGATCCAGCGCCATTTTGGCTGTGTCAATCGGCACGCTGTATCCAAATCTCGGCAATGTGGTCCGGTAGGCGCGGATTAGGAAAATCGCCTCGATCAGGTCCCCCCGCGCCTGCTTGATGGCCAGCGCGGCGAGCTCCGAATCAAACAGGGATCCTTCCGCCATGACCCGACTAACCGCGTGGCTCAATTGCTCTGCGATCTGCTTCAGGCTGAGCTCTTCAACAGCCGGATCACCTCGCCGCTCCTCGGCCAGATAGCGATGCGCATTCTCGATGGCTTTCTCTCCACCCTTGACCGCCACATACATGCTTAAACCTCTACTTTCGTGCTGCGCGGCAATGCCGCAAGTTGGCTATCGCTGGTGAATATCCAGTCAAGCCCGCGCGGAAAGAGTGTCTGATTGATTGCGACGCGCGACCAAAGGGACGCTGGCTGCTCTTCCACGCAAAAGCGGCGCGGCTTATCGAAACCCGGTCCGGAGAATAATGGTCCCTCGCCTTCAATCAGCCCTTCACTTTCCAGAATGACCGTTGCCGAGCGATCCGGATATTCCGCTGATCCCAGCGACAGTTCTTCCGTGATGCTGAGGTCCCGCTCGACCGACATCACGGCAAAGACGGCTTGTTCCGGATCATCAAGGATCGGGCAGCCCGCGTGAAAGCGCAGATAAGCCCGCGCCTCCGCCG